>JAANMU010000079.1_pt1 | contig 112664 bp, 151 predicted proteins | sample 7279701 | NCBI WGS metagenome assembly JAANMU01 (sample SAMN14094539, study PRJNA606508) | bioreactor metagenome | isolation source: A lab-scale SPAN reactor treating ammonium-rich wastewater day 57 | place: Ireland: Galway | collected 2017-03-13
AGCCGATGCCGCCTCCGCAGCGGCTGGAACTGGACACAGGTGACGAGAAGCTGAAGGCGGGTGAACAGCGGATGATCGAATCCATCGCCCGTTTCGGTGGGCAACTCGATCTTGCCCGCCTGAGCCTACTGGCCCATGTGAAGAAAAACACGGGCACATGGCGCAACTACGTCGGCAACCTGCGGCGGATCGGCTACATCGAAGTCCGGGGCGACCTGTTCAATCTGACCGCTGAAGGCAAAGAGGTGACCGCGCACGTCTCCGAAGTTCCGCCGACACTGGACGATTACGTGTCCCTCTGGAAGCCAGACCTTAAGGACGGGGAGCGCCGGATGCTGGATTGTCTGCTTCAGGCACACGGTCACGCGCTCGGGGTTTCTGATCTGTCCGAGCAGGCCGGGGTGAAAGCAGATACCGGGACGTGGCGGAACTATCTCGGCCAGCTCCGGCGGATGCAGCTTGTGGTGCTGGAAAGCGGTGTGGTCAGGATTAATCCCGCTCTGGAAGAACCGGGTAGCGGAAGGGGTTGACAGGCTGTTTATACCCCTTCACAATCACAATTCTCTGTCTCCTCCAACTGCCCCGGAGGGTCTTCCGCAAAGCTCTCCGGGGCTCTCTTTTGCTTGTGGACTTCACAGTATGACGTAGTATGATGGTGCTTGAAGGAGATCAGCAATGGTGACGCAAGAGGAAATATCCCGGAGCCTGTATCTGGAAAGCGGTCAGATGATCGGTTTGTCTTCCGTGCTTCTGAGCGAGAAGCAGCCTGAGTTCGGAAAGCTCTACCGCCGGATCGAACAGATGAGCAGGGCGGCGAAGGAGCTTCCCGGCAACCGGGCGGAAGAAGTCGGGGGTGGTAGCCCGGTATTCGATGGCCGCTTTCCGTGAATACCAGAAGCTCCGGCGGGCAATCTGACCGGATTGACTCTCTGTTCCAAAACGTAAAAACTAGGCGAAGGACGTAAAAGGAGCCCTTCGCCATGTTTTCTATCGGTGACAAACCGGCTTACAATCCGACCCTCCAGATTTCCTACAACATCCGTCCGCTGGCCGGGGCTACTCTGGCCGCCAAAAAGTCTGCGGCTGCCGTTGTTGAAGCGTCACTGATTTCCGATCTGCAAACCGAAGGTCTCTCCTCCGTAGGGGCTATTGGCGCTATCGTCACCAACCCAGTCACCTTCGATCGCAACATTACCCTTACTCCCGACGTTCGCGGCGGCACTGGCCTGAACGCAACCGAGGACGCTGTTCGCGCCCGATTTGCTTTGGCTGGTATCCGCGACTTCACAATTGCCCACGTTTAGGGGGTAGCGATGCTGGCCGGATACTTGTCGCAAACTATTCTTACACAAACCGCACCAACCCCCGCCATGTCCGCTGACTGGTCCATCGGCTGGCTACTCGGGGGGTTCGTGGTTCTCTCGAATGTTGTTCAGGCGCTCTTGAACAATTATCTCAGTACTCGTCGTCACTCGGACCCCGAATCCAATTCCCGTGCATCTCCAGAAGAAAAACAAAGGCTGATAGCGGGAGCTGATGCCTCCCTCAAAAATCTTGAAATGCACAACGTCAAAGACGATCAAGGACGCCCGGCGTGGTACTGCCGGGTTGGTTTCCTGACCGAGCCGCTTAGGGATATTGCGGTCATGTTGCAGGGAATGGACAAGTCGCAGCAGAAGATCGTTTCAACTCTCGATGCTGTCCAGCACCGGCTGGAGCGGCAAGACGATCGGATGAAAACTCACGAAGAAAAAATGCTTAAAGCATACGAAGCAATAGCTGACGAGCAGGCTAAGACTTCTCGCCTTCTGGATGAATTGCTCAGATCATCAAAAGACCTCTCAGGAAAATTCGAGAACTTACGAGATGAGATAGAGGCGCAGGCACAGGGGTAATGCGTGGCCTACTTCGCGGAATCCCGGCGCGACACTTTTGATGTCGCTTACTTGAACAGCGTCTGGTCTCACGTTGAAAACGCACTTCGTAAACGTCGAAACACGTTCTCAGTAAATCCGAACAGCGGCGGCCTTGGAATTTTTCTTCACGACATAGACGGTCTGGAAGATGATCCGCTTCTCAGGAAGATGACCTTCCGGATTGAACCACAGTCTGCTTTCCCGAAGCTGGCTGGTCAGGTGAACGCCTCGGGTGGCTCAGGTATTTCCACTAAAGGCTTCAAGACCATTATCGTCATGCTGACGCCGAAGCAGTGGACAGCGTTTCAAAAGTATCCGAACAATCTGCACTCCCTGATCCGTGATCGGTTCATTCACGAACTGGCACATCATATTGACTGGGATCGTCACCCGAAAGTTGGAACTACTGGTAAGGCGGCTGAAACCGGAGACACAACGACGTATTACAATCACCCTGCGGAAGTGAACGCCTATCTTCTTGAATACATGGCGGCTATTTCCCGGATGATAAATACCAACGAAGTTCTCAAGGACAAGATCACCACAGGTGGGCGTAAAGAGTTTATGGCGTTTGCCAAGGTCATGCGGAACGGGGACCCGTCATGGCGTGAGTTTTTCAACAACCTGACCCCAGAGAATGAAGTTCGGGTGCAGAAGCGCCTGTACAGTTTCTGGAAGGATCACTTTCCCGGAGCTGTCTGATGGATGGCGAAGCAATGCTGGCGGAAATTACCCGGTTGAATACAGCTTTGATCCGGGCTTCTTTCCTGCTTAAACAGGTACCGAACATGCCGGTAGTTGACGAAATCCGTTTTGTGCTTGAAGATGGTCAGACACCCCCGGACCGTAAGGCCCGGTTTCTGCGCGCAGTTGAGGAAATCGAAGGCTAATGATTACCTTCATGAGGGTCCCTGTCTGATGGCTACTATTGATTTCCTGAGCGGCGTTTACACTGTTTTCGGCGGGGAGACGTATTTCCTCCCAACCCCAACTGATGGCAAACAACATGTCATGTACATTGTTAATGCGTCAGCAAACGCATTGTCTCCGGCAACTGTCCGGGGGCAGGGTCTGCCTGTTAACGGTATTCAGGTCGCTTTTCGGGCCGTTCTGCTTTGGGACCCGACCAAGAAGGTCTGGACCTTTTCCGCTGCGGTTCAAGTTAGCACGCTTTCAGAAGGCCCTCCGGGTCCGAAGGGAGATAAAGGCGATCAGGGCGATCCCGGAGCTGTGGGGCCTCCGCCGCCGCTCAGCGGAGCGATTCCACAACCGATTGGGGCGGCATCAGCCGGGGTATCCGCCAATGCGTCTCGGGATGACCATGTTCACGCTCACGGTTCACAGGGCGATCCGACGAATCATGCGGTAGCTACAGTCACTGACGCCGGATTCATGTCAGCGTTGGACAAATCGAATCTTGACAGTCATCTCCTGAACACTTTCAATCCACACGCAACGACGGCGACTCAAGTTGGTGCCGATCCGGCTGGAACTGCGACAGCAGCAGTGTCCGCGCATGAAGGTACCTATACTCACGCCAATCTTCCGAGCACGGATGAGAAGGCTGCGCTTCCGGGGACTAACGGAACTCCCGGAGCCGGAAACAAATACGTCACCGACTCAGACCCGAGAAACACCAATGCCCGGGCACCGACTGCACATGCTTCATCACACTTGTCTGCTGGGTCCGATCCTATTCCTGTAGCTACAACGGTTGCGGCGGGTCTGATGTCCGCGACCGACAAGGTTCGCGTTGACTCCAAACAGATTGACCGCCTCGCATTTCGGGATGCAGGACTTACTTATGTTGAAACAAACAGCGCAGCCTATGTGGCCGTTGCACAGTTCATCTACCGCGGTACTGCGAACGAAAAAGCTCTTACGAGAATTTCTGCCCTTCTCTCTAGCAATGTCATAGGTGGACTCCAAATATCTGCAAGGGTACAAGACATCACAAACGCATTAACGATTTGTGAAGCAACTGGAATTGTAACCACTACAACTCTTCAGGCGGCTGACCTCGGGATCATCTCGAACCTTCCGGTTGGTGTGGCAATATTTGAAGTCCAGTTTTTCTGGCAGACCGGAGCTGGCGTAGACCGTGCGCGTATTCACGGTATTCATATGGAGTCGTAAATGGCAGTATTCAGAAAATACCGGTGCAAGTGCCAGACAGAGGATGCTTATGTTTACTGGCTTAAGACGGATGAGGACCCGGTTCCGACAGCTTGTCCGAATGATACGGAACACACTTTAGACCCCGCTGATACATGGACAGTGGTAGAGCAATATTCGCATGTGCTTCCGCTTCAGTCTGATGGTTCCCTCAAAACTTTGGCGAATGTTTACACCCTTGGTAAGACGTATTACCAGTGGTGGTTTGAGATAGAAATTCCAGCTAATCAGGATGGTCCGCTTGTGACACAGCTTCTCGTAAAAAACGAAGCTGACGCAAATGTTCTTTTGGAAATGTTGGGTGGTTTCATTCACGTGAATGAGAACGGAAGAATCGGAGACCTGATTGATGTTTTTGTGGTTCCGAGTGATGAGAAACGCTATGTAAGCGGGCTTCGAGTTCGTCCCGGAATTGAAACCATGTTCAAAGCATATCGGCAAGACACAATTCTTGCTGGGGACCCAATTCACGTTCGGTATACGCCCAAAGATGCCTTCAATGCAAACCCGGTAAAAGTAACTGGGTATATTGAGGGCTACAAGTAAGGTAAATTATGCTTCAACTCAAAGGTGCAATCGGTATCGTCTCAGACAAAACGAAAGTCTGGAACCGGGAGGTGGTCATTCCGATCACAAGCTCTACTGCAACTCACATCTTTGTTGTCGTCAGGGACCCTACCCCAGATGAGCCCGCTCTGGTTCTCGAAGCGACCATGAGCGGTGTGGTTGTTCACCCTCTGACAAAATACCTGAATCACAAGGAACTGGGATTCAGTTTTCATCTCTATCTGCCGTCTGTTCCTCGTGCCGAGATACACAAGGCGGTTGACGGCCTTTGGTATCTTGCTGGAAAGAAATACGGGATTATCCAGTACATTGGTCTTGGCATTGTCCTGTTGATCCGGAAGCTGACTGGCAAGAGGTTTAAGAACCCTCTTGGTATGAACATTATCTGCTCGGAGCTTGGAACCCTTTACGCCAAACGGCTGAAGGCTCCGGCAGCAGATAAGCTGGACCGCGATACTGTCACCCCGGGCGATGTGGAACAGCAACTTATCAAGCCTTATCGGAATTACTGGATACCGACCCCGGCAGAGTGATTTTCGATTCCGTTTAGGGTATTTTTAGGGCATCATACGCCCGCCGATCATTCCAGACGATTCTCAGCATATTCAGAGGACCGTATGCCCAAGTTTACTGAAGCAGAAGAGGACTACTCCAGTCCTGAAGCCGAACATCCGAAATATGAAGTCACGCTCCATGCCAAGGGCGCACTTCGCCGTGCGCTTCGGAGCCGGGTTCGCCGTGAAGCTCTGCGAATGGGTTTGATCGGCTTCCGGATTGTCTCCTCGGCGGAACGGAAGAATGAGCGACGTGATTCAGGAGGTCGAATCGGTGACCCAGTTCCGATGGCCACTTTCCATGCCAGCGAAGAACAGCTCAAGGAACTTCGGGAAAAAATATCCAAGTATATTGAGGACGGCTGGGTCTCGCTTCGCCGGAGTAAATAGTTGATGAATAATCTCACCCCTGCCGCACGCTCCCGTCTGAACAGCCTTCGCCGGGTGGTTCAGGAGAACCGCTTTGTGAAGCTGAATGGGACTATCGTGGCCCCAGTCATGGCGACAGCGGCTCTGGCTCACCTGAGTTTGGTCAAAGAGGCTCGCCGCAATCAGCTTCTTCTGATGCCGGTCAGCGAGCTTCTTTCCGTCGTCCGTGAATCCTTGAGCGACCCGAAGTTCACGGACATGGAAGAGAGCATCAACGACAAGAACCTGTTCAAGGCAATCTTCGTTACTGGGCCTGCGGGATCGGGAAAGACAACTATCGTCAAGCAGATGATGGGTCCGATTATTGGCGGTGCCATGCGGATCGTGAATAGTGACGATGCCTTTGAGCACCTGATCGGAAAGCGGAGTCTGTCATTCGACATGCAGCAGGGCCTGACACCTGCCCATGTCATTGCTCGTGCCGACGCGAAGAAATTGACCGGCATCCGGTTCGGGCACTGGGTCAACGGGATGCTTCCGCTCCTGCTTGACGGAACCGGCAAGGACTACGCCGAAATCGCCAAGAAGAAGGAGGTTCTGGAGTCTTGGGGCTACGACACCTACATGCTGGTCGTCTACACAGACGATGTAGCAGTGAACTTCGCCCGGAACGCCAAGCGTCGCCGGAAGGTTCCAGAACCCGTGGTAGTCCATTCATGGGAGGCATCGCAGGCGAACCGCCCCCGCTTCAAACAACTCTTCGGCAAGGACTATTTCGAGGTCAACAATACTGGAACCCTTCCCGAAGAAGAGGATGCGGAGCTGAAGAAGAAAATCTCCGGCCTGTTCTTCCGCTGGCTCAAGTCTCCGCTGAAGAACTCGGTGGGCCTTGCCACGATCCGTGCGATCAAGGAAGCAGGTGTTAAGAACATCTCGGACCTGAGTCCGGAAGCATTTGCAAATATCATCAGGACCTTCCCGGAAGGCGTGAACTACACGCGGCCCAGCTCCGACGGTTCGCTCTTCAGTGAAGGCGATCTGGGAAACCTGTCTCCGGATCAGGCCGTCAAGGTTTTGTTTTTCCTTCGCGGACGGGTCGGCCAGCAGATACCTGATGCAGCGGTGCATGAGCTGGCAACGAAAATCGGGGCGTCAGTAGACGATACTGAGTCATTCATTTACGGGCTGGCTGCTGCTGACGCTGCCGATCAGATTCCGGGGGGTTTGTCTGACAAGCTGAACTCGGACTTCATCAGAGGATTAAAAGTCTCCGAAGTCGCAATGGGCCTCGAAGTTGAGAAAGAGCACACGAAGAACTTGTTCCGTGCTCTTGAAATCACCCTCGATCACCTGCGCGAGCTTCCGGATTATTACACCCGGCTCAAAGCCGTCGAGAACAATTAAGGAGAAGCTACCATGCCCGATGACAAATTCACGGTGAAGGTTCCGGACTCAATCCGGGGACAGGTCCCGGACAAGGTAGACCCTCGTAATTCGCAGGAACTGAAGAAGCTGGAAGAGGACACCACCAAGGCCCTCGGAAAGCCAACCAAAGTCCGTGTGGATGAAAAGGCCGGAGAAGTTCGGACCCTTCAATTCATCAAGGACTGAAATTCCGGGCTGTAGGGTTATTCTTCCCCCTTCCCACCTGTTCCCGAGCCACCGCAGGACTCTACAGCCCGGAACTTTTTGCAACTACTCTAGGAGACCACCACTTATGCTCGCAGTCAGTTTAGTCGCCAGCGAACCGACCAAAGACCTTCGGCACTCATTCGGAAAACCTTACAACTACACCTTCTGGTCCATCGGCAACAATATGAAGCTGGTGGCCGACAAGCCGTTTTCACGCGGCGATCTGGTAGATGTGGAAGAGACTTCGGATGAAACCATCTACTATCTAAACCATGTAGACGCTCCTAAAATTTCAGATGAAGCTCGGCAGCGTCTTGGACTGCTGGTCCCGCTGACGCCAGACATTCCGTTGTCGCTGGATACCAAGTGGTCATTTTCTACCGAGAAGGGGACCGTGGATATTCTCCGGAGCATCCGGTGCGAATCCCAGCGGGATTGCTCTTTCCTACTGTTGGTCATTGCCCGGACTTCTCATGCCACCATCATCGGACGTGATGAAGTTTACGGGACTGAAATTTCATGGACGCTGGAGTATGAGCGGGAGTTTGCCCGTTTCATTCACCCTCTCAAACAGAACCGGGTTGCAGTTCATCCTGTGACTGAACAGACTGGGGTTCAGCTATGAAAGCAACCCGAAGCAGCACACTCAGCCGAATTTTCCGGGCCTTCACGTATTACGGCTCCAGCGGAACCGTTCAGAACGTCACTGATCTGGCCAGCAAGAACCCCGGCGAAGTGATCCGGGCGTTCGCCGATTTCTTCAACGTGCAGGTCCTGAAGCAGGGCAACCGGATTGTGCTGGTCCCCAACTCCAGCCCGCTGCTGGGCGGCGAAGACGGTGACGACTCGCCTTCCAGCTTCCTTGATTTCTGGATGGAGCAGGCGTTCGTCCACGAAAGCCAGAAGGAAGAGCTTCGTGAACAGTTTCGTCAGGAACGCTACCAGCACTATGAGTTCATGGACCTGAACTCGACTGAGACCAGCCTCATGCTGGACACCTACTCGGATGAGGCCGTCTCCGCCGGGTTCCTTGATGACGAGCCGATCAAGATCACAGTGGAAGTGGACCAAGGGACCAATCTGAACCCGCGTGAAATCGAAGCATGGCTGGTTCAGCAGCTTCGGCAGAATGACATCCTCGGTGCAGCCAACAATCCGGGCGGGACCCGCGCCACAGTCCGGTCCCTTGCCAAATACGGCGAGTGCTTCTTCAAGTTCATCCGCCGCCATGAAAATGCGCCGATCCTGATCCGGCGCATGGACAATCCGGCTGAAATCACCATTCACCGGGACCTCTTCGACAAGAGCATCCTTGGTTACAAATATCTGGAACAGTACGAGTTCTTCCCGTGGGAGTTCGTACATATGTCCGTCCCGGACGACTCTTTTCAGCCTTACGGACGGTCAGTTCTGGAGCCCATTCGCGGCGCATACCAGATGCTGCTCATCAATGAAGCCCTGCTGTCTCTCAGCCGGGCGTCCAAGGTGGAGCGACTGGTCATCAAGGTCCCGGTTCAGGAAGGTAATCCGGTGGAAGCCTTCCGCCAGCTCTCCACCATGCGTTCACTGTTCAAGAGCTTCATCTTTGGATCGTCACAGACGGCCAAGGGTCAAAGCCGGGTTCAGGCTCTGACCGACATCATCTGGTTTCCCGGCGGTCAGGGTTACGATCTCGACAAGCTGCAAAGCAACATTGACGTGGCCGGGATTGATGACGTGGAATACTTCCGCGACAAGTTCTACATGGGAACCCGGCTCCCGAAAGACTACCTGCTGGCCAGTCAGAACACGCAGCTTCTCGGACAATCGTTAGCCGCTCAAGACATCAAGTTCTCCCGCGCCCTCCTGCCGCTTCAGTGGGGGTATGTTGAGGGCGTGTCCCGCATCTGCACAGCACTCATCATCCTGAAGAATCTCGATCCGAAACGGGTCCGGGTGAAAGTGGAGATGAAGAAGCCGCAGGCGCTTACCGCTCAAATGATCGAAGATGCCAAGGGCGGGTTTGAACTGGTCAATACGATGGTCGGATCGTTCAAGGATGCCACAGCCATCGAGAAGATCACCCCGGACCAGTGGCTCAAGATCACACGGAAGGTCTGCAAACTTCCACCGGGCCTTCTGGAGGGTCTCGCCGCGCAGCAAATGGAAACCAGCCCCGGCGATGCGCCGGAGGAAGGCAAGCCTAAACCGTTCCTCGATGGTGCCAAGGCAAAAGACCTGATCTCCGAATCGGTTATCCACCATGACTCTTCGATGGTTCTCAATTACTGGGGAATCACACCGGAAGAGATTTATAAAGAACAGATTCGCAGAACGCTTCTGGAGCGAGACTCCGGGCGACGCAAAGGTCTTCAGCCGCTGATGAAGGGATGAACATGAATACGAAACCACTTGTTTGCATTGATGCGGGTCATGGTGGGAGGGACTCGGGGGCCTGCAATATGCGGGACCCGGCCCGGACGGATGATGATCTGTATGAAAAACATCTCACCTTGCAGCTGGCTTTCACGCTCAAATCTGCGTTTGAGCGTGACGGCTGGAGAGCCATGCTGACACGGGAATCGGATATTGCGATTCCCCTGATGACCCGAGTTCGGATAGCGAACGAAGGGAAGGCCAACTTGTTTGTGTCTCTTCATTGGAACGCGGCAGTAAACAAGAAGGCAGTCGGATTTGAGGTCTACCACGACAACAACTCAGCGCGAGGCAAATCAATGGCTGAGTATGTTTGCAAAGAGTTTTCCCGGAAATATCCAGATCGGAAGGTTCGCGGGGTTTTCCCGGATAACCAGTCGCAACACACGGACCTGACTGTACTTTCTCGAACAGCTATGCCTGCCATTCTTGTCGAGTCCGGCTTCATCTCAAATGATGAGGAAGCAGACTGGACGCTCAAGAATATGACCGGAATTGCCGAGTGCATCGTCAAGGGGATGCAGGCGTTCTACAATGCGTGGAAGGTGAAGCCCGGAGTCATTACCAGTGCTAACACAAATAGCTGAAAACGGGGATTTATCGGTTCCACAGGGTTCGACATTCAACCCTGCGATAATCCTTGAAGGCGCGGACGGGACTCCGGTTGATCTGGCCGGGTTCACTGCTTCCTGTCAGTTCCGCCGGACGGTGCTGGACCGTGTGCCCCTCGCCATTTTCCAGCCCGCACTCCCGGCTGTGTGGTCAGCACTGACTACCTACGTTGAATACGACATCATCAGTCAGGCCGGACTCGTCTACATCGCCAAGCCCGGCCCTGATCCGATCAATCAACCCAACTTGAACAAAGACCCCGCGAATCCGGCCAACTCAGCGTACTGGGACCGGCTTCCGTTTGGTCTGACCGTTGTTACCGACGCCTCTGGGAAAGTCGAACTTCTCATGGAGAAGGGTGAGACAGCACTTCTTAATTTCGAGACCGCGTTCTACGATCTCGATCTGACAGATGGAACGGAACAGGTGACACCCTTGCGGGGACGGGTGACTCTTCTCAAGGAAATCACACGATGATTCTGACCGATATCAACGTCATCAAGATTCTGGTTCCCGGCCCTCGCGGTCCGCGTGGGGCTGTCTGGCGCGGTGCTTGGAATAGCCTGACCAACTATAAGGCTTATGATCTGGTCCGGCTGGACCCGGCTGGAAATACCTATCTGTCGCTCCGGAACAATATCGGCGCACAACCCGACATCAGTCCGCTGGACTGGGACCTGTTCATGCCGAACACCGGCATCGGAAGTGTCCCTCCCGGAACAATGATTTATACCGGCGCATGGTCTGCACTGGCGACCTACGCAACAGGCCAAATCGTTCTATTCGGCGGTGCTCTTTACATGGCGCTTCAGGCCAGCTTGAACCAGCAACCGCCCAATCCCACTTATTGGGCTCCGGTTTCTGGAAACATGGGTTCGATGATCTGGAGAGGTGACTACTCTCCGACCGCGACCTATGTGAAGAATGACATCGTTCGGTATAACAGCGCCCTGTTTACCGTCTATGTGAATGATCCGGTGACAGGTGCTCTGCCGACCGACACGTCTAAGTGGCAGCTTGTTCTCACGGAGAATTTTGGCGGGAACCAAGGTGGCTGGACATGGCGTGATCCGGTCGGATCGGTCAACCAGCTTCCGCTGGTGGACAATGTGATCTCAGATGCTCGCATGGTAGCTGTAGGCTTATCCGGGAGTCCTGAACCGTGGGTCTGGGATGGAACGCAATGGGTTAGAAGCACCGCTACCGGCGCAACAGGTGGCGGAGGTGGGCCAATTATCCGGATGCCGTTTATTTCCAGCACTGGCGGGTCCTACGCTCAGTTTTCAATTGGTGGGACCAGTGCTTATTTTGCTGCGTCTGATCCGGTTCCAGAAGCCGGAAACTACATTGTTCAACTTCGCGGTATTGTCCGCGCACGTTCTGGCTCTGTCCAGAAAGCGCAGATGGTTGGCGGAAACAACACGGTTCGGATTTACAACATCGACGGGACTCCGGGTGCAGTGATTTATAATGCTGGAGAGGTGATCGGAGAAGATGATAACACACCTCTCGATTACAGCATTGGGGACCCGATCATTATTGACAGTTCACCAATTGCGATGGCCGCAGGAGATTATCTGACCAGTTCAGGGCTAACTACGGACTGGACTGTGATCGGGTTAAAAATTGTAACAGGAATATTCCTGAATGTGATGTTGGCGGGCGCCAGTCTGAGGCTTGTGAAAGTATGAAACTTAGAGTGACGCTTTCATCTGAGGCGGAACTGGTGTGCTGGAACCTGACTCAGAACACCACATTTACGCTTCCGTGGGAAGCGTTCCCCGCCTATTTTCACAAGTTCACCAAAGAGCAGCTATCCAAGGCAACAAACCGTCTACAGAACTCGGAAGAAGTTGTCTTCGATATGGAGAATCTGATCGTCTACGGCAAGGAACGCACAGAGGTCAATCCGTTTGCCGGGATGTATCAGGTTCCAGACTCGGTTCAGAGCCCGATGGTCCCCTTGCTGGATGAGATTTACGGGGCGGCACAGGAAGTCGTCAGGTCTAAAAGACTGCCGGTGGCAGGAGAGCCAACAGATTATGAGATGCTCTATCATGGGCGTATTCGGAGGGGTTAAGCATGGGAGTTCGTTTTCGGTTCCGGTTCAACGGTCCTGACGGAGGGCGCGTGTTCCGGCTCTACGAACCAAAGTGGCGGCCTTTGATGGCAAAGGTTTTTGAGCTGCCTAAGAGCAGGGAAACCTATGAGGATTTATCCCAGTTGCGGAGGGCCTTCCCTCAGAAGCGAGGAGGGCCTACAATACAGACCTATGATGTCATGGGTCCGCTTGCCCGGATCAATGAAGACGGCGCAAAGGCACTTTTGAACGTCTCTCCGCTGTTCAACATCACACCCTACGACTTCCAGACCTTCATTCTCGTACAACTCGGACTCAGAGCCGAACACTTCTCACCCCCGCAGGCGGTTACGTGATGAATCTGGAAGACCTCTACAAGAAACTGGTGTCAGCACGAGTCCTGACAGAATCCACAGCCGCGCTGTATCAGAAGCGCAAGCTGGTCCCGATGATCGAGTCAGGCGGAATGGCCGAGCTTGATCCAGCGTCCCGGAAGATCGTGGACGGTTTGGTCAAGGTGGAAACCCTTGGCCGTCGCCGCATCCGTCTGGTGATCCCGGCAACCCGACTAGATGTGGAGAACCTGAACAAGCGGGTTTATCCCAGCCAAGTGCTCGCGGAGTCTATCAAAGCCTGCAAAGAGAAGATGCGCCGTGGTTATATCACGGGCGGTGTCTACGACCATCCGGAAACTCCGTTCGTTGCTCCCGGTCACTCCAGTCACAAGATCGTTGACGCCTATGTCCAGAACCACGGCGGTACCCGCTACCTGATGAATGTCTGGGAAGTGCTGGGCACCGACGCTGGCCGAAATCTCCGGGCGTTGATCGAAGGCGGTGTAGCTTTCGGCGTTTCCATCCGGGGCTTCGGTCGCACAGACAACCAGTTCAACGAAAACGAAGGCACCCTTCAGGAATACGAGTTCCTCGGAACCGACTGCGTGGGTGAGCCGTCGTCTCAGGTTTACGCGGACTTCTCGGGTCCACTGGCAAAGATTGTCGAGTCCACAGGCCGTGAGATCACGACCGAATCACTCGATGATGAGAAGGAACGTGTCCCGGCGTATGACGGGACCACGGACTTCGCTGTTTACTCCCACCCGGACGGTTGGGCGGAGCAGGTGACACACAAGGGCCTCCGTGTGAAGAAGGAGAGCCGGATTGCTCTTGATGAGAGCGGTGGCGTCATGGGTGTTATCCTCCCCCGGCCTTTCCGGGATCGGGACCACAGCATTGCAGTACTGTCCAGCCAGCCGTTTGCCTCGGCAGACGCGCTGGTCAAAGCCTATCGCGAGTCGGTGGATGCAGTCCGGCCTGCGATGGATGAGACGGTTCTGGAGTCCAACTTTGCAGAGATGCAGTTCACGATCCGGAACGATCCGTTCTTCCAAGGCGCTCCGGTCAAGAAGGAAGGAAACGGCCTGACGATCTGGACTCGGGGTGCCGACCGGCTGTATGGCGAGGGTGTCAAAACTCTGCGCTTGTATCCGTCCAAAGTTGTGAATATGATTGCGTATACCCTACTTGAGGGTGGAGTTATCCGAAAGGGTCCCGTTCTCCTCGGCAGCGATACGCGCTATGCGCTTCAGAAGATCAAAGCCGAATACTCCCGCACATTTCCCGACGCTTAGTCCCGAACATCCCTTTGAAACAGGAGTTTAGTTTCACATGGCAACTCGTAAAGGCCGAATCAATTTCGTCCCGGTGACTCTCACCGATGACCCGGCGGGCAAAGATGGCCGTACTCGGGTGGAGATCACTCCAGACGATCCGCAGCAAACCTACGTCGTGCAGGACATGATTGATGCTACAGGCGGAGCGTTCGCAATGGACCCCGTTGTTCCCGGCAAGATCGTGATCTGGCTGAATCCCGGAACCACCGTGGATTCACTTCCGTTTCTCAAGCCAATGACGGAAGGCGCTGTGACGGCGCTGCCGGGGAGCACCGAGGACTTTACCTCGGCGGAGAAGGGCGATGTGGAGGCTGGCGGCGATATGGATGACACAGATGGAGTTGTTGTGACCGTTTCGGAAGGAAAGAAGCGCATGAAGTTCAAAACCAATGGCAAGTTCAGCCTCCAGACTGAGGAAACCACAGGCGTTCAGGGCAAGATTTCGGACCCCAGCGGCAAGTCGCAGGAGACCCGCTCCGGTGAGCTGGACCGCAAGGGCCGTTCCGAACAGGACCCGTCCACTGCGGCCAAGAGCACCATCGGGCCGGGCGAAAAGCCCAAGGGTGCTGAGTCCGAAGGACAGGAGCTGGCCAACAAGACCAAGACAGGCGGGAACCTCGACAAGGTGAAAGGCGCGATGGGCGATACGACCGACGCACCGTCCGGCATCGACACGGCAGGCGAGAAGCGGAACCCCGGTTCCGACGTGGAGCCCGCCGCCGCCAAGCCGATGAAGCTGGAGTACGCCAAGCACCCGGTTTACATCAAAGCCTCGGCACTGCTGGGCGAAGGCAAGCGGTCCGAAGCCATGAATCTCATCATGGCGACGGAAGAGAAGCTCATTAAGACAGAGCACAACCGGAAGAACCTCGTGGCGGAAATGGCCACGCTGGACGCGATCAAGAAGAGCCTTTTCGAGATCAGCGATGACGCCACGATGGGGTCCCGCAAGCCGTCCTTCAAGATGGAAGGCAGGGTCAGGGATCGGGCCAACAATCTCGCCCGCAGCCTGCTGGAATCGCAGCAGCGGTCCCGCAAGCTTCGCACCACCATCGAGTCGGCGCTCAAGACGACCGACGTGAAGGTCCTGAGAGAGGCCCTGACCGAAGCGCAGGCCGGTCTGGACACGCTGAACGACACTTACACGGTGATGGAGCAGGTGACGCTTCAGGCAGGCAAGGCCATCGTCAACAAGGATGTGCAGGCTGCCAACGTGCTGCGCCGCCTGTCGCCCCTTCTCGGCGTGCCGATCAAGACCTTCAGTGAAGCCATCCAGCATCTGGAAACTGTGGTTACAGAACTCCGGGCAATGGAATCCGACCTGTCCAATGCACAGGCGGTCACGGAAGCCCAGAACCAATTCCTCGGTCACGTCCGGCAGCGGGTCCGCAGGCTGGACTGCGACAACCGGGGGTTGAGAAAGGTCGTCGAAGAGTTCCGCAGCCGGGCCAAGGTTGCCGGAGACCCCTTCGAGGGCCGGACGTTTGCCAACCCGAAACTGTCGGAGCATGTCAACAAGCTGGTGGCGGCCAACCCGCATCTCGGAGCGTTCCGTGAGGAGCTGATCCGGTCCGGGACTGTAACTGAAGCCGATCAGTTCGCCCAAAAGCTCACTTCGTTCGTGGCCAATCCCGGCGTCACCACGCCGAAATTTGAGAAAGTGGAACCCGTATCCAAGGCCAGCAAGTCCAAGGCGATGAGTGAAAGCATCGTCTCGAAGTACTCCGGCCTGTTCTGATCGTTCTGAAAGGCGGGCAGGGAAACCTGCATGCCAGTCCGATACCCGAGCACTCCCGACCAATCACTCCTGAAACCATTTCTCAAAAACTGTTCTCACAGGAGAAGTCCTTATGCTTAACGCCCTCGTAAAACCGAAGGGGAAGCCGGGTACCGCGCTCAAGGAAGCCAACGCCGCTGGTCAGCACCAGCGAAATGTTCGCCGGGCCGTCAAGGTTCTGAACGAACACGCAGACTGGCGCAAGAAGTACTCCGACCTCGCCGACCGCCTGCACACTGAATCCAGCCAGAAGATCCAGCACATCGCCGCTGCGACCCTGATTGCCATGCGTAATCAGGAGAAGTATCTGGCGACGCTGCCGAAGCACCTGCTGGAGTCCACGACTTCATCGGCGCTCGGCCCCATCGCGCCCCGCATCATTGACATCGTTCGTATCTTCTTCCCCAACCTCATCGCCAACTACATCGCTGAAATCCAGCCGATGGACCGGCGTGTGGGTCAGCTCCTTGTCGTGAAGCCCCGCTTCTCGAACACGGCGGCTGGCGTCACGGCTGGGCAGGAAGTGTTCGTCAACCGCACCGACGGCAGCTATTCGTCTGACATCCAAAATCAGACAGTGGATACCGGCGACGGCGTGACCACGAACTTCACCGGTTCGGCCAGCCTGACTCCGATTCGTCCGGCGACCTTCCAAGTCCTTGTGGACGGAACGGTCGTGGGGCAGGACAACGGCTCCGGAACCATCGTTGGTCCGGGTATCGCTGCGGGGACGATCAGCTATGCCAATGGCTCGTTTGACATCACCTTCACGGCGGCGGCAACGCCGGGTGCAGGCGCTGTCATCACGATCACCTACCGTTGGGACATTGAGCAGAATCCGGTCGGAATCCGCAAGCTGCAACTCGGCATGAACCTTGTGCCGATTGTCGCCCAGCCGCATCCGCTGCAAGTCGAATGGACGGTCGAAGCTGCTCTGGCGGCTGAAGCCGAGTTCAACTTCGACGTTCAGCAGAACTCGACTGAAGTGACCGCGTTCTTCATCAAGCAGGAACGTGACCGGCAGCTCTCGAACCTTATCTTCGCCGCCGCACAGCCGGAAACAACGCTGAACTTCAACGCCGCGACCCCGGCTCCCGAGCTGACGAAGCGCCAGCACTTCCAAGACTTCAGCCTCAAGCTGACGGAAGCTGAACGCATCATCTTCGCCCGGAACAACCGTGGTAAGGTGAGCTTCTTCCTCTGTGGCCGGAACGTGGCCAGCCTGATCTCGCAGCAGGCTGACTTCGTGAAGGACAAGGTGGATGTGCCGATCGGCGCATACAAGCTCGGAACGTGGAAGGGCGAAGTGGACGTGATCTTCGATCCGGCGGCCCCGGACAACGATTACGTGGCAGGCTTCCGTGGTATGGTGCTCGGCGACGCGGCACTGATCCTCGGTGAGTGGATTCCGCTCTACCTGACCCCGACCTTCCAAGCGCCGACGTTCATCAATACCCAAGGTATGCTCTCAATGTACGGCACCCTTATGAATAATAGCGGATATTATTGTAAGGGCAGCATTACTGGCTATACTGCCTAAAAAGCACTAGCACAGACTGCCTTGACAAAACGGGCTGGGTTGATCCCAGCCCGTTTTCTTTTATCCTAGTAGGATGACTAAAAATCACCGATTGAAGAAATGCGTTACTTGTAAAAAGACCTTTGATGCAGGAAAGAAGTGGAAGCACCGTGTTTGTTGCACAACAACGTGTGCCGCAGCCTATCGCCAAAAAATTTATCCTACATCCAAGAAAACTTTGGCTGCGCTTCGTGCTGGCGTAAAGAAGTCTTGGGCTGACCCTGAGACTCGGGAACAAAGACGCGCAGCTCTTCGTGCAGCATGGGCACGTAATCCTGCTCGGAAGAAACAAGCAACGGAAGTCATCAAACGGGCAATGCGTAACGTGACAACAGCGCAGCGCCGCGCATGGGCTGTTAAAGCCGTGGCCACCCGTCGGGAGACTCTCAAGAACGACCCGCTTCTGGAAGACCGTATCAACCGGACGGTGATGATGAACACCACCAACGGCTGGACCAGCTACAAGGGCTATCACAAATCGCCCAAGGCAGGCCGGGTCTACTTCCGGTCCAAGCAAGAGGAGATGTTTTACAGACTGCTGGACAGAGACGAACGGGTGACTAACTACTTTGTGGAACCCTTTGCGCTTCCCTACACGTTCGAGGGGAGGGAAAAGCTCTACTACCCCGACCTGCTGATCTCCACCAAAACACATGCCCGGTTCCTTGTGGAGATCAAACAGTCGCATGAGCTGATAGACCTTCAAACTAAAGCAAAGATCAGAAGCGGCCAGTCTGCTGCCCGGCGTCTCAGGATCGGGTTCCGGGTTTTCACGCAGCGACATCTGACCTCTCCCCTCCCGCTTCTGTAGTTGCCTTTTAGCTCCGATAGTGAAACCATTACCGGACCCACACAGGGAGACCCACCCAAGGAGTATTTTGTCATGGCAATGGTCTGTTATACCCACCCCCAAGGCGTCCAGACGAAGATCAACGGACGCATCATCAAATCCGAGAAAGACGGTGGTTCGATCTTTCCGGCCCCGGTCGCCGAACTGGAACGTTACGTCGGCCTCGGACGCCTCCGCCGCAAAGAGCTGTCTGCTGAAGAGGAGAAGCGTGTTCGCAATGCCGCCGCAACCGGCAATGAGAGCACCCCGCCGCCTCCGGTGGCCGTTCCGCTCAAGGCCGAAGCCCCAGCTCCTGTGGAGCCCCCGGCACCCGCAGCTTCCGAACCAGAATCTCCTGTCGCGGAAGAGGCCAAGCCGGACGCGGCCCCGCCCGTAGACGAGGCCCCTGCCGAAGAAGCTCCGGCCCCGACCTCGAAGAAGAAGCGCCGCTAAACCTAGCCTTACCGGAGCATTATAAATGCCAATGGCACCCCGTCCCTTCGGGTTGGATAAGAACGGGCTCATCGAGAGCGTCGCCCGGAAGTATCTCGGTGAGCCTCTTATCCGTTCCCAATTGAAGGACCTTCAAGAGGCGAAGGAACGGGCGTGCTTCCGGTTCTACATAGCTCAGCCGATTCTTCGACAGTACATGGAGCCGGTATCACGCGGGACCAAGGGACTCGACATCCCAACCGTGATGACCACCATCTTCGAGAACGACAAGACCGAAGCATCCCGCTACTACTTCATCGGTCTGGTTCACCACGACTTCGCCCGTACCGGCGAGGATATGCCAGTCGGCCTTCCCTTCGGAAATCTTTACACACTGGTTCCACAGCACCCGCTGACCATGCGGGGCACCATGCGCGGCTACGGTCCCTTCTACGGCGGTCTGTCGCTCTTCAAACCGCTGGATGTTCTACCGCTCAAGCTCCGGGCGACTGAGACCGATATTCTGGACTCGGACCCCTACTTCAACATTGATGAAGTCAACAACAAGCTCTGGATTACGACGCCGGACACCGGGACGCTCACAATGATCTGGGCGTTAGGTTACGCGGGAGACCGGCAGGTAACGCCGCAGCTCAGCCCGTGGGACCGGATACCTGTCAGTCAGGTTGAACTGGTCGGAAAGTTGACAGCGGAAGAAGCATTGGAAGCTATCGTTTCGTCACGATCACAAATATCTGTGGACGGTGCCGACTACAATATCGACATCAGTCACCTAAAAGACCTTCTCAATGAATTGAAGGAACAGAACAAGGCCGATCTCAAGACCGCGTTCCACTTCCCGATTCACGCTCAGGGGTGAGTTCATGGCCGGTCTTACTGTCAACCAGCTTCGCAACTCCACGATTGATTACAGCCGCAAGCATTTGAAGCGGGCGCGGTATCCGCTGAACGTTCCCCGGATCAAAGTCCGGCAGGTGACCACTACAATCAATCGGAAGCGTGGCACGGTTCTCTTTACTGTGATCTCCTACGATCCGGACCCCCGGTTCAAGAACCCGCGTGCGGTCCAAATTCTGTTTTATAACATCAGCCCGGAACGAATGGCTAAGGAAAAAGTCGTTCCGCTCATGTGGAAAGACCCAGTGAGAGTCCGGTCCCAGAGCCCCTTTTACAAGTTTTGCTTTCAGTATCCCAATCTTAAGAATGGGGCCTTGTTTGGTCCCCCAAGAAGGTTTACTGTTAAAGGCACAGGCAGACCTGTTAATCCCCGGAACATGCCGGGCCTTGACAAGCATCTGCTTGCCAGTCTCGCGTTCTTAAAAGCCCGTGGTCTAGTTCGGGCCTCCTAGATTCCCGCCGAATTTCCAATCTCTCAGCTTATAGGAGGCTGAACAACATGGAACTGTCACGTATTGCAGAACCCCAAATCCCGCTTGTCGCTGTTGCGGAGGACCTGAACGCCACCACGGGTGTAGGCGCTGGCCCTTATGGCAATGATCCAGTCACTGCTGGTGCTTACAAGATCGGCTACGGCGCTGGCCCCTTCTCGCCGCTGCACCTGCCGCTGGTGCCCGGAACTGTTGTCATCAAGGTGGCCACAGGTGAGACCTTTACCGACAACGGCGACGGCACGCTGACCGGTGACGGCACTCCCGCAGGGACCGGTACGATCAACTACGCCACAGGCGAATGGTCCATCACCCTCGGCGCTGCCGACGCAGGCAAGGCCATCACATGCGACTACAACTACTTCGACTCCACCAAGTCGAAGGAGTTTCAGGGCAACAGGCGTGTGGGCTGGAACATGGCCCTTCGGATGGAAAAGGCGTACGGCGATGCCCCCTACGTGATTCTCACCCGCAATGGCGCGGAGACTGACAAGGCTCTCTTCGCGGCAGGTGTACTGCCCTCGAACGGCTACAAGTCGCTCGGACCCATCGGAGCTGAGTTCTTCGATGTGTACACCTCGGTTGCTGGCGTCCGCGTGGAAGGCTCGGCGGTCAACCGGCTGTAATCGCCGGGAGTTCACCCGAACCACCACCCACAAGGAGGACCCACAACCATGAAACACAAGAGCATCACCATTACCAATCCGAACTTCCGGGTTGGCCCCAAGGGCCTCGCACTCAGGGTGGAAGGACGCGGATATGCGTACTTCCTCCCCGGCGATGGCATCCGAGTTTCTGCCCACAACGACCGGCCCTATGTCGAGTTCGTCATGGACAGGAAACCCGTGGCCCTCGCCCTCTCGAAAAACCAGATTCGCCCTGCCCTGTCCCGGCTCCGTCATGAGAGTCAGTACCGGACAAAGGAACTGGAATTTTTCGAGGCGTTCGCCCGCACTGACATTCCGACCATGAAGCTCGTCCGTTCGTTCTCCGAGAGTGCCAAATCCGGGGAAGCACGAAAGATGCTGAAGATCGAGAAGAAAATCGCCACCATGACGTTCACTGAAAAGGTGAATATCATCCGCAAGACGACGCTGGAACATGCAGGCGCAACGATCCTCAAGGTCGCTGCTCTCGGTTCCGTGAAGGGCTCGCGCCCGCTCGCCGAAGCGGAAGACGGTGAAGAAGGTGAAGAGACCTTCGAGGCCGTGGGCGATCTCGACAACCTTCCGGCGACGGAAGCCGAGGAGCCCGAGCTGGCGACCGAGGGAGGCGAGGAAGATGTCATGGTGTCCGAAGAGGACCTTGACATGGCCCCGCACTCGGAAGCTGACGAGGACATGGACGGAATTGATGATACCGTGGACACGTTCGAGACCGCCGATGCGGATGAGGACGATGTGACGACCGAAACCGCCGATGCGGATGAGGACGACACGGTGTCGGAAACCGCCGATGCGGACGAAGACGACACCGGTATGGACGCCGACCTTGCTGATCTCTCGCGGGAGATGGCCAACGGAGACGGCGCAGTCACGGAGACGGATGACGAAGACTTCGATGATGAAGGCTTCGCCGATGACGTTCTCACGGACTACACCGGCAACTGAGTTCCCCAAGGGGAGGGCCTCCGCTAGACCCGGAGGCCCTCCTCCTCCACTAAGTCCCGTTTTACTTTTACCCCGGAGTTCCAGAGTGCCCAGCGCGTTCGTTACAAGGCTGGCTCGCAAACACGGCAAATCCCCTGCCGAAGGTGAGCGCATCTGGAACGCGGCGACCGCTGCTGCCAAGCAGAGTGGTCAGGATGAGGCCAGCCCGCGCTTCTACGGAACTGTTACTTCGCTCTTCAAGAAGATGGTGTCCAAGGAAGCCCTCGGGGATAGTCCCAGAAAATTCCAGCCCAGCAGTGATGAGCCTCTGACCGTTGATGTGGATTTCGGAATGGTCAAGGCGGAATCCCGGACGCTTGGAAAGTTCACGCTCAGGCTTGGTCAAGCACAGGCTGTGCTCCGGTTTCTGGAAGCAGATGAGCCAACGATTCGGAGGCTGCTCAGGAACCGGGACCGCTTCAAGCTGAAAGCATCCAGCTCCCGTCTGCAAATCGTCAAGGAAAGCCTTGCCAAGGTTCACATGCTTTCGGATACGCGCCCCACACAAGACATGATGGCCTTCATACTGGATTACTGATATGTCGGGCGAAACCCTCCGCGTGTTCGATATTGTCAGGGACACCCTGAAGAACTCCCGCGATCTGCGCGATCAGTACATTGACCAGAACGGCCACCCGGTCACGATCTACCGTGCTACTAAGATCAAGCGGACAGACTGGGGCGAGGAAACGGTTCAAGAGACCGAACTGCTCAAGACTTACATTCTGTTCAAGTTCAATGAATGGCTGGAGGCTTTCGCCGACTGCGATTTCAGCATTGAACAGGCTCCGCCTCTGGAGGCGACCATCAAGGTTTCAGACCCGCTTCAGCGTGGCGATGTTGTGAAGATCACTGGAGAAACCCCGCAGGAGATCAGCCGGATCAAGAGTTGGAAAATCACAGCGGTCAGTCTGGATCAGGACGCTACGAAAGTTCATGGCCGAAAGATTCAACTGGCTCCGGACCGGGGAGGGGTTATCTGATGGAACTCATCACGCCGACCGAGACTGATCCGGCCAAGCAGATTGTTCACGCCGCAAAGGTGACCGCCAAGCGGTGCATGAAACGTGCAACTGAACGGGGCCAGACCGTAGACCGTTCGTGGTTTGGGCGGCTGTACAAAGCTGTCCTTCCGAAGGTTCAGAAGATGTATCAGGCCGGACTGAATCCGGTACTCATCCCGGACCGTATCACGCGGGAACTGGTGACCTCTGACGGGCACTTCAAGATGCCGGATGGAAATACTGTAAATCCAACTGAGCAGCTTCGACAGGAAGACGCAGGCGGTGGTGGTATGGCTGGCGGCGGGATCACGGGCGGCACCACGTCTGCTGCGATCCCGATTGCTCCACTCACTGCCCCCAAGATTCCGGATTCAGAGATCGAGAAGCGGCGCAAGAAACTGGCTAAAGCGGTGGAGGCGATTCTCAGGACCTGATGGCGACTTCGTTCCCATATTTTCTGGACGGGATGCTGGAGCTGATGCGGACATTCCTCCCGCAGGTGGATGCTCGTTTCAACGATACCAACATCATCGGTTCCATCGTGGATGACGATGAGACCATTCTGGCCAATTACGAACGTCAGTTGATGTCGGCCAATTGCGAGGCTGAAGAAACGGACGGCGAAGGCGGCGGGAACCCGGCGGGCGCACAAGTGAAGTTCCCGTTTGCGGCCCTGATCCGAAAGCCGCCACGCTCCATCCCCGGAGCCAGTAACTACTCAGCGGCTACGTTTAACCGGAAGATCACTCTTGTCCGGGATGCCCGAAAGGCCACCGACGGCGGAACCGGGGCTGGCTATACCACAGAAGGCAGTGCCGATGTGGAAGTGGACTTCCAGTTGGCCATCTTCGATAATGACTATGACAAACTGACCGAGTTTCTAGCGCTCTGGATGTTGAAGTCCGGGCACATGGCGACCCGGTTCAAGTATACGGTTCCCTTGACGGACCCGGACCTCTTTGAACTTGTGGCCAATCTCGTGCTACAAGAGGGGGAACAGACGGTAAAAGCGTCCTTGTCCGAACGCAAAGAGTTCGGTATCGTCTACAAGCAACTATTCCCGCTCTTGGCCCGGACGCCTCTGGTTCTCGCACAGGCCATCCCGGTCAAAATTATTCTCGATCCCAAGCACTCCTTTATTCTCGACAAACCGTTTCCATCGGAGACCACGTGATGCCGATTCGTGTTATCAACCCGACCAAGAAGATGATCGTTTTCAAGAACCCGGACGATGGACAGGATTATCACATCCCACCCACGCTGAACGGCAAGGGCGTTCTGGTTCCACTCTCCGATTTCAAAAAACTCCCGGCTCCGCTACGTGCCGCGTCCACCAAAGGCGCGAAGTAACCTGCGACTCTTGCCATTAGGTCAGGAGTGAAGTGAAACACCCCGAGAGGATTTAAGTCATGGCGTTCATTCAACTCTCCCCCGGAGTCTCCATCAAGGAGACTGATCTTTCCCAAATCATCGCGCAGGTTGCCACCTCCAGCGCCGTCGCTGTCGGCTTCGCACGTAAGGGCCGGTCGTTCCAGCGCGTACCGGTCACGGCGGACAAGGAATATGTCGAGAAGTTCGGAAAGCCGGACCCCAATGACGGATTCCTCGGATACAGCGCGCTTGCGTATCTGGCTGAAGGTTCGGACCTGACGGTCACCCGCGTTCACAACGGCGCGAAATTCGCTGGGGCCATCGTGGCGGACGACGTGGACATCCATTTGTCACCGTGGGGTGAGCTGATTGGCCAGCAGGATTCCCAGTCGCTCCAATCTTCGTTTGCGACCACTCTGGAGAAGAGTCCAGTAGTCCCCGCCTCGCTTCAGGTTTATGCCAAGGTCCCGTCTCTGGCGGGTCCCGAAGCGGCAGGAACAACTGTAGCTCTCAATGCGGGTCCATATGCTCTGGCCGCTGCCTTGAACCTCCCGGTTCTCAAGCGGACCGTTCAGGTTTACGCGCAGTACACGGCAGGCGGGGCGATCGAAGTTTTCACAGATGACACGGGCTCCGGTGTGCTGACCGGAACCAACGGCGGTTCCGGTCTGTTTGATTACGTGACTGGGGTGGGCAATATCACGTTCGGGGCGGCCCCGGACGGTGCGTACCCGATCAGCTTGCGCTACCAGTATGCCAGCACCCTGACAGCCCGGTCGGATGCTTACGGCCTGTTCCAGAGCACACTGAGCAATCCGAAGTTCTCCGGTTCTGTGAACCATGCCTCGGGAGACATCAACGTCACGTTCAATTCGGTCCCGGTCTCTGCGGAAGATACCGGTGTTGACTCTGACCTTATCAGCCTCACGTTTTTGTCAACGCTTCCGATCTACCGGCTCAAGCGGACTCCGATCATTCCGTTGAGCGTCAGCATCAAAGTGCCTATCGCAGCCGGACCTGTGTACGAAACCTTCTCGGACGCCAACACTGGGGATGGAACCCTGATCCGTTCCAGCGACAATACGGTTGCTGGAACAATCAACTATCGGACCGGTGAGTGGTCGGTGACTCTGGCTGCGCTCTCCACTTTGGTTGGCAACATTACCGCTGACTACGATTATCAGGAGAAACCGGCGGCGGATTCACAGCTCAATGTCTATTACAGCTACGTCCCGAAGTTCCAGAGCGTGGTGAACTTCGACGTGTTCCTCGGCATTGGCAACGGCGTGACCACCAGCTTCGCAGCGGTGCTTCGTGGTCCGCTAAAGGCAACTACCGATCCGCTCTCGCCGACGTTCAAGCTCTATCAAGCAGGGTCTCTTGTGGGCCGGAGCATCGTGAATGGCGACATCATTTCCGACGCGAGTGTTCTGGCTGCTCCGTCGCCGACTGTGAACCACCTGAACTGGTCCACCACGAATCCAGCGATCAATATCGTATTCACCACACCTCCAGCCAATGGTCAGGCTGTGTTCGCCCGCTACTCGCTGGAGGGTATTGAAGACCTCGATACAGTGGACTTCCCGGATTATCTGGACCCGATCCTTGCGCTGTTCGCGGACAATGAAGGTGACTGGGCAAATTCGGATACCAGTCCGGAGGGCCTCCGCTTCCGTGTGGACAATATCAATGAAATCGACGGCACGTTTGACGTGACGGTTTACCAGAAGCAGAACGGAACCTTTGTATCAATATCGAAGTTCATAGTCAGCCGAAAGCAGATCACGGACGGCAACGGGCGTCAGCTTTATATCGAGAAGCGCCTGAACGACATGAACAACTATGTCCGGGCCAAGAACAATGTGGCTGTTTCGGACACGGTTCTGCCGTATCACACGGTCAGCGCGGAAGCCCTGATTGACGGTGACGGTGCGACCAACGACTTCACAGCCCAGACGGCCCAGACCCCTGTGCAGGAAGGCTCCATCTCCATCACGGCCTACGTGAATGGTGCCTACGAGACCCTGACGGATGCTGGCGGTCGGCTGGTGGACTCCGGCGGTGCTCTTCACGGGACCGTGAACTACGAAACCGGGGCCATCGAAGACATCAGCTTCTCGCAGGCTCCGGATGCTCCGACCGCGATTGTCAGCGAAGCGCACGGGGATACTGGCCTTGCTCCGACTGTCGGACCCTACAGCGGAACCCTTGTCAATTTCCCGATGAAGCCCGGAACGGTTTCCTTCTCCATCGCACCCACGACCCTTGTGGATGACGGTGCGGGTAACCTGCGGGAGACGAACCTGCTGGGTGCCAAGCGGGGTACGATCAATTACGCCACGGGCGACTACACGTTCACCCTTGGCGCGGTTCCTGCCCCATCAGTCGCTATCATGGCAGACTATATCTACAACCACATTTCCATCAACTACTTCACCGGAATTGACGTGGAAATAGACGGTGGGGATGACGGGCTGGCGATTACCAGTGCCGATCTTATCGCCGGATGGGACCTTTACTCCAATCCGGAAGAAGTGGACTTCCGCATTTCAATTAACAGCGGATACACTGCTATCCCTGTTCAGCAAAAGCTGGTTCAGATTGCCACAAACCGCATGGACAACATAGCGGTTCTGGATGTGACCCCGGACGCCTTCGATCCGAACCTGTCGCCGACCGAATCGGCTCAGCAGGCCGTGGTCTGGCGGAAGAAAATCCAGAACTTCAATACCTCCTACTCGGCTCTGTACGCGCCTTACCTGCGGGTCTATGACCGCTACAGCGACCGGGAGGTGCAGTGCCCGCCTTCGGGCTATGCTACCGGTGTCTACGCTCGCAATGACCGTCTGGCGGAAGCATGGACTGCCCCGGCAGGCTTCAAGCGGGGCAAGCTGGATATTCTGGGCGTCACCCATGAATACGGTCAGTCGCAGCGTGACCTGCTCTACTCGAACGGCATCAACCCGATCCGGAACTTCCCCGGTGAAGGCATTGTCATTTGGGGTCAGAAGACAGAACAGGCTTCGGCTTCCGCTCTGGATCGTGTCAACGTCCGTCGCCTGCTGATTGTTCTAGAGAAGTCGGTTTCAACATTCCTGAACAATTCCACGTTTGAACTTAATGACGAGTTCACACGTCTGGCCATCTTCAATGGCGTAGACAGCTATATGCGGCAGGTGCAAGCCCGTCGCGGTGTCTATGAATATCAGGTGGTCTGCGATGAGAGCAATAACACAGCGGACATAATTGACCAGAACCAGTTACTGTGTGATGTATACATCAAACCCGCAAAGGCGGCTGAGTTCATCCGGCTCCAGATGGTCATCACCACAACCGGCGCGAGCTTCCAAGAACTCATCGCTCAGGGCGGTCAGTTCGGCTGAGAAACAGGGAAATCAAGGAGTAAACGACCATGCCGATTACCATTCAGCAAATCGCGGCGGCGGCAGACCCGCTCCGTCAATTCAACGTGGAACTGGTCGCCGGGGGAATCCCCGGCGGAGGGTCGGGTCAGGTGCTCCGCGCCCGCAGCCGGTCCATCGTTATCCCCGGTTCCAGCACGGACGATGCCGAGTCAGTGTTCCAAGGCTTCACGGTCATGTATCCGGGGCGCGGCCAGTACTCCCGGAAGCTGGCGGTGGAAGTCGAGGAGACCTCGAACCTTGAGATGTACAACCTGCTCTACAACTGGAAGCAGCTCACATGGGACCCGGAATCCGGTGTTCAGTTGGCCAGCCAGCAATTCAAGATCACTGCGGAAGTTCACCTGCTTCGCGGCGACAAGAGCATTGCCGGAAAGTTCAAGGTGTTCGGCATGTACCCGCAGGAGATCGGTGACGTGACGGCAGCCTCGGATTCGAGTGACGCCATCCGTATCCCGGTGACCTTCAACTACGATTTCCACAAGCTGGAAAACGGGAAGTTGGGCAGGATCAACATCAGCATCGGCGGCTTTGGCGGCGGCATAAATATTGGCTGACCGGCATCCCGCTTGAGCGGAGGGCCGCCCGGTGAAGATAAAATTCCCGTCAGCTAGTGGCGTTCTCCATCTAGAGCCGCAGCGACCTTATAAGTTTGAGGTCTCTATTCCCGCCCTTTCCATCCCCAAGGCGCTGATCTCATCCATTCAGCTCCCGCAAAGGTCTTTTGCGCCCAGCCCGGTTTATGTCCCCGGTGGAAAATATCAACTCCCAGACTTTATCGAACTGGCTGCTGCCAGCATTGAGTTTATCGAGGATAGCCGTGGAACCGTGATTAATGCTTTGGATACTTGGAAACGTCTTATTCAGGACCCAGAGAGGAAGACCTATGGATACCCGATTGATTATCAGACTACAATCTGGGTCCAACTAGCCGATCCGAGTAACAATGTTCATACTGAATTTAAGCTGATCGGCGCGTGGCCCAGCGGAGCAAATGCTGTAGGCATGTCGTATAAGGAGGGTAATGCAGTCACTACGATCTCTCAGGACTTCAGTATTCAGGGCCTGAAAGTCACCAAACAAACCCTGCCGCCAGTAATATCATTCATCAGCGGCTGATTAACCAACAACTCAAAGGAGTACTCCCGTGTCTTCGACTTCTCAACGAAAAGTTATTGTTAAAGACCCTCAAACATCTTCACCGAAGCCATCCCAGCCACAGCCTGATTTCAACCCCAACATCCCGCCTGTGGAGAAAAAAGCGGCGTACGCAAACATTCCGCTTCCGTCGAAAGGTCTCCCGTATCGGAAGTTCTACGACAAGAACACAATCGCAATCCGGCCTCTGGAACTGGAGGAAGTGAAGGCGGTGAAGGCCATCTTCGGCGGCGGATCGAACCTGAAGCTCAACTCGGTTCTGGCCGGAGTGTTTCAGGACTTCCGGACGGATCAGCTCACCTTCGGTGACTATCTTTACTGTCTGGCGTGGCTTCGGGAGAACACCTACATGGCCGCGCCTATCGAAGTGCCGTGGACCTGCCCCGAGTGTCAGACTGAAAACGTCTGCACGGTCCATCTTCAAAAGATGACCATGATCGAACTGCCGGACAATTTCCGGGAACCGATGGTCATCCAGCTTCCGGTCAGCAAGAAGGAAGTTCGGCTCCGGCTAGAGCGTATGGGGGATGATGAGATCGTTGACCGTTATCTGAAGGGGATGCTCAACAAGACCGAATGGGACGACAGCGAAGAGTGGCTCCCCCGGCTGGCGCTAACAATAGACAACGGCGCGGATATTCACGTCAACGTCCAGTTTCTCCAGACATTGGCACCGGAAGACGTGACAGTCATTGAAGCAGTTGGAGATGAGTTTGAGCATGGGCTCCCGTCCCTGCTTACCGATACTTGCACTGGCAAGAAGTCGGATGGATCGAAGGAGGTGGTGTGCGGCTTCGTTAACAAACGAATCCGCTTCGACTTTCGAGTACTCAATCTTCTTCCCGTCGCCGACTATCGAGGATTTGTACGAAATGGAGTTCGTTTTGGCGGTTAACCTGCACATCCCGCCGTCGGAGGCACAGGGGATGAGCTACCCGCACTTCCGATGGCATTACCGCAGGTGGCTCCAGTATCATGACGACTACGTTAAGGAACTGAACAAGAGAAACGCAAGGTAATCAGTGGCAAAAGACACAAACCAGTTTTTTGACGAAGACGGCAAGCCGACTTCCCTCACGTCTTTGATGAAGGCGGAACGGAAGTCGGCTCAAGCTCGTCAGAAACTGGTGAAGGCTGCTCTTGACGGCCAGATCAAGGGCATGAAGAAGCAGGCTGCGCTGGAGGAGCAGGAAGCCAAGGAAATTTCCAAGTACGCGAAGCTGCTCTCCGGCAAGCTGAAGGGCTTCGAGGAATACCGCAACGCTTCAGAGAAGGATTTCAGGTCGCTGGCCAAGCAGTTCCGGAAGAACGCTGTTGAAGCCCAGAAACAGCTTCAGGAGGAATACTCCAAGACGCAAGGACAACTTCAGGACGCGCTGGGCGACATCGGCAGGACGTTCTTCAAGGAATACACCAAGACCATCTCCGGTGAGCTGACCAAGACGAATCTGGAGGCGCTGGCCGATCTCGAAAACGAAGCGTTCGCAAAAGAGTTCCAGTCCATTCGTCAGAAGCTGCTGAAGCAGAAGATGAAGCGGATCGGGACGTTCAAGGCCAGTCTCGAAGATGTCGAAGAAGAACAGCTCACAGCAGTCGGCAAGCTGTTCAAGCGAACCAAGGAAAGGGGTTTCCTCCGGGCAGCTGGAAGTCTGATTGGCGAGCGTCTGGGCCAGACGAAAGTCGGAAAGGCAATCTCCCGGAAATACGTCGGAGCCAAAGAGAAACTGCTCTTCACGAAAGAGGGTGCAAAAGAGGAACGCGCTCAGTTCACCCAGAAGCGGGAGGAAGCACGGGAGGCCATTGACCGGGAAGCTAGGGAGAAGTTTGCGGGGGAGAGGGCGAGTGATCTCAAGAAAGCCGGGTTCACGGCTGAAGAAATTGCTCAGATCAGTGAAAGGTCCACAGAGAAGTTTCTGGCCGGACTGTCCGCCAAGAAAGCCGAAGAAGCCAAGCCGTCCCGCCTTCGTTACATGGCGGGGGCGCGTGCGATGGCTGAGCCGGAGAAGCGGGCGATCCCGGCACAGCAAGTTGCGAGTGTTGTATCCGCTGGGGCGGTTCCGGCCCTGACCGCCGCGCAAAAGAACCAGCAGGAGGCACAGGCGCTTCCGGCTCAGGAGATCGTCAGTAAGCTGGATGACATCAAAGACACTCTTGGAGGGGGTTCGCTCCTTGGCGGGGCTAAGAGTGTCGCAGGGATGCTCGGCAGCATGATTGGGAGCGTTGGAAAGATCGGGAAGGGGCTGGGCGGTTTCCTTACCAATCCGCTAACGCTGGCGGGCGCAGCGGCGGTCGGTAGCCTTGCCTATGCGTTTACCGAGATCAGCGGGGCAGTGAAGAGCCTCGGAGGTCTGGGGGCCATTAAGGAGGACTTTGCCCGTGTCTTTACCGACCCTATTGGCCAGCTCAAGTCCATGATGGGCATCGCCCCTTCAGATAAAGACCTAGCCAAACAGGGATATTCCAAGGAGCAGTTTGAAAAAAACCGAATAGCGGCTCAGGCTCAATTTGCCCAACCCATCAAAACAGGGGCGGTCGCAACGCCTGAGCCTGTTCCTGCGCCTCTGGCAGCCGCCCTGCCCGCACGGGCCGTTGTAGCTGCTGCGTCGCCTATAACGCCCGGAAAGACGCTTACACCCCTTCAGAAGAGCCTTCTGGAAGAACGCGGAGCCAAGCTGACAGGCCAAACCCCAATAACCGAGTTTGCAGGGGGTCCTGCCGAGAAAGTTGCCCGATCCGCGATTATGGCCGAACAGGTCACAGCGGAACCTTCGGCAGGCCGGACCCCCCTTCAGCGGAAGATGATGGCCGAGCGGACGAAGCGGCTGGGCGTCAGTGCGCCGGAAGCGGTTGAACGGGCGACTCTGCCGTCGCTGGGACCGACCCCGCATGCTGGAGCCACTCCCGTTTCTCGCCCCGAAACGATCCGAAAGGCTCCGCTTCCGGCGACCCCACCAACCGTCGGAAGTGAACTCCAGCAAAGGCTTGCAGCGGAGCGGAGCGCGTCTATCTTAAGAAGGACCGAGCAGCGAGCAGGCGCGGGAGGAAATCCCAGCGTGACTAACACACCAATGGTTAACGACGAGATGGGCATGGGTTACCTGAACAGTGGGAATCTCTGATGGAAGGCCAACCGCCGGAAGAGTACCGCGTGACGATAACGGCCCCCGGATCATTCCGGGGGCGAAAGTCCGTTACTGCCTATTTGTCGGAAGACGTGGACATTAATGTCCAGTCAAGTTGGGAATCCCCGTTTCAAGATATTGCCAACGCATTCCCCGGCGCAGGTCTGGCTACTGTTCTGGGTCAAGCCAGTAGCAGTTTTTCGACTCAGACTCAGACTGCATCAGCGCGGGTGTGGAAAGGGACTGAACCGCTTTCGATCCTGCTCAACCTGAACTTCTATGCCTATGCAAATGCAATGGAAGAAGTAGTGGAGCAAGTAGCCATGCTCAAAAGTTTGGCCCTCCCTACCCTCATTAAGGGTGAGATGTTCAATCCTCCGGGTCCGTCCATAGCTGCCCGCATTGGCGGAAAAGTTGGCTTGAACTTTTCAGGCGGGGAGAGAATCTCTGTTGTCCTTGGAAAGGGATTTGCGGTCTTCAGCAATGTTGTTGTTCAGTCAGTTCAGGTAAAGTACATGAATAAAATGTCGAAAGACAAAGGAGCGGGTAATCCATCACGACCGTTGGTAGCCAACGTTCAGTTCCAGTTTGAGACGTGGATGACTATTACCAAATCTGATCTTTACGCTATTTATGGGATTAAAAGGTGAACTATGCCATCCCCGCAATTCGTCATCCCCAAATACTCTCGTAAACGGTTTTATTCGATTTTCACGCTTGGGAACACGGAGACACTGGATTTCTTGTCATTTCAGTGGACTCGTTTTTCTGACTTTCTCCAGAACTATCCTGTTGTTTATCACCGGGTCCAAGAAGTGGACATCGGACGCCTCGACAATATTGCCTATCAGTACTACGAACAGACCGAAGCATGGTGGATCATCATGCTGGCTAACAACATGTCCGACATTTTCAACGACATGTACGTCGGACAGCTCCTGATAATTCCCTCGATCTCACAGATCGAATCGTTTTATCAGGCCATTCAGGCAAGCCGCCGGGGAGGTCAGAATGTCCCTATCCCTCGCCGGACAGTTTAGAGCCAGCCTCAAGATGGACGGGCTGGAATACGACTTTTCCAGCAGCATCTTCAAAGAGGCCCGGATATTTGAGTCGGTTGCTGAAATGGTGCCGACGCTCCAGCTTGATTTGATGGACGATACGCTACGGACCGACGTGTTTCCGTTTCATGACGGAAGCCTTCTGGAGCTGTCACTCCAACCATTCACCCGGGAGTTTGATCCCGTTACCGACGACTACATGCCGTTTCGCCTCTGGGGGAGCCGGTCAGCGCAAGGGAACGCCTTGGGTGATGGAACCCGGTTGGTAGGATACTACGATGTCCCCGCATTGCTGAAAGACGCATGGTTTGAATCATTCTCGGGAAACACTTCGGATATTGTCTGGCAGATTGCCAATAAGTCCAATTTGGACTTCGATGGTGATCCGTCGTCAGATTCCATGAGGTGGCACTCACACGGACAAACCGGGGCGAATTTCCTCAAAGAGCTGACCCGCGCAGCATGGGCAAACAATACGTCAGCTTATGTGAATGCTATCACCCGGACAGGCGGCTTGTTTTTCTACGACGTTTCCCGGCGCGTCAGAAGCGATGTGGTCTGGAATCTGATTCAGCAGGATCAACCTGTCGAAAGAAATACTGCCGGGCCAAAAGACGTGTTTTTCCGAGAGCCACAGGTATTTAACTATTCTGGTCTTCTGAACCGGTGGCGTGGCTACGGGGTTCTGGCCAATTATTACGACGCACTGGAGGATGCAGACGTTGCCATCAATATCGACACGGTTCCGAAATCCACGGATTACCTGAACGTCAACAAAGAGCTTCAGTATCCGTCCCGTTACGAAAGCCTCCCGATCAACTGCGGAAATGTGCATCCGAATTATTACCGGGCACAAGTTCAGAACCAGATGCTTCTGGCGGCCTATTCCTACAACCTTCGGGTCATGTGCCCCTTTGCCCGTGATCTTCGGTTGATGGACAGGGTTCGTGTGATCGGAATAAACCGCCGAACACAGGATGTCCGGGAATCCATGAATGGGGATTACTTTATAGACCGGATCGTTACGATTGTCCGGTCTGACTCAGTTCAAATGGTTCTGAATTTGGTCCGGGAAGGGCTAAACTCTCGGGAGAAGATCACAAAACTGTTATGAGTTTTCTAACGACACAAACCGACTTCAAACCGCTCCGGGCTCCAGATGGAGAAAAGATTTATTTTGGTCTTGTCGAGGATAACGCAGACCCAGAACAGATGGGCCGGTGCAAAATAAGGATTGCTGAGTTGTTCGGGTCCAGTACGTCCAATGATACTGACTCGCTCCCTTGGGCACTGATGGAACAACCGCCCGGCTGCTTCAAGTTTGACGTACCGATGAAAAGAACCCGCGTGGCGGTCTACTTCCATCGGGGTGATGTTTACTCACCGATCTATAAGGCCAACATTGTCGCAAGTCCTCTAGTGCCAGATGACTTCAAAACCAACTATCCGGATCGGCACGGCTGGAAGGACTCCGACGGAAATTACCTGATTGTGGATAAAAAGAGCCAGTTCATTGAACTGGGTGACTCCGTAGGGAACAAGCTCCGGCTGGATAAGGCTACAAAAGTTGCCCAGTTTCGGCATGAGACTGGGGCAGTGGTTGAACTGGCCGCAACGGGCCTGATCTCGGTTCACTCCATAGGCAAAATCTCCATTGCTGACACGTCTGGTTCCGCCTTTATGGAAGTCGAGGGCGCACAGGTGAAAGTAAATGGTTCAGCGTATACAATTGCCAGAAAAGAAACGTTTTTTAGCTGGGTAGCGGGGTTTATTTTGGGAAGCTACAATACACATCAGCATATCTACATGTCCCCAAGTGGCCTTACTGTTACTTCCCCGCCTGTTGTACCTGACCCAGCTGTGGACCCCGGTGATTTAAGTGATTCCAATACCAAGGTGAAATAAGAAGTAACATGGCAACTCCAATCGTCGTTTCAAACAACCTCGGGGAACCGCGCCCACTCTTTGTGGACGTGAATAGTCGATTTGGGGAGAATAACCGGCCTGAACTGGTGTCAGATGTGGACGCCATTAACGAAAAAATTGACAACATCATCTTTATACGGCCCGGTGAGCGGCTGTTTAGGCCGACCTTTGCGGGCTGGATTTACAACTATCTGTTTGAGCCGGTGGATGATGTCACCGCCAGCCTGATTCTAGTGGAGACCAGCCGAATTTTTTCGCTTTGGTTGCCGGAATTAACCCTTTTGCTTCAGGATTCCTCCGTTGTTCCTATGGGAGATGAACACGGCTATGATGTTTCGCTCGTCTACCAAGTGAACGCTCTGTCTTTCACAGGGAACTATATGCGGCAGATCGTTCTTGGCATCGGAGGCGTCTAGTGGCATTGCTCAGTGAAGTTGGAGTTGATTTCGAGGAGCTGTTTCAGCAGCTTCAATCCGACGTTACCAATCGGAATGAAGCATGGAAAGACCTTTCTGTGTCAGGTACTGGTCAGACCCTGCTTGAGTATATTGCGGGGATTGGTACCCTGATCCACTTCAACACTGAACGTGGTATTCAAGAGACGTTTCTGGACACTGCGTTGGTACCGACTTCTATCCGCTCAGCTGCCCGGATGCTCGGAACCAACCCGCGTCGGGTAATTTCGGCCCGGACCACCGCAGACATTGTTCTGAACGAGACCTTCTCGGAATCCAGTGTCACAGTGCCTGCCCTCTCCAGCTTTAGCATCAATGGACAGGATTTCTACAACCCCAGCCAGCTCACCTTTCCCGCTGGAATTAATACCCTGTCAGAAGTGGAGCTTGAGCAGGGGCTTATCACCACCGAGACCTTCATCGGTAACGGGCAGAACCGTCAGATTTTCCAGCTCAAGACCAGTAACTTCCAGATCAATGAAAACCTGATGGTTGTAACGGTGGACGGGGTGCCGTACACACGGGAGCGCCGGTCGCTATTCCAGTATGATCCCAACGATACGGTATTCCTCGAACTCACCATGCCAGATGGCAGTGTGCTGATCGTATTTGGAGACTCGGAACACGGAACGCCCCCGGCGAACGGCTCAACCATTCTGGTGACCTACGCAGTCTCGAACGGGCTGCTGGCCAACAACGCCAAGTCCGGTCTTCCGGTCGCCCTGCTTGCTCGGGTGCCGGAGCCTGCGCCCCGGAATGGTTACATCGGTCTTGATCCAGCACAGGCCATCACGCTTAGCGGAATCGTAGCAGGTGCCTCTGCTGAGCCTGTGGAGAGTCTCAGGTTCACCGCGCCTCGGCTTCATGCCGCTGTAGAGCGGGCGATTATTCGGCAGGATTACCGGGCCACTTCAATTGCGTTCACGTTTACTGATATTGCTGACGCCCGCGTCTGGGGCGAGCGAGAAATATATGATGAACGGGATGAGATTCCGGTGTCTGGCGAGGCTATTGGCTTACTCGACATCGGAACTTTGGCATACAACGAATTGAGCCCCGGGTGCAGCCTGTTTGATAACGTCCCGATAAAACCCCGGACGGTGACCATCACTCTTCCAGTGACCCCATCGCTAACCATCACCATGACTGATGATGGGTTTGGGGGCCTGATTGATGAAAATGGAAATGCGGTCGGCACCATCAATTATCTGTTCGGAACATGGACGATCACCTTGATCCCAGCACCGACCGTGGCTAATCCAATCACGGCGTCTTACTACTGGATCAGAGCGCAAGAAACCCCGAATGCCAGCAATATGAATATTGTAAACATCGCGCTGCTCAGGCGCGATGATATTCCGTTGGAAGAGTCAGTGCCCTCGACTGGTATTGCGACGGTATCCAAGACGATCAATCAGCCGCCGGTTCAGCCGGGTTCCGTCATTGTTTTTGACGAGGATCAGACGGAAACGTTCACAGATGACGGCAACGGAAACATGCTGTCCTCAAAGGGAACGCCGCAGGCCCCCGGTGGGGTGAACTATGTCACTGGATTTATTCAAGTGAGCTTTGATCCGATGGCGATTCCCACTGCTGGAAAAACCATTTTCTTCAAATATGCCATTGACCGGTTGACCCCGGAAGAGAAGGTGAAGTTCCTCCAGTACATGGAGGGCTTTACACCGCAGGATGGGTTCAAGCACGTCACAACCCAAATCCGACTGCTGAACGTGGAAGCAGTGACTGTTGAAGTTGCTGCGGACCTTTATTTGAAAGATGGGGCTCCGTTCTCGGCGGTCCGAGATGCGTGTGCCGCAGCTTACCGGAACCTGTTTATTCGGCAGCCGGGAATTGTCGGTTTCTCCCGTCCTATCTCCGATTTCTACTCGGTTGCTCAGAATGTGGAAGTGAACCGGGTAAAATGGGTAGACTACGTAAATATCCAATCAATCACGGTCAGCGGAGTTCCGATTGATTTGGATGTGACCAAGGAAATCCCAATCAATCGGAATCAGTACCCGATTATGAGGTCCACAATCATTAACACCTTCTCGACACGCCGGAGCTGAAATGCCGAAAGTCCCAATTCGCTTCATGCTCCCGGAGAAATTCCGGGAGAACCCGGTCTGGGCGGCGATGGCCGACACCTATGAGAATGTTGTTCTAGTGGATCAGGAAGACACGCTCAAGCGTTTGTCGAAGGTCCGGAACGCGCTGGAGATTGACGCGGATTATCTGCACAAGTACCGCATCATGATCGGCTTCCCGGCAGACATCGGGAACTTCTCTGAAGAAGAGGCCCGGATTGCCCTTGACACCGCCAGCGGGTTCTATGTCAAGTCCGGCACCAAGCGATTTGTGGACTTCCTGTCCTATGTTAAATCTGTAGAACTGACTCTCATCGAACTGTTCAGCCACAGGGACCGCCCTGCGCTCGTTGAAGCTGCTGCTCTGTTCGATCCAGCCCCGCCTGCGTTTGTAGTGGGCGCTGTTCCTGATGGGATAAGCAACTGGAGCGGAACTCTACCCTTCCCGGCAAATCGGGCTGCTGTTCCGTATCTGATCAAGGTGAAAAACAGTGCGGACCTGACACAGGTGGCCGTGGACGACGGACAGGGGAACATCAACGGGAAGTATCTTCGAGGAACGATTGATTATCTGAGCGGTGATGTGGACCTTCAGTTCCTGCCTCCCAACCCTGCTGGAAACGTCACAATTGAAGTTGCTCACGGCTACCGGGTTGACGTTCCCCCCATTTCCAAGGGAACTCTGGTCATTACAGACGCGGGAGCGAACCAGATAACTGATCAAGCAGTTGCTGATCCAGAAAATCCGGGAATATTTCTGGAAAGCTTTGGCCGTATGAGCGGTGACACAGAAGCCGCGACGACTCGCCCCGGAAATTTCGTAGACTATCGCAGGGGAATTATCGCGGCGAACATTGCTTCCCCGACTCTGCCTTATACGATCAACTATGCGACTGACCGATATCAGGGTTTCGTCACCACGCTTCAGACCATTATGGCGTTCGGTGATGGGACTACGACCAACTTCATGTACAACACCGGCACCCCGATAGCGAAGGGGCTTGTAAAGGTCTACGATACCGTTGAGCTGTTTCAGGATGACGGCCACGGAAACTTGATCGGTGACCAAGGTGGAACCGGTACCGTGGACTACGTGACCGGAGACATCGAAGTCACTTTTGCAACGGCTCCTGCTGGGAGCTTCTCCATCTCGCTGGATTTCCTGCCACAGGATTTGGTTGTTGATGGCGGGAGCTATTACCTGACGAATCACGTCTATCTGGAGATTGATCTGGATGTGTTTCCACAGGATGATGAGGCCATTGAAGAGATATTTTATCAGGTGGCTCCGACCGTGCTTCGGTTGAAGGCCGTCCAAGGTAAGGTTACACAGCAGGGAACCGTAGGCATTGCCGCTTACATGCACACAACTGTCGAGGAACTGTAATGGCACAGCACTTTATCACCAACAACGGTCTTACCGCGATTGCTGCCGCGCTTCCGGGTACTCTGGAAGTTACTCAGTTCAAGGTTGGAACGGGAAAAACCATTGATCTGCTCCCGACGCTCAATCCGACAACTTTGATCGGTGCTCTGTCTGTTACCCCGATCAAACCGGGGTCCGTAAGCGTCACAGTCCCCGGCGCAGGTGGAGAAGTATTTACGGATGATGGCGCAGGAAACCTGTCCGGTGATGATGGGGGCATTGGGTCCGTCAACTACAACAACGGCTCAATTACACTGACGTTCGGAACCCCTGTTGCTCATCCCATCAACATTCCGATCACGTCACTCTTCGCCGGATTTGCGGATGTAGCCGATGAAGCCAAAGGTGTGATCCCGGCTGGCGTGACCGTATTCACGGGCGTCCCTGCTGCAACGACATACAACACCAAGGTCACCAAGGGCTCGCTGGTCGTCAAGCTGAACGGTATGCCTATCGGCGGAGATGACGGCCTCGGTAACATTGTCGGGGCGAACATCACATCAGGAACGATCAACTATGTTTCTGGTGCCATCACCATCAACTTCGGTGCTGGAAATCCGGGAGGAGCGATCTCCTACGATTACCAGTTTGAGCATATTTCTACCCGGACCGAGCTGGTAGACCCGCTAACCCATCCGTCGCTCGGATCGCAGTTCATCCAGATCGTTGGTGCTACGGTCATTGACGTGGGCAAGGTGAATTTCACCTGTGTCTGTGATGAAACCCTTGGGGATTTCGAGGTCAACGAAGTCGGCCTTTTCCTGTCAGACAACACGATGTTTTCCATGTGCCCTACCGATGGGCCGGTATTCAAGCGGGCCGAGCTTCCGGGCCGCCTCGGAAACCGTCTGGTGTTCAATGTCCAGATCACCTTCGATAATTTCTCTTCTCTGGTAAACTTCAGTCTACTCAATATTCAGCCGGATGAGTGGCAGAACCTCCCAACTCCTGCCGTGACTCCGGATGACCCCGAAATCATTGCAGCTACTCTAGCGACACAGACAGGATTGACCCCGGTTGGGGCTGAAGGTCTGACGCCAGCGAACATGGCGATGCCAAACCTTTCCGACGTAGCAGGTTCGTGGCTTATTGCCGTTTTTCATGGAAACGGATTGCAGAATGGAACCAACGGGTTCCGATCTGCCTCTCCGCGAAACGTTCGTTACAAAGAAACGGTTGCGTTGACCGAGTACGCGATGCGCCGGGTATTTGAAGTGGAACCCAGCACCCTCGGCCCCGGTTTTGAAGTCTACGCACTTCGCACCCCACCCAGTGGCGTTGCCGGTACCATCGAGTGGGATTTCACTAACCACATTACTACCGCAATGGGTTACGGAGTCGCTGCATTTCAAGTTAAAAACGTCTCCGACATTATTCCCCGGTTCCGCAGGCAGCACACCTACAGCGCCAGCAGCGACCCAGTGATGAACCTTAGCACCCAATATGACAAATCGCTGGTTCTGAGTATCGTGACTGACGCTCCGAATGGAGGCGATGTCATCACCCCCGCCTCGGGAACACAGCTTTACAATCTCAGCTTGGACGACGTTCCTGCCCTTGCGTACAACCGGTACGGATTGTCTTGGACACTGCAAGTTGCCCCCGGAAATGTTTCTCTCGATTGGACAGAAGCTACTCCGGGCAATCCCAGTGAATGGGCAACGGTTGGACTAGAACTAGTCTGGCTGGGTATCCGTGGAACGCTAGTAAACGGAAACAAGACTGACCCCTTTGAAGTCGGAAGAAAAACGGTGCTTACCAGCCCCGCTGGATTCCGTTACGGAGAGATTGAGGAATACGGGTCCCGGTATGTTCCGGCCTTAAACCAGACCGAAATCATTTTCAACACTTTCCTGTTCACAGCCTTGAACCAGCCACAAACGGCAGACGCTTCCGTTTTGTCCAGCGAGCTTTCCGCTGATGTTCGGGATTCTACTCCGTCCTCCTCGACAAATTCCGAATGGGAAAACAAATGGCTCCCGACTAATCCGGTAGACGCGGCTGCTGATATTGCGGTTGTCAGCCAGCATACAGCCATTTCGACGGATGCAGCATACGTTCCTCCGTCTGGAGACACTGTTGGCTCATCGACTGTTCAAGTGATTCCGATTGTTCCGACCCCGGGGGGAGCTACCCCGCAAAAGGGCGATGGAATCATTGTATTCATTCTTACTACGAACCCAGTAGGAGCCTTCAAAAGTCGGGACGTTCGGTATGGGGCACGTCAGGTTAAAGATGAGAACCTTGGATCATTTACCGGATCATCGACGCAGAATGTTTATCTAGCTAATCAGAGAAACTTGCTTCCGCTCTCTCTCGTTCTCACGAAAGGTCCAACTACCGGACTCAACTATACTGCCATTGATTCCGGTGACGGAACACTTCTCATCCTTGGGTATCCGTTGTTGGAAGGCACGATTAACTATGAAACAGGCCACCTAGCCTTCAAACAAAGTGGGGGTACACACTCCTACTCTGCATCTTATGTCCACGGCGGCGAGCCGATGCAATTTCTGGGTGTGATCGGAGCTGACAACGATCCACCTGACGTTGGCAACAACTTTGGCCTCAGTCTGGAAGTCTGGTACCTGCCTTATCTGCCGCAGGAGCTGGAGCCTAACGGGGTTAGCACGGCGGCACCCGGAGGCGGTCTGGTAGTTGCTAATACGGTCCTTAAAACGTCCAGTGTGAGCACAAGAAAAGAAATCATGAGTTATGCAGTGGTCCGGAACGCCCGGAACCGCGTGCCCTTCAATTTTGATCTGAAGGGTCCGAACGCAGCTGGTGATCCTTTTACCACTGCTCGCTTCATGCCTGCCAAAGACCGCTCACTTTTGTTAGCATTCTACGGGGAGGCTGGGAATACAGCACAGATCACCGGCAACACGTTCACCAATTCCAACATCATCAACCACTCGGGAGCTGAATACAAGGTTATAGGCCTAACCACCGCCCGGGGGATTCTGGGCCAGTGGCGAACTCTGGGCCGGAAGGGCCGAGGCCAGCAACTGAACATCAACATCCTCGGGGCCAAATACGCATGGCTTCTGGCTTGCGTGGAGATAGAGGCCAAGGCCAGTGCCTCCGTTGTTGTGGCTGGGGATCAGACAGGCCGGTTCACTCCGGCTCGCCGGGTTCGTCTGCTTCGCCGTTATTCAGATGATGGAGAGACTGGTACGCCCAAATCGTCACAACGGACGCACACGCTGGTAGTGAGCGAGGAGCAACCCGCCGCAGCAATGGGGGCAGGCCCACAGATTATCAATGTCGCTCTAAATAACCAGAATGTCGTTCCGGGCACAGTGAAATTGTATGCGGGGGCCTTGTCTGCGTCTGCCCGCCAAATCGGCATGGACTTGGGTGATGGTTACATTTACCGATGTGCCGATGGTCTGGCACCGTGGCTAGACCCATCTCCGACAACACAACAGCTTGCAGCTAATCTCAGCACGATTAATTACGTGGAGGGGACTGCGGTCATCAAATTGAACAGTAACCTGCCTGCTGGGTATTTCCTCTACTTCACTTACGAAGTGGACGATCTTGGCAATACACTTCCTTATGACGAACCGCTTCAGTCCAAGGTTTTCAATTCCGAGTTCGACGGAAGCAATACCACAGTCGAACTGGAGGACAGCATCATTGATTCCAGTGTGGCGGGAATTGACACTGCTACGCAGACTTCATTCCTGAATCAGCTCCCGATGTTCCAGAACTTCTGGGAGAATATCTGGGTGCCCTGTGTATCTGCTCCGAACTTCGGGTATTTCGCTGTGACTCCGGTATCCGCCCTGAAGAAGGTTAATTACACATTCATCGTCAGGGGACCCCATGCCCGTGAACGGTTCCGGGTCAACCGACCTGTCCGGTTCAGGACATTGGAGGGGGCTGTATACACTTCGGTGATCACCTTCGCCGAAATGCGGGAAAACGGTGAGCTATATATCACCATCGCCCATCGTTTTATGAACGAATGGAGCAACGGAAACACCGGAATCCGTAGTGCAGTGCTGGTAGACGTAGGCATCGAAGGCGCACCGGTCCCGGATGATTGGAAGCATCAGGACGGGAAACGCCGAATCGGGGACTTCGATGGTCTGCCGCTAGACATCGTGTCCCGTCGCTTCATTCCTGCATGGACTAGCCCCGACTTCACTTATTCCAGAAATGCGGGTACGAACGCCTCTGGCGAGGAGATTATCCAGAACCTTCACATCTCGGATCAGCTTGGTATCTTGTCGGGTTTGATTGATATTGCTTACGCCCTGCTCAGGGTAAAAGCAGAGCCGAGAAAGAATGGGTCCGTAACTGTCTTAGCTGACGTAACCAGCATTTTTGACCTTCAGGTCCTGTCTGGAGGGACATTTAGCCATGTGTTTCAGGCGCGTTGGCAAACTGGATCAAGCACAGTTGATGGCAATTCGACATGCTTTGATGTACCGATCTGGGTTCCGCTGGAGAAGCGAGACCGCCATTCAGTTCACTTGCTATGGACGGTTACACGTAACTCCGCCATAACGAATATGACGTGGGAATTTGGTGCTTCAGTTGAAGGATGGATGCTATGAAGAAAGTTCTGACCAAGCGGCGGAAGGGTAATCCGCAATCCGGCCCTGCGATCTTGGGCAATATCCCAGAAGGGTGGACCATCAAGACCGTTCCTGATTCATATTCGCCAGAACTTGGCGAATATGAACTAGCCTCTGACGCTTTTGTGGACGGCATCCCGACACTTCAATTTGACGGTGATGGGAATCCAGTGATTTCAGAGGGAGCGCCAGTTATCGACACGATCGGGGCAACTACCTTGGCCACAACCAAAAACCGCGCACTGAATCTCCAGTCGGCAATAAGCTGGAAGCGGGACGATCTGACTTCCAAGAGCTGGACCACCCTCTCCGCGCTGGAAAAGAAGATCATCATGGGTGTCCAGCTTCTAACTGAAGACGAAGATTCACTCATATCCGAATGGGAGGTGGCGACGTGAGAATTTGGCTGAATGACGAGAACGGGAAGCCGTCAGCATCCCTCACCTTGCTGGCCATCAGCTTTTACGTCCCGCTGACGATGTGGGTAATCTGGAGTCTCGGCCTGATCCCAAATGCGGTGGATGCTGCTGCTATCGGAACCATCTCCGGTGCGGGCATTGTCGTGTATACAGCCCGCAAGGGCCAAAAAGAAGGCTGGGACGGCAACAAGAAGTCCGGGTCGGCTTCGGCTGATGGGGAGCCTGAAGTTCCGGAGGACGCCTGATGATCCCGCCTTTCATTATCGAGTGGGCTCTCAAATACCGGAAGGAACTGGGGGCCGCAATCATTGGTGTCATAGCTATCGGCGCTGTCATCGTGCTTTATAAACAGGTTCAGGAGCTGAACCGGGAGAACGGGGCGCTTCAATCTGAAGTGGCCGAGTGTGCAGTCTACCGGGAAGAGATGGCCAAGGAGCAAAAGCAGTGGGAGGCTCAGCTTCAGGCCGCGCAGGATCGGATTGATCAGACCAGCAGGGAGATTCTGGACATCCGGACCCGGTACGAACGCCGGATCAAGAAGATTCTGACGGATGAGATTCCCAAGACCGATACCGGGGCGGTCAACTATCTCCGGACCCGTGCCAAGGAGGCTGCCACATGGCAAAGTTCGCCGTCCTCGCCCTGATGTTGCTTGCTGTGTCCGGTTGTTGCCGCTTCTGCCAGCCCAAAACCGTGACGGTGGAGAAGCGAGTCCGCTACTGCCCCATGCCCCAGCCGACCGAACTACCCGAGATGCCCCTTACCGAGCTTGCCGACAATGCTGAGCCCGATGAAGTGGCCAGAGCTTGGGCGGAATCCGTGGAAATCCTGAAGCGAGAGGTTCAGCTCAGGGAGCAGATCATCCAGCAGTATCGAGACCTTTCCAAAAACGACCCGGACGCTTCGTCTGATGAGCCGTCCTGCGATGACAAGGACAAATCCGGGTGCCCGTACGCCTCGGTTAATTAACGCGCCAGATCGTCTCTAACGACGCCACAAACGAGAAGGGGGACCGGTTGTCCGGCCCCCCTATGTGAAGAAGGTTGTGTGTGCGTGCGATGCGAATTTGACTACGACCGCACCCACAGGATGACGTAAGTATGACTTTGAGTCAAGGGCTATTTATTTAAGCGGTTTGGCAGCCCTCTGGTAGAACTTCACCGCCGCCGGGTGGACGTGGACCACGCTGGAATTGGGCACCACATCCAGTGACAGGGTTTCCATGTTCTTTGACCGGCTGAGAGCGACATAGGCTTGGCCGCACTCGAAGCAACCCTTCAGGTTCAGCTTCAGCCGGGGCAGTGTCAGTCCCTGCGACTTGTGAATCGTGAGAGCGAACGCCAGCTTGACCGGAATCTGTGACATGCTGGCCAGCACTTCACCCTTTTCGTCCTGAATGGTCCAGTCATTCGCCTCAACCCAGTGCGATCCGCCTTCTTCCAGTTCCACCCGGACGGAACCGGGCTTCATCTCGGTGACGTGACCCCGGCTGCCGTTCACATAGGCCCCGTCCATGTCGTTCCAGAGCATGATGACCGGAGCGCCGACCTTGAGGATCAGGCTCTCATCGGCGATGCAGTTCTTCTTCAGCATGTCCACGAAGTTCTGCCGCCCGCTGAAGCTGGCTGCGTACAGACCCTCACGACCCGGCAGCCGCCGGAGCCCTTCCATGTTCTTCTGATAGGCCAGATCGTTCTTGGCGCAGAGTTCGGTGGGCTCCGTCACCTGCCGACCGACACAGGGACGGAAATAGTCCTCGGTGTCTTCAGTCACCATGCCGCTTCGGACTTCCAGCAGATGATTGACGAACTCCTGATCCTCCTGCCGGAAGGTCTTGTTCAGAACGACCGTCTTTGGATTTACCTGTTTCCAGACATTGGACTGGAAGGCGAATTTGTTGGTCAGCTTCTCGTGCGCCGTCTCAACCGGAGGGAGCTGGAGAAAATCCCCGGAGAATATGATCTGAAGACCGCCGAACGGAGCGGTGTCCTTTCGACAAAACTGGAGCCACCAGTCCATTGCGTCGATATAGTCACCCGACAGCATGGACACTTCATCAATGACGATGGCGTCCGTTGTGGCGATGCGCTGAAGACGGTTCGGGTCCTGCCCGATCTCTGCCCGCTTGAGCGCGGCCTGAAGTTTCGGGACCGTTCCATAGATTTTGGTCCCCAGCCACGAATGAATGGTCATGCCGCCCACGTTGACGGCTGCGATGCCGGTGGAGCCGGTGATGTACACCCGCTTACCTTGGGATTTGAGAGCGTTCACGGTCGCATGGATGGCCGCCGACTTCCCGGTCCCGCCGGGGCCGGTTAGCAGGATGGTTTCTCCGGCTAAGGCCAGATCGTAGGCTGTCTTCTGGCCCGGACTGAACTTGTCGAGGCTGACGGCGGGGCCATTGGGTGGCACGGGTGAAACGGGAACTGCGATAGGATTTGACATGTTGATCTCCTTCATATTGAAGGCAGTATGACGGAAGTATTACTATTTGGCAAGCCTGATTTTTGCGGTCTTGCAATGGGCCGGGTCCACCTCAATCCCGGTGCCGGTCATCCCGAGGCGCTTGGCAGCGACCAGCGTGGTTCCACTGCCAAGGAACGGGTCCAGAATGGCCGCACCTTTCGGCAGGTTTGCCAGCTTGATACAGGTCTCCGGGAACTCCAGAGGGAACCTGTGCGGATGCAGCTTCTGGCTTTCGCTCTGGATGGTCTCATAAGCAAAACGCCAGACGGTTCCCCGGCATTTCAAGTCAGCACCCTTGTTGAACCGAGCCGCGTTGGACTTGTCTTCATAGGGGATGCCGATTGCCCAGCGGTTCCACGGCTTCAACTTGCTGACCGGTCCCTTCCCGAGGATGAAGCAGTACTCGTGACGGACATCGAGACCGACGTTCACACTTTTCGGTAGCGGCGAATACTGGCGCTTCTCCAAGATCACCGTGCGGATCAACTCGAAGCCTCCGCCGATGGCAGCCTGAGCAGCGTCCATGTAACCGGTCCGGTCTTCTGCCAGATCACCGAAGTTCAGGAAGAACAAACGGCCCGGCTTCAGCAGGTTGTAGAGATCAAGACAGAAAGTGGAGAACCACTCAGGGTCCCAGCCGTCTGCTTTTTTGTAGGGCGGACTGGTGATGATGCAATCGAAAGATTCAGCTGGGAGATTTGGAACTGCGTCCCGGCAATCTGCCTTGATGATCTGAAATTTAGAAGGGGACTTCGTTATTGGCTTCTTGAGCCGAAGTTTCCGAAAGGTCGTCATCAGAATAAAACTCCTCGGGATTAGTTGCGGTATTCGTCTGGTCTAAAAGCGGGAGGGACGAGCTGCACAGGATGTGGGGGTATAGAACACTATTGAGCCGGTCAACTGGATAGCCGAATTTGCGGGCGAAGGCATCGTAGGCGAGAGCAGCGAGTTCTGGTGTGTCGTAGCAGCCAATGTAGAAACAACGATGGGAACCGGGATGCGTGATGGTTGCTCTGAATTTCCGACCTCTGACGGTGACGCCCCGGTATGGGATGGCTCCGCGTGGAGATTGATTCTGGTTATTCTGCTGCACAGTCCCGACCCGAAGATTCTGGCGACGGTTATCAAGACGGTTTCCGTTGATATGGTCTACGATGTCTGACGTTCTGAGGGTTCGTTCTGTCATTCGCATTGCAACGACCCGGTGCATATAGACTGAGCGTTCCTTGCGGCGGCCTGTCCGTTTCTTCCCGAGATATTCCGTGTAGCGGGCATAGCACCGGGGGATTGGAGGCTCTTTGCCTTCAGGGTCCCGGATTGGAGCGTTCAAGGCAGACCACACTATCCGGGTCAGGTCTGCATCTTCTGGGCTGACGAGTGCAATCAGTCCGTTGGATAGACGAATTTCAATAGCCATCGCAAAACCCTCTTCTCACAGCATGTGATCGGGAGTACAGGGATTGACGGCTGGAATAATCCGGAAAGCTCGGCGCGTGTTTTCTGATGGATGTATGGCCACAAACAATCCCTTCTTCACATGGCCTTAAGCTATGCGACTCCTGAAATCTGTCAAGCCGGTTGCAGTCATACTGAGTGTTACTGCACGTTGGAAATTCGTTTTGCAGTTGACAGCTCCGGGGATTTCGTACATCGCGTGCGCGGGCGCGACATGTATGTATTCATTCGTACCATGTCACGTATCGTCACACGTCTTGCGACATATATGGCACCTACACACGTACAGTTAAGCCTGTACAGGAATAGTTCGTTTGTACAGAATATACAGTTGATGAATTTGATAATTACATGACTCCGCTAACCCGTTACTTGGGCAAGGTGCGTGTGTACATGCAGAGACAGCAGAAAGACCGTCATTCTTCGTCATACTCTAACACTTGAATCCTCATCAGGAAGAAACTACAAGCTGAAAATCACAAGGAGGCTCTATGCAGGAAGCTCAACAGGAAGAACACGCGGGAAATGGCTCGTCAGGGATCACTGAACTGGATAAGCAGAAACTGGAAGCCATTGCTCGGGTGACCCGTCAGGTGGCGGAAGACCTGAAGGCCAAATATCGCCGGTATCATGCTCAGGAGAATCTCGAAACGCCTAGCGAGGATTACATCGGCCCTCAGTGCGGTCAGCTCATCATCGTTGAAGACCTTCCTCTGGTCGTTCAGAGGGTCACTCGGAAGAAAGGTTCCAAGGGAGCAGCCCACACTCAGTTCACGGTGATCTTCAAATCACTGACCGACGGTGAACTGGTTCACTATGCTGAGATGGCTGCGGAGAAATTCGTTGAACACTCTGCCAAGGTGAATGAAAAAACTCTGGCCAAACTGAACGTCACTTCCAAGCTGGCTGATCCGCCACCTCCGTTGAAGCGGAGTTTCTGGCAGAGAATCAAGGCCCGGTTGTCAAAGTAGGTAACACTACCGAAACGATCAGGTTGACTTTAGAGTATGATTATGATATGATGGATGAAAGGAGATCAGACACATCATGGCAATGAAGATCACAAAACCCGTTCGGCGTGAAGTCGAACTTGTGGATGGCCGGGTGGCCATCGCATCGCTTACCGGCCATGGAGTATCCCTCCGGGAAAAAGGCAGGCGGGCGAAAAACGAGATGCTCATCGAATGGGAGAGACTCTTCGGGATGGTTAACATCACGAAGCCGAAGCTGAAGATCGAGAAGATCGTCCCCTCGGCAACCTTCGAGAAGCAGGAGCGCAAACGAGCGGAACTGGCCGCCATCCAGAAGAAGAACGAGGACCTGTGCAAGTCCCGTCGCCACCAGTGGGGAAAGTGGCGGAAGCTGGATGAGAACCGGAAGTCCCGGCGATGCGACCGGTGCGGAGCGGTGGACTTCGGGAAGTGAGAGAAAGTTGAACGAAGCAACACAAGAACAGAAGCTGGGCGTGGTGTCATTCAATGGCACCACGTTCTACATCAAACCCAAGGTGACCTTGATCGGTCGCCCCTTCGCCGAGTTCGAGAACATCCGGGCAGCAGTCGGCGAGCTGTCGAAGTACTGGGAAGTGCGCCCGGTTCCGGGAGGCATGGTTCGGGAGATCGGCATCACGCCGGAGTCCAATGTCGTTCCGACTGATGGTGAAGCCATCATCGAGTTCGGCGGACGGGCCTGCTACCAATCCTTCGGCAAGGGCCGTCCCTCGAATGAGTTTTTCGAGAACATTCTGGACTCGGGGCATGGTTGCTATGATGCAGAAACGCAGGTGCTGACTGCTTCAGGCTGGATGTATTGGCCCGACTACGTTGAAGCGTGGGAGTCCGGGAGAAAGCTGGCGGTGGCAACCCGCTCCTCATCTGGAAAGACCGAATATCAAATTCCGACTGCGGTAGCTCACGCTGACTATTCTGGTCGCATGTACCGGGTGGACTCGCAGGGTGTGGACCTTTTGGTGACGCCCAATCATCGGATGTTCGTTTGCAAGACAACGACAAAAGCAGGCCGTAAGAAAGAAACCTATAGTCTGATCGAGGCACAAGACCTTGGTCATGTTTCTCATGCGTATGTGAAAAGCGGAGAGTTTGAAGATGCAACAACAGAGGATGCGTGTTCCCCGTCTGTTTCTCGTCTCATCGGCTTTGCTATCGGTGACGGGTATCTTCGTTCCAAAGGCGTTGTAGATTTTCATCTACGGCGGGAACGGAAAATCATCTGGCTAAAACGGGCGGCAAAATCGGCAAAGTTTCTTTTGGAGGAGTTTCCGGAACGGGACCTGTATCGCCTTCACATCCCAGACGAAAACTCGCAGAATCTTTTTGGGCAAATCTATTCAGAGAACAAAGAAAAGCAGATTCCTGATGGTCTGCTTTTCTCCTCGGTAGCTGTTCAAGAGAGTCTGTACGAAGGTTTGATGGAGTCCGATGGGCATCATGGTCGGACTGGCGATTCCTTCGATACAACAAGCGATAGGTTGGCGGGACAATTTCAGCAGTTGTGCCTGCACATCGGCTTGGCTGCCAACGTCTGCTATCGGTATGAGAACAGGCTGGACAGTTTTGGTGACAAGCCTTTAACCCGGCTCTCCATTATTCGCCGGGCATTGAAACCTGAAGTGAATAAATGGACAGGCTGTGACGGAAAAACTTCATGGGTGGAAAACTGGGTTGGGGAGATATTTTGTGCTCAGGTTCCGAACGGCGTTCTTTATGTGCAGCGGAGTGGTCGGCCTGTTTGGTGTGGTAATTCAGTTCTGGAGCACGCCAACTGGTCGCTCTACATCGAAGGCGTCTCACGGTCCTTCACGCATGAGCTAGTCCGGCACCGGGCCGGGTTCGCCTTCTCGCAACTCTCGCAGCGATACGTGGATGAAAGCGACACGGCGTTTGTCGTGCCGCCCGACTACACGGACGTTGCAGGCACAAGTGATCCACTCTGGCTGAAGTGGGCGGGCATGTGCATGGAGCAGCGGGACCTGTACGTCTGGCTGGTGGAGCAGCGGCTGGCGAAGGCCAAGGCGAAGTTTCCCAACTCGCCGACCGACGCCCGCAAGTGGGCGCGGCAGGCAGCACGGTCCGTGCTCGGCAATGCGACAGAGACCAAAATCCTCGTCACGGCGAATGGACGGGCGTGGCGTCACTTCCTGAACATGCGTGGCAGCCTTCATGCCGATCCTGAAATTCGGGCCGTCGCGGTCGCCATCGCAGACATCCTGAAAGAGGAAGCGCCGCTCCTCTTCGGCGATGTGGTCAAATCGGAAGATGTGGCCAGTGGCGAGACCTGCCTGACCTTGGCTCACCCCAAGGTGTAATACTCACATCATACTGCGAAGGATACCATTGACAGCCTCAAGCTGTCCGTGGTATTCCTTTGCCCTGTGAAGAAGGAGTGATTGTTGTCCAATCCGGTTCAAATACCTGTGGTTGTCAGGGGCTTTCTCGCTTATATGCCAGAGCTGGCAGCTCCGTATTTCACGGCGAGGAAGACCGTGTTCTCCCGGATGAGCGGACGGCAGACTATCGAAGTGCCGATGTTCGTCCGGACATAGAACCGGGAGCTGATCGTCCCGTTCGGTGCTGTGCTGGCGATGACGGCCAACCCCCATGTGCAGTTTCAGATCACGCGGGCACCCGGTTCTCCGATGCCGCCGCCGCTTCGATTGAAGCGGCCTCCCAAACCAGACTTCAAGCTCCGGTCTATTCAGGCTGATGGCTTGCGGGCGTTGAAGCCGTACTTTTGCGGGAATGTCCGGATGCCGACCGGTACTGGAAAGACCGAGTTTGAGTTGATAGTCGCGGGCGGTGCCAGCTTGGACCATAACGTCCTGTTGATGGTCAACACTGACATCACAAAACGGAACGCCATTGAGCGGGCCAAGAAGCTCGGCTTCGAGAACTTCATTCCTTACCAGAAGAGCCGGGGCAAGAAATCTCTGGAGTCCAAAGGTTGGGTTCTGGTGTCGCATCCGACTTCAGTGCTGAATGACCGGTCTGCCGGAAAGAACATGGAGACGCTGGCCAGTCTTGGCACGGCAGTCGCGGATGAAAGTCATCACTACCAGTCGGATACATGGTACTCGACACTCTGGGCACTCTCGAACCTGACACGCTCTTACCCTTTCTCGGCCACTCCCGTCTTCAGCGACCTGTTCAGCAGTTACGGCCAGCTCATGCTGTCGGATGCTCGGACACTAGCAGCCGGAGGCCCGATCCGGTTCAGCCGGATGGCGCACGAAGCAACCGAGTTCATTGACCGGCCCCTGCTGTTCAACCTGACATTTGTGTGGGAGGAGAAGCAGGGAAAGGAACTCCGGGGGATCGAGTTGTATCAGGATGTTCTGGTGAAGATGTCCGAGTATGAGAGACGCCGGAAACTGATCGTCACTGTGATGCAGAAGCTGGATGACCGGAACCTGTCGGTGTTTCTCCCGATCTCCCTGAAGGCTCCTGCGCGGCAACTCATGGAAGAAATTGGTCGGCCCAACGTCGCCTGCTGCTTCGGTGGCGGAAAGAACTTTCTGTTGGGGAGTATTTCCGAGCACTCGACATTCCGGCCTCTTTCCACGGCTGAGCTGAAGCAAGGTCTGACAGACGGTTCCATCCGGCACATCATCGGAACCAGTCACATTGACGAGGGCTTTGACCTGCCGACGCTCAATGTGACCTTCACGACAGAAGGTTCATTAGCCCGTCGGCAGAATCAGCGCGTGGGCCGGACAGTTCGCAAGGGCGGTGGTCAACCGATTGTCCTCAATCTCTGGGATAAGCGGTGCGGATACATCGAAGGTCATGCGGCATCACGGGCAGCGGCGGTGGAACGGGAGCATAAGGCGACCGGGTTTACCTACTCGAACGCCGAGACTTTGATGACGGCGATAGATTCTGTTCTGGAAGGCGACACGCACTCAGGAGGCGAGTTTTGAAACTGTTAGTTGTTAGCGACATCCACATTCACAATTACTACGCTTATTCCACGCTGGACCCGGAGAGCGGCGTCCCTTCCCGCCTGACGGACTACCTTAGACTGGCAGCGGACCTTGCACTGCTGGCCAAGAAAGTCAGTGCGGACCTGATTGTCATTGCGGGAGACATCAGCAATTCCCCGGTTGTCAGGCCGATGGTCAACTGCGTGGTGCGGAGTTTCTTCGAGACGCTGTGCGGTGTGGGTCTCCCTGTGGTTGTCATCCCCGGCCAGCACGATCTGGATACCAAGGCTACCGACTATTCAGAAGTTCATTCGGTTCTGACCAGTCTGGTGCCGCGTTCCAAGAATCTTCACTACTTCACCGAGGCCCAGCTCTCGGACGGGATTATTCCGGGACTGAAGTTCTACGTCAGACCGTGGCTTCCCGGAGACATTGACCATGATGCGCTGAAACCTGCCGATATATTCATCGGGCATGGACTGGTCCGGGGTGCGGTCAACTCAGAAGGTCACCCGTTTCAGGGATCACAGGCGTTCAGTACTGCCCGCCTTCTCGACAACTACCGGCTGTCCATTGTGGGCGACATTCACAAGCGGCAGGTCTTCGAGAAAGACGGCAGGATTGTTCTGCTCCCCGGCTGCCCGATTCAGGCATCATGGAAAGATGAGCCGAAGTGCGGCGCGTCGGTATGCGAGATCGGGAAGAGCGGAGCGGTCAGCGTGAAGTTCATCCCGTTCACCAACTTTGCGAACGGGAAGATGTATCATCAGTTCTTGTATTCGACAGAGATACCTGCGGATGCTCCGGCCAACATCCATTACCGGGCGACCCCTGCGGACATTTCCGACCGGAAAGTGGATGACGACATGACGGCCTCTATCCCGAAGGCCGTGGACCTGCTGAAAACAGCGCAGGAGATCGCGGTCAAGGCGTGGGAGCGAGCGGAAGATGCGCCGCGTATCCGGACGATCCTGAAAAAGACCTATGAGAAGAGTGTGTTTCAGGCACGGAACCCGGTGGCTCCGAACCAGTCCGTCCGATGGCTGGAAGTTACGAACTGTCTGACGATCAAGCATCACCGGATTGAACTGGCGGAGATGGAAGGCGACTGGCTGATTGTCGGGGACAACAGCGCGGGAAAAACGTCGCTGGTGGAGTGCCTTTATCTGCTCGTCACAGGCGAGACAACCAAGAAAATGCCGGTGGACCAGATGGCGTTCCGCTATTCCAAGGACAAGAGCTGGAAAGTGGCAGGGGAAATCCAGATCGGTTCCGCGTTGTATTTGATCGAACGCGGGCGGTCTAGCGGGAAGCCGTTTTTGCATGTCCAGATGACGACGCCCGGTGGCGAAACTCTGTTGCTGGATAAGGCCAGCATCGGCGAGACACAGAAACACATCTACATGCTGTTGGGTCTGGAAGCCGAGGACATTCTGGCGCTGGCTTACTTCTCAGCCCGGAACGAAGTGACATTCACGGACGCAAAACAGGGACTGCGAAACAGTTTGCTGGGGCGTCTGGTCGGGACAGAACATGTGGAGGCGCTTCAGGCAACGCTTTCCGACTTCGTATCGAAGTGGCAGACGAACGTGACGGAAATCGGAGGCCAGATCACCGCACTCAGGACACAGCGGGACGAGAAAAACCGGAAGATTGCCCTGATTCAGTCACAGCCGGATGACGACGTGGAGAAGAAAGCCGCCGCACGGGAGAAGGCTCTGTACACAGAACTCATTTCGCTCATTCCCAGCGCGAAACTGGACAAGGCTCTTCGGGAGCTTCCACTGGCGATGGTTCGGGAGCGGCTGGACACTCGCCGGAAGGAGCTGAACGCGGAAATTGATGACACGCTGGAAGCAGACCTCCGTCACTCTCGCCGGGAGCTGGATCAGATCACACTTCAGATCAGGAGCAAGGAACAGGAGATCGAAACGATCAATCAGAAGCTGAAGGCTTTGGATCGTCAGCGGGAAGCGGCGAAGAAAACCAAGACGTGTCCGACTTGCGGTCAGACCGTGAAGGGAAACCAGCTTGCTTCCCATTTCGAGAAGGAAGAGGCTCAACTTCTTCAAAATGCGGGGGCGCTGGGCGGTCAATTGGATGATCTTCAGCAGAAAAAACCGGGGCTGGAGAAGTCTGTCTCGGATTTGGAGAAGAAGTGCGGGGCGTTTGAATCCGTCCGCTCCGTTGGAATTAAGTTGGACGCATTGTCCAGCTCCATCTCAAGTTTTCTGATTGCCAAGAAGCCGACACCGAAGGATTCACAGCTTCAGCATCTGATGGCTGATGTGAAAGAGCTGGAAGCGAAGATTGAGAAGCTGGAGCCGGAACACAAGTCGCTCTCCGGTGCAGTAGAGATCGGTAACTGGATCATCAGACGTGTGCTCGGGAAGTCAGGGCTCTTGGTCGCAGAACTGAACAAGCTGGCGATGGACTTGCTGACTCGGGAGATGAATGAAATTGTCGGAGACCCGAAGCTCTATCGGGCGTCGCCTGTGTATGGAACCGACCCTGACATTGTGGTGTCGTTCAAGGGCGAAGCACCGGAGACTCACACGGGAATGGGCGGTGGTCAGAAGCGGCTGACTGATATTCTGGTCATGCTGGCCATGAACAACCTGATGAGCAGGAGATACGGGCTGAAGCACGGTGTTCTGGGCCTGCTGATCTTTGACGAAGTGTTCCTGTACATGGCCGAGGAGTTTTCCGACATTGCTCACTTGGCTCTGTCGAAGTCAGTGGCACCGCTCAGGTTGCTCATCAGCCATGACACCCGGCTCCAGAGTTTCTTCTCACAGCGGATCGTTGTGACACGGAAACCAAACAGCCCGAGCCAGTATGAAGTGAGGAACTGATGCCTACGCACCTAAGATCAGCCAGAAACCGGTCCGTTCGGGACTGCGCCGGGGTCACCAACCAGAGTGCGCTGGTGAAGGATGTCGTCAAGCATTACGACATCCCTTACAAGATCGCTATGGAGTTTGTTGACGATCTTCACCGGGCGATTGTTGATGAGCTGCTGGCCGACCACAGTGTTTACCTTCCTCGGTTCGGGTGGTTTTATCTCTGGAAAGCGGGGAAGGTCAGAAACTACACCCGTCTTGATGGGACAAAGATACGCAAAAAGCAGAGACCACGGCTCGCGTTCCGGGCAACTCACCCGGTTCAGAAACTCATTCGGGAGCAGGCGGATGGCCGTCTCAAGCCAAAGAAAAAATGACGGTCCGAACGTCGGAGTCTTTGCCGATCTCACCAAGAAGTGGGGCGATGGCGTTCCGAATGAGACTGGAGAAGTTCGCTACTACTGTCCGTTCTGTGAACTAGTCAGGGGTTCCCCGGATACCAAGGGAAAGTTCTATTACAACGTCAAGCGGAATGAGGGAAAGTGCTTCCGCTGCGATTCCGTTGTCAAAGACGAGCCGCCGCTGGAGTTGGATAGTGAGATTGACTCCATTCTCAGGCAGATGGGTGAAGCGGATGAAGTTGAGGCAGAGCCAGATTTCCGGGATCGCATTTATACGCTGAAGGACTGGACTCATCAGGTCTATCAGGACTTTGATGCTCTTGAATATTTGGAACGGCGGAGCATTTACCGGGGCCAGATCAATCGCTTCCGGCTTCGCGCCTGTCTGAAACCTGTCCACGGTGTTGTCATTCCCAATCGGGACCTTGGTGATCTCAAAACCGATTACTTCCAAGTTCGTGACATGGACGAAGAAGCCCTGATGAAATACCGGAATCCGTCCCGGTCCATCAAGCCGCTTTACGGTGTGGATTTCCTCCACGGATGCCGTGATGCGTTTGTCTGTGAAGGCGTGTTCTCGGCAATCTCAGCAACCCGGTACTCGGATCAGTTTTCCGCCCTCTGCACGTACGGCAAGACTGTCAAGGATGTTCACGTTCCGATCTTTTCGGAACTGCCAGTGGACCGGTACTGGCTGGCGTACGACGGTGGTGAGTTTTGGGCCTTGCTGAAGGGTGCCCGTCAGCTTTATCGGTCTGGCAAGGCTGTCAGGATTGTTTTTCTTCCGTTCGAGACAGACCCGAATGATCTTTCGGAAGCCGAGCTGAAGAAAGCAGTTGACAGTCATAGTCTGAAGTATAATGATGTGTCTCACCAGTTCCTGATATGGGCTTCCAAGCAGTTTGATCTCCGCGATGCGGATGGCTGGGAAGACCTTCAACGGGAAGTGGTGTGTGTGAAGAAGGAAGTGAGCGGTGAGTTCCACCCTTGACTGCGGCTTTGGTCTGTTCCTTCAGGCCAATCCCGACACGTCCAAACCTGTGTTGTCCGTTACGCCTCCGGATCGTCTGATCCGGGCCGGTACAGGTTTCGCCGAACTCAACCATTTTCTCTACCAGCTTCACAAGGCCGGAGAAGTCAGGATCGAAACGGTCCACAAGGCTCTCCAGAAAAGTTCCCCGCAGGTCCGGAACAGGGCAAAACGAGTTCTGTTCTGGCTCTCCTGTGGAGAGTATCGGGCCGAAGGTATCCAGCTTCGGGTGAAGCTGGACCCGGCTACAAAACAACCCGTGAGCGTTACGTTGGAGACGTTGACGCCACAACAAGAAGGAGCATCACCGATGCCGAAACCGACACCGCCCCCGAAGAAACCCGCACCCAAGGCCCCGCCTGCCAAAGTACCGCAGAAGCCCGCAGCGAAAGCTCCGGCAGCGGCGACCGGCAAGCCCGCCGCCCCTGCTGCCAAACCTGCCGCCCCGGCGCAGCCGTCTGCACTGGACCGTGTGCTGAAGGCACTGGCTGAACAGAACCTGAAGCTGGATGAGCTGAAGGCCAGCGTGGACAGTCTGACCCAGAGCGTGGACACGCTGCTGGCGTCGGTCAGTTCGGACGAAACCGAGACGGAAACCGTCGAAGGTGACACCGAAGAAGCCACCGAAGGCGAAGAGACCGCCGAGGAGGGGGAAGAAGCTGCCGAAGGCGAGGAAGCGGCGGCTGACGAGGAGCTGTTCGAGGAGTGATCCTCGACTCTCTGTCCCGGACCCAACTGTCCGGAGGCAGAGTGATGGGCGGCGTGGAAGTGGGTTGCGCTTGATCTCCTTCTTGCTTCTGCCAACCGCCTATCCCTCTGCTTCCGGGCTCCAAGTGAAGAAGGAAGCGATGCAATGCTGACACTCAAAAAGAAACCGGTCGCGGCTCCGGTCAAAACTGCCGTGAAGCCACCCGCGTCGGCCCCGGCGACGGTGGTTACTCCCGGCGCAGACGATCCCTATGCGGCGTTTTCGGCTCAGTCGAAAGCGCGGCAGAAGGAAATGAAGCGCAGGGCGACCAAGGGGTATCACCAGTTTTTCCCGCATGGCGATACGGAGCTTCGACTCTATCAGGAGATCGTCAACGGAAAGCCCCAGTTCTTCCGGGAAGTGCGCGTTCACATGTTGAGCGGGCTCAACCCCAAGAAGAAAGACCTGCCGGATGAGCAGCGTCTGGGGATTTACCTCTGTGGCGGATCGGATTGCGAAATCTGCTCCATCATCCAGAACGCGGAAGAGCAGAGCGGAATGTCCTTGTGGCGGTATGCGTTGCAGAACCGCTACATCATCAAGGGCGTCTGCTATTCGGTTCCCGAGCCTGAAGATGCGGATGAAAAAGCCATCCCGGTCGGGAAGCCCCTGTGTCTGAATATGCGGAACAAGCAGTTTCAGGCATACAACACCTTCATGTCTACGCTCAAGCCGGAGGACATCAAGGCAGTTCATTCCGAGAAAGAGCATTATGTTCTGCTGATGCACTCGGAGGGCGGCAAGCAGGGTAACTGTACGTTCATGTATGCTCCGGCGCTGGAGAAGAAGGGCCGTCCGAAGCTCCCCGAGGACTTCCCGCTCTTCGCCGACGTGTTCGTCAAGGATGACGACGTGATCCCGCCGCAGAAGCTGAAGCTGCTCCGGCACCGGATCAACGGTCTCATCAACAATGCCGCCAACATGTTTGATGGCGGACAGGCCGAGGGGTAATTGCCAATGGATCGGGACACTCTGGAAATCGGCGGTCGGTTCACTTACGACCCGTTCATCCACAAGATGCGGATGCCTGTTGAGACAATCAACGTCTTGGGCGGTGGTGGGATCGAAGGTGGAACCGTCAACGAGTTCTGGGGTGTCCCCCGGTCCGGCAAGTCAACAGCGGCTTACGAGTGCGCCGAAGTTTTTCTAAAGGACTACGGTGAACACGCCAACGTGGTTCTGTGCGATGCTTCCAATGCTAGTCAGCTCCGTCTTCAGGAGGTGTTTCACCTTCATGCTGGAAACCTTGGTGAGAAATATGTGGATGCAGACAAGGCTGATCCGCGTGTGAAGTATTACCCGACACCGCTTGTCGAGGATTTCTGGTCCAAGTCTTTGAATGAGATCAAGTGGGGCCGGGAGAACAACAAGGCCACGCTCATCATTCTGGATGATCTGACTACGGCAACTCCGAAAGACCTGATGGAAAAGGTTCTGGAGTTTATGAAGTCCGAGGAGGCCAAGGAGAAGGTCAAGAAAGGTGAACTGACCCCGGATGACGTGGGGCTCTATAGCGCGGGTATGATGATAAAAGCCCGCGTGCTCCGGGAGTGCTTCAACGAGCTGCTCGGGAGCATCTTCGGCCAGCCGATCTGGATCATTGTCATCAACCAGATCACTACGAAAATGACGAAAGTGGGTGGCACTACGATTTCCTCGCTGGAATCCGGAGGCGGGTGGGGTGTTAAGCACACATTTATGAACTCGCTTAAGTTCAATCATCTCGGCGGTGGTGAGAAAGAATCCGAGATGAAGGACAGGATCACTGGACTCATCACCAAATCCGGTGTTGAGATCAAGAAGTCCAAATCGTTCCCCAGTACCCGGTCTCCGATCCCGATCTTTATCCGGGATGACAAGGGCGGTCGCCTGTCGCCTTCCCGTGAGTTGTTTGCGATGGCGCGGGAGCTGGTGCTCCTGATCGAGTCCAAAGGCTATTATCGGCTGAGTCCGGAACTGGCCAAGCTTGCCCCCGGTGTCGGGATGGAGAAGAGCTTCAGGGAATCTGCCCTGCTGGAAAATTCGGTTGTTCTGAAAGCTATCAAAACCATTATCACCCGGCGATTTCGGTCTGATTACTTCCTCGTAGACCGGTCTTACGTTCGCCGGGATGAGCGTCTGAAGAAGTTCAGGGAGCGGGCGGCACAGGCACCCAAAGTGATGACCACTCCTGATACAGTCACCAAAAAGCAGAAGGCGACTAAAGCCAAGAAGGGCAAGAAAAAATGATCTGGCTTGAATACTTCGTCTTGGGTTACCTGAGTCTCGGGTTCCTGTTCTGGGTCATCGCCCTGTCCGTCATTCCTGACGAATACGTGATGAACTACGGGCTGGAATACGATCTGTCCGAAGCAGCGGTTTATCGGCGGATGCTGTTCTGGTCTTTGCTGCTCTGGGTCTGGTTCCTGCTGCCCGGCAACCGGCCCCTGTGGAGGGGAAAGCCCGAAGACCTTGCCCAGTGGCAGGAGCGGGTGAAGAAGGCGCAGGCGGGCTTCCGGAAGGCACGGCGAGCGCCGCCGGGCTGGAAAGCCCCTGAGCCCAAGGCCGAGAAACCCAAGGCAGAAACTCCAAACCCGAAGGCCGGGAAGAAAAGCTGATGACTTTTATGGTTGAAGTATCTAACGTGTTCCATTATGCCGGGACCCAAGCTGTACACCGAAAAGATGAAGCGGAAAATCATCTGGCTTCATCGCACTCGGAAGATGGCTCCGCCTGCTATCGAAAAACAGTTGAAGGGACAGTACCTGAAACTTTGGATTCTTCGACGGTTACATGACTGGGGCGAGTTTGATGAAGCTGTATCTCGACGTGCAAAGGGTCATCTTCGTGGGAAGAAAAGACCAGAACATTCGAGACTGATGAAAAGCATGATGAAGGGGCGGACGTTTACGGTGGAGCAGCGGGAGAACATGCGAAGAGCGGCTCTTAAACGCCCACCTCCGTCAAAGGCGTCGCGCAAACGTCAGGGCCGTTCTTTGTCCCGTCGCTGGGCGAGTTTCACGTTGGACGAGCGACGGAAAAGAATAGAAGCGGCTCGGCAGGGGTTTCTGCGTTCCGGGCGAAGAATGTCTAAAGAACAGCGAGAGCTGCTGTCTAAACTTCGGACACGCGAGATTCAATTGGGGAAAAATATAAGATACGTGAACGGCTGGACGAACATATTTGGCCGTCATTCTTTTTTATCAGCTTCCCTATGCGGGCTCCTATGAACTTCGGTTTCTGAATAAGTGTCAGGAGTTGGGGTTAGAAGTGACGGCTGGGTCTCCTGAGTTTTTAACTTACTGGGATCGAGGGCGTAGACGCTATAACCCTGACTTTGTTATTCGGAAGCCTTTGATGGTCATTGAAGTGAAGGGCATGATTCGCCCTGAAGTTTTTAAGAAGAAACGTGCTTTTCATCGGTCTTACCCATCTGTGAGATACGTTCTTATGACGGGGAAAGTGTTGAAAAAATTTGAACGTAAAGGATTGGGAGCGTTCTGAGATGCTACTAATAGATGGTTCAAATCTTTTACATAGAGCTTGCCATGTGCCCGAAATGTGGGACCTGAAGGCTGCGAACGGCCAGCGAACCGGCGGCGTCCACGGGTTTCTGAACGGCTTGAGTTTCATGGTCAGCAGCATCCGGGAAGCATCGGGTGGGTTGGTGATCTGCTGGGACAAGGGCGTCAGTGAGTACCGGAAAGCTATCTTCCCGGAGTATAAGCAGGACCGGGTTTCCCAGCGGATGGGTGAGACCATCAAGTTTCGCGGGCCGGGCGGGAAGGTGAAGGAAGTCGGCTGGGATGAATTTCTGGAAGTCTACGAATGGTCCCGCTCGTTCCTGCACGGAGAGATTCTCCCCGGTGTCGGACTGCTTTCCCTTCAGGTCGCTAATGTCGAGGCTGACGACATCATTGCGTGGGTTTGCCATTCGGTGGAAACACCCATGCGGAAGATCATCGCTTCCACTGACAAAGACATGTATCAGCTTCTGAACGATAAGGTTTACGTCTACCACCCGATCAAGCGGAAATACATCAAGCGGGATACGGTTATCGCCGACTGGAACCTGATGCCCGACAATTACCTTCGGCATTTCCTTCTGACCAAGGCCATGATGGGTGACAAGTCGGACGGCATCCCCGGAATCCCCGGCATCAAGGAAAAGACCGGAGCCCCAATTGCCCAGATCGTTCTGACTGAGGGCTCAGCCGCACTGGACTCGAAGAAAACCCGGCACCGGTCGTTCCTTGAAAACAAGGAGATGGTGAAGCGGAACATCAAGCTGATTGATCTTCGGAAGCTGGATGAGAAGTCCAAGGGGAAAATAAAGCAGGCTGTGTTGTCGCGGGCCGTGCTCTCTGCTTCTTCGGAAACTTCGATTGAGTCCGTGTACGAACGTCTGGAGTCTTTTCAGCTCCGGCAGGCTCGGGCCTCGCTGTTTTCAATTCTGCACAGGTCCGAAGAACATTCAGCAGCGTCCCTGCTGATCCAAACCGTAAAGAAGGAGACCACCTATGTCACTCAAGATAAAACCCAAGGCAGCACCCAAACCCCCAGCCGAAAAGGAAAGCTCAAGCTCCGCCGCCCCGCCGCCAGTTGAAGGCATCCCGCTTCGTGACCCGCTGGAAATGATGCGTCCGGGCGACCGGGCAAAAATTCAGGCGGCCAAGGAACTGATTGCGGGCGGAGTTCCGATTAAGGAGGCCAGTGGAGCTTTCAGCGCCTATCTGTCGAAGGCGATGCAGGCCCAGTCCGATCTGGCAGGTCTCCGGGCCTCGATCCAGTGGACCAAGGTGGAGATGGAGAAGGATCATTACGCAAATGACTTGCCCTCCATCCGGGCGGCGATGGCTGCCGATCCCGAGATCAACAAGACGGAAGCCAAGCACGAACGCTACCGGTCGGTTCCGTCCTATCGGAACGAAGAGTCACAGGTTGACAACCTTCAGGTTCTGGACACCTACTTGGAGAACCTGCACTGGATGATTACCCGGATCGTGGAGTCACTGACCAAGTAAATGTTCACCCGTGATGACAATATCTGCCGGGCCTGCCCGATCCACCACAATCCGGTTCCGCCGGAGGGTGCGGAAGCACCGTTGCTGTATGTGATTGGGGAGGCTCCGGGAGAGACCGAGGCGAAAGAGCATCGCCCGTTCATAGGCGCGTCCGGGATGCTGCTCCGGAAGACGCTGGAAGAAACCGGCATTGATCTGAAGTCACAGGTCCGGATTTACAACAGTGTCTCCTGCCGCCCGACCAATCAGGAGGGCGGAAACCGGGCTCCAACTCCCGGCGAGATCAAGAACTGCTCGGAATATCTGAAGCGGGACATCCGGGCTCACCGGCCTGCGGTGATCCTGTGCGCGGGAAAATCCGCCTTGTCCACGTTCCGGCCCGATCTGGTGGAAATGCCGCTCTACAAGCTGACCCAGCGGTCTGATCTGGAATTTGAAGGCACTCCAATCCGGGTGACTTCCCACCCGGCTTTCATTCTCAGAACAGGTGGAGTAGTCGGGCCGAACTACAATCTGTTTCAGGCTGACATTCGCATGGCGGTCACGCTGGCTCGCAAAGGCGTGGGGGCTGGCCGTGATCTGCTGACATGGGAAGTGTTCGAGGCGACTGACTACCGGTCGTTTCTGGACAAGTTCCGGGACGCTCCTGAAATTGCTTTCGACTTTGAAGCGTCGGGGCTTAATCCCAAGACGGAAGATTACGAGATTGCCGGAATTGGCATCGCCCGAGAGGACTACGCGGCCTATCTTCGGATCAAAGACCTGTTTGATCTCCGGCATCAGTTTCCGGAAGACCTGATGAGAGACGTGGGCCTGTTTCTCCGGGAGTTTGCTGTCAAAGGCAAGCTCTATGTGTTCAACCTCCGGTATGAAAATGCGGCTATGCTCCGGCGGTTCAAGCTGGACCTGCCGAACATGATAGACGTGATGCAGGAGGCCCGGACCATCTGCATCAGGGGCGGCTTGAAAGAGATCGCCCGTGTACATCTGGCCGAAGACAAGTGGAATGACGAGCTGGAAGTATGGGGCGAGCACTTTGAGACCGTCATGGCCAAGATCAAGGGCGGGCGGAAGAAGCTCAGTCTGGAAGGGCTCATTCTGAAGGGTGAATCGGAGCCGGAGTTCGGCAAGGGTGTTCGGGCCGTGATCCAGTATCTGGAAGACCTGCAAGAGGAGCGGAAAGCGAACCCGAAAAAGTCCGGCAAGAAGATTCTGGCTGGGCTGAACACGCGGGAAGAGCCCCTTTATCTCAGCCTCAAGTGGCTGTTCAACAAGGCAGCTTCGTTCGCTCCAGAGGAGCTGGTTGATGCCCGGCTATCGCAGGTCATCTCCGATCATCTGGACCGGAAGGATTTGGAGTTCCGGTTTACGGAAGCGCCCGTGGATGTGATGGCGGAGTACTGCTGTCGGGATGCTTGGAACACTCTCCGCCTGCATCACGTCATGCGGAAACGTCTGGAGACACGAAAGCTCACCGAGGCAGCGGAGATTTATAACAGTCACGCCTATCTGGGGTTTGAGCTGGAGCTGAACGGTATCCAGTGGAGCGACAAGAAGGCGACGGAACTGTGCGACCTGTATTCTTCAGTTGCTCGGGATGCGCTGAAAAGCCTGTTGATGATGCCGCATGTTCAGAAAGCGTTTAACCTGAGTGAAGCTGATGTGCTGAACATTTCCAGTGCTGTTGATCTGGATTTTCTGGCGAAATACTACAACCCGAACTCCACGGCTAAAGGATCGGCTCCGAAGCTGGAGAAGATTCTTCTTTCCCCGCGCCTCAAATTCGTTCTGGCCATCCATGATTACAAGCAGAAGCTCAAGGGCGGGAAGATAAAGGGGATCAAGAAGTATCCCAACCTGAACAAAATTGTTGCGGAGCTGGAGGCTCTTGAAAAGGAGCCGGAGAAGCGGTTGAAGGCGCTGGATGCTATCCGGGACCGGGTGAAAGGTGAGCGGTCCAAGTATACTCCGAACGAATGGGAGTTCATGGCGCAGTGGGGCGGCTGGCATCTTCCGTCAACGGACGATGAGGCGATTGATCTCTGCTACACCGCGCTGAAGACGTGGGCCATCGCCGATTTTGATAAGCCGCCGGAGTCATGGCTGACAGAACTGAAAGTGCTGTACTATTTCCGACTTCATCGGAAGGCGCTGAAGATCAGGGATACCCTCAATGGCAAAGTAGGTCGCAAGAAGGTCTACGTTGTCAGTCAGGAGCAGCTCCAGACGAAGCGGATGGTGCTCCGGCTTGGGCCTTACTACGAATCCGGGCGCAAGGATTCCCCGGTAAAGCTGCACAAGGGCCAGATGTTCCTCTATGAGCCTAGTTACGGTGTCAACACAGCTATCACCCGGCGCTGGACTTCCAGCTATCACACGTTCCCGAAGAACAGTGAAGCCAAGAATGTTCTTGTGTCCCGTTACAATGAACAGGGGCTGATCGTCAGCTTCGACTACTCGCAGCAGGAAGTCCGAATCCTTGCGGCTATCTCCGGGGATGAGAACCTGTTGAAGATTTGTGCCGAGGGCGGGGACATGCACCGCCGGGTTGCTTCCATCATCTTCAGCAAGAAGCCGGAAGAGATCAACGACCGCGAGCGTGGGTTTGCCAAGAGCGCCGTCTTCGGCATCCTCTATGGAAAGGGGATTGAGTCCTTCGCGGATGAGTTCATGGGCGGAGACCTCAAGAAGGCCCAGCAGTTCTTTGACGACTTCTTTGCAGGGTTCCCCGGTGTGAAGGCTTACATTGACCGGATGCACGCACATCTGGACAAGCATGGCTGGGTCCCGACGCTGTTTGGCGACCCTATCGAGATTGCTTTCGATCCGAGTGATGAACGGTCAGTGTCGGAAGCGCACAGGCAGGCGCAGAATTACCCGATTCAGTGTCTTTCGGGAGACACACCAATCCCACAGGTGGATGGAACTCATACAGAGATTGCTGCTCTTGAAGGCCGGAATGATCTTGCACTTTACAGCGTGGATCACAAAGGTCGCCGCGTTGTCTCTACTGGTGGCCGTGCTTTTAAGTCGGGACGTGCGAAGAAACTTGTCAAGGTGACTTTGGACAATGGCGAGTCGTTCCAGACAACCGATTTTCACTTGTGGATGCTGCGTGATGGATCATACCTTCGTGCGGATAAGCTGGCTCCCGGAATGTCGCTGATGCCGCTTTACCGGCATGTGCGACCGATGGGTCGTGGACGCCAAGGGTATGAGTCAGTTCAGAACCCATTTACCGGGAAGTCGGTTCACACACACCGGCTCAATCCAAAAATGAGGGTTCCGAAAAATCATGTCGTTCATCATCGGGATTTTAATCCAAGGAATAATCGGCCTGAAAATTTGGAGGTAATGTCAGGAGAAGAGCATACCCGTCTTCATGCGAAGCTGGCAAAGTCAGGTGAGTATCTGGCCGAGCAGTTCAAGAAGTGGATCAAGACTCAGGCTGGGGATGCACATCGGAAAAAATGTGCAGTTCAGATTGCAAAACGCAATTCTCAGCGGTCCGTGAAATATAAGAAGTGGGACCGTAATCATCGAAAAGCGGTTCATGGCAGAGTCATGGCACAGCTCAAGGAAACTGGGTCTGTTCTGGGCGTGTCTGACCCGAAACGGCGGTCGGAGATTCATCGAAAAGTCTGGAGACTCCATCGGGAGAAAATAGTTGCAGGGCTAAACCGGGCTCATTCATCGGAACAAGGCCGACGGAATCATGCAAGGGCGTCTCGTCTTCGTGAAAAATCCTCAGATTATGTTCTGAATCGGCTGCGACCGCTGGCGGCAGCCTTGGCCTCCGAGGGAAAATCTGTCTCCAATTTTTCTGAATGGGATAGTGCGGTTCGGGCGTCTTCTCACATTCCAGCTTTTAACCGTCGTTACAGCTCTTACATCCAGCGATATTTTCCTTCGTTTGAGGAGTTTTATCAGAAGGTTCAAGCAAACCACCGGGTAGTTTCAGTGGAAGTTGTGGAATATCCAGACGGCGTTGACGTGTTCGATATAGAAGTTCCGGGATACCATAATTTTGCTATCGGAAAGCAGGGTGTTTTCGTCCACAACTCATCTGCTTCCACTGTCGCTGGCTACTGTATCTGGCAACTCGTCAAATGGATGCGGGCGAAGAAGCTCCGTGCCCGGCCTTTCGGGTTCACCCATGACTCGTCAGACACGGACACCCCGGTTGAAGAAGTGCTCCCGCTGATGCACCGGATACCCGAGTTTGCGGAGAAGTATCCGCTGGAACGGTGGAACGTCCCGATTAAGATTGATCTTGAATTGGGGATTTCCGCTGGCGAGAAATTGAAGATGGACCGGGTGGTCTCCGAATACGTCCGGCGGGAAAAAAGCAAGCTGATTCTGGAAGCCTCTTTCAAGGGCTCGCCCTATGTAGTGGCCGAGGTTCAAAAACGTCTGGAAAAGGCTTGTTCCAAAGTCGAGGTCACGCTAAAAGAGACGAAGGCCGAAAAGATTCCTCTGGCTGAGCTATTCATGCAGAAGCGGGCGTACAGCCTGAACATCGGGAAATCAGTTGAGATAGCCAAGGGAACCTTGCGGGCGGAAATGGAGGCCCCAAACCTGTAGCGGGAACCGAGCGAAGCCCCGCCACAACGAGAGAAGAAGCGTTAAAATTCGTGTTCGTGAAGGAGTCGCTTGTGTCTGACTACGCACAGCAGGAGATGGCCATTCTCCAATCATTGGCCGATCAGCAAGTACGTCCCCATCTACTACCAGCCCTCAAGCCGTATATGTTCACGCAGGACGTGACCAAGGCGGTGTTCAAGGTCGTCTCGGAAGACAAATACCGGGAAGGACATTTTGACAGCCGGGCACTGGCGATTGACCTGACCCACAAGGGAAAACTCAAACCGCTCACTGTCAAGAAGTTTCTGAACCTGTTCGGGAAGTGCCCGGATTATTCAGCCAAGCCTGAAGAGCTGGTGCAACTGCTCAAAGCCTCGGAGCGGTTCATCGGAGCCAAGCTGGTCGCTCAGAAGCTCCGGGAACTGGCCAAGGCCGATCATTCGCCGTTGGCGAAACGCGGGCTCATCAACGCCTTGAACTTCACGTTGGTTCCCGAGGAGTTCCTGAATCTCGCGGACGGTGAAGAGGCACAAAAGGCTAGGGATGCAGATTTCCCCAAGGGCAAGGGTGTCATCAAATCGGTTTTTCCGATGATAAACGCTCTCTCCACTTATGGTGGGTATTTGCCGAGCCAGCTCTGGATGATCGCAGCTCGGACCGGCGTGGGAAAAACCTTCTGGATGATTAACGAAGCCGCGTCGCTGGCCAAGCAGGGCTATCGGGTGGCGCACATGGCACTGGGCGACATGAGCCACTTTGATCTGTTTGTCCGGTATGCCGCCTGCATCACCGAGATCAATCAGGCTGACATCGCCAGTCACGAAAACATCCGCCAGTTTGTGGAAGAGCACCCGGAGCTTCAGGCAGTCCTGAACAACATCCGAGTGAGATCGTACCCTGCCGAACAGTACGACATTTATGAGATCATTGCCCGTGCGGATGATCTGCTCCGGAAGTGGCCCTACGATGCCATCATTCTCGACTACGATTCCAACATCCGGTCCGAGTTCAGTGAAAGTCTCTATGTGGCTGGGGGCGGTAACTACAACACCTTCAAGGGATTTCTGGATCGCCGGAAGATTCTCGGCTTCATCGGGTCACAGACCAAGATTGCGTACTGGCAGCATGAAGTTCCGCCGATGGAAGCTGCGGCGGAGTCCAGCCGGAAGCAACACGCAGTTGACGGTCAGATCAATCTGGGCGTCAATCCAAAGTGCGCGGCGGTCGGGTCCATGAACCTCGCCAAGCAGCGGCGGGGTGCGATGAATAAAATCTGCCGCGTCCGTTTCGATTTCCATTATGCCCGGATCGTCCCGATAGACCCCTCCGAATATCAGCAGATCATCGAAGACTCCCGCAAAGCCGCAGTTCCCGAAGAGAACGTAGACTTCAGCGACGGAGCGATGGAAGGCGAGCCGTCTGATGAGAGTCAGCAAGCGGAGGCCGCGTGAAATCCGACAACCCCTCTCTTCTGTCGCTGGCAGCAGAGATGAGTCAGCTTCCGGAGGCGACGGTGATGAAGGCTGTGGCGGCCTTCAACACCGCGCTTTTGGGCCGGATCATAGCCAAGGGATCGGCGCACGGAGTTCTCGGGCTCTACAAGGAAAGCGACGGGCGGATCACGTTGTACAACCAGTCAGCATATGTGACCAAGTGGCTGAACGAGGAAATAACGAAGGAGGAGCTGGAGGAGGCAATCAACAAGCTGCTCCCCAGTTTAGACGCGCCCCCACTTTGACGCCTCTTCTGAAGACCACGTTTGCCGCATGGACGGAGAACCGGAACCCGGATACCGAGCTGGCACTGTTCACGATCCTCAAGCGGCTGTCCCGCGCAAAGCTGTCCCGCGTGTACTGGCTCCCCCGGTATGTAGCCCGTGATTTGGCGACGGACACGGCTTCAGACATCCTGCTGAACCTGAGCCGCCGGACCAAGACCGTCCAGAACTGGGACAATTACGTCTGGGTTATCACAATGCGCCGGTATCTGGACTGGCGGAACGCCGTCCGGAAACGGAACAAGGAGAACTTCGTCCCGGATGATGTGGTAGACCATTTCTACATGTTCCAGACTGGCGAGGCGTCGGAAGTTCATCATTATGCGCCGTTGATGACTCCGGAAATGACCGTGGTGGTCCGGGAAGTTGTAGACAGGGCTGAAGCAGTTGTTCGGGATATGCTGGACCGGGTTCCGTGGACAGGGGCCAAGGGGCGACTGGGCCGCCGGGTCCTGCTCAGGGCGTTCGCGGGTGAAGAGACCTATCTCAAGATGTTCCCACCTTTTGAATCAGTCAGGCTCCGGTTCCTTTACAACCTTGGCCGGATGCTGATCCGTCGGCAGGTGTCCGAGTTTGAACTTCACCGTGCGATAGAGAGGGTATCCCGATGAGACGCAAGGGCAGTGCGGAAGCCGATCTGAAGAAAGAGATGACGGTTGGGGAGCGAGAAGAATTTTTCGCTCTCGCCTTTTCCTTCATCATGCTTCATCATAGTAACACGTTCATTCCCGAGCTGATTCATCTGTTCGGGGATGGTGACAAGCTGCTGGCTTTCATCAGGACGTTCGGTGGCCGAAGTTTTTATGTGCCCAGTGAGAAGCAGTTCGCATGGTCGTTGAAATGCGCTCTAGCGGCCTACTACTCGCTCACGGTCCAGTGGGATTGGGGGCTGATAAAGTCACACCTGTCCCTGAGCGAAAGCGAAGTGGAACAGGCCAAGGAAGCAGTGAAGAACTACCAGTTGAAACTGAAGGCGACCAACGAACCCCTGCACCGGTTCTTCACGCAGGGCCAGACACAGAAGAAGCGAAAATGAATCATCCAGAATTTCCAGTCGGGACCGAGGAGCGCAAAGCTCCGATGGACTGGGACACCTATTACCTGTCTCAGGCGGCGATGATCTCCCGCCGGTCCAAGGACCCCAACACGCAGGTTGGCGGGTTGATCGTCACGCCGGATCATCAGGTTGCAGGCGGGTACAACGGCCTGCCTTTTGGAATAAAAGAATGGTTGGAAAGGTGGGAACGTCCAACAAAATATAGACTGGTCATTCACGCTGAAATGAACGCATTGCTCAGTGCCGCTAAATCTGGAGTGCAGTTAAGGGGTTCAACATTGTACATAACGATGATGCCCTGTTCTAACTGTGCTCTTCATGTGATTCAGGCAGGAGTGAAGCGCGTGGTTTATTTCCACTCTTCCTTGTCTGATGCAATGAAGAAAGCGTGTGATCTGACACCACTGTTATTTGCTGAAGCAGGTATTGAGTTGCTTGCAGTTGAGAGGCCGTCTTGATTTTGGATACGGGACTCTGTATAGGCGTATCCAGTGAGACAAAAGACTTTTACTTTTCGGGTAAAATCTACACTGGTTAAAATAGACCCGGTGTTTTTGGGCTACGTTCGGAGATTTAATTGGTACATCACCCCACAGGGTTACATCGCCAGAAAATCCGGACAGCAAACTGTGTTACTTCACCGTGATTTAATGCGGGCAGGGAAAGGTGTTCAAGTAGACCATAAGAACGGAGATCGGTTGGATAATCGGATGGAGAATCTTCGCCTGTGCGATTATGCCCAAAATAATCAAAATAGGGGCAAGCATAAAGACGGTGTGAATCCATATAAATGTGTGTATTTTTACCCCGAGAGAAAATCTTCCCCTTATTTATCAAAGCTCTGTTATCAACGAAAACAAATCGTTTTGGGAAGGTTCAAAACTGCGGAGGATGCAGCTCTTGCATACGATTTAGCCGCAAGTCTTCTGTACAAGGAATTTGCCTATTTGAACCTTCCACAGCGAGAGCCTTCTCGGCTGGTCAGACAAAGAGTTACGGCTGTTTTGACCCGAAAGGGGTATTTGTCTGATGTCAATTAAGCTCAAGAAGAAAGGCAAACCGATCCTCTCAGGTGAGCCGGTGGTAGAGCCTCTGACGCCACAGGCCGTCAATGATCTGGTCAAGGAAGCGAAGAAGCTGTTTCAGGTTGGGACCCTTTCGTCTGGTCCGAAGCTGGAGAACCTTCGGGAAATGGAGCTGAATCAGCTCGCCGCGCAGTTTCTGAAACAGCGTCTGACCACCTCCGCTGTCATTGATGAACAGAAGATGATGGCCATCGGGATGCTGCTGGAGCGGTTTCCAAGTTTGTCTGTGACTCAGCAACTGGATGTTATCAGAGCACTGGAAGAAATCTCCCGGAGGGATGCAACACGGCTGGCGGGTGACGGCATCAGCCGACCCGGAGCTACGGAGGGTGGGAATCCTTTGTCTGTTCTCCTTAACATCAACAATCAGCCGGGCCAGCCTTCCGATCATTCCTTGGCTCGGCATCTGAACCCAAATGCGTTCAGCACGCTCAACTCGATCATGCAGGCAGTGGAGCAGGTGGTAACTTCCAAGGCCCGCGTAGTGGATGTGGGGTCCAATGACCGCGCCGCAAAGAAAAAGTGAAGACCCCGTTGAACGGTACAAGCGAGAAGTTGAACGGCTGCTGAATTCCCCTGAGTTTACGGCGCTGGATAAAACCCTCAGTCAGTCCAATCCGGCGTTTGCCAATCTCGACTACAAGCAGAAAGTCGCCGCCCTGACTTTGTTCAATCTGGGGGAGGAACACCTGCTGGAGGACCTCTGGCGGCTGTTCTATCTTCGGCGAATACCGACTATCGAGGAGTTTCTGTCAGCAGACACGCTTGGGTTTACAGCGCAGAAGCTCTACCCAGTTATCCGGGGAGAGCTGACCGACGTTTTCGCTCCGCAAAGCCGGTACCGCGAGCTGGTTTGCACCGGGTCCATCGGCTCAGGAAAGTGTGTTGAAGAGAACACTCTGTTAAACACGCCTAACGGATTCCTTCGGATTCGGAATGTAGTTCAGGGCCGCATACGCCAAGTTCAGGCCGAGTCGGGTATTCGACTGGTTGAGTCCTATCACGATGAGGGTGTCACTCCGACCATTAAGATCAGAACAAAACATGGACATGTTATCGAGGGCAGACCAAATCACCGCCTTCGGGTCTTGTCTGGTTTGGCACCCGTCTGGAAACAACTGAAAGATTTGAAACCGGGAGATTGCCTTCTTCAGGCCCCCGCTAAAGTTTTTGGCTCGAACATGTTGAAGGCTGAATATGCTGAACTTCTGGGTTGGTATACGGCGGAGGGGAGCAAGACGGGTCCAACTGGAATCCGTTTGTCACTTTCCCGTGATGAAGTGGATTATGTTGCTCAACTTGCCCGCAAAGCCCTGAATGTCAGAAATGTCCATTGTCGCAAAGATATTGTGTCGCCCTACATACATATTACTGCCAACGCAAACCTTTTAATGGATTTCAAAGCTGACGCGAGCCATCAAAAACAAGTTCCGGACATAATTCTTCAAGCTAACAGGAAATCGGTGTGTGCATTTCTGCGCGGCCTGTTTACAGGGGATGGCCATGCAAATTCCGTTGAGGTCAGCCTAACCACGGTATCACGCCAGCTTGCGGATGATGTCCGAGTTTTGCTGACGGGGTTGGGCATTTACTGTTCAGTGCTGGAGAGCAGGGCTAGTTATCGGAAGAATGGGGTGAAAACTGTTACTGGTCGGAAGTATTCCGTTCGGATAATTGGGCCAGATTCTCTTCGTAAGTTTTCTGAACTTATTGGGTTTGCGCGTGAAGATAAGAGTCACTGGCTACGTGAGTTTTCCGGTCGTTACAACAGAAATTCCGATCATTCCTTCTCGTTTAACCTGACTAAAGAGGAGGCCAAGGTCTTCAGAGAAATGCAGCCCCATTATAGCGGTGCTTCAAAAGGGCGAAAAACTTTACCGCGAAGGCAAGTTAAGGCAACCAGCGCCCGTGGAAAGTGTCATCGTTTGGTGGAGGGCCAAAATTGTACTGTCCGTTTGCTCAAAGAGATACAAAAATCGGGGGGCGTATTGCCTCCTGTATTCGCTGATCTCGTTTCCGGGAATTTGATGTTCGACACGGTACAAGTTGTGTCGAAATCGAAAGCTCATTGCTTTGATCTTAGTGTGGAGGGAGACCCCAGTTACGTGTCAGGTGGATTCATCAGCCACAATACTACCCTTTCCCGTGTCGCACACCTGTACAATCTGGTCAGGATCACCAGCCTCCGGGAGCCGCAGCTCTCGATGAACTCGGCTCCCGGCGTTTCCATGCAGCTTTCCCTCTTCAGTGTCACAAAGGAGAAGGCGGAACAGGTGGTGCTGGAGCCGTTCGTTCACTTGCTTCGCGGGTGCTCGTATTTCGAGGAGTGCGGAGACGAGAAGGAACTGAGGGCACACTCTCATCCGTGGAAAACGCCTTTCTGGTTCCGGAGATCAAAGAGCGAGATTCACTTTCCACGGGCGGTATTTGTTCGGTCGGGCTCGCAGGCGATACATGCTCTTGGGCAGGACTTGTTCGGAGCTTTTCTGGATGAAGCTGACTTCCGGATTGGCGGTGTTGAGCAGGCGTTTGAAGTTTATTCACAGCTTAAACAGCGTGTGTCATCACGTTTCGGCGGCTCCCGTTTCACGCTACTGACACTGGTGTCTTCGGCAAACGAGGAAGAGGGTGTCATTCCGCAATACACCCGGTCGCTTCGGGCTGACGATCCATACACCCGAGTCATCAGCTACAAAATCTGGGACGTGAAGAAGCTGCCCGGCTACGGAAGGTTCCCTGACGCCGACTATTTCTATGTGCTCAGGGGGACTACAACGCATCCTCACCGGTTCCTGACCGAGGTGGAACATGCGGCTCAGGAGAAGGGTGATTTCAAGTCACCGCCCCTGTGCGAAGTCATCAAGGTCCCGGAGTTCCACCGCCGGGACTTTGAGATCAATATCGTCAAGGCGTTCCGGGACCTTGCAGGTATTCTGGTTCACGGTGGAGAGAAGCCATTTGACGATTTGTCGAGAATATCGGCTGATTTCCTGATCCCGGAGTTTACTCTCCCCTGTTCTGTGAAAGATCAGACTCCGCTTTTCGACAAGCTGCCACGGGAACTGTTCCAGCAGACGCCGACCGGACTCCGGCTGGCCCGGTATCCAAACGCGCCCAGATACCTGCATGTGGACTTGGCGGAAGATGCTGGCTCAGAAGCTGGAATCACGATGGTTCACAAAGAGCTGGGACCGGATGGGCGTGTGGACGTGGTGGCAGACCTCATCATCTGCATAGTGGCTCCTGACCGTATCCATCTCGACAAGATCAGGGACCTTCCAGTTGATCTGTGGCGGAAGGCCAGTGTGATCTTTTACGGCCTGACGGCGGACCAGTATCAAAGCTCGGCTATGCGTCAGCATTGGGAGTTGACGTGGCAGCACGCAGCCGTTCCCCCGATCATCAAGATTGTTTCGATGGACCGGGATGCCGAGAACTACCGGCAGTTTTCAGCTCTGGTGGCCAACAATGCTTGGCACGGTGGCCGAGCCCCGAAGTTGCGAGATCAGTTGAACGCTCTCCGAATTGCTAAGATTGACGGGCGTGGTAACAACCTGAAACCGTTTGTTGTCAGGGGTCGGAAGGACGTTGCAGACGCAACCTGCGGTGCAACCGTGACCGCGCATTACAACACGGCAGATGTGCCGATCTATTACTGGCGAGCCCCGACCGATTCATCTCTGGCATCCAAGACCGAAGAGGCGATTCTTGAACAGGACGGGAATAAATGGAAACCTCTTTAGGTGTTTGACTAGTCAGTATGATGTAGTATTATTCCTTTACGGTTGCATAGCAGCCATACGTCAAACCCGGATGCGGCTGGGCTGGCGGAAGTGTAACCGCAAGGAGATCAAGTAATGACGCTCAAAGAAAGCGTGACGGCGGCAATCCGGGAGATTCCGCTTCTCCCATCAACGAAGGAATGGAGTCGGAGCGGTGTTCTGACCGTTGCCGATCAACTGACCCGGCAGACGGTTAACGGCGTGGCTCAGTTCGTCAGGCAACTGGCGGATGAAAGCCGGAAGGCAGGCCAGACGGATTACGCTTCGGCGTACTCGGCACTGGCGGAAACCCTCGAACAGGAGACGGTGTTTGATCGCAGGGACTTTTAAGAGACTTGTCACTGTCGAGTTTTCGAACCGGCTGGTGACTGATTCTGCTGACCGGCAGAAGCGGGTGACTGAACTGATCCCCGCTCTCGGTGGTCTGGAAGAGAAGGCGTTTGATCCGGGCACCTGTCCGGTGATCCGGTTCCTTTATTCCCGGTGTTACGGTCAGGCTGAAACTCTGCTGGCTTTGCATCTGGCTGGCGCACTGTCACGGACAGACGTGGACGCGGCTGCCAAGCAGTGCATTGACCAGATGGAAGCCGAGATTGAAAAGCACAAAACGGACTGCGGATTTGAAGAGGCCATGTCGGACCTCGCCGCACAACATTTTGAACACGCTTCGGCGAGTGAAGATTTCCCGAAGGTGTAAGGTGGGTTATGGCGAAGAAACTGAAGCTCAAGAAACCGTCCAAGGGAAACGGGAAGCTGCACAAGTCCCGGATGAGTCCGGTGATGCAGCAGCAACTCCTTGAACTTACCGAGTCAACCGTTCGCGGGTTCACTGTCGTTGACCGGCACAAGTTCCCGGATGCGTGGCGGTATGACGCGCAAGACGGAAACACCTACTACCTGAACCCGATCAAGACGCAGGGGACTTCGACGTGCTGCGCCTGCGGGATTGTGTTTCAGCCGAAGCGGCCCCCGGCTGCGGGCCGGTCCAGCTACTGCCCCTCCTGTGGGAAGAAGGCCGCACTCCGGGATGCCGCCCGCCGGTACCGGGCCAAGAAGAAGGCAGAGCTGGGCGGAACTGTAGCTGACGATCTTCTGGCCAATTAAGCTGTTGACTTGAGACTATGACGAGAGTATGATCCCCTCATAAGGAGATCAAACATGATCGAAGTCAAAGGAAAGAAGTACACGGAAGCTGACTCGGCAACGAGCCGCAAGATCAACGAAGCTTTGGAACTGGTAACTCAGACCTCCGAGCTGAAAGCCAAGCTGGACCTCTTGAAGAAGGAGATCGCAGAGAAGATCGAGAAGGGCACCGAGGCCATTCTGAACTCGGCAGGGGCTCTCAAGCTGGTTCAGGTCTCGGCACGGTCCGAGTGGAACGAAGAGGCATTGGTCACGGCCCTCGGGCTGAAAAGCGTGGAAGAGCTGCGGGCCAAGTACAAGGAACGCAAGGGCGCTGGATACGTCCGGCTGGACCTTGACGAGCTGAACGCGGGCGAGAAGGCCATGATGGGTCTGGTGAAGAAAGCCGCGTAAACAAGAAGGGCGAACGGGGACCGGGGCGACAACGCCCCGGTTTTATTAGGGAGACCACATGCGACCGAAAATGCTTGCTGTAGAAGGCGCGGACTTCACCGGGAAGTCTACCCTCATCAAGAACCTGTCAGGGTATCTCACGTCCCGGAATATTCCGCACGTCACCGCCCGGATGCCGGGACAGACCGAAGTGGGAAAGAAAATCCGGGAGCTGGTTCTCGGTGAAGACGGCAAGCCGATGAAGCTGGACCCGGTGACGCTCCAGATTCTGTTTGCGGCGGACAAGTCCGATTTCTGGCGGAACTGGGTGCCGTCGCTCCCACCTGAGACGCAAATCGTCCTGTGCGACCGGAGTGAGTTGTCAGCCTTCGTTTATTTGACGGCCCAGCGGCTTCCGAACGCCGAGATTCTGATTGACACGCTGCTGCGGACATACTCGCCTGCCGGAAACCTGTGGGATGAGATCATCATCCTGAGCGGCGACACCGATGCGCTGTATCGCCGGGCGAAGGCGGGAAGCGTTGTCAGTGCTACTGACCGGTTTGAGAGCATGGGCCTCGACTTTCAGCGGGCGATTCACGAACTCTACGTGAACAACGGGATTGATTACTGTCGCCGGATCGGCGTGCAGGACATCATCTACTTCCACGACATCCAGACCTACACCGATCCGTTCACGTTGACGACTGAAGTTATTAAACGGTCGCCAACCCTTTCCCGGCTGTGAGGAGACGAGTCCGATGCTCAACGATTCCGAGATTCATCTGGAGTTCGACAGGCCCTTCGTTCAGCGGATCAGGATCAGGCGCAGGCCGGAGACTGTCACGGTTTATGTGACGATGGCGGAAGGGTATCCCTACTACTTTTACCGGAACGTGCTGGAGAGCATTGTGACGACCATCGGCAAGGACTACGGAGACCCGCGGACCGAATGGCGGGTCATGGAAGAGTCATGGTTCAGGCGGACCCTGTTCAAGGTCCGGAACTGGCTGCGCCGGTAGTGCTTGACTTCAGAGTATGACGTAGTATGATGGTCTTGTAAGGAGATCATCATGTCCAAGGAATTGAAACCGTTTCGAGTCAGGTTCTACGTAGGGAACCCGGACTCCTACACCTGTGGGTCGCAAGACTTCAGGATGTGGGGAACGACCGGGGTGGAAGTAGCCCGCGCTCTGGTCCAGTGGCTGAACAAGGGCGGTCAGGAAGCCTTCTGTTCGACGGTCTACGTGATCCCGGTGGTGGAGGCCAGCAAAGCAGGCGGGATAGACCGCTTCGGTGACGGCCTGAACTATGCCGGAGCCCGCCGGTATCTGGTGATCGGCAAAAACCTCGTTTCCGGCGCTCGCCGGTTCCCGATCCAGACGGCCCCTGTGACCGCACTGGAGGCGATATGAGCTACGAGGACGCCCCGGCGACAAAGATGCTGGCAACGAGCTGCTGCGTGTGCGGCAGGCCCCTTCTGGACGCTACCAGCGTGGAAATCGGCATGGGTCCGACCTGCCGGGAGAAATACGGCTACGGCGACCCGGTGCCGGAGGCCGCCCGGACCGAGGCGAACGGACTTGTTCAACGCGCTGCGTTAATCCAGAGCCAGAACCCACAGGAGATGACCGAGATCGTGACCCGGCTGAACGCGCTGGGGCTCCGGACGTTGGCCGGAAAGCTCGCCAGTGTTCGCCTGAGCCTTCTGGAGGTCCAGAAGGCCGGGGATGTTTACCGGGTGGTCACCCCGTTCAATGCGGAGTTTATCAGCCGCGTACGCAGCATCCGGGGCCGCAGGTGGGACGGGGAGAAGAAGATCAACCTGATCCCCCTCTCGGAAAAGCGGGCGCTCTGGGAGGCTCTGAAAGCGTCCTATCCGGGAGCCATGCTCAAGACCGATGACGGGCTGGTCCGGGTGCCGGACGGAACCAAGGTCACGAAGGGTCAGCAAATTTCCATCGAATACCGTTGACTTCAGAGTATGACGTAGTATGCTGGTGCTTGAAGGAGATCAGAGATCATGGGAAACGTAATCCAGATGAAACCGAGGCCGGTGATAACGAGGCGGGAGGCGTCCAAGAGCTTCCCGGTCTTCATCGCCAGTCTCAAGCAGGCCGATGAGGTCCAGATCACCGAGATGGGCAAGGTCCGGAGCCTCTATACCAAGGAGATCGCCGCCAAGATCAGGGAGCTGTTCCGGGCGCTCGGCATCAAGAAGGTCAAGGTGGCCAAGGGCAAGGGAACCGGGAGCTGCTACATCCACGTAGACTACCCGTCGGGTCCATTCCTGATGTGCTCGGACTACAACGAGCAGTTCCACGCCAACGAAGCGGACCCCGGAGTGCAGGAGGCACGCTGGGCGGACAAGACCTTGAAGCGGATCATCCTGACCGCGTTCCCGGACCTTGATGACCGCAGCGACTCGATGACCGACTACTTCGACTTCGTGTTCACTATCGGAACCTACAGCGAGTCCGACGGCATCCGGACGGTGGGGTGAGCGATGTACAAGATCGAACAGAAACAGGGCGATAAGTTGGTGACGGTCGGCTACGCGCAGTCGGCTTCAGAGGCGGATGAACGCCGGGAAGAAATCGAGTTCGATGGCGGCAAGGCGGTCATCACGGAACTGGACTACGAAGCGGCAGATGAGGTCAGGCGGAAGCTGGTGGAGCGTGAGCCTCTGGAGCAGATGCGGGCTCGGAGCAAGACGCAGCCCGGCGAGTGGCACAGCTATCAGAACGTGGACCTAAGTTCGGAGGCTTGTGGAGATCGCCGGTATCTGGTGGTCGGCCCGCAGTGCTCCTTCAAGGAGCCTCCGAAAACCTATCCGGATACCCAGTTCGGTTTCGGATACCGTTATTTCCATGAGGGCAAGGTTGACCTGAAGAGCGGTTTGGTTCTTCCGAAATAACCACTGGAAAAACGTCGTCACGGGTGTCAAAGTCCTCTTTTCGAGGAATTGACCCGTGACGACGTTGACCATTTTTCTTATTCTCCTTGACTGTTTCTTCGTGGCTGTCCTGTTCAAAATCGAACAGGACAAGCCGAGCCATACCTTTTCGCAGCGGGCATCAACCGTGCTGGTTGTGTTCGTTATGGCCGCCAATGCTGTCGCCTTACTCTGGAGTCTGGTCAAACGATGAGGCTTCGGACGTTCCTGATCCGTGTCTGGGTGACAGGCGCGGCGGAGGATGCCGAGGGTGACGGCTTGTTCACCTTCGACGTGTCGTTTCTGGCCAAGCACGATCTGGACGCCATTCAAGGCGTCTCCCGGTTTATCCAGCGGTATCAAGAGACCGAGCGGACCCGCAGGCTGTTCAGCCTGAACCTGTTCGCCACACAGCTCTTTCCGATCACGGACACGGGCGATGTCGAGGAAGTGAATCAGCTTGTGATGGAGTGGGATTCCGCAAAGATGAAATACTCACTGGATGCGGCGCTGGCGATTGCGGCGGAGAACGCCCGGCACACGTCGGCTTCCGAGCCCGCCAGCGTGATCCCGTTCCCTCTGGTGCCGGTTGTAAAGTCTGGTTGACAAGTCAGTATAGTTTGGGTATGACTGGTTCTCATGTGAAGAAGGGAACCCTGCCCAATGAAAATTCATCTCAGTGTTTGGTCAGACTATCCCGACGGGGACGAAACACCTTGCCGGACTCAACTGTCCATAAATTTCGACGCGGAACTGGACGATCCCCCGCCTGCGCTTTCAACCGCGCTGAACTTTGCCCCTGAAGTCTGGCGGCAGGGACCTGACGGTCTGAAATTCATCAGCCGCCAGATGGTTTACGAACCTAGACAGGAAGTGCGAAGCTGCCTTGCAGAGATTCTGCAAAGTATGACGCCCAATCTGACCGGAGATAACCGGAATTTCTGGCTCCGGATCAGCCGGGTTCCTGTCAAGATTGTTGGCACGATCAAGGGAAAACCAGTTCGGGTTCCGGTGACAAAGCCTCCCGGATGACGGCGCTTCCGACATTGAAACAAACTGCCCAAAGGACTGAACATGGCTGACAAAGATTATTCCAACCATGATACGCAGTACGAAATTGCGAAACGCTCTCTGAAGCTGCACGGACTTCCGACACAGCTTGAACAGGCTATCGAAGAGATGGCCGAGCTGACCGTTGCTATCCAGAACCTCAAACGTGGTCGTGGTGACCTTCGGTCTGTGCTGGAAGAGGCTGTGGACGTGGCCATTGTGCTTGGTTCGATCTATCACCAGAACCCGGACTATTTCGAGGAGTTCATGGCGCATAAGTTCCAGCGGCTTGAAATGCGGCTGGATGAGATGGAGAAAGCGGAGATGCGGCTGGACGAGAGTTTCAAGGGCAGGGTAGTTGGGTGAATGGATGTGACCGCGATTGAATACATCTACGCCATCTTCCCGCCGGGAGTGGAACCGGCGCTGGTGGAAGGAGACTGATAGTGACAGTCAAAGAACTGATCGAGGCGTTGCAGAAGGAAGACCCCAATCTCCCGGTTGTGGTCACTCATAAGGACGGGGAGGATTACGTCACAGACGAGTTCGGGTACGGCATAATCTATGACGACCCCGGTTCCGGCGAGTGGCGAGCTGAACAGGATGAGGACTTCCAGCGGAAGGTTCTGCACCTCGGCTGAAATCAAGTAGCCGAAAGGCGAGATCATCAACCCTAAACCGTGTGAAGGAGTTCATTGTCATGGCGACCAAGAAGAAAACCAAGAAGGCTCCGGTCAAGAAGTCGAAGGCCACAAAGAAACCGGCAGTGAAAGCCGTGAAGACCCCGGCGCTTCCGAAACCCAAGGCCGTGAAGCGGCTTCCGGCGACGGAGGCACCGCCGACACCCCCAGCGGCGGACACCATTGATCCCGGTGCGGAAGCTCCGGTCGCTGCAATCGGCTGATGTGGCAGCGGTGGTTCGTTACGTGGTCCTGTGAACAGGGCGGCCCATTTGAGACAACCTCGGAAGCGGAAGCGTTCGAGGAGATGGAACGGCGGAGGGTGAGTAACGTCTATGTGCATCTCTACTGCGATACTGGCCGGATGGACGGAACGATGCAGGTCTGGCACAGGGTTCTGATCTGGAGGAGAGACAAAGGATGCGTACTGAAAAGCCCCGAATACCTGCGTATGTCGCTTTCCCAGTCATCGGTCTCTTGTTGGTAGCCGCCCTGTTCTATGAATAAGCTAGAAAGACAGGTGAGAAATCTCGCTGGAAAGGAACAAGTGATGCCGACGTTCACAGACCTAGCTGACGAACTGGTGGAGAAGTTGAACACGCTCAAGTTCGACAGGGACTCCACCCAGCGGGAGCAGAAGGTTGAGTTTGTGGCGAAGTGGCTGGCACAGAAGTTCAAGAATCCTCCAAAGAAGACGAATCTTCCGGGGGATTGGGAATACCCGCCGGATTACGCTCGCCGATAATGAAAAGAGAAAGTTGATGCTGACCGATTCATTCAAGGAACTGGGCAAGCTGGAAACCTTCACCACGGAGGAGACAGGCGTTCATGCTTTGTACCCTCTGTCGGAATACCAGAAGGGCGCGGTTGGCCGGAACAGTTCCGTCTGCGTGAACGGGAGCCTGTGGTCCGTAGCTGATGTGGTGGTCGGCAGGGCTGACAACTTTGTGGAACTGATCCTGCGGCCAGCAGGCAAGAACATGGAACGCAGGCGGGAACCCAAGGCTGAACCGCACTACAAGATCGTTTCGATTTCTCTTTACACGGGGGACATCGAGAACATGGAGAAGCTGATTACGGACCTGAAGGGAAACCAGCCTGCTGGTCCGAACTATACCAAGAGCAACCTGCTCCGGCAGCTTGTCTATCTGGCAATCAATGATCCGGACATCCGGGCGAAGCTGAAAGACCGGATGAAGTTCAGGAAGGGTGAGTGAGCAGATGCCGACCAAACGAATACCGATTGCTGAAGCCAAACGAATTGCCAAGGCGCACAAGCAGAGCATCGTCTGTCTGGTGACGTGGGAGCGCGAGACCGGCGTTCAGCATGTGGTCACCTACGGGGAAACGAAGCAGGAGTGCCAGTGGGCCGCCGATCTCGGGAACCAGATCAAGGAAAAGGTTCTCAAGTGGCCCAAGGACCAGTGCGACGCCCAACCGGCTCGGGCAAAGGCTCCGGTCAAGAGACAAGACCTGACCGCGCCTCAGACCAAGAAGAACCGGGAGACGGTGAAGAAACTGGAAAAGCTGGCTGGCAGGGAAGGCGAGACTCTGCACAACGTCGGTGAGTCACAAGCGGAAAGAGGGAGTTGACCATGAGTAGTATTCTGGATGTACTGCCGGACTGGATGAAGCATGGAGTCCTAATGAGCGCACGGCTCAATCAGATGCTTCGTGAGGCCGCGTGGCCTGCCGTGGTGGAATCCATGACCCTCGAACAGCGGAAGGTCATGTCGGAAATCTGCGAACAGGGAAAGTGGAACACCATGAAATACATGGCGATGCGTTCCACGGCTCGGGAGTGGTGTCAGGCACTGGTCATGGCGGCGTGGTGCAGACAGCTCCAGAAACCACAGGTGCAGGGATGATCTTCACAAAGGAACAGAAACAGCGGAAGGCGTTTGTGGCGGCGCAGTACCGAGACCCGGTACCGCTTAAAACACCGCTTCGGTATTCACGGGGGCTGACCAAGCGGTTTCATACCGAGTATCAGAGCTGGGGCAAGGCTCGGCAGCGGGCGCAGGGAAAGAGTCTCCGTCTCAAGGATCAGAAGCCTTATCAGGATAAGGGGATGCATGGACTGTGGCAGCTCCCGCTGACCGGCTTTGCTGCGTTCCTTTCCTACATGGGAAGGAAACCGGATACCGGAGACCAGTGGTCTGTTGACCGGATAGACAACAGGCAGGGTTACTTTCCGGGGAACGTCAGGTGGGCGACCATTCAGGGGCAGAACTGGAACAAGACCAATCACGTTCTGGTGACGCTGGACGGGGAGACTTATCCGCTGGCGGCGTGGTGCTACATCTTCGATCTGGACTACTCGACTATTCACAAGCGGGTTCAGAAGGGAATGGCACCTGAACAGGCTGTGCATGCAGGACCCGGAAGCAAGGAAAGTGCTTGAGTCGGTATGACGCGAGTATGACGCTGATATAGCAACAGCACAGGCAGGTATACTTCAAACTATGACGACGTATGATGCACGCAAGAGAGCACGCGGGAGGCGGACGACGGCTACTGACCGCCGCCAAGCTGCTGCACACGGGACACCGGGCGCAGGCTTGAGCTGGCTGGCAGAAGGAACAGACATGGACAACAAGCTCCCGCGCCCCCTCGACATCGTGCTCACCCGCCAGCACCTCGGCACCATCATGGACAACGTGAGCCTCACAGGCCGCCGGTTCATCGTGTACCGGGACAAGATGCCCGTGGCGATTATCTCCCCACTGCCAGACGAGTTCAGGGACGCTCTCGATACGGCCATGAAGAAGCTCGGACCCAATCCCTCGGATGAGCAGGTGGTCAGGGAGATGGAGGCCGTCATCGAGAAGAAGCTCAAGACCCTCTCCGACAGCGAGGCCCAGTACTGGAAGGATACCAAGCTGGCATCCCGGAAGGTCACTGCCCGGCTCAAGAAACCGGCCAAGCTGTCCAAGACGAGGAAGGCGGCCTGACGAGCAATGCGTTCTCCGTCAAAGCGCAAAGTGAGCCATGTGATGAAGATGGCCGACGCCCTGTTTTCCGGGATCGAAGCGGAACGGAAGAAGGGAAGCAAGTTTGTTGTCATGGGTCCGATGCGAAACTTCGCGTTTCCGGTTCTTCACGGATTCCCAACCAAGAAGGCTGCTGACAACTATGAGCTGAAGCCCTTGGAGAAGCTGGTGGACATTCGAGGCCCCAAACTGAAGCTCATCCGTGTCAATGCAGGAAGGGTGGCCTGACGATCATGGACACTAATCTCATCGAAGTAGAACTTCCGAAGAGACGCAAGGCCACGATCCGGTTCCGGGACATCGCTCGGGTGGAATCGTTCTGATGCTTCTCGGAGCCGGGCTGATGAAGGGCTGCGAATACGTCTGGGATCACACGGATGTTCAGATACAGTGGAAGAGCGATGCGCCTTCAGAAGCCAAACCGTAACGAAGCCAAGCGGCCTGCACAGGGTCTGGCTTACTGTCCGTCCTGTGATCGCCAGCTAGTGGCTGAAGACCGCAAGTGCCGGGTCTGCAGCAACCGTTATCAGGGAACCCGCAAGCGCCGTTACAAGAAAGACCCGCCCGCCGTAAGTGATTGACTTCAAACTATGATGCTCATATGATTACAGTCCATGAGCGTCCCGTCCAAACGAAAGCGCACAGTCCCCAAGAAATCCGGTGAGCCGGAGATCGTTGGACCGATGCTGATCAAGAAAGACGGCTACATCCGCGATGTGCGGGGCTCGTCTCTTCAGCGTGAGCTGATGCGGGTTCTGGAGATCACGGAAGCGGAATTGGATGAGCACATCAAAGTTACTGTAGCCGTGAATGACTCAAGTCCAGCCCTAATGGTTATCGCACCCAAGACGGAACGCGGATCGTTCCTGCTGACCACCGCGCTCAAGATCGCGGAACAGGCCAAGCAGTTGAAGGAGTGACAAATGCCCCACCCTGATGACTACAACAAACCGATGGCCCGCACTGTGAAGACCATGAACACGGTTCTGGACAGCAAGCCCGACATCAGCAAGATCGAGAAGCCTCTCGACTGTCCCTTCTGCGGCTGCACGGAAGTCGAGAGGCTCCCCGGCAAGAACGACATGGGAGAGCTTCGCCCCGAGTGCGATGAAGCCCGTTGCCCCGAGTGCAAGATCAGGGTGAAGATCACCGTCTGGCAGAAGCGCAAGGAAAAGTGGAAGGACGCCTTCTTCTCTCTGAGTGCCAAGCTGCCTGCAACGAAGGCTGGACATAAGGCAATCAAGGAGGTTCTGATTCGGCAGGCTCTGCCGGAGTCCTATATCGGAGTGGACCTCGCCTCCAAACCGAGCCGGACCGAGAAGGTTTATCTCGGGGAGAAGAAACGGAACCGCAAATGATGTATCCCACGACGCCAGAAACTCCGTCGCTGGACGGCTCTGAAGTTCCGGAAGTCCGGGACCTTGACGGGCTGGTATCAGCACTGGAGTTGTGGCGGGAGAAGCGGCCCGACATCCACGACTGGATGATCCGCTGGATGTCGTGGACGGATGAGCGAAAGCAATACCTCATCGGCGCAATCACAGCAGCACACTCCGGAACCCATCGAAATTTCACAGGGGAGGGACGAACCTCAGCGGCTGCGCTTCGGAGCGCCGGTAGCCGAAACGATGTTCAGGGGCCGTTACATTCCCTGCCCGGCTCCCAAGTTCCGGGACGCCCGGACAGGCAAGCCGGTCATCTTTCCGTGGGACAAGAAACCGAAGGCCGACTGAGATGAGCGCCGAAATTACTACGTGGAATTTTCGGAAGTGCCGACTGCGTGGCTATCCTGCCATGAAAGCAGAGTGGTTTCTGGTCATTACGAGCCTGTCGGAGCTGGACCGGTTCATCAACCTGACCTCCCGAAGCAAGGCAGAGCAGGCGTTCTCGGAAGCTAAGAAGCTGGTTCTATCGTCAGATGGAGGCCCACGGATCAGAGGCCACTTTACCAACACCCTTGGAGCAGCGGCACAGATGGTGTCCGAAATTCGGGGGACGAGTTGGGTTGTCGGGCTGGCAAACATACTGGCTCATACGGAGTCCGCGATGCGCGGCATACTCTTCCGGGGCCATACGCTTTTAATTCGGCAGATTGGTTCCTTTACCTGCGATGACCCGGAGCCTCGGCTTTATGACGTTCTTGAAGAGACGAAAAGCGACAAGTTGATTTGGCCGGGCTTCAAATCAGAAGACATTCGGTTGATCCAGTGGCCGAACGGGACCCACTGGTACGCCAAGATCGGGAATCTGGATGTTGTCTGGAACGGGGAGCAGAAATGGGACACGAAGGCTGAAGCACAGAAGGCCGCTGAACTTTACGTTTTGAATAGCGCACTTCAGGACAAGAAACCGGAGGCTGACTGAGATGGCCCTCGACAGGCCGCCGGACTATGGCGTTGACTACAAGAGCGCCCGGATGATCGCCCGGAACGGGAAGCGTGTGCTGCTCTGGCAAGGCGGTGTCAACACCTACACCACGCGGGCGACCGGCCACAGCTATTTCCCGCCGTCACTGGAGCTGATTGAACTTCCGGAGACGCCCGGCATTATACCGATGAGCCTGCCGCACAAGGAACTGTGGAGCGGCGAGGGCAAAGGCCCGATTGACACAGATAAGATTGGAAGGAGACAGAGAACGTGAATATCGGAATAGGGTGGCTGGCGGCAATCGCAGCCTCGGCAACAGCGGTCTGGGGCCAGATCAGGTCTTTCATGGACAGCGTACTGTCGCTGTTGTTTGTGTCCGTGGAGATCAGGAGCTACGAGGCGGGTGTTCTCATTGTCCGCTACATGCTGAAGAACTACACCATGATCCGGGCAGGCGAGCGGGCGTTCTCGCTGGACCCGCAGTTTGTCCGGCCTTTGAAACGAATGGAGATGGTGGCGGGTGAGCTGATGGGTCGCCGGATGATCTTCAGGCGCGGGTGGGTGGTCTTGCTGGCCGAGAACGACAAGGGCGGGGCGGGGAAAGCCAACGCGCCGTTGACGCTGACGTTCATCCGGGGGACCGTGAATGTCGAACAGCTCCTGCTAGATGCCTGCGGGCTTGAGGCGGGGAACCTCAAATCTCATCGCTACGAGATCATTCACTCCGGCGGCAAAGGTTCTAGCACTGCCGGATATGTGGACGAAGAGGCAAGTCCAAAAGTTGTCCGGTCTACGCAGTACTTCCGGTATCTGGGTTACGAGTATGACGAGATCGGTCCGCCGATTCCGGAGAAACCCTTTGACATGCTGGTCTATTCACCTGAAGTGGATGCGTTGGTCTCCGAGGTCAAAAGGTGGAACCAGTCGCGGGAGTGGTACTCGAAACGCGGGATCGCATGGCGGTTCGGTTGCCTGCTTCACGGAAAGCCGGGAACGGGCAAGACTTCATTCGTCCGGGCTATCGCACAAGCTCTTGATATGCCGGTCTACATCGTGGACCTCTCATCCACCAGCAATTCAGAAATGGAATCGCTGTGGAAACACGCCATGCGCCGGGCACCCTCCATTGTGCTTCTCGAAGATGTGGATCGGCACTTTGCACAGGAGTCGGTTCGGGCACCTGCGCCGTCTGCTGACGAACTGAAGGGTCTGTCCAAAGACGAGCGAAAGCAGATGATGTCGTTTTACCAGCGGGGTGAGACACTGGACTGTCTGCTCAATCTGGTGTCCGGTGTCGAGGAGACCAATGGTGTTCTGCTGTTTCTGACAGCCAATGATCCGTCGCGGCTGGACGTTGCGCTTGGTATCAGGACCGAGAACGGCGTCAGTTCAAGGCCGGGACGCATTGACCAGATCGTGGAATTTGGCGGGCTGTCGCAGGATGCCAAGCAGAAGATAGCGGCCCGGATTCTCAGTGACTGCCCGCACAGGATCGCAGATGTATGCCGGGCTCAGGGTTACGATACCGGAGCCCAGTTCGTCTACCTCTGCACACAGGTTGCTCTTGAGGAATACTGGCAAGTTGACAAGCCAGTATGATCCCGGTATGATGCGGGTGAATAGGAGATCGAACACATGACCCCAGAAGAACGAGCGCAACAGGTCTTAAAAGCGGAAATAAAATTTAGAGGAAAATCGTCTTCCTCCATAGGTCACTTCCGACGTGACTTTCTCACGCAAGTAGTTGAGGCAGCTATCCGTGATGCTGTTTCGGACGTTCACAAGGAATATGCCGACATTCTGGAGAAGGCGGACACTCTGTCAGCTTGGCAGCTCAAATATCTGGAGTCCGTTCCGGCAGACAAGAAACGACAGGGCACTGGGGCGCTGAAGGCATATGACACCGCCCGTGCCAAGGTGAAGGCATGATAACCGGAGAAGGCAAAACGGTCTGTGACGCCGAGACTCAGCGACCGCCCAACCCTGATGGCACGCTCCGCTGGGGCTGCTGCAACCGTCCGGCCTCATTCACGGGGAAGTCAGGAGTTCACGGCGAAACTCTGGACGTGTGCTCGCGGCACCGGAACCTAATCAGCTTCCGGGTGGAGAAGGCCCGCAAGTTCGTTCCGGTGTTCAAGGGCTGAAGCGATGAACAAAGCAGAAGCCATCAGGAGGATTGCCGCTCTTGAGCGGAGCGTCGCGGACTTGCTGAAACAGGTGAACACCCTGAACGCCAAGACCGAGAATCTGCGTCCGGCCAGTGGCGATTACTGTGCGGTGGATTTGGTTCGGTGTGCCAACTGTGGCGAGATTCACCCCTACATCGCTGATTGGGAGCCCCGAAGTCGGCAGCACAACTGTAAGCCTGATGATCTGGAAGAAGAGCGGCCAGACATTCTGTACGCGGTCTTCAACGAGAAAGGCGACGGAGTAGAGGGCCCCCACCAGTCTTTAGATTTGATGCTGGGAGCCCTGCCTGAAGAGGGCTACACTATCGTTCAGTGTCGAAAACCTTCCGGCGTGTTGGCTCTTTACCGAGGAGACGGAATCCGCTGGAATCTGGTGAAAGCACAACCCTCCAAGAAGGTTACAAAGCGATGAGCAACTCAATGAAACGTCTCCCCACACTGGCGATGCTGGGCATGGCTCTCAGTGGCCCCTCTCTGTTCCACGAAGCGGAAGGACTGGAGCCGCTGACCAAGCGACCGAAGCCGGGACGTGTCGAGACACTCAAGGCACAGCTCGCCAAGCTGAAACCCGGTACCCACCGGTACGACAAGATCAAGGCCCGGCTGGAGAAAGCGGAACGAGACGCCAATCCCTTCAAGTCTGCCGAAGGTGTCCGGCACTCAGATTTTGCTGATGTGAACGATGGAACTCCCATTGCGTTATTTCCGGACGGGAAGGAGCCTGAGTGATGAAAACACCGTTGACCAACAAAGAGAAGCTGGGGTTCTATGAAAAGCACCCGGAGGCTTTGACCGACCGGGAGTTTCCCTTCAGGCCCCGCAGTCCCGAGCTGGAAGATGAAGTGGTCAAAGCTATCCAGCTTCACACCGCTGCCCGGTTCATTGGCCGGTTCTTTGATGCACTGGCTGGAGCCCCACAGCGGGCTGTCTGGTTTCCGCGTGTGCATCTGGACCGCAAGCAGGGCGACGGTGATGAAGTGATCCTGACGTTCAGGCTTTACGGCAAACAGACACTGGCGGTGTCGGGAGTGGAGGACCCACCGTGCCTCGGACACTTGGACATATGAGCAAGACCCTCCAGATCAACCGGGCGATTCAGGTGTATCTCGACTGGGCGTTTCAGCACGAGATGCTGCTGGACCGCTTGAACCTGACCGACCGGGTAAGGGACGTGGTTCATCACTGGCTGACGTGCCAGATCGTCAGGACGAAGTTCACGAAGGAAGGCTGGCGGGATCATGTCGGCTGATCCCACTATCGTCATCCACATCCGGGACCGCCGGGAAGATGACGTGTATATCGGCAGAGAGGGCAAGGGCGAAGACGGATACTTCGGCAATCCCTTCGTGCTGACCCAGTTCAATAACGGCCTTGCCCGCCGTGCCAGTATCCTGAAGTTCAAGACCTACTTCCTGCAACGTGTCGAGACGGACCCGGAGTTCCGCAAGCGGGTTCTGGAGCTAAGAGGAAAGCGGCTGGCCTGCTTCTGCAAGCCCGCTGCCTGTCACGGTGATGTGATCGCGGAATGGCTGGACAGCCAGTCGGAGGACCAATGACTGAAGACCTGCTCACCTGCCACAAGTCGGCCACGATCAGCGGCTGCGGGAAATACCGCTACGAACTCCGGCGAGTCTGGGACCTGAAGAAGCCGCAGGTTGTCTGGATCATGCTGAACCCCAGTACGGCGGACGCCAATCAGGACGACCCGACCATCCGCAAGGTCTATGGCTTCAGCAAACGCTGGGGCGCTGGCGGATTCACCGTAGTCAACCTGTTCGCTTACCGGGCGACGGACCCAAGGGAGCTGAAGACAGCGGAGGACCCCTTCGGCCCGCTGAATACGGACTTCGTTCGTTCGCACCTGTACAGCATGAGCCGGGTAGTGCTGGCATGGGGTGCGGCGGCTCAGGTCCCGCCCTTGCTGCTCAAAGAGGCGAAGGACCGGATCGGTTATCTTCTGTTCGAGAGGGACGGCGATGTGTTGTGCCTTGGCCGGACAACGAGCAGGGACCCACTGCATCCGCTCATGGTCAGCTACGAAAACAAGTTCGTCCCGTTCCGGATGACACTGAAAGAACAGCGGCAGCAGTTTCGGGAGAAACAGGCAGTCACAGAAGAAGGTTGACGCTACACTATCACGGGCGTATGATGCCCAAAACTTCACTTCAAGGAGATCACAATGCTCAAGAGAAAATACGATCCGTTCGGCCTTATCATGCTGTGGGTTACCAGCAACATCGCCATGCTCATCGGAGCCCGAAACCTGTTCGGCGCACACGCAGTCATCAGCGAGCTGGGCCAGCGACAGATTGACATGGGCCTCATCTTCCTCGGCATGGGCGTCATCGGCAGTCTGTGCCTGCTCTATTTCCTGCTGGAGCGTAACAAGGTCGCCGCCGAGATGGACCTGAAGTACAGCGACGCCTGAGCTACCACGCCTACTCGGTCGGCAAGAAGGGGCTGTTCTGAAAATGTTCTCTTCGGGGCTTATGATTGATTTGCTCAATGGCCGGACAAAGTTTCGCCTGTGGCTTGCCCGCCGCACGTTTCTGTACAAGTTGAAGCAGGGAGTAGACTATCTGCCTGCGACAATGGATCAGTTAGTTTCGGTGATCGTTGCCGTTCTGCACGAGATGAAGGCGGAAGGTTTGATTTCGGATTTCACGTATCTCTGGGACCCCGCATGGATAAACGATCCTGAATCTACAGTTCAGTTTGCACTCCAACTTGACCATAACTCCTATGCAGTTTGGTGTGCGGTTAGTTGGTTGGAAGGTAACTGCGTTCGGCTTAATCAATATCCTCCCGAAGATCGGCTTCGTGTCCGTAGGCGTTTTGAATTGAGTCCTGCTCATGCCTAACCAGTGGGTGAAGGTCATTAATAAGGACTACGGCTGGATTCATGGCCGTGCCCTGCCGGTAGTTCCCGGCTCTCCGAAGGAAGTCCCTGAAACAGTAGCGACGCATCCCTTCGGCGAACCCGAAACCGTGAAATTCAAAAACCGCACCGTGTTCGAGGTGCTACTGGAACTGGTGGACATGCGGAAGCTGGCGCCAAACGCACCCGAGAGTTACTACCAAGGCATTGAATACGGAATATCTCGCGGACGGGTCTTGTGCATCGAACGTCATGCTGTAGAATTGCTCGGCCCCGATGAGTGCAGACGGCTGGACGACAAGTTCGGCCTGACCGGAGAGGAGTGGCGCAAGTACGCGCCGCAGGATCAGCATGAGCCGCAGGGATGATAACGAAGATGACTTTGAGGATTTTACAGATAGCTGGGCACCTGAAGTGGTAGTCCTATCGGCGATCGGTACACTGGCCGCAGCGATTTACGGGGCCTACCTTCTTTGGGTAGCTATGCTGTGAGCGAGTCAAAGAACGTCTTCCCGCTCAGGGCTGATCCCGCAACCAAGGTTCAGGACCGGCTGGCTGAGATCAGTGCCTCGGTTCCCGAACACGGATTTAACGGGGCCGTTGTTATGGTGTATAACCGTGAGACTGGTGTTTGGGGTTTCTCTTGGATCGGCGAGATCAACGGCGTTCAGGCGCTGGGTCTTCTGGAGCTGGCCAAGAGCGAGATACTGAAGTCCGAGGGCTGGGAGTACTGACATGGGGTTTGATCGTTTCCAGCGGCGCTTTGAGCCGCCCAGTCTGAAATACCGGCTGACCTACGATGAGCTTCAGAAGCTCAAGAAGGCTCTCGACATCTACAGCAACGCCTGCATCATTCTGGAAGGCGGGCAGGACGAACCCGTCCGGTTCTTCGTGGAGATCAACCCGGAGAACGAAGACTGGTTCCGTCGCAAGGTCCAGCGTGATGACCGGCTCCAGTGGCTGGATGCTCTCAAGCTCCGGCCCGACGCACGGCCCTGCTCCCGGTTCGTCTAATGGTAGGACAACAGGCTTTGATCCTGTGAATGTAGGTTCGATCCCTGCGCCGGGAACCACTTACGGTGCAAGTACCCAGTTCAGCCCGGTCGTGAATGGATACGCAAACGGAAGCCCCGAGATCGGTGTCGTTGGTGCCGAGGTCTCCGCAAAGCCAGTAAGTGTGTTGTTGGTTACTGAAGCTCCCACACAGGTTCCATTTGCCTTGCGGGTAGACCACGATGTTGAAATCCAGTTTTGAACGGGGGGAGCACTGGTCAGCTTTCGGGGGTTCGTACAGGCACTGTTCCAGATGCAGTCGGCCATCAGATAAATAATAGGCTTGGTGAGCGAGGTCTGGTTGATTGGCTCGCCTTGATTGAGCGCGCTTCCAGCGCTCGGAATGTCAGTGAACGGCATAGCGATGATCGGATTTCCTGAACAGCTTGGGCCGCCATAGAAACGGTACACGACCGGAATGAATACCAGACAGGAATCCATTGCCGGGTTGTATCCAATGCGGGGCCGATTCGCTGGATCAGGGTTGTAGACCGCACCTGTGCCGCACAGCTCCTGATGCGGGGCTTCCCAGATGATGGCACCACTTCTGTCTTTCAGTTGGTAGTGCGGGTCCACTATCTGGCCTGTGCTACTGGCCAGTTCCGCGATGGCATCCTGAACATTCGTACTGGACAGGCCGGTGCCTGAGTTGTCGAACGTCACCGAGATCGCGGAGATAACTCCGTCTGCCAGTGTCCGTGCATGCTGCCCGCATGCTCCGACAAAAACGATTCCCGAGATCAGACCCGTGATGAAATGCTTGAACTTCATGTTCTTCTCCTTTGCAACTACAGTATACGCGGTTTTTGGCCGGGGGAGGCAAGACGAGGCTGCCGGGCACACCTTGACAACAGACCATGATCGGAGTATGACTGGCTGAAGTTGAGACTCGCTGTGCATCGCGGATGGACGTGAGTGGAACCGGTGACGGAAAAGGCGGCCTTCGTACCCGCCCGGCTAACTACCCTGAACCCGGTTCCTGCGAAGGCGACCAGCAGCAGGTATCGAACCCTGCCACGGTGTTTCTCAACACCAAAGATTTCGGGGGCGAAGTGGTTTTCGATTCCTGAAGGAAGGAACAGAGAAGCGTGCCGTGGAGCCGTGGCCACGTTAACAACGGCAACAAGCAACTGCCAACGACAGTTCAAAGAGCAACGTGATCCCGTTCCGCGCTCGCAAGAGCCCGGTTCAGTTCGCGGAGCCCATCGCCCTCGCCGCCTAATCAGTAGCGAGAGCAAACCCGAAGACGAGTCGCCCGCTGGCGTCTAGGGGTTCAAGCGGGACGACAACCTGATGATCGTGATCCTGCATCAGGTGGAGCGTTAAGATCACAAACGGTGTCTGTCCTGTTCAACGACAAGACTACGCACGTAGAAGGCTGCTCCAGAGAGCGGGAAGACCGGGGTTCGATACCCCGCGCCTCCACCAAAGTCTGACCGGCGAGAGCCGTTATCAGCGTCACTCCCGGAGGCCGGTCCGATGCAGGCCGGTTCTCCGGGAGCCCTTTAGACCGGAGATCACATGTTCCCAGACCTCATCAACGCCGCCGAAGCCAAGCGTCTTTCCGACCAGATGCACTCGCCCAACTCTGTCGAACGGATCAAGCCGTTCATGCGTTCCGTTGCCGAGACCGTTCTCCGGGTCGCCAATGACGGGCAGATCGGATTCACGGCCAAGTACACCGAGTCGCCGGAGTTCTTCGATTCCTGTCTGGAGCAGGTCAAGCTCCAGCTTGTACAGCTCGGTTACACGTTCCAGATTCTGGATGACACGAAGGCCACGATCTTCGAGGGGAAGCTGAAGTCGGTCCAGTTCAGGATCGGCTGGGGCCACATCTCATAACCGCTGAAAGGAAAACTGCGATGGCGAAGAAGGAAACGAAAGAGCACGTCTACTATGAAACCAAGGTGTATCAGGACACTCGCGGCATCCGGGTCCTGCACCGCATCCCGGTGAAGGGCGACCTTCCGGCAACGGTTGGCGCGTTCGCTGTCCAGCACGAGATCATTCTCGATCTGCCGACCGGGCAGGCGCTCAAGCGGATTGCCACGGTGAACGCTCTGGACGCCAAGAGCATCGAGGACGCCTTCGATGTGGCGGAGTCTCTCCTGACGGCGGAGGCGGATCGGCTGGCGCAGGAAATCCAGAGCCAGCTTATGAAGCAGGTGCTCTCCTCGGGCGCTTTGCCGGAGAAGAAGCTCATCGTTCCGGGCTGATGCTGCGTCCCTTCTTCACATATTTTGGCGGGAAGTATCGGGTTGCTCCGCATTATCCGATCCCGCGTCGGGATGTCTTGATTGAACCTTTCGCAGGTTCAGCCGGTTATTCACTTAGACATCCTGAGCGAAAAGTAATTCTGTGTGACGCCAGCCCCGTCATCTGCGGAGTTTGGCGGTATTTGATTGCAGCAACTGAGCAGGAAATTCTGGCATTGCCTAGTGTGGTTACGGATGTTCGGGAACTCTCTGACTCGGTTATTCCGGAAGCTCGGTGGCTGATTGGTTTTTGGCTGAATAAAGGTTCCGCGTCACCTCGTCTTACCCCTTCTCACTGGATGCGGAGTCAACTGCGACCCAATTCATATTGGGGTGCAGCAATCCAAGCGCGGATAGCCAGCCAGTTAAATCAGATTCGTCATTGGACTGTACTGGAAGGTGATTACCAACTTATCCCCAATTTGGACGCATGTTGGTTTGTTGACCCGCCATATTGCAGCTTTGGGCACCTTTATCCATATGGTGGACTGAACTTTGATTTTTCCACACTTAGTTTATGGTGTCAGTCGCGCAGAGGTCAGGTTATTGTGTGAACAAGTAGGCGCGACATGGCTTCCCTTTCGGCCTTTTAGGGCGATTAAAACAAGTCCAAGTAAACGTGGTTCTAAATCTAGTGCTGAAGCTGTTTGGTGTAATTTTGACTTCACAGTATGACGTGGTATGATGGTCTGGTAAGGAGATCATCAATGTCACTCAAGTTGACTAATACCAGCCGGTTCCAGACTGCGGACCTGCGGAAGGTTCTGCTTGCCTGCATCGCCCGCTACGACGGCCACGACGCATGGAAGGTCACAGTCGAGAACCAGCAGCGGGGCGGGCGCAAGCTCGGGTACGCCTACTACAACAGCCGGACCTTCATCCTGAAGATTCCGAAAGACGTTCCGTTCAACCTGCTCCAGTTCGTGGACATCGCCCTCCACGAGATTGACCACTGCTACAACGAGCGGCACCGGGAGATGAACGGCGGGCGGTTCTACCGGGAAGCGACCCACGATCACAGCATCGCTCAGGAGATCATCGCCAAGCTCGGCGAAGGCTTCACAGTCCGGGAGATACAGGCCAAGCCGAAGCCGGTGGTCATCAAGGACCGGGCGGCCATCGCTCTCGAACGGGCCAAGGTCCGGCTTGCCAAGGCGGAGCGTGAGAAGTCCAGTGCGGAGAAGCGGTCGGCGAAGTGGAAGAAGGAAGTCGCCCGGCTGGAACGCTACATCGCCAGTCGTGGACCGCTGGCTCCACCCAAGCCGAAAGAGAAGAAGGCTGCCTATCCGAACGTCGTGAATTTCCGGGTGGACTTCTGCACTTACGATCTGATTTTCAACGAGCGGGACCTCGACAGCTACTACGGAGACGATCAGGTGGGCCGTGAGCAATATGCACGGGTCCAGAAGTTCATGGAAACGAACGTCACGACTTCCGTGGACCTGAAGGGTTCGGTCCGGACCATCAAGGCGCGGATCACGAACAAGGAAGAACAGGAGCTGCTCGGCTGGGTACTGGACGAGTTCAAGGCTTATCCGAACGGGATCAAGGACAAGACGGCGGACCGGCTGCTCGGGTTCCTCGGGAACTGGGCCGGAGCGAACGTCCATCTCTGGAATCCGGAGCTGAAGCAGGCCGCCATTTCAAGTTGACAACACACTATGACCATAGTATGACTGTGGAAAAGGAGATCAGATGAAATCGAAAGACCTCAAGATAGGCGACTTCGTGAAGACCCGGAGGGCGGGTTACGGATTCGTGGTCGCACTCGGCTACGGGACCAAGTTCAGGATCAGCGGCCCTGACCATGTGTACGTCAAGCGTGGTGGCGTGGTCCTCGCCCAGCCAACCGGATACTCCAAGCAATGGAAAGCGCGTAACTACATGCTCGGTGATCTGGCGGGCCATGCCAGCTACGAAGAATTTAAGCAGCAGGCAGTGAACAGCCAGCGCAAGTCGGACGCGGCTTACGAAGCGGGCATCCAGACCCGCGACGCAGCCCGCCAGTGGGCCAAGAAACACTTCAAGCTCCCGGCACTGGACCGGGAGGAGGAAGAGCCGGTGACCAAGGGCATCGGCTGGCAGGTACGTGACGACGTGTTCCGGGCGCTCTGCAAGAAGGCCGGTGTGCCTGTGCCGGAACCTGTGACAGCGGAAGACCTGCTGAAGGGAGCGGCCTGAACGATGGCGACGTTTCCTGAACTCCACTCGGTTCATGTCGGTAATGACAGGAAATGCCGATGGAAAGTTACAAAGGTGCCGTCCGTGGCGGCACAGAGTAGCGTCATTCGGGTGAACCTGTTGGCTGGTGAGCACCCCCTTGAATCCGTTTGTCTTGATGTCCCTTATGAGATTTTTCCGATGCTCTTTGAGCCGGTAGGTCGGCAGCCGTTTCGTGTCTGCCCATATTGCAAAAAGAGTTTTCCAATCAGCATCGGTGGCAAGCGGACTGATGCTCTGTACTGTTCACCTAAATGCCGGATGGGTGGGTATCGGAACCGGAAGGAGTCAAAGAAATAGTCATGGCACGCAACGCAGCCTCCAAGATCAAAGACATCGAGTACAAGAACCCGGACACCGAGACGGTCATCATGGTGCCGCTCAAGCTGGAGACTCTGACTCATCACAAGCAGAAGGGATAAAAATCATGTCAATTGAAGTTCGCCGAGTCCGTTTGCCCAATGGCAAGGAAGCCTTCGAGTTCAAGCGGGAGTTCGGCGCGTCCGAGACACAGGAATCCTACGAGTATCGGAAAGCAGACGGAACACTCATCAATCCGGAGAAGTTGGGATTTGATCGGAACTACTGGGGCAAGATCGAAGGGCTTGTCGAGATGGACTTTGTTCCGTCCGAGAAAATCCAGAAGCTCATCATGGACCAGTTTCGGGACAAACTACCTGAGCCTCAGACCAAGAAGCCGATTACTCTTGTGATTACTTGGTCTGAAGCAATTGAGAGTTACATCGTGAAAATGCGTCCCGATCAGGGTTTCGACATTGGCGCTCCCACAGTCCCAGAAGCCTTGCGGGCACTCGCGGATGAACTCGACAAAGGACATAAGCAGGTCAAGGACGACGCAACCTACGATGCGGTCAGAGAGCACGGGATCACTAAGTCCCGGAAGAAGTGAAGGTGTGTCATGATAAAGCTCAAAAATCTGGTGGACCTCAAGACCGGTATTTTCAACGAGGTCCCTGTGGCGGCTGACGGCCTGTAGATGATTGTTGCCCGCTACACCAAGAAGGCGAACCCCAAGCGCAATATCTCGCTGGAGTCGTTCACCAAGTTCATCGTCCCGACCAAATCCGGTTCCGTGCTGACCGCGTGGGCCGACACGTCGCTGGTGTTCTTCACCAAGAAGGTAGCAGAAGCGACCCGGCTGGCGCTGAAGGATTCGCGGGTGCTGGAGAACTACTACCCGGAATACGAACTGGAACTTCAGCTCATTGACATCCGCAACTGCTTCAAGCGGGTCTGGCACGTCCGGTGCGACACGGATTTCTATGACAAGGAAGTCGGCATTTTCCTCCGGGAGGAGCTTCGGGTGACCGGGCCGCTCGCTTTCAGGAACCGGGCGTTCCGGGGAAACGACAGCTGTTACGACACGAAGCGGGAGGCGGAAGCTGCCGGTCGCAAGAAGATCAAGGAGCGGATAGCCCGGCTGGTGAAGTCAGCGAAGAATCCGGTGATCCACCTGAACTCGCTGGAAAGCCGGTACTCACCCAAGGCGGCTTCCGAGCTGGTCGTCAACTTCAAAGCTGTTTAGCTTTTCAACATTTGTCACGGTCGCAGCCGGACTAGAGCAACCCGAAACGTGGCACGGGGCCAATGAGGCGCTCTTGGGTTAGGTGAGTTGGGGTTTGGTCTGGCGAGGTGCGGTTTTAGTTGACAACTCACTTTGACGGGAGTATGACAGGCGAAATGACACAGCTCGCAAAAACAGACGATGAAAATTCGTCTGACGCTTATCAGCAAGGCATCAGCGACTTTCAGCTCAATGGGACGCTTGCTAGTTGTCCATTTGCCGCTGATACGGTTGAATGTGACGATTGGTATTCTGGTTTTCTGGCCGCCCTCCACGAAGGCGAACCTAAACGAAAGGCAAGTGCAGGATGAGTATCGAAGCAACCCCCGAACAGATCGAACATGTCGCACAGGTCTGCCACGCGGCTAATCAGGTCCTGCGTGCGGCCAACGGAGAAGCCCCGTCCGAACCGTGGGACCAGTACCCGGAGAACCTCAAGGCTTCCACACGAAAGGGTGTTCAGGCGTTCTGTGAGAACCCCTTCAAGACTTCTGAAGAATCCCATCAGGGCTGGATGGACTACAAGCTGGCTGAAGGCTGGGTCTACGGTCCGGTGCAGGACAACGAAAAGAAAATTCACCCCTGTCTTGTTCCCTACGGCCAGCTTCCTGAGAAGCAACAGCGCAAGGACGCGCTGTTCATGGCCATTTGCGCGGCGCTGCTGATGCCGCTTCACAGTTAGGTTTTCTTTGGCCCGGCGGGTGGTGGGTTGCTCCTTTTGTCGGGTTTGACCACCACCCGCCGGAACCATAGATTGCCGGGGCCGGGAGCCAAGTAGAATAGATTCATGGCATTTCTGTCCTTCCCATACTTCCGCCCCGGATTAAAAGTTTGGAACCATCGGTGTCCCACAAAATAACAACGAAAGGAATGACCACCTTACGGGTTACAAGTAACCGGCGGTTCCATTAAATTCATGGCGCGAAAGATCAAAGTCCCTGCTGTCGTTCTGGACCGACTGGCGAATGTCCAGCAGATGCTGGACCGTGAGGCGACACTGGCCCGGACCCGCGTTCGCCCTGATCGGCTGGTGCAGGTGATCCGGGCGTCTGCCGAGACCCTCCAGAGCGTTAGAGCCGATCTGGTGCCCGAGCCGGAGCATATCCCTGCTCCGCCCGCTACGCCCCCGGCGGACGCAGCCAGCGAGCCCGTATCGCCAACGGAGCCCGGTTCTGATCCGCTGGCCGGGATATGGGTCACGGCCCTGTTCACCAGTCCCTACCACCCGGCCTTCCCGCCCATCCAGCTTTTCGGTCCCCGCGACATCGTGGCGCTGGCCGCCCCGGAGACCCCGGATGAGTTCGATCTCTGGTTCAAGCGGTTCCCGCCGTTCGAGAGCAACCGGCCTCCGCTGGGCTCCAAGGAGTGGCAACACAGGTTCCAGTGGTATCTTCTGGGCCTGTCCGCGATCCGAACCGAGAGGCTGAAACCGCTGCCCCGCAAGCCCACCTTGTCAGAGCGGTTCGCACAGGCTATCGTTAGGACGTTCTGACACGAACAGCCTTCGCTTCGGCGCGGGTTCCTAGACTCCCGAGAACCTACTCATTCTAGGAGCACGGCATATGAAGCCTCGCATGACCGTCGCAGAGTTGCGGCGGAAACTCCGTTCGGAAGCCAAGACCACCAAGGCCGGAAGCGATTTCATCTCCGGCGAGATCAGCCACCAGATCAAGGACAAGGGCAAGAGCCAGAAGCAGGCCATCGCCATCGCGCACGCCGTCGCCCGCGAGAAGGGTTACAAGGTCCCAAAGAATCCAAACGAGTCCGTCACCGAAGGCCGTCTCGGAACCGTGGTCACCGTCACGTTCGACGGAGACAAAGGCATCCGCATGGACGGCAGCGAGAAGAAGGCCCTCTGGCGCGAGCTGGCCGACGCGGCTGTCGGCATGGAGTGGGACGTGAACACTTCCAATCCCAAGGCAGTGAAGTTCATCGCCAAGGGAATCCCGGCACAGGGCCAGATCATCGCCCGCCGTGCGAAGAATCTTCAGCGGGTTTATCCGGATGCCAACATCCGCGTCATGTCGAAAGGAACGGAATTGGAAACTGTCGAGACCGAGCAGATGGCATGGCTGCGCTGCGGCTACCGTCTGGAGACGGAAGACAACGATGCTCCGGCAGGAACGAAGCTCCCCGGCTGGATGAAGCCGCACACCAAGGCCGAGTTCAGCACCGGCAAGGGCGGCTCTATCAAAGGTGTCGAGATCGTCAGCGACAAGCCGTTCTGGTCCGGCTTCGAGGATGCCGCCGCCGTCAAGGTGAAGTGGCCGGGCGGAAACGTCCAGTCTCTGGTGGCCGCCAAGTTTCTCAAGCCCATGAGCGGGGAAGTCCGGGCGGAAGCTAAAGGCAATCCGTGGCTCCGCACCGACACGGCCAGCCAGCTCAATCACAACCTTTCCATCCGCGAGCGCAAGGAACCCGCCACGCTGTCCGAGGCGCTGGAAGTTCTCATGGGTGAGGGGCTCTCTCCCAAAGCGCAGGCCAACTACAACGCCGTCGCCAAGATCGTTGACGAGAAGCAGATGGGCAAGGTGGACGGAAAGCCGGTGGACCTCTACTCCGCCAGCGCGATCAAGAAGGTCGCAGATGCCCTGACGGATGCGAACAAGGAAAAGTTCCTCAACCTTCCGGCGGTGAAGATGGCCAAGGTCGCCTTCCAGATGCTGGAGAGCCGCAAGCGTCGGATGCAGGAAAAGCTCACTGGCCCTGCCCGGACCGAGGCTGTCAAGAAATTCCTGTCGAAACTGGCTAACAAGATTTCAGAGAAAGCCCCTGATGTACACGCACGGGATTCTTTCGATCCTCGGTCAAAGATGTACCCGGATGCAGTTCATCACGTTGCTCTGTATGACAAGAAAACTGCTCGCAATCTTGGAACAGTAGACATAAAAGAACCGGAAGACGCTGTGGAAGACGCAACGACTGGTGTTCTCAGTGTATGGGATGAAACCCATCGGTTCTTGTCAAAACATCCGCTCTCCAAGATTTTCATGCTGAAGGACCCGACACCTCTGGCGACGGAAATTGTGGGCCTTCTGAAGACCAAAACGGAATCCAGCTACGTGCCGGACGCCATGTTCGGTGCAGGCCCGCTCGGACCGTCCGCCGTGGCACGGATGGAGGCCGTGGCAAAGTCGAATACGCTTTTAATTTCACTGGGAACGAAGCCGCCAGACTCTTCGGACAAGCGTTCGGTTTACAAAGTGATGGGGTCCTCTCAGGGTAGTTATTCCCACTCCATCCCACACCTGTTACTGAAAGACTCCGACGGCGACAAGTTCCGTCTGGAGTTTTTCAGCAGTGGCGGCGTCACATTGTCCGCTGCGAATGGAACGGTTTACAGGCCGACCCACATTTCCTACTCGCCGGATTTGGAGGGCGTGTTTTCCAAAGTTGACCGGAAGAAGGTTACGCTTTCCAAGCTGACCGAGAACGCCGGGGACAGTTTCAAGTCCACGGAGCCGGAAGGTGTCGAGGACCTGACCGAGGGCATGGGTGATGAGGCCGGTGGACGCAACGCGCTCCCGCCGTTCTACCCCGGACAGGACACGGAGATTGACGAGGCGGCGCAACTGTCGGGTCAGCCGGGGAATCCGACCAGCCCCCGCTTCCCTGCGTCCGCGTTCCCGCTGGCGGGTGCTCACCCCGCCATTGACAGCGTGGACCCGACACTGGAGGAATCCATCCAGCATATCCTCCGGGCGTCGGCACTCACCGCCGTCCGGGAGGCCAGCAACTACCGGGAGGTCAACAAGGACCTGATCCGGTTCTTCAAGCTCTCTCCGGAGTCAGCGGCCAAGGCCGTGAAGATGATGAAGGCGGCCAACACCGGCTCGGAAGTCGAGGCGGCACTCAGCTACCTGAACAAGATGATCGGCGGCCACGGTGTCGAAGCCGTGAACGGCAACGGACCCGGCGGGTACTGGATGGACTCCGTGCTTCATTATGTGAACATGGGCGACACCTACCGGCCCACGATCTGCTACGACACCAACGCCAATGAGTTCTTTGTGGGCTCATGGGGTGACTGGGTGGAGCAGCACGGCGAGGAATACAAGGTTGAGTCCGGACACTCCTATCAGGAAGCGGGCGGGCTGGATGACGAGGCCAAGAAGAAGGCGCTCACCATTGCCACCGACATCGCCCGGCACCTGAAGAGCTTCGGAGCTTCAACCCCGAAGCCCATTGGGCCTTACCGGTTCAGTGATCCCAACGAGGCTGCTTCGTTCGTTGCCTACAGCCAGAACTACGGCCAGCCGCTCACGGTGGTCGTGGCTGCGTTTGCAGGTGATGACTTCGCGGTTCGGGGATTCATCGGGGACCACGGGAAGTCCAAGAGCTTCAGCGAGACCGACGCCTACCATGACATCATGGGCCTGTTCAGCTACCCGCACGGTCTGCCCCGTGCCATCGAGGATGTGAAGGATGGTCTGATCCAGATGGACAAGAACCGGGCGAGCTGGGACGGCACCACCAGCATCCGTGAAATCTTCCATGCTGAAAGCACCAACTCCGAGTTCGACAAGATCGGCAGGGGCTCCCGTGTGACGATCAGGACGCCGCAGGGTCAGCAGATCAGCGGCAAGGCGGTCATGCGAGGGCCTGCTGGCTGGGTGTTGAACATGGGCGGAGCCCACGGCACACCCGGCATCGCCACGGAGAAGAACACCGTGAAGGTCTCGGGCAAAGGCAAGCCGGACTACTTCGGGAACTTCCTGCGTGGGGAAGCCTCTGGTGTTGTCAGGAGAAGCTCACATGCCATTCCCAGAGGGAAGGACTACAGTTTTAAGAACTGGGATGATCCGTGGAAGATGATGTCTGCCGAGGATCGGCACACGGCGAATCAGTTGCAGATAAAAATCCTGAAAGTGATGCCGAGTTCCCCGATACAGAAAGAGCTTCAGGCAAAGTTGAATGTGATTCTAAAGAAGTACGGAAAACCAACGGTTGATCCGTACACGGGAAAGTTGTCTGAAGCCCTCACCTCACCGTCCACCCCAGTCGGTGACCTGACCGGAAAGCTGGACCCCAAGGAGCGGGAACGGATCAACGGCAAGATTGCCAAGGCCGGGTTCGACGGGAATCGCCGGTTCGTCTCAGTCAAGGAAGCTCTCCGGACGCTCTGGCTGAACCTTGAGCAGTTCGGCATCACGCAGGGCGACACGATCATGGCCAACGAGCTGCTGGGCTCCAGCGGCACCCGGTCGTTCGACGTGAGCTTCCGCCGCAAGGCCGATCAGCCGATGGATGTGAAGATCAAGAACAGTCAGGTGTATATCCAGTGGACGGAGCTGGCACCCGGACGTTTCGAGGTCATCGCTTACTTGACGTGATAGTATGACGATGGTATGACGGTAGCAGGAGGCCCTATGGTATACTTCAAGGAACAGAAGAGGAAACTGGTGAAGCGGGAAGCCGCACAGCCGAAGCTGACTCCTGTCAAAACGTCGGTGGCTGAACAGGTGGCCGCAGGCCGCAAGTTCATGCGGAAACATCGTGCTGCGTTTGAGGGATTGTCGAAGCGATGAATGAAGTTCGCTGGATAGAGCTGGCCGCAGTGCTTGCCCTTCACGAGGATGCGCTTGCAGACTTTGGTGGTCTGCCGGGTATCCGCGACGAAGGTGCCTTGCGCTCTGCGCTGGCTCGTCCGGTGAACCTTGCCGCCTACGAAGGCGAGACGGACCTGTTTCGTCTGGCCGCGTCGTATGCGTTCGGGGTCGCAAAGAACCATGCGTTTTCGGATGGAAACAAACGGACAGCCTACGCGGTGGCTGGTGCGTTCCTGAGTCTCAATGGAATCGAGATCAGGGCCAGCGGCAAAGACGAAGAGAACGCGGTTGTTGCAGTGGCAGAAGGTCAGATGTCCGAGAAGGCATTTGCAGAATTTTTGAGAAACAGACAGGAGTAGTTATGGCGCATTTTGTGGAAACCCGGCAGGTGAACGACGCGAAACTGGCAGAGTTCATGCAGGTCTACAAGAAGAATCTGGAACGGGCCGTCAAGGAAAAGCCGGGACAGTATGCGTGGCCGTTGTCGGAACTGGACACGGTTGCAGGACGGATGGAAGCTGCTCTCAAGAAGGGCAGTTACAATCACGATAGTCCTGCGTTCAAATGGACTGCCAAGGAACTCGGTATCCAGCCGACCCGGACAGCTATTGAGACCTTCCTTTCAGGAGCCGCATGAGCCAGCGTTCAAATCTCGCCCGCGCCCTCGGCCTCATCCTTGAGGCCAACGCTCCCCTGTCCGAGGGGTTCGGCGGTGGTGCGCCCAAGCCGGAGGCGTCGCCCAAGAAACCTGTGCAGGTCGTCCAGACGATCTTTGCCAAAGGCGGTGAAGCGGGCTGGGGCAAGAAGGCGACGCAGGCCGCCCGGCGTTTCGGCGCTCTAGGTGTGAAGCTCACCCCGGCCAAGGCAGACGGGATGCTTCAGCTCACCGTCCTGTTCGCGGCCTTGAAGCGTGCCGGGCTGTTCAAGGATTGGGCGGAGAAGCAGGGCATCTACAACAAGGCTCTGGAGCTTCAAGGCCCGTGGACCAGTGAAGACAAGCTGGAAGTCGAGAAGATCAGTTCACTGGTCCAGTCGGCTCTGGCTGACGAAAATCCCGATACCAAACCTTACCCGGACAACATGTACGGGCCACTCATGGATGAGGACTGAAAGTCATGGCGCATTTCGTGGAGATCAAGAAGTCCTATCCGTTGACTTACAACGGACTGATTTCTGCCAGTCGTCTGAGTCTTCCGTTGGATCGGGAAAGTCCGAAGTGGAAAGTCATGGCTGCAATTCAGCGTATGGGCTATCCGTTGAAGAAGCGTGCGATGGATAATTTCTACAAGGGAAAACTTCAGGTTCAGGTTGAGCTGGATTCTGATGACATTGCTGGAGCCATCAAGGACCTCGAAGAAGAACTCCCGCTGTTTTCCGGAAGCGAAGAGAAGTTCCGGAAGGACCTGCTGGAATATCTCAAAGGTCTGAAGTAGCGAGGATCATTTCAATGCCCAAGTTCATTGAGACAACCAGCATGGAACAGGAACTGATCGAACTGTTCCACACCGCCCGAACCGCTCTGGCCGGTGGCGATGACAGCCGCTGGGGCCGACTCGACTGGGCGGCCAAGGCATATCACAAGGCTCACCCGGAAGTTTCGGTGAGCCAAGCCTACAAGACACTCAGCAGGATCGTTTAAGAGGAGACCCCGATCATGGCGCACTTTGTCGAAGCTGATATTAAGAAAAAACCTTTAATTAAAATCGGGAAATATGTTTGGTACGACCTGACTCCTGAACTGAAGAAGAGCCTTGAGCCGATGCTCAAGGCGTTCTCGAAGTTGCCGAAGCCGGAAAACGCACGGGAAGTACTTGACCGTGCGGTTGATCGTCTTCCGGGAAAATGGAGCGTGCTGGGGTGGTATCCGGGGTCTAATGCGCGTGGCGATCAATCTTTGATCGTGGACCCTCTCGTTGATCTCGATAACGGAAGGGTCTTTCATTTGAGCCTTCAGATAGGCGGCGGGGTGATTCCCGACGCTGTTTTGTCCTATCCGTCTGGCTGGATGCCGGTTGAAGAATATCGGGCGGCAAACAAAAAATGACACTCACCCGCCTTCACAACTTCGCTTCCGAGGAGCACACGCTTCCGGACAACGCCATCGTCAAGGCGGGCAAAATCCGTTTTGTCGTGGGCATGATCCGGCAGATGATCCGGCAGATGATGTCGGCTCCGGTCGGAACGAAGTTCGAGATCATCGGCCAGTCCGAAGACGGCCCGACGCTCAAGACTCACGAACCCCCGAAGAAGGGCGGATGACCGATGGCGCACTTCGTTGAGGCAAAGAAAAACGAAGGACTGATCCTAGCGACGGAGCAGTTTTTCAAAGAAGTGGAAGCGGTGGGTGGTAGCCCAGCGGTTCACGCACTTGCAGATGCGTTCAACAAAATATCTTTTTCTGCAAACGATAAAGTCCGGAGTGTGGTCATGCCATATCTCCGGCATTATTATGCAACGCGAGGCGATGCCGAAGGTGACGACTTCATGGGCGCAGCCAAGTTTAGTGACCAGATCAAAGAGAAATAATGGCACACTTCATTGAAGCAAACACAGCGCAGCCGGGAGACGGAACCGTCTCCCTTGGCCAGCTTCTGGCCGCCAAGTATTTCATCGCTCTTGCTGACGGTGACAAGGCGGGCGCGGCCATGCTTCAGCTCGCGGCTGACGAATACCCCAGCACCAAAGTTCAGTTCACAGCCACGGTGAAGAACCTGAAGAAGGTTCCGAAGTCCAAGGTCAGGGGACAGGCTGTCACGATCACGAACATGGCCGATGACTACACCCATCAGAAAATGATGGGCGCACTGAATTGGGCCAAGTGGAACAAGGATCGGGTTGCGAAGCTCCACAAGACCGAAGCGGTCAAGCCCGGTTTCTATCTGCTCTCCAAGCCGGGAGAGAAGCCGCAGTATGTCAGTCTGTCTCAGGTGACGCCGGATGGCCGGGCTATTATGACAAACGGCAGAGGGTGGATTGACCAGCCTTATGCGGATGTCGAGAAGTATCTGAAGCCAATTCCTCTGTCGGACCGCGACAAGGTGGTGACGCAGTGGAACCCCACGGCCAAGAGTCAGCCTCCGACACCAAAGGGCGACATCCCGGCCAGCAAGAAGAAGGTCACAGTGAGCTTCACCGGGATCAGGAACGGCAAGACGGTTCACCTTGGAAGCGAGGAGTTCGACGGCCTTCAATACGGCTGGTCGGCTCCCGGCGTCTCGGCTCTTCAGAAGGCTGGAGTGATGAAGGCCGCCGACCGGATGAAGGCGACCTCGTTCAATGTGAATTATGCAACCGGAAAGTCGGACACCTACCTGCGGTCCGGCTCCGGTTGGGAATGGGTGGCGTAAGTCATGGCACATTTTGTAGAAGCCCCTCCTGCTCGTGACCGGACCGCTGTTGTCGAACTGGTGAAGTTCGGGCAGGTGGATCAGCTTCATCTCTACATGAAGAAGGGCGAGCTGACGCCGGACGAGCAACGTCTTGTCTCGCAACGCGCAGGCCGTGATGACGGCGGGTTCGATAGTCCCAAGCACGCGGTTTGGACCACCCGGCATCCGCTGGGCCACCAGTCCGACCGCGCACAAACCGTTGTCAGGATACTGGTGACGGCACTGGAGCGTCTGGGTGTTCGTGTCCTGAACACGAAAGTTCACGGCGCGAACATGCCGATTGAAGCAACGCCGGAGGATGAAGGCTGATGGCCTACTTCATCGAAAGCTCACCCATCGGCGGCGGACCGTCGCACGGTGCCGGGAACTCCAAGTTCCTCGGCTACGAAGCTGCTGGCGTTCCCGACAAGGCCATTGAGAAGGCGGTCATCCGGTATCTCAATGGCTACTACAAGAAGCACAAGCGGCCTCCGCCGTTCCCGGAGACCTACGTGCTTCTGGCCAACGACATGCAGCCGACTGATCCGGACGTGGGCAATTACCTGCGGGTGACATCAGTTGGAGCCGACGCCGCGTGGATGGAAAAGAACGGATACCGGAGCATCGCTACCGTCACAGGCGGCTACGATGACGGAGCCGACCGCTGGGACCTGAAGATCACAAGGGAGAAATAAGTCATGGCACACTTCGTAGAAATCAATCTTCAGGACAAGAAAACCGGAGACGACTCTCCGACTGTCAAGAAGGCGTGTGACATCATTCAGAAGATAGTAGGTGCCACAGGGAAGATCGGAGAACTCCCCCCGCGTCGCGGCTTTCAGTTCTCTTTTACAGATCGGGATGGAGCCCGGAATGTGTTCCCGGAAATTGTGAAGGAATTGAGCAAGACCTTCGGCAAGCCAGAGTTCATAGGGACCTATAAGGAGCACGCTCGCTGGCACGGAAAAGATGGTGTCATACCAAGCTGGAAGTGGGACCTCAATGTTGCCGTCTCTGCTCGGAACCTGACAGTGACGGGGAGTGATTGGAAGCCCACCGCTCCGGGGTTTCGTCTGCCTTCCGAGGATGAGTGATGGCCCACTTCCTTGAGTTTGCCCTGAACGTCGCCACGGTTCCCGTGGATGACGCCGCCGACTACGTTGGCGATGAGCTGGCCGTGGTGCCGGGCGAGTTCGAGGCGAACTACCGGGAGCTTCAGAAGGTTCTCCGGGCTGACTCCCACGGCCACAAGCGCGTTGATATGCCGGTGATCCCCAACGACCGGGTGGAAGAGTTCCGGGCGTGGCTGGAGCAGAAGCTCGGCAAGCCGGTCACTGTGAAGCCGACCAAGATTCCTGCCGCCATGCTGTCGCCTACCCAGTCCCAGATATGGCTGGAGAAAATCGTTAAGGCGATCCGGGACGGAAAGCGTCAGGCAGCCAATGCGACCAAGCCAATAATGGTTTCCGGAGATGACTACATTCTGGACGGGCATCACCGCTGGGCGACAGTGATGATCGAGAAACCGTTTCAGCCCATGAACGTGCTCCAGTTCTCCCTGCCGATCAAGCTGCTTCAGAAGCTCGGGAAGTGGTACAACAAGGAACACGGGATCGAGGCACGGGAAGGTTTCATCCACAAGCGTAAGGCGATGCGTGAAGCTGCTGGCTGGAGTTTCAATCAGCCGGAACGGTCAGACCCGGTTAGCGAGATCGAGAAGTCTATCAAGACGATTGAAGACGCAGGATTCAGATTGGTTGGCGGACAGCATCAGCTCACCATTCCCAGTGGAACTACCTTTGTCGCAGACCTTCAGGAGAAGCGGTGGCCGCCATCATGGTTCCTGTCATGGTGGAAGAACGGAAAGAAAATAGGGTCCATTCGCGGCGCAGCATCTGCTGAAAATGTATCGAAGATTGTTCAGGCTGCAAAGAATGGGGCAGAGGCTTACGGGGGATAAATGGCACACTTCGTTGAAACCCGCCGCCCCCTCTTCGAGGCTGTTCCGGTTCCCGGAGCGGAGTTCATCACCTATGACTTCTACCGGGAGACACTGGACCGTATTGCCCGTGGCCAGCCGATGACCGAAGCCTTTGTCAGGAGCCGCCTGCAACGGGAAGGTCTGTGGGATACCGTCAAAGGAATCGCTGGCGGTGTGATGAACGTGTTCAAGGACATCAAGGCGTTCATCGAACAGATCGTGGAAGACTTCAAGGTCGGGATCACGGAAGTTGTTGAGGCGTTCAAGCAGAAGGATGTCTGGGCGGTCCTGAAGGCGTTCGGGTTCAATCTCAAGACGATGTTCAAAGCGATCACCGCAGGGACTGCCGCGCTCCGGCATGGCCTGTTCAAGGTGTTCGAGGAGATCAGCAAGAGCGGCGTGGTCCAGAAGCTCCGCTCTGGTGCCATGACCATTGACGAGTTCATGGATCAGCACCCGGCCCTGAAGAGGGTGGCGGGTCCGGCAGTCGCGGGAATCCTGCTGTTCATCTGGCTGCGAATGACCTTCATCGGAGACGCAGGTTACGATCTGGACCTGACCGATATGCTGAAGGCACTGGCCGGTCACTATAGTCTGACCGAGCTGTTCGCCAGTCCCGCAGGACTGATGATGCTCACCCTGCTGGCAACTGCCTTAGCCACAGGTGGAACTGTCGGGGCTGTCTGGCTTGGTGAGAGCCTGTACAACCTGATCCTTGCCCTGCTCTACACCGGACTCCAGAAAGCTCGCAAGCACACGCCGTTCTGGAACAAACTCAAATCCGTTTTGTCTCCAATGAAGAGGTGACGGATGCCCTACTTCATTGAGCGTGACTTCGATGTGAAAGCCCAGCAGCTTGCCAGCAAGGTGCTGGATGCGATGGGGGACTATCTGGAGAAGTTCTTGGCCACCGCAGGGCCGAACGGCTCCGGCGGAATCTCATGGCAGAATTACAAACACACCAATACGCGAAGCGTGGTGAACTACCGGTTCAACATGCGGGACATTCCGGGACTGCCTGAGTTGCCACCCGAGATCAAACACATGGATGTGGACTTTCGGAAGACTCGTGGACAGGGAGCCGCCGCTGCATTTGGCCGACCGTTGAAGTCAGCGGGCGATACAGACGACACACGGATGCTCTCCACGATTTATATGTATCTTCCACTGGCCCAGTTAAATCGTATGGCGTCTGAGCCGAAGAAGGTGCTGGCACAAACAGGAGTTCGCAGCACCTTTACTCACGAGTTTGCTCACTTCCTCGACTGGACCCGAAGGAAGAAAGTTTACGATCTCGGAAAAGCTCCGGATGATGCACTCACTCCTGAGCTGATTCGCCGCTTCGGTCCGATGAAAGCGGTGAAGCTGGCAAACGATTTCAACAAGCCCAACGAGGTGCTGGCCTACGGAACCGGTATCCCGTCTGAAGTCCTCATTGACGCCAAGCGGACAAAGAACGGTCTGGCCAAGCTGAAAGCAGGCGGCCTTCAGGAGTTCACGAAGCGAGTGTTGGCAACAGGTCAGGGCCGGAACATGATGAACTTCCTGACCCCGGCCAACAAGAAGATATTCCTGAAACACATCGCCCAGTTCTGGTATGCACACCCGGAACTGTCCGGACCCAAGGCAGGATAACTATGGCGTATTTTTCCGAAGCATCTTTGGGTGAGATGTTCCACGGAACATCTACAAAATTGTGGCCCGGTGATTCTTTAAAGGTGGGTGGAGTAGTCAGATCAATGCCACCGGAGCGTGTCTATCAGTTTGGTTATCAGCCTGTGTTCCTGAACGCAGTCTACATTACGTCCAGTAAATCCCGTGCGAAGGAGTATGCAGAAGAGGCCGTTAAGGTTCACGGTGGAAGTCCTGTTGTTTTGACCGTCCGTGGTGTTGACGTTCAGAAACTTCGGATTGATGAGGATTTCATCTTTGGTGGACGAAAGCATTATGAGACACGAAACTGGTTTACTCCTGAAGAGCATGAAATGTTGTCGTATATGGACCCGCGAGAACTTCAGCCTGAACACGTAAAACAAGTTCAGGAGATTATAAACCGCTTGGGATCAAAAGCGGCGAAAGAGGTTCTCATGGGAAATGTCGGGAGTTACACCTACAAATATACCGCAGTGCATTTGGGGCCTTTACGGATTGCCAAGATTGATAAGGTTGGATGATGGCCTACTTCATGGAAAGAGAGTTCACGGTCAACGCGGCACAGCTTGGCGACAGGCTGTGGACGCTGATCGTTGAACATCTTCAGGACTGGGCTACGAAGGGCGGCAAGCAGGGGCTGGCCGATTTCAACCGCTTCAAGATTTTCACACAGCAGAAGCTCAAGTATGGGGAACCCTCCAGCAAGCAGGTTGTGAGCGTCTCTGTTGATCTCCAGTTCTTGATCCCCGAGGCACAGCTCTCGAAGTTCCCGGAAGTCGTCAAATGGCTTCGGTTGACGTTTACGAGCCAGATGGCTGCTTCTGGGACGTTCAATCGGGGTGTGTCGAACAATCCGATCATCGCAGTCAAAATTTCACCACTCAGCAAGATGAACAAGTTGGTAAAGAAGCCCGTCGAAGTGATTGACACCCCGGCGTATCGGTCCGTCTTTGTTCACGAGTATACCCATTTTCTCGACTGGGCTCGCCGGGAGAAGCACTTTGATGCAGAGCCCACTCCCAAGGTTCCAGATACATTGACTGGCCCGAAGGGAAAGAAGTTGACACCCAGAGAAATCGCCAACATCAAATATTTCAGCGCCCCTGTCGAATTGCTGGCCTATGCTTCGCAGATCGGCGCCGAGATAGTTTCCCGGCTGAATCGCAGGGGCGAGCTGGACGAACTGAAGAAGGGCGGCCCTGCTGCTTTCGTCCAGCAGGTGGATGACGACTACAGCCTGAAGCGGTTTATGACCCCGGACGCCCGAAAGAAGTTCATCAAGTATCTGGTCCAGTTCTGGAATAAACATCCGGAACTGGGTGGGTTGAAACTCTGAAAGAAATGTAGCATAGTCTTTACACCTAACTCCCGCCCGCTACTCCCGCCACCACCTTCTTTTTACTGAGGTCTCCAATGTCTACCGAACTCAATCGAGTGGTCGTCGTTCAACCGGGAAGCGGATACACACTTCCGAACCTGAGCCCGGGCGCAGGCTCCATCACGGTTCTCAGGAATA
>JAANMU010000080.1_pt1 | contig 111875 bp, 68 predicted proteins | sample 7279701 | NCBI WGS metagenome assembly JAANMU01 (sample SAMN14094539, study PRJNA606508) | bioreactor metagenome | isolation source: A lab-scale SPAN reactor treating ammonium-rich wastewater day 57 | place: Ireland: Galway | collected 2017-03-13
CGCGAAGAGGAAGCCCACGACGCCCTCTTCAGCCACTACGCCGACCTGGCCGACTACCTGGCCGACCACGAAGACGCCAAAGACCCCGAAGCCCGGTAAGGACGCAAGTTAACCCTCGGGAGTCTGGACAGGTTCATTGCGCCTGCCCAGGCTCCCGTCCGCGGGCAGGAGCCGCCGAAATACTTTGGAAACAGCCGCGCTTACGCAAGAATCTCCTTCACCACCCGCCCGTGTACGTCGGTCAAGCGGAAATCTCTTCCGGCATGACGATAGGTAAGGCGGGTGTGGTCGAATCCTAACAGGTGCAAGATGGTGGCGTGGAGGTCGTGGACGTGAACGCGGTCGTGGATGGCGCGGTAGCCGAAGTCATCGGTGGCGCCATGCACGTGGCCGCCCTTGACGCCGCCGCCAGCCAGCCACACGGTAAAGCCCCAGTGGTTGTGGTCACGGCCGAGCGTCACGTTGCCCGTGCCGGGCTGCGGCAACTCGACCGCCGGCGTGCGGCCGAACTCGCCGCCGCATATTACCAACGTATCCTCGAACAGGCCGCGCTGCTTGAGGTCGGTCAGGAGCGCGGCGATGGCGCGGTCGCACTCGCCCGCCAGACGGCGGTGTTCTTTCTCGATCTCGGAGTGAGAATCCCACGGCTGGACATCGCCATGATAACACTGCACAAACCGCACGCCGCGTTCGAGGAGTCGCCGGGCGATCAATAGTTGCCGCGCTTGTACGCCCGGACCGTAAGCGTCCCGCGTGTATTGCGGCTCGTCGCTTACGTCCAGCGCCTCGGCGGCGGCCGTTTGCATGCGGAAGGCAAGTTCGAAGGATTGAATGCGCGCTTCCAAGGCGGCGTTGCCGGATCGCGTCTCTTGGTGGGCGCGGTTCAACTCGGCCAGCAGATCAAGCTGCCGTCGCTGCGCGTCGAGAGTAACCGCTTGGTTCTTGATGTTCTCGACCAGCTTGTCCACTTCCGTGTTGCGGGTGTTCAGGTGCGTGCCCTGATAAATGCCCGGCAGGAAAGCGGCCCTCCAGTTCGACACATCCGACACGGGCAGGCCGGGGCACATGGCGATAAAGCCGGGCAGGTTCTGGTTCTCGGTCCCCAGCCCGTACATCAGCCATGCGCCGAGGCTAGGGCGCGAGAGCCGCTCGTCGCCGCAGTTCATCAACCGCATTGACTGTTCGTGGTTGGGCGTGTTGGCGTACATCGACCGGATCACGCACAAATCGTCAATGTGGCGGGCCGTGTGGGCGAAGATTTCGCTCACTTCGATGCCGCTTTGCCCGTACTTCTGGAACTTGAAGGGCGAGGGGAGCGCGGCCCCGGTCGGGCGCTCGGTCGAGAGGTTGCCAGTGGGCAGTTTTTGCCCTTCATACTTTTTGAGCAGCGGCTTGGGATCGAAGGTATCGACCTGCGACGGCCCGCCGTTCAGGTAGATATGAATGACTCGCTTGGCCTTGGGCGCAAATTGCGGCGGCTTGACCGCCAGCGGGTTGCGGCGGCTGGGCGGCTCTTCGGCCAGCGCCGACTGATCGAGCAAGCCCGCCTGGGCGAGCACGCCCATCAGGCCCAACATGCCCGACCCAGCCCCCATGTGGCGCAAGAGGTCGCGACGCGAGAGGCCGGCCAAAGGTGGGGTAGTTTTGGGGTTGCTCATGATTCACGTTGATTCGAAGCGATTCAATAGCCTTCGTTATAGTGGGATTGGCCCGTGCGGGAAAGCAATCGACGTATTCCACCCAAAACCGTTGCGGCTCAGGCAGGGAAGTGCGTAACGCGCGAGAGCGACACTTACCCGCCGGGCAGGGGTTTAAATGAAAGGTTCGAGTTGCGCGCCGGAGCGTTTTCCGGGTTGGATGCGCGGACCCGCGAGGCGATAATGGGCCTTGGAATTTGCATCGTTACTTTTGCGAAGGGAGAAGTCACCCATGAACTTGCGAGCACTGGCCGGGCGAGCCGTGGTAATCGGAAGTTTGGGAATGCTGCTCATGGCGGGTGTCGAGGGCTTCGCGCAGTCGTCTCGGGGTGGAGGAAGCTTCTTGTCGCGGATGGACCAGAACGGCAATGGCATGCTGGATCCCAGCGAGATTTCCGATCGCATGCGCGGGTTCTTGGAGCGGATCGCACAGTCGGACCAGTCCATTAACTTGTCGCAGCCGATCCCGCTTGACCGCTTGACGCAGGCGATGGAACGAGCGCGGTCGAGCAACTCTCGGGGAGGCGATGACCGCAACCGCGGCGACCGGGATGATCGCGGGCGCTCCTCGAGCGGCGGCTCCAACAATCTGGAACTAGCGGCGCCGCTGGTGCCGGGTTTTGGCACGCCGGATTTGCCGCCGGTGCTGGGCTTTGGTGAAGACGCCGCCTTGGCGCTGAGCATCATCGATGCCGACCGCCGTGAAGCGGCGGAACGTTTGGCGCGCTATGACCGCAACAAAGACGGTTTTTTGGACCAAGAGGAAATGTCGCGAGGGCGCTGGAGCGGCCAGCCCTTTAGCTACGACCGTAACCGAGATGGGAAACTGTCGCTGGACGAGTTGGCCGTTCGTTACGCCGAGCGGCGCGTCGCCGAAGAGAAGGAACGCGCCGGTCAAAACGCTTCTCCCTCGTCGGGCGGCAGTTCGCGCGGTCCCAGTTCGCGCGGCGGATCGCCCTCGAATGCGTCAAGCGGCGGAGACGCGCGCATGGAAGGCATCGTCAACAGCATGATGAGCCGCTACGACAAGAATCGCAACGGCATGCTCGATCGCGATGAATGGGGCGAAATGCGCAGTGATCCTTCCGGCGGCGATAAGAACCGGGATGGCCGCATCAGTAAAGAAGAAATGGCCGCCTGGCTTGCCGAGCGGTTCCAAGGAGGCGGCGATCGCGGACGCGGCGGTTTCGGTGGCCCCGGCGGTTTCGGTGGCCCCGGCGGTTTCGGTGGCCCCGGCGGTGGTTCGCCCGAGGGCGGCGGTTCGTTCTACTCGATGCGCGGCGGCTGGGGCGGGGACCGGGGAAGAGATGACGATCGCGGCGAGGATCGGCGGGGCGGTTCTTCTCGCTCCGGTGGACGAGATTCGAGCAATGGCGGCCAAGCGAACGGCGTGAACACTTATCGGTTTCAGTCGGCACTGGAGCGGATCAACAGCAAATATGAAAACTTGCCCGATTGGTTCGCCCGTAGCGACGCCGACGCCGACGGGCAATTGCAGATGAGCGAGTACGCCACCGAATGGCCGGACTCAAAAGTGAAGGAGTTCCTCACACTCGACCAGAACGGCGATGGCGTGATCACGGCCGCCGAGTGCGTGGCCGCCGTGGCAAACGGTTTCAAACCAGGCGTGGTGGTGGCGTCTAGCGGCGCGCCCGCTTCGACGACGGTTAGCTCGAACGGACCGACCGCGCCGGCTTCGACGACGTCTACCTATACCGAAGCGCAGGGACCAACTACTTCCAGCGCCGCGGGTGTCGATCCTCGGTACGTCAGTTACGCGCAGCGGATTATCGAAAGGTACGACGCCGACAAGAGCGGCGCGCTCAGCGCCGAGGAGGCGACCCAAGTCAGCGTGGTCAAGCCCGACACCGACGCCGACGGCGATGGCCAGATTACCGCCGAAGAGTTGGCCAAGGCGATGATGAATCGGTGAGTTGCGCCCTGATTGACGACGTTCCGCGCCGGTAGAGCCAGCCAGGTTCCGTATCAAGACTTGAGGAGGATTATTCGCTCAAGGGGCCGGATGCGGTGAAACCGCAAGCGTGTGGCTTGCGGTTTCGCACGTTTCGATTGCTCGCCGTGGCTCAATCCACCGGTTCGGTCCGCTCGTAGCCGCCGAGCACTTCCACCCGCACCGTCTTACGCCGGAGGTCGTCGAGCGCTTTCTTCACCTTGGTTTCGTTGGGGTGTCCTTCGAACTCGACGAAGAACATGTACTCGCTCTTGGTGGCCGGCATGGGGAATGACTCGATCCACGTCAGATTAAGCCCCGCCTTTTTGAAGACCGTGGTGGCGTCGGCCAGTGCGCCCGGTTTGTGGGGGAGTTCGAACATGACCGAGGTCTTGTCGCGCCCGGTGCGGGGCGGCGTTTGACCGCCGATCACGGCAAACCGGGTGACGTTGTTCGGGTTGTCTTCAATGTTCCGAGCGAGCACGTTTAGCCCGTAGCTGACGCCGGCCTCGTAACTGGCGATGGCCGCCGCGCCTTGCCGCTGCGCCGCCAGTTCGGCCGCCGCCGCGGTGCTGGTCATTTCTACCGCGCGGGCATGCGGCAGGTTGCGGGCCAGCCAATTGCGGCACTGCGAAAGCGCTTGCGGCTTGCTGTAGACCTCGCGCACCTCGCCTTGCGGACATTTGCCGAGCAAGTTGTGATGGACGCGCAATTGGACTTCGGCGCAGATTTGCACCGGCAACCGGGCGAACATTCCCAGCGTATCGACCACGCGGCCATCGGTGGAGTTCTCGATGGGGACCAGCCCGAAATCGACCTGCCGCCGGTTGACTTCCTCGAACACCGCGGGGATGTTCGCGACCGGGATCAAGTCGGCGGCGCTTCCAAAACGCTCTACCGCCGCTAAGTAGCTAAAACTATATTTCGGACCGAGATACGCCACTTTGACCGCCCGGACCAGACTGCGCGATGCGCTTGACAGTTCGCGCAAGATGCGGCGCACGTATTGGCTGGGCAATGTTCCCGAGGCGGCTTCGGCTAGGGCCTCCAAGCGCTGGCGTTCGGCGGCGTCATCCAGCGGTGGCAGACCGTCCTGCTTGTGCAGATCAGCAAGCCGGCAAACAAGTTGCGCACGCTGGTGGAGCGACTGCACCAATTGCCGGTCGAGTTGCTCCAACTGTTTTTGCAGATCGCTTGGCGATCCGCCCCGAGACGACTTTTTCTTTGGTCTTACCATGTAGCAAGCCCGTCTGTCAAAATGGCAGCCGCCACTGAGTCAACCCTTGCGAGGTCAACCGACGTTGATTCGACTGATTGTTTGCAAGTCGTTTATTACAAAAGATTTAAGTAACAAAAAAATCTGCGTTCGCGTTTGGCGCCCCCTTTGCTTAGGGATACTTTCGCATAACTTTGACGGAATTCAACCCGTCTGTTCAGCAAACGGTCGAGTTTTCCCCAGTTTGGCTGCTTGTGACTGTTTTTGCTAGGTTTTGGCAGCGGGTCGTTCGCGACAACCGCTCGGGCGCGTGTCCCGGGGCAGAGGGCAATTCAACTTTACGGTCTTACATCAAAAAAGGGTAAAAACCATGGCGCAAGGCGAAAAAATCATTGGCATTGATCTCGGGACCACCAACTCGGTGGTGTCCGTGATGGAAGGGGGCGAAGTTAAAGTTATTCCGAATCAAGAGGGCAACCGCCTCACCCCCAGCGTGGTCGCCTTTACCGACAAGGGCGAAGTCCTGGTCGGCGAACCGGCCAAGCGGCAGGCGGTCACTAACCCGCACCGCACCGTCTATTCGATCAAACGCTTCATGGGCCGTCGCCACAGTGAAGTGCAAAACGAAGAGAAGATGGTGCCGTACCAGGTCACCGGCGGCTCCAGCGATTACGTCAAGGTCCGCATTGACGACAAAGAGTACACCCCGCAGGAGGTTTCGGCCAAGACCCTGCGCAAGTTGAAGGAGGCGGCCGAGTCGTACCTGGGCCACAAGGTCAACCGGGCCGTCATCACCGTGCCCGCGTACTTCAACGACGCGCAGCGGCAAGCCACCAAAGACGCCGGCCAGATCGCCGGGCTGGAAGTGGCCCGCATCATCAACGAGCCGACGGCGGCCGCCATGGCCTACGGTCTGGACAAGAAGAAGGACGAGAAGATCGTCGTTTTCGACTTGGGCGGCGGTACGTTTGACGTCTCGGTGTTGGAAGTCTCCGGCTCCGAAGGCGACAACGGCGACACCAAGGTGTTCCAAGTGATCGCCACCAACGGCGATACGCACCTGGGCGGCGACGACTTTGACGAAGAGCTGATTAACTACGTCGCCGCGCAGTTCAAGCAGGACCAAGGCATCGACCTCCGCAAAGAGCCGATGGCCCTCCAGCGGTTGCAAGAGGCGTGCGAGAAGGCCAAGAAGGAGCTTTCCAGCCGTCCCGAGACTGACATCAACCTGCCGTTCATCGCGGTGGGTTCGGACAACAGCCCCAAGCACTTGCAAATGACGATCACCCGCTCCAAGTTCGAGGAGCTGATCGACCCGCTCTTGGAGCGTTGCCGGCGTCCGGTGCTGCAAGCGATGGAAGACGCCAAGCTCAAGCCGAGCCAGATCGACGAAGTGGTGCTGGTGGGCGGTTCGACCCGTGTGCCCAAAGTGCAAAAGCTGGTCAAGGAAATCTTTGGCAAGGAGCCGCACAAGGGCGTGAACCCCGACGAGGTGGTGGCGGTAGGCGCGGCCATTCAAGGCAGCGTGCTGGCGGGCGACCGCCGCGACGTGCTGCTGCTGGACGTGACCCCGCTTTCCCTGGGCATCGAGACCCTGGGCGGCGTGTTCACCAAGCTGGTCGAGCGCAACACCACGATCCCGACCGAGAAGAAGGAGACCTTCAGCACGGCCGACGACAACCAGACCGCCGTGACCGTGAAGGTGTTTCAGGGCGAACGGCCGATGGCGGCCGATAACCGCCTCTTGGGCGACTTCAACCTGGAAGGCATCCTGCCGCAACCGCGCGGCGTGCCCAAAATTGAAGTCAAGTTCGACATTGACCAGAACGGCATCCTCAACGTTTCGGCCAAGGACCTGACCAGCGGCAAAGAGGCTTCCATCCAAGTGAAGCAGTCGGCCGGCCTGTCCGACACCGAGATCGAGCGGATGCGCAAAGACGCCGAGTCGCACGCCTCGGAAGACAAGCAGCGTTTGGAGCTGGCCACGGCCCGTAACGAGGCCGAGCACCTGTGCTTCCAGCTTGAAAAGCTGATGAAGGACCACAGCGACAAGTTGTCGGAAGCCGACAAGGAGCCGCTCACCCGGTCCATCAGCAAGGTCCGCGAGGCGGCCAAGGGCGACGACGTGCAAGCCATCAAGTCGGCGGTGAACGACCTGGAGCAAGCGCAACAGGCCTTCAGCAAGGTGCTGTACGAGCGCAGCCAAGGCGCCCCCACCGGCGAGACCCCGCAGGCCGCGCCCGGCGGCGACGACGACGCGATCGACGCCGAGTTCGAAGTGAAGAAAGAGTAGGAAATTGCAACCTGTAAAACGCAGACTGCAACCTTAGGGAAGTAGCCGGGGGCTAACCAGCCCCCGGATCGCAACCCGACCTTACTCCCTCCATTTCCCACGCAACACGCCGACGCGCACGCGACGCCGCCACCCGGCGCTCGCCTGCGCGTCGTGTTATGTAACGACCCAAATAAAAACTACTTTTCCTGCTTCACGTCTTTACTTCCTCCACTTTTTTCCCGCGACAACGCCCATACCCCCCAATCATCATGGCATTCCGCTTCGACAAACTGACCGTGAAAGCCCAGGAAGCCGTGCAGCGCTCGCAAGACCTGGCGGCTGACCGCGGCAACCCCGAAATCTCGCCGTTGCATTTGCTGGCGGCGTTGTTGGAGGAGTCCGAAGGCGTCGTACGGCCGCTCTTGGAGAAGATCGGCGTGCGGCGTTCGCAATTGACCGGCATGGTCGAAGCCGAGGTTAAGCGGTTGCCGCAGGTTTCGGGTGGATCGCAGCCGGGCATCGGTTCGGGCTTAAAGAAGGTGTTTGACGCCTCGGCCGAACAAGCCGCGCAAATGAAGGACGAATTCGTCTCGACCGAGCACCTACTGTTGGCGCTCACCCAAGTGGATTCGCCGGCCAAGAACCTTTTGCAGGTGAACGGCCTGCGCACCGACGACCTTTTGCAAGCTCTGGCCGCCGTGCGCGGCAGCGCCCGCGTGACCGACCAGAACCCCGAAGAAAAATACCAAGCGCTGCAAAAGTACGGCATCGACCTGGTGGAGCGGGCCAGCCAAGGTAAACTGGACCCGGTCATCGGCCGCGACCAGGAAATTCGCCGCGTGATTCAAGTCCTTTCGCGGCGCACCAAGAACAACCCCGTCCTGATTGGCGAGCCGGGCGTGGGCAAAACCGCCATTGCGGAAGGGCTGGCCCTGCGCATCTGGCAAGGCGACGTTCCGCAAAGCCTCAAGAATCGCCGCGTGATTGCGCTCGACATGGGCGCGCTGGTGGCCGGCACCAAGTTCCGCGGCGAGTTTGAAGAACGCCTCAAGGCCGTGCTGCGCGAAGTGCAAAGCGCGGGGAACATCGTCCTGTTCATCGACGAACTGCACACCGTGGTCGGTGCGGGCCGGGCCGAAGGAAGCGCCGACGCGGCCAACCTCTTGAAGCCGGCCCTCGCCCGCGGCGAATTGCGCTGCATTGGCGCCACCACGCTGGACGAGTACCGCGAGCACATCGAAAAGGACGCCGCCCTGGAGCGCCGCTTCCAACCAGTGTTCGTGGGCGAGCCGTCGATCGAAGACACCATCTCGATCCTCCGCGGTTTGAAGCCTCGCTACGAGGCCCATCATGGCGTCAAGATCAAGGACTCGGCCCTGGTGGCCGCGGCCGAACTTTCGGAACGCTACATTACCGACCGTTTCCTGCCCGATAAGGCGATCGACCTGGTGGACGAAGCCGCCAGCCGCCTGGCGATGGAACTGGAAAGCGTGCCCACCGAGATTGACCAGGTGCAACGCCGCCTGCGTCAACTGGAGCTAGCCGCGCGGCAACTGGCCGACGAAACCGAAGAAAGCGCCCGCGAACGCTTGGCCGAGATCGAAGCGGAAATCGACCAGCTCAAGCAGAAGGAAGCCAGCCTGCGCGAGCAGTGGGAGGCCGAAAAGCTTGGCATCGGCGGCGTGCAGCAACTTCGCCAGGAACTGGCCCAAGTGCAGCTTGAGTTCGAGCAACTGGAAAACTCGGTCAAGGAAAAACAGTCCCGCGGCGAGTTGGTCAGCGAAGCCGACTACCAGAAGATGTACCAATTTCACACCCGCCGCCGGCAACTGGAAGAGCGGCTGGAGGCCGAAGATCAGACCGCCAAAGACCAGGATGAGAAGAAAGCCCAGCGGCGCCTCTTGCGGCAGGAAGTGACCGAGGAGGAGATTGCCGAAGTGGTCAGCTCGTGGACCGGCGTGCCGGTGGCGCGCATGATGGAGACCGAACGGGCCAAGCTGCTCGTGCTGGAGGAACGCATCCACCAGCGGATGATTAACCAGGAAGAGGCGGTCGAGGCGGTGGCCAACGCCGTGCGCCGCAGTCGCAGCGGGTTGCAAGACCCCAATCGGCCGATCGGCTCGTTCCTGTTCCTTGGCCCCACGGGCGTCGGCAAGACTGAGCTATGCAAGGCCCTGGCCGAGGTGCTGTTTGACGACGAGCACGCGATGGTCCGGCTCGACATGAGCGAGTACATGGAGCGGCACACGGTTAGCCGCCTGATCGGCGCCCCGCCGGGCTACGTGGGTTATGAAGAAGGCGGTAGGTTGACCGAGGCGGTCCGCCGCCGGCCGTACTGCGTGATCCTGCTCGACGAGATTGAGAAGGCCCACCGCGACGTGTTCAACGTCTTGCTACAACTCTTGGACGATGGCCGGCTGACCGACAGCCACGGCAAGACGGTCGATTTTACCAACACGATCGTGGTGATGACCAGCAACATCGGCAGCCAGTACATCCAAAAAATCGCGGAAGAAGGGGGCGATGAAGAAGAGATGCGTCAAGGCGTGCTGGAGGCACTCCGCGCCCAGTTCCTGCCAGAGTTCCTCAACCGCATTGACGAGACGATCATCTTCCGCCCGCTCACCCGGGACGACATTCGCCAAATTGTTGACCTGCAACTTCACAAGCTGCACCAGCAGATGGAAAAGCAAAACCTCCACCTGCAAGTGACCGACGCCGCCCGCAAGGCGCTGGCCGCCGAAGGCTACGATCCCACCTACGGCGCCCGCCCCTTAAAGCGCGTGATCCTCCGCCGCCTGCAAAACCCGCTCGCCAGCGAACTCCTCAAAGGCGCGCTCCCCGAAGGCGGCGGCGTCAGGATCGACTACCGCGACGGCGAATTCCTCTTCGACCGCCTCGCCCCCGGCGACGTAGGGAAAACGGTGGTGACGACCGAAGCGGTGAGTTAAACGATCTGGACGAACACCTCTCGCATGGCCGGCGCCAACTACCCCACCGCTTCCACGCAGGTGGGGTCGTCGTGCTTGGGGCTGTTGACGTGGGAACTGACGGGGGTGGCGAGCATCGCTTCTGAGTCGTAGGGCTGGAGGAAGGCGACAAGGGGCTTGGGGTCTTGGAACTCGGGATCGAGCCACAAGGGGTAGGCGCCGGAGGGCAGGATTACCGGCATCCGGTCGTGGATGGGGCGGGTCAGGTCGTTGGCGTCGGTAGTGATCAGGGTGCAGGTTTCCAAGGGCGGTTCATCGCCTCCGGGCGACCAACGCTCCCACAGGCCGGCGAAGGCGAAGGGGGACTCGTCGGCCATGCGGATGTAGTAGGGTTGCTTCTTGTTTCCTTCCTTGCGCCATTCAAAGTAGCCGTCGGCCAGCACCAGGCAGCGGCGGCGGCGGAAGGCGGCGCGGAACGCCGGCTTGTCGGCCACCGTCTCAGCCCGCGCGTTTATCATCCGGTTGCCGATCGACACGTCTTTGGCCCAGGAGGGAACCAAGCCCCAGCGGAGCAAATCGCAGCTTCGGTCACCGGGCGCCGTCTCACGCACGGCGGTGATAAACTGCGTGGGGGCGATGTTGTACCGGGGCTGCAAGTCCTCGGGCGCCTGATCGATGCCCAAATCCAACAATAGTTGTTGCGTCAGCACCGTGGCGGGCGTGCGGAGAGTGAATCGACCACACATGATTGCACGAGGGTTGAAGTGACGGGGGGAAAACGATGACGCACTTGCTTCCCAAGTGAGCAACAAGCCACGGGCGAAGCGAGCGGTCCCCAAGGGTGGTATCGGTTATAAGCTAGGATTGCGCTTGCACGCGTCCCTAAAAATTGTACGCGGCGCTGGAAAACGGAACTTCCACCTGCGCCTGCACTTGTGACGGCGACAAGGATGCGTTTATCATGGTTTTCCCCGGTTTTCCTTTTTCAGCGCTTGTTGCCAGGTCTTTTCATGAGCACGTTGCTGGTTGCATTTGCTTCGTTCTTTGGGTTTATCGTCGCCTATCACACGTATGGGCGGTGGTTATCGCGGCGGATCTTTGGCCTGGACCCGGACGCCGTCGTTCCCAGCCGGCAACTACGGGACGATGTGGATTATGTGCCCACCAAGAAGCAAGTGATCTTCGGGCACCACTTTACCAGCATCGCTGGCACGGGGCCGATTGTGGGACCGGCCATCGCCGTGTTCTGGGGCTGGCTGCCGGCGCTGTTGTGGGTGGTGATCGGGTCGATCTTCATCGGCGCGGTGCATGACTTGGGGGCGCTGGTGGTTTCGATGCGTAACCGCGGCCAGACCGTGGGCGAGGTAGCCGGGCGAATGATCACGCCCCGCGCCAAGTACCTGTTCCTGCTAATTCTGTTCTTTGCGCTGACGGTGGTGCTGGCGATCTTCGGATTGGTGATCGCGCAAATCTTCAAGCTGTATCCCGAGTCGGTGCTGTCGGTGTGGCTCGCCATGCCGGTGGCGATGTTCGTGGGCTGGTGGGTCTACAAGCGGAACGGGTCGCTGCTCTTCCCTTCGCTTTTGTCGTTGGCGATTCTTTATGGGGCGGTATATGTTGGAGTGCACTACTTGCCGCTGGAGTTACCTGACGGCATGTGGGGGCTGAACGAATCGCTGGGCGTCAATCCGGTCGTCGCATGGACGTTTCTACTTTTGGTTTATTGCTTCTTTGCGAGCGTCTTGCCGGTGTGGTTGTTGTTGCAACCCCGCGATTACATTAACAGCCACCAGTTGGTGGTGGCCTTGGCGTTGTTGATTGGCGGGCTGGCGGTGGCGGGATTCTTGGGGCGTGCCGATCTGGCCACCAGCGCGCCGGCGGTGGTCGAAGCCGAGTCGATTCCCGCCGATGCCCCGCCGATCCTGCCCTTCCTGTTCATCACCATCGCCTGCGGCGCGGTCAGCGGGTTCCACTGCCTCGTCAGCAGCGGCACTACCAGCAAGCAGGTGGCGACCGAACCTGACGCGCAGTTTGTGGCCTATGGCTCGATGCTTCTGGAAGGCGCGTTGGCGGTGATCGTGATCCTGGCCTGCTGTGCGGGCGTTGGCATGGGTGAATTTCGGCGCATGCCGTTGGACGGCGGTGGCGTGACGTACCAGCAGGTGATGGACGAGAGCGGCCAGCCGCTTGTCGGCCGCGCGGCTTGGAACGAACGCTATGACGTGCAAAAGGGCTGGAACAGTTTCCGCTTGGGTGATATGGTCGGTTCGTTTGTCGACGGCGGGGCGAACTTCATCACCACCTTGGGCGTGCCGCTCAAGCTGGCGGTGGGCATTATGGCGGTGCTGGTGGCCTGCTTTGCCGCCACCACGCTGGACACTGCCACGCGACTTCAACGCTATGTGATTCAAGAGTTGGCCGCCGCCACGCCGCTAGCGGCGCCGTTCACCAACAAGTACGCCGCCACCGGGTTGGCGGTGGTGCTGGCGGGGGCCACCGCCATGCTGCGAGCCACGCCCGAGTCGCCGCCCGGCACCGGAGGGCTGATCCTCTGGCCGCTGTTTGGCGCGGTGAACCAATTGCTGGCGGGGCTGGCCTTTATGGTCACGGCGTTTTACCTGTGGCGCCGGGGGAAGCCGATTTGGTTCGCCGTCGCGCCGATGGTGGTGATGATCGTCATGCCCGCCTGGGCGCTGTTATGGCAGATGTTCAACCGCGAAACGGGCTGGTGTCCCGGCTATCCCACGGCCAACCTGCTGTTGTTTGGCGTGGGCCTGGCGGTGCTGGGCCTACAGGTGTGGATGATCATCGAAGCGGTGCTGATGTGGCCCCGCGCCAAGGGCGTGCTGGAGCAGGCCTTGCCGCCGCTGCCGCTCCGCCCGCAACCTCAAGCCGAGCCAGCGATGGCGGGTAGCGAGTCATAAGGGGTTTGCACGCTCTGCTGTTGAATACGTTGGAACTGGATAGCCACGGAACCCGCTCGAACCGTGAGGGTCCTTCATGTCTGGAATTTCGACGCAACTTACCCTTTCCCGGCGCGGCGTTCTGGGTTTACTCCTACTGTTGTTTGCCGCGCCGGTTCTGGCGGCCGATGACGCGCCGCCCACGGTGAAGGTGGTAATTGACTACGGCGACGGCGTGCAAAAACACTTCACCGCGCTTCCCTGGCGCGAGGGGATGACCGTGCGCGACGCGCTGCACGCGGCCCAAAAGCATCCGCGCGGCGTGAAGTTTCAGGAGCGCGGCTCGGGCGCCACCGCGTTCCTCACGCAACTGGACAACTTGAAGAACGAAGGCGGCGGCCGAAACTGGATCTACCGCGTCAACGACCAACTGGCCGATCGCAGTTTTGCGGTCTTCCCGCTCCAGGTGGGGGATGCGGTCTTGTGGAAGTTCGAAAAATCCCGCTAAGATTGGGGAAATAACGACCACATGCCATCTACCGGGCGCTTGGCCTGCGCGGAGCCACGCCCTCATGTACAAAGGAACCTTAGCGGTGAAACGGCCAGCAATTCTCGAAGTGGGCGTGTTTGTGGGTTTGGCGGTTGCCGGCGTCGCGTTGCGGCTGGCATTTCAGGAGATCCCGAACTTTGCGCCCGTGGCGGCGCTGGCCCTGTTCGCCGGTTATTACTTTTCGTCGCGGTGGACCGCGCTGGCTTTGCCGCTGTTGGTCATGGGCGTCACCGACACGGTGATCGGCGGCTACCATCCCGGCATGATGGCGGTCGTTTACGCCGCCTTGGCCGCGCCGGTGCTGTTTAGCGGCGTACTGCGGCAGAATTTGTCTTTGACAAGCGCACGGCAAGCCGGCGCCTGGCGACAAGCGGCGACTTCGACCGCCGGCTTGGTCACATGCAGCCTGGGGGCGTCGGTGTTCTTCTTTCTCACGACGAACTTCGCCCACTGGGCCATCTACGACATGTACGAGAAGTCCGCCGCGGGACTGCTCCACTGCGCCACGGCCGCGCTGCCGTTCTTCCGCTACACGTTGGCGGGCGACCTGGCGTTTGCCTGCGTCCTGTTCGGCGGCTACGCCCTGGCGGCGAACCTGGCCAGCGAAAAGGTCCAAGCCGTGGATTGATCGCTCGCGGGGCAGGCATCCTGCCTGCCGGTATCGAGAGTACTGGCAGGCGGGAACCGTAGTTCCAAAATTTGGTGTGTTCGCCCACTGTTGATTTCGGAATTCGCGGTGGCCGCAAGCGATATCGTTTGCGGTTTCGCGGCGCCGCACCTGGACCGTCGGCCATTGCTTCAGCCTGTGGACGCACTAATCCTGCCTGTTGGTATCGAGAGTCCTGGCAGGCTGGAAGCCTGCCCCACGGGGAGGCCCCAATACCCAAATGTCTGCTTCGCTGGTTTGGGGGGCGAACTAACCCCTCCTGATTTCGTACTAATAAAGCGGGGTTGGGTGGTCTGTCCTGCTTCGCATCTTTTCTTCCCTCCTACACCGGCCGTTCGCAATTCCGCAGCGAGTGAGCCAGGGACGAAGCAAATTCTCAATGAGCGAAAAAAGCAGAGTCGTTAAGGTCGCGCTGGTGCAAATGGTCTGCGTGGACGAGGCGCAGCCGAACGTGGACAAAGCGATCCAGCGCATTGGCGAGGCTGCCGCGCGCGGGGCGCAGATTGTGTGCTTGCAGGAGTTGTTCGCCGGGCCCTATCCTTGCCAGACTGAAGACCATGCGCAGTTCGAGCGGGCCGAACCGATTCCCGGACCCACTAGCCAGCGGCTCTCGGCCGCGGCGCGGGAACATGGCGTGGTCGTGGTCGGCTCGATCTTCGAGCGGCGAGCGCCGGGCGTCTACCACAACACCGCGGTCGTATTCGATGCCGATGGCTCCACGGCCGGCGTCTACCGCAAAATGCACATTCCCGACGACCCGCTGTACTACGAGAAGTTCTACTTCACGCCGGGCGACTTGGGCTTTGGCAGCTTTGAAACGCGGTTTGGCAAAGTCGGCGTGTGCGTGTGCTGGGACCAATGGTTCCCCGAAGGCGCCCGGCTGACGGCGATGACCGGCGCCGAGGTGATCTTTTACCCGACCGCCATCGGCTGGATTCCCGGCGAGAAGGAGGTGTATGGCGCCGCCCAGCACTCGGCCTGGGAGACGATGATGCGCAGTCACGCCATCGCCAACGGCGTGTTCGTGGCGGCGCCCAACCGCGTGGGCCGAGAAGGCGAAGTCGAATTCTGGGGCGCTTCGTTCGTCGCCGATCCCTACGGCAAGGTGCTGGCCCGCGGCGCCCACGACCAGGAAGAGATTGTGCTGGTCGAGTGCGATTTGGGCCTGATCGACGTGGCCCGCACCCACTGGCCCTTCCTCCGCGACCGCCGCATCGACGCCTATGGCGACCTGACGCGACGGTACCTGGATTGAAGAAGTGAGAGGTTGTGAATGTATGGTAGGTCCCGCCCGGCAGGCGGGACCTACGTTGCGAAAGATTCACAACCACTGAGGAGAGAGTAGCGAAGAAAGGTTCTTCCCTACTCCCTTTGCTCACTACGGCGACACGAAATTGGCCGGCGCCGCTTGTTGCGTTACGGGCTTTTGGCGTTCTACAAGCATCGAGACGATGATCTCGGGGCTGCGGTGGGGACCGGCGGCCAGGTAAGCGTAGTCGGCAATGGCGGCGTTGTAGTCGTACACGCTGCGAAGGAACTCGCGCCGGGCGGCGTGCAGGCGCGCGTGCTCGCGAAGCACGTCGGACAGGTCGAGCTGCCCCTGGCCGTACGCGTCGGCCAAGGCGGCGAAGGCGTTCTCCGACGCCACCACCGCGGCCGCCCGGCCTTCCAGCAACGCCAACCGGGCGTCAAACGTTTCGTGCAAGCGGCGAGCGCCGGCGGGCGGGACACGGCTCGCAAACACCGCCTCAAACTTGGAGCGGTACGCCGAGAGCAACGGCAAATCTTCGGGCAGCGGCGCGGCGACCTCGCCCGTCATCCGTTCGGCCAGGTCCCATTGGGCCGAGAGCGCGTGGAGCCGAGCTTGCCGCACTTCGACCTCGGCCGCCGTGGTCGCCGCTTGGAGTAGCGCTTGCTGGTGCGGCAGGCGGGCTTGCGGCAAGCGTGACAACTCCACGGAGCCTTGCAGCGCCTCGTGGTACGCGGCAAGTGATTGCGAAAGTTTCCAGTAGGCCCCGACAAACTCGCCGTACCGCGTCGGGTCGGTGCGTCGCGTCAACGCGGCGCGCAGCGAAAGCGGCGCGCCGGCAATCGCCCCGGTCATGGGTGGCGAAATGGCTTGCTGGTATAGCGACTGCGCCAGGTTTTGCGGCTCGGGTTGATCCGCGGCCGGCGGCGTTTGCGGCGCTACCGGCTGAAGCGCTGGCGTCGCGGCGCCGGGAACGATCGTCGTTTTCGGCTCGGCGACGGCCGCTGGCGCATTCGCAGGCTGCACGGGCGCTTGAAACTGGGCGGGCGCCACGGTTTGCGCTGGAGGCTCGTTCGGCTGCGCCGCGGCGGGCGGCTCTTCCCCCAGCGTGCGAAGCGGCGCGGCGTCAAGCTCCGGCGCCAATTGTTCCGGGGGCATTGGCCCCGCATTTGGCGCGGCCGGATCGCCTACGTCGGTGGGCTGGAAGGCGCCGAGCGGGCGCCGTGGTTGGAAGTCGTCATCCTGGGCGGCCTCGGTAGGCTGTGAAGCTTGCGAAGGCGATGGTTGATCCGGCGCCGTAGTTTCCTCGGCAACAGCCAGCGGCGCCCAGAGCGCCATTCCGAGCAAGGGGACATTCCACCAGGGTCGCATGATGCATCCTTTCGTCGCGGGCCAGAATATTGCGCAAATGCCGATTGCAACGGAACTTAGCTCCTTGCGGGTCGCGCCGTAGGAGTGGCGCGGGAAGCTTGTCGGGGTAGTTCCGCGCGGGCAATCGGACGCAAAAGGCTTTAGCGTGCCCTTTTTTCCCGTCTGCGTCAATGTCTTCCGAATCCGCAACTTCTATTCAACCCGAGCCGCCGCGGGCGCCGATGTTCGATACCTGAGTTGGTATTTTTGCTCATCAATCATGGAGGATTGCATGGTCGCCACGCTCAAAAGGAGTGAGGACATTGCCGATCTCTGGCAAGCATATAAGGCCGATCCGGGCAATCAACTGTTTCGCAATCGACTGGTCGAGAAGTACCTGCCGCTGGTCAAGTATCACGGCGAGCGCGTCTGGGCGCGGTTGCCGGAAGGCGTCGAGCTAGACGATCTCGTATCGGCCGGCATCTTTGGCCTGATGGACGCAATCGACGCGTTCGATCTGACCCGCGGCGTCAAGTTCGAGACCTACTGCGTGCCGCGCATTCGCGGGGCGATGCTGGACGAATTGCGAAGCATGGATTGGGTTCCCCGCCTGGTGCGTTCCAAGGCCACTAAGCTGGCCGAAGCCACCAAAACCCTGGAAGACAAGCATGGTCGTCCCCCGACCGAACACGAATTAGCGACCTACATGGGCTTGAGCGTCAAGGATCTGGAGAAGATGATCGTCGACGCCAACGCCGTGAATCTGGTCAGCCTGAACAAGAAGTGGTACGCCACCGATAGCGAAAAGGACGTCAGCGAGATTGACGTGCTGGACGATAAGAAGGGGGAAGACCCCACGCGCCGCGTTCAGCGTAAAGACCTGCTGCGGCTGGTCACAAAAGGACTGAACCGCAACGAGCGGCTCATCATCATTCTCTACTATTACGAAGAGATGACGATGAAGGAGATCGGCGCCACGCTCGACCTGAGCGAAAGCCGCGTCAGCCAGATGCACAGCAGCATCGTCCAGCGGCTCCAGGCCCAATTGGCCCCCCGCCGTCCCGAATTCGGCATGGCGTAGAGGAACTCGCGCAGCGAATCGTACCAACGGCTGGGACGCGCCAAACAGCGTCCCAGCCGTTAAGCGTTGCGCCGCCAGCGCGGTTGCGAGAAAGTGTGGATAGGGCCACTTTGATCGGTCTCGCTGCCAGTACGCGATCTCGGTCCTTTACTGCTCCGCAAGGGGTCGCCCGCTGGGGGGCGGCGGTGGTTGCTCCCAGTTCCAGGGGCTTTGGTACGCCACCGACAAATAAGGCGTTTCCAGTCGTTTGCCGTTGTCGCGCTGGGAGATCAACAGCGCATCCAGCGTTCCGCTGGTGAGCAGTGTCCGCTCGACCGGCCAGGTTGGCTCGCCGGTGTGGATCATCTTCTCCACCCCGCGCAGCAAATAGGTGAAGTGCTGGAACGGCCGGGCCTCCTGCGTCCAGAACACGGCGCCTTGTTTGGTCCCCGCGTCGTCACGCCAGGCGCAGGACCACTCGGCCACCGCTCCGTTAAGGGTCAATACGCGGGCGCGCAAGCCGTCGCGGTAGTCGATTACAAATAAGATGGGGTTCTTCGCCAGCTCAGGAAGCGTCTTGCCTTGCGGCAAGGGGCGTTCCTTGAGCCGGCTAAGCGCCAGCGAGAGCAATTCCTGGTCGTACACGCCTTGTTCGCCCGCCCGCCACACTGCGTCGCCTGTCAGGCATTGGACCGAAGCGACGCCTGTCTCGCCGCCTGCGCGCCGTTCCACGAGCGACTGCACCATTTCCATCGCGTGAAAGCCGTAAGCGTCGAGTGAGTGGTACGACACGGCGACAACCTCCTGGAGCTTACCGCCGCGCCGCGTGTCGCACGGCGGATACCGCCACAACACCGGCACCGAGGAACCGGCCATCAGCGGAATCTTGAGCCGCTGGGCCGTCTGGTAAATCCAGTGCGCGTCGGTCCAGTTGTCGGCCAGATGCTTGTCGATGAACACCGGCGCCACGCGGCCGGTGCGCTCAAACACGCGCACCACCTCTTCAAATAGACGCCGCTTGGGGTAGATCGTCTGGCCGGTGTCGGAGACGGGGTACTTGCCATGCTCGGCCACCAGCAGCACGCCGTCCACGGCTAATTCGCCCGTGCCCAGCGTGAGCGCGTCGGCCACGTTGTCGTAGATCGGAAAGTTATGCTCCCGCGCCAGGCGGCGGCTGATGTCGTTGGCGGGAACCTGATCGGTATAGAGCGAGACCAGGGCCAGGTCGGGCTTGCGGCCCTTGCCGTCCAGCGACTCGGTTTGCAACAACCGGCTGACGATCACGTCGGCGTGCGAGTTGTGGCGATACTCGGTAACGATCGCCGCCACTCGCGGCGTCTTCCGGGCGGCCGGCGCCGCCTCGTCGCCCCGCGTTCGCGGCGCCACGACTAACGCAATGAAGAGGGCAATGCCACACGTTGTCACCAACCGTCGCGATGGACGCCCTTTCGAGATACTGAGCATGGCGTTCGCTTTCTTCGAGATGGATAATTCGCCGACGACGCTTGGGCGCCACAGTTTTCAACCAACCATTTCCAAACCAGCGAGGGTTCCCGTGCTGGAGCCGAATTGCTCCGCTTCGATTCCCAGCCGCTGGAGCATGCTCACGTAAAGATTGGATAGCGGGGGCGGGTTTTGCGGATCGAACGCCAGGTGCTGGCCGTGCTGGAATCCGCCGCCCGCCAGCAGCACCGGCAGGTTCCGCGTCGAGTGCGTGGCGGCGTTGCCCAGATTGCTGCTGAAAAACACCGTCGTCCGGTCGAGCAAGTTGGCGTCTTGTTCCGGCGTTCCCTTCAGCTTCATCAAGAACTCGTGGAACGTCTTGAGCTTTTCCAGTTCGACCAGCTTGAGCTGCGCAATTTTGGTCGGGTCCTGGCCATGATGCGAGAGATCATGATGGCCGAAACTGACGCCCGGCACCGGCGGCGTCTGGCTTGTGCCTAGCAACATCAGCGTAATGAGCCGCGTGGAATCGGTTTGCAGCGCCAGGTGGATGAGATCGAACATCAGCCGCGCGCGGCCGACCAGATCGGCCGAGTTGGCAATGTTTTGCGGCGGCCCAACGTTCACCCTGGGCTTAGGCTTCTTGGACCATTCCTCGGCCCACGCCAGGCGCTGCTCTAGTTCGCGAACACTGGTGAAGTACTCGTCCAACTTCTCGCGGTCGTTGACGCTCAAGGCCGGCTGCATGCGGCGGGACTGCTCGCGCACGGTGTCGAGAATGCTCTGACCGTCTTGCAGTCGCCGGGCTTGTCTTTGGACTTCCTCGGGGCGTCCTTCCAAGAAAAGCCGCGCGAACACGTTGGAAGGAAAGGAGTCGGCCGGCACGAGCGCGCCGCTCTGCGTCCACGACAGGCTAAACCCTTCGCAAGAAAGGGCTAGACTCGGAAAACGCGTCTCTTGCCCGATATGCTCCGCGGCGAACTGATCCAACGAGATGCTATTGCGAAATCCTGCCCGCTGTTCCGGATGCGGCGCGGCGGTCAGAAAACTGTAGATGGAATCGTGCGAGGAGCCAACTTCCGGGTGCGCCAAACCCGACACCACCGTCATATCGTCCCGCAAATCTCCAAAGGCTTCCAAGTAGGGCGAGAGCGTGTAATCCTTGCCTGCCTGCTCGGGGAAAAAGTACGGCGAGTGCAGTCCCAAGGGCGTGCAAATGCACACCATGCGGCGCGGCGGCCGGGCCGGCGAGGCCAACGCGCCGGCCGGCGCCAACGCTTCCAGCCACGGCAACGCCATCGACACGCCTGCGGCCTGGAGCAACCTGCGACGGTTGAGTTTCATGGGAAATCCTCGGGATTGGAAATGTAACGTTGCGGGAGCGGCTGACGATTATTTGTGCTGAAACGTCTTGCTTTGCACGATGGCGTGAATCAGCGTTCGCAGACCATAGTTCTTGTCTTGCGCTTGACGCACCACATACTCCACGTCGGCCCGGTCGGCCGCATCGGGCGCGGCGCCGGTGGCGTAGGTGAGCAGCTTCTCGGTCAAGGCGTGGGCGATCTGGTCGCGATCCGCCAGGAGCAGTTGCTTGTACTCGTCGACGTTGGCGAACGACCGGCCATCGGGAAGCACGTCGGCGGGGTCCACCGGCAGGCCCTTACGGTACAACATCCGTTGGCCGTTGACGATCACCGCCTCTCCGTGGCCGGTGGTCCGGTAATGGTCGCGCCAACCGCCGATCACGTCGAAACTCTCCAGCGCGAACCCCGGCGGGTCCATCTTCACGTGGCACGAAGCACAGGCCGCCGCCTCGCGGTGTTTGGCCAACTGTTCGCGCATAGTGGTGGCGCCGCGAATATCCGGCTCGATCGCGGGAACATCGGCTGGCGGTCCGGGCGACGGCGTCCCCAGAATGCGGTCCAGCACCCACGCCCCGCGAACGACGGGCGAAGTGGTCGTGCCGTTGGCGGTCACTTTCAGCACGCCCGCCATGGTCAACACGCCGCCGCGGTGACTGTCGGCCGGGAGTGGCGTTTTGCGGAACGCACCGCCGTCCACGCCCGAAATTCCGTAATGCCGCGCGAGCCGGCCGTTGAGCATCGTGAAGTCGCAGGCTAGGAAGTTCGTCAGGCTCAGATCGTCGCGAAGCAGTTCGGCAAAGAACAACTCCGGCTCGCGCACCATCGCCACGCGCAGCATGTGGTCGTACTCGGGATAAAGCAGGTGGCTGGGTTCGGTGGCGTCGATCTCGCGCAGCCCCAGCCATTGGCCCACAAAATTCTCGGCAAAGGACGCCGCGCGGGGATCGTTCAGCAACCGCTCCACTTGCTCGTGGAGCGTTTCTGGTTGCCGTAGCTTGGCTTGCTCGGCCAGCGTCAGCAACTCGTCGTCGGGCAGGGTGCTCCACAGGAAGTACGACAACCGGCTCGCCAACGCGAAGTCGTCCAGCGGGCCGGGTTTCTCGCGCAGGAACAAGAATTCCGGCGACACCAGCACCGCTTGCAGCGCCACCCGCACCGCTTGTTCAAAGCTGCGTTCTTCGGCCAGCTTGGCGCGGACGAGGTCCATGTACGGCTCAATGTCCTCGTCGGTCACGGGACGACGAAAAGCGCGGCGGACAAAGTGATGCAAGATGCGCCCCGCGTCGGTTTCGGGATCGGCCGAGACCACCTCCACGCGGTTACGTTGGTTCGACGTGGGCGCTTGAGGTAGGTCGCCAAAGATGCGGCGGTGGCTCTCGGGCGGCCAGGTGTCGTGCAATGGCCCTTCCACCTCGATCCACTGAATGGCCAGGCCGGGGCCGTCGTAGTTTTCGGCGCCGATCTTGTTGAGGGTATGCGCGGTGGCCAGTCCGTAAGGAAGCAGGTTGATGTGGTTCCGCGCCTCCAGGTGATCGTAAAACTCGATGACCGTCGGCCGCTCGGCGGGTGCGTCAAAGTAATCGACCAGGTGGTTCTTGGTTCCCATCAGCATGGGACCGGCCAGCACGCGAAACGTGACCGGCTTGCCGCCGCTTTGGTAACCATAGGCCGAGACGCGGAAGCGATACTTGCCGCGGTCCGGCGGATAGAACTGGCCCAGCGTCACCGCGTTCCACTGCGACGAGCTAAAAAACACCAGCGCGTCGTCTCGATGGAGGAACACGCGCTCCTCGGTATTCTTCACGTAGCGCTCGTCCTTGCAGTCGTAGCGCTTGCGGATCAAGGGCGGTTGCGGCCCGTTGGCGATTGCCACATTCAAGGCCGCGTCGGCCGCTTCCAGGTACCGCTCCACCAGGAACGACGACACGTGCTGCCCCTCGGCCACTTTGTCGAAGCCGCGGGCCGCGCTGTCCAGCGGCAACAGGTCTTGCAGCGCGATTTTCACCCCCAGCAGGTCGCAGACGGTGTTCTCGTACTCGACCCGGTTGAGACGCCGCAGGGCCACGCGGCCTTGCGCCGCCCGCCGCGCTTGCTCGGCCGCTTGGGCGCGGGCGTCAATCCAACCGGTGAGCGCGTCCATGTCCGTCTTGGGCGGGCGCGGCTTGTCTTGCGGGGGCATTTCGCCGGCCTGGACCCGCGCTTGCACGGTCAACCATTGCTCCCGGTTGGCCGCATCGGCGAAGTCCGCAGTTAATGCGTCGAGGCGAAAGTCTCCTTGCGGTTCATCGGCGCCGTGACACTCCGCGCAGTGGCGAACCAGCAGCGGCCGGATTTGCTCGTCGTCGGCTCGCTTATTGCTCGCTTCACGAGAAAGTTCCTGCCCCACGGCGCCGGTTGCAACAATCGCCCAGACCAGGACCGCAAACAGAGCCAGTTGCGCGGGCTTCATGGGAATGGGAATTCCTTGGGCGGAATGGCGGGCAAGATCATAGGCCAGCAAAGGAAAACACCGGAGAGGCTCCTCCCGCGGCGCCCCTTCGAGCGCCCAGGGTGGTGGATTGATTGTACCTGACCGCCGCGCGTGGCGAAACTTAGAAGTGGTTCGCGCGCGGCAAGCGAGAAGCGAGCAGCCCGCGTGAAATGGCGCGCGGCGACAGTAACGGGCTGCTTTCCCGTGGGTTAGGCATCCGGCCTGCCCAAGAAACAGCAAAACGGCCGGCAGAATCCGTAGTTACGAGCTTTGATGTAAGAGCCCACTGCCGAGGCGTGATGCGGCGCTGGCCACACGCGATATCGCTTGCGGCCAGCGCTGCCTCAATAACAGTTTCTGCTCGCAAAAGGCTATGACGCGCGCGGGAGGCCATGCGGGAAGGAAAGAGCCGGTCGTTCCGCGCGTTTCTCGGCGAACTGGGGACCAGGCAGGAAGTACCGCATTGAAATTGTCGCGCCAGCGGATTTACATCACGGCGGCCACGCCTTTATCTCGCCGTGAGCGACACCTCATCGAAGGTGGTTATTTCTGGGTGGCCGTGATCGGCGGGCGGGGCGGGGTTGCCGGGACGGCGGCAAAGGGCGGTCACGATGCCTGCTTCGCGGGCGGCGTCGAGTTCGGCCGTCACGTCGCTGAGGAAAAGAATTTGGTCTGGCGGCAACTGCATGGCGGTGGCCAAAGCGTGGTAGCTGGCCGCCTGGCGTTTGGGGCCGGTCGTGGTGTCGTAATGGCCGCGAAACAGGGGCAACAGGTCGCCGTGGATCGTGTGGGCGAAGAATAACTTTTGAGCATGCACGCTGCCAGACGAGTAGATTCGCACGTCGCGCCCGGCGGCGTTCCACGCCTTGACCGCGCGGGGCACATCGTCAAACACGTGCGCCTGGAGTTCGCCGCTGGCGAAGCCCGATTCCCAGATCAAGCCTTGCAAGTGCTTGAGGCCCGTCGTCTTAGCGTCGGCGTCCATGCGGCCCAGCACTTCCTCGCGCATCGTCTGGCGTTGTTCGCCCTCCGCACGCTGGCCGCACCAGGCCGTGAACGAAGAATGGCCGGCGTCGCGCGCGATTAGCTCGCGCGCTTCGGCCAGTTCGGGCGATTTCCAGTGGTGTTGCAGGTAGGCGTCCAGCTCACGCCGCACAAAGGCGAACATGACGTCATAAACAAAGGCGATCGACGACGTGGTGCCTTCGATGTCAAGCAATATGCCGCGGCCAGAGAAAGTGATCACGGAACCAAGGGGCGCTAAGGAACGAGAAACCAAGTCAGGCATCATTGTGAAGGCTCGGCGTCGTTCGTCAATAGCGCAAGACTTTCGCCAGCGCGAGGTTTGCTCGTTCCTACGCTCCGAGGTTGTGAATCTTTCCGTCGCGGCGGCGCGAGCGCCGCCGCTACGACGATTTGACAAAATATTCACAGCCTCTTTATGTGACGACGCAGAGCGTCGTCACGAGGAATAGACTGGCGAGGGTCGGCGGCGTACATTGAGGGGCGACACAGCGCCATCCTCCTTCCTCTTCTTCTGGCAATCGCCATGCGCTGGTTTGCAGTGCTTCGTCGGTTCCTGGCCCGGCGGTTTCGACCGGCAACGCTGGGGGAGCGCGGCGAACGCGAGGCGGAGCGATTCTTGCGCCGCCTGGGTTACGTGATTGTGGCGCGGCATCGCCGCGATCGGCTGGGCGAACTCGACCTGGTGGCGGTCGATGGACGCACGATTGTGTTTGTGGAAGTGAAAACCCGCCGCTCGCACGATGCGGGCCATCCCGCCCTGGCCGTGGACGAAGACAAGCAGCGGCGGCTGACGCGCCTGGCATTGGCGTTTCTCAAACGCTACGACTTGCTCAACTATTCCGCCCGCTTCGACGTGGTGGCCATCACCTGGCCCGACGGCGCGGGGCGCCCCGTGATCGAGCACTTCCAAAACGCCTTCGAGCCGGCCGATCGCGGGCAAATGTTCTCCTGATTTTTCTCGCCGAAAAGTAAGTTCTGGCGTTCCCAAGTTGGGGCTAAGGGTTCGCTTGCGGCCAACGTCGCAGCGCGCTTCGGCAGTGAACGATTATGCCAAATTTTGGATCGACTGAAGTTTTTTCTGGCAGCCTTCGCGCGCCGTTCCGCATTACCAAGTAGAAGGCGCCAGGGCCTCTCAGCCGACCACCTATTTCCGCAACATTCAGGAGGAAGCGATGAACAAAACTAGCTTTGCCGTGGCTCTGGGAATTTTCGGCTTCGCCGTGGCGCCCGCGGTGGCTCACGAGGAGTACCCCGCTCATAGCGAGTGGTCTTCCGTGTACTACACCGCCGAGGGCTACCCGGTGCAGGCCCACATGATCCTGCACGACGATCGCGGCAGTTACCACACCGACCAGGGCAACCGCGGGTGGCTGTATGGAATTAACTATTACCCCGCGCCGAATCAACCGCCGGGCGTGACGTTAATCACCGGATCGTGGAAGTTTGAAACGGGTCAAACCGGATGGTTCAAGTTCCATGTGAATCGTCAGTGGGGCCGCTACTCGGGGATCTGGGGGTTTTCGGGAAGCAGGACGGCTTACACCTGGAATGGCCGCAGGGTTCGCGACGACGGCCCTTCGCCCTTGGTGGAAAGCCAGCCCCTGCCTTCCCGGCAGCCCCTGGTCGGGCGGCCGCCTTTGACGACCCGACCGCCGCTGCCCTTGCAGCCGTCGTTTCCGCAGGGAGGCGGCCGTCCTTCGGGACCGCCCACCATCGGCGACGCCAGCCAGTTACCCGGCGGCACGCAGCTTAAGTTCGAGAACGGTCAACTGAAAGCGTTTGACTCCAATGGCCGGTTCCTCGGGAACGTTCGCCGAGGACGCTAAGCGTTCTGGATCCGCAATCAACAGTTTTACATCTCCATCACGCAAACCCATTAGTGAATTTCATGAAGCGGTTTCTTTCGATCATGGTTTTGGTAGCGCCTCTCGGCTTGGCGGCCCAGGAAAGTGCGGCCGGCTGTGGAGGCGGCTCCTACGGCGGTTACGGTTACGCTCGGCAATCGTACTACGGGTCTTATGACTCGTACGGCGCCTATGCTCGCCGCGCGTATCCCGCGAGTTCCGCGCGACGTCCGGCGCCCCAACCGTTTGCGGAGCGGCCGAGTTCGGCAGGGCCTGCGTTCGGGTTCGATGCGCCGGTCCAGCGACGCCCCACGTTTACGCCGTCGCCCTCGTTTACGCCGCCGCCCGTGCGGCCGAGTCTCGGAGGCGGCGGCCGTCCTTCGGGTCCGCCCACCATCGGCGACGCGAGCCAGCTACCCGCCGGAACGCAGCTTAAGTTCGAGAACGGCCGCCTGCAGGCGTTCGACTCGCAGGGCCGGTTCCTGGGTAATGTGCGCCAATAAGCGTCGCTGCGAACTCGGTTGTCTGCAATGAGATAGCCGGATGCGCGTGCTTGCACGCGTATCCGGCTCCTTTTCTTCTTTCCGCGATTGCTCATCGCGAGCCAGGAAATCCGACCGATGGAATACGCCCGCCCACGAAACGTCGCCCGGCGGTATACCTTGCTTCTCGTGGGCGGAATGCTGTTGGCCCTGATGGGGACAAGCAAGGCGGCCCGCGCCGATGCGAATGACGAACTCATTGCGAAGCTCACCGAGGCTTACACGCGCGGCATGGCCCTGTACAACGACGAACGCTTTACCGAAGCCACGCCCCAGTTCGAGCAGGCCGTTCGCATTGCTCCGCTGGTCTATGGCCGCGGGCAGAGCGGGCCAGAGAACATCAACACGGCGAAGCTTTCCGAGTTCCTGGCGAACTGTTATTCCGAAGCGTTTCGCCTGAGCGAAGCCGAAGAACTGTACACCCGGTGCGCCGAGACCGCCCGGCGGGAAGAAGGCGCCAACAGCCCGATGGTTTTCCGTTGTCAAGGCAACTTGGCGCTGGTGTGCTTTCGGCTGAACCAGTGGGAGCGGGCGGAACAGTTGTTTCTTGCGTCGCTGAGCCGCCGCGACCCGCGCGACGATTGGGGTGTGCGGGCCAACAACCTGGCGTACCTCTACATGACGAGCGACCGGCATCGTGCGGCCGAAGAATGGTTTCGTAAGTCGCTGGAAGTGTGGGCCGGCCGAGACGACCGCCATTCCCGCCTGATGACCGCCCAAGGCCGTCACGGGCTAGGCATGGCCGCGTATAAACAACATCGGTACCCGGAGGCGCAGGCTTTTTTTGAGCAGGCCCTCGACGCGCGCCAAGCCTTGCTGCCGGCCGACAGCCGCTGGGTTGCGCAGTCCCAAGGCATGTTGGCTAGCGTCTTGTCGAGCCGCGGGCAAGATCGTGAAGCACAACGGCTCGCCGAACAGGCGGAAAAAGCCTACCGCGATCGCTGGGGAAGCGAACACGTCGATGTGGGATTGCAACTGCACGAACTGGGCCTGCTCCTGGCGCGGCAAGGCGTTTTGCCGCGGGCGGTCGCCAAGTTGGACGAGTCGCGGCGAATTTACCGCGCGTATCTGGGCGGCGTTCTCACGGGGTTGTCGCAGCCCGAGCAGTTGCGGTTCCTGGCCGAAGAGCGGCATCGATTTATGGACGTGGTCGCCTTGGCGCGCAATCATCCCGACGACGCCCGCCTGGTACGGGCGTCGTTGGAATGGGCGCTGAACGAAAAAGGCGTCGTGCAGCAGACTTTGGCCGAGCGGCTCTTGCAGGCCCGCGATGCACACCGTCAACCTGAACTGGCCGCCCTGCTGGCGGAGTTGAACGAGGTCCGGCAAAGCCTGGCGGCAATCGCGGCCGCGGGCGACGAGAAGCAGAATCGCTGGAACGAGTTGACGACCCAGGAACGCGACTTGGAGCGACGCCTGGGGCGAATCAACCAGCGGCAAGCGGCGCCGGCGTGGGTGGAGCTGTCCTCAGTCGCCCAGGCGCTGCCCGAAGAAAGCGTGTTGGTGCAGATCGTGCGCGTCGATCGCGAGCGCCCCGCGGTCAGCGCCTTCGGAGCGCGGCCGGCTCACAAACCATCCTACGTCGCGTGGACCTTGCGGAAACGCGACGCGCGCGTGCAACTCTTCAACTTGGGACCGGCCGACACGATTGACGCTCAGATTGCCACGATCCGCAAAACGCTCGGGCAGGCAAACGATACGATCCGCACGCTGGGCGAGCCAGAGGCGGAGCGCGTCCTTTTGGAACAACTGAGCGCCCTCAGCCGCCGCGTGTTTCAGCCGCTCTTGCCGGCCCTGGAAGACGCGCGGCGCCTGGTGCTCTCGCCCGATGGCGCACTGTGGCTGGTCCCTTGGGCGGCGCTGCCCACGGCCGAGGGTCGGTACGCCGTCGAGGACTACCAGATCAGCTTCGCCATTAGCGGACGCGAACTGGCCGCCACCCACACCCGGCTGAACGGGGCGGGAGTCATCATGGCCAACCCGAATTACGATCTGGCGCCGGCTCAAGCGCAGTCGTCGTTGCGGGCGATCTACCGGGGACGCAGCCTTCCGCAAATCCCGCAAACGCGCGGCATTGGCAAGCTGAGTGACTTGCCCCATGTCGCCCCGCTCCCCGGCACGGCGGACGAGGCCGAAGCGATCAAGGACAGCCTTGCGCGGTACGTGGGCCAAGAACCGATTGTCTATCAGGACCAGTACGCTTTGGAGAGCATGTTCCGCCGGTTGCGGCAGCCGACGGCGCTCGTCCTTAGCACGCATGGTTTCTTTTTGGAGGACGAACATGATCATTCGGGTAGTGCGGGACAATCGCAAAATAATCCGCTGTTGCGGTGCGGTTTGCTGCTGGCCGGCTGCAATGTCCGCGACCGCGCGAAGGAGGCCGGCGAGGACGGCATTCTGACCGGCTTGGAAATTGTCGGGACCGACTTGCGAGGCTCCGACCTGGTGGTCCTGAGCGCCTGTGAAACGGGACTGGGACAGGTTCGCAATGGCGAGGGCGTGGCTGGTCTTCGGCAGGCATTCCAGCTTGCCGGGGCGAACGCGGTTGTTTCCACGTTATGGCTGATTCCCGATAAGGAGTCGGCGCTGTTGATGAAGGCGTTTTTCGATAACCTCGCCAAAGGTCAGGCCAAGGCCGAAGCACTGGGCAACGCGCAGCGGGCCATGCTCCGCTTCCGCCGCGGCCGCGACGGCGCCGCCCATCCCTTGTACTGGGCCGCATATACGGTCACGGGGCGGTAGAATGCGCCCTGAACGGTTCGCTTGGAAGTGTGGCGCGCGAAACCGCAAGCCTTGGCGCTTGTGCCCAACCCGGCGTTGTACCGGGATGAGCGATTCCGACGCTGTTGATCACAGACGTTCCAGGAACAAAATGATAATGCTCCGGTTCCTTCGATTCGTTGTCGCGCCGATCGTGACGTTGTTGGCCTTCGCTCCCGCAACTTTCGCGCAAAGCCTGGATTACCAGTTGATGAAGCACGCGCCGCGGATCATTGAACGCTTGCGGGAAAAAGACTGCAAGAACGTCGGCGTGCTGAAATTCCGCGTGAAGAAAGGCGACGGCCCGGTTAGCGACCGCGTTGGCTCGCTCAACATGCTGCTGGCCGATCGGCTGGAGGTGGCGCTGGCGCTGGCCAACCCGCATGCGCCCGCCAGGCAAATCAACTTGATCCGTAACTCCAGCGCCGTGGCGGCCAACACCCCTGGCGCCAGTCATCTTTCGGAGGAAGGCCGCGCGCGCCTCTTCGCGCAGCGTTACCCGTTAGCCTGGGGCGATGAACAGGTCAGCCCCGACGCCTTTCTTACGGGGGTCGTTCTGGTGGATGCGAACCTGCGGCGAATGACGGTCGGAATTTTGGTTTTCGACCGCCGCGGCGGTAAGCCGGAACGGGCGATTGATCTATTCACCGCGACGCCCGACCCCGCCACGCTTGGCGAGATGGGCGAGAGCTTCCACTTGCGCGGGCTGTTCGATGAAGGCGCCGTCAAACTTTCCCAGGAGCAAGCCGCGCAGAAGGCCGTCGAGCAGGCGGCGGATGTCAAGTCGAGCGAAGCCCGGCACCCGCTGGACGATCCTGCGGCGCCGGTCACGCTTGACGTGTTTTACGACGGTCTGCCAGTCGCCATTCAGTTTGAAGGGGGCAAGGCCCGCGTTCCCGAACCGCGGGAAGGCCAAAAGGTCAGCCTGACCATCGGGCGCAACGGCGCCAAGGACCGCCTGGCCTTGGTAGTCAAGGTGAACGGAGAGAACACGCTGTTCCGCGAGCGCGTGCGGGACCTGGATTGCCGCAAGTGGATTCTGGAGCCGAATCGAAACAGCCTGACCATTGAAGGCTACCAGATGAGCGACCATCGCCGCGAGGACTTCCGCGTTCTTTCGCAAGCCGAGTCCGAGTCGCGCGAGATTGACTATGGCGTCGACGCGGGGCAGATTTCGATCACCGTCTTTCGAGAAAAATCGAACGGCGGCGCAGCCGAGCCAGCCCCCGCGCTGCCCGACTTGAATGCCGATCCCGAGGAACCGCTGCCCGACGACCTGGCGGCGCTTTCCCGCGGCGTGTTCCCCGCCCAGCCGCCGCGCAACCCCGCGGCCCTCAAGGCGCAATTGCGCGACGGCGCGCGCCGCGGCGGATCGCGCGGCCTGATTGCCGAGGGCGAGCAAAGCGAGCACAAAATTCGCACCGTCGAGTTTCAGGCGGACCCCGTCCCGCTGATGTCGGCCACGGTCACGTACTACCGGCCGTAACGCCGCGGCAAGTGGTGCGTCGATCCACCGCGCCCCAAGGGCGAGCGGTGATGTGGCCCCCCGCATGCACATCGCTCCAGCGCCGGCTTCATCTTAATCGCTTACGCCCCCCATTCTGTAACTGGGAATCCGTGCGCTCTGCGAGACTGGGAAAATTTTTCCGAATTTTCCCGTGGGTTTGACCTGCCGTGTCATGGGGCCAGCGAAAATCTGGGTATGGAGAGGAGGGAAGTTCACATCCTTCCTTAATTTGGTCCGCTCGCTCCGCGAGTGCACCACATAAAAAAACACTAACCCAACACCCAACGCCCCATGGACTGGAGCCACCCCCCCACCCTCGACCAAGACGCCAACTTGCTGCCCGACCTGATGGCGGGCATGTCGGTTGAAGCGCGGCCGTATCAGCTTCGCATTATCTCCAAGACGGTGCGGATGTTCAGCGGCGAGCACGTGAACCGGCACGGAGAACAAGAGCCGCCCGCCAATTCCGTGATGATCGAAAGCCCCACCGGGAGCGGCAAGACGGTCATGGGACTGTCGGTCGCGCGGCGCATGCAGCGGCAGTATGGGTATTCGGTGGGCTGGGTGGCCATGCGGCGTAACTTGCTGACGCAGGCCGAAGAAGAGAACCGCCGCCGCGGGTTTGACGTGGAGATGAAGTTGATCTCTATGTTCGACAAGAATCCGCCCCAGGTCGATATGCTCGTGGTGGACGAAGCCCAACACGACGCGGCCATGAGCATGGCCAACCTGCATTGCGTGATTCGCCCCCAGAAGGTGCTGGGGCTGTCGGCCACTCCCTACCGCACCGACCGCATCAAGCTGTGCTTCGACAAGGTGATTACCGACGCCGGAATCCACCAACTCATTCAAGACGGCTACCTGAGCCGCTACCGCCATTTCACGCTCCCTGAGCATACGCCGGAAACCGTAGCCCGGTTTTACGCCGCCGACCCTGCACGGTGGGGCAAGACGTTGATCTTTTTCCATCGGTTGGAGGAGTGCGAAGCCTGCCGCCGTCTCTTGGCCGAGTCGGGCCACGAAGCCGAGGTGGTGACCGCCAAGAGCAACCGCGATCAGCAACTGGATGACTTTACCGCGGGCCGCGTGAACGTGCTGATCAACATGGCGATCTTGACCGAGGGTTTCGATTGTCCTTCGCTGCAAACCGTGTTTTGCCGTCCCTCGGGCAAGAGTTGCACCATTCAGATGGGCGGCCGGGTGTTCCGCAAGCATCCCGAGTTTCCGCTCAAGCAAATCGTGCAGTGCAAGAAGACGCCGCACCCCTTTATCAAGACGGCCATGGCCGACGAGCAATACGTGTGGGTGGACGGCGAGTGGCGGACGCTCAAGCTCAACCAGGCGATTAACGCCATTACCCAGAACGCCCGGCGACTGATCGCCCAATCCCAGGTGGAGTTGCCCAAGGTGGTGGCCGCGCATCGCAGTCGTCCCATGCCTTGGGAGCGCGACGTCAACTTGTGAAGACGCTTCGCGTCGCAAACCCGCATTCCCACGCAGAGCGTGGCAACGACCTTCGACTTTCGACTTTCCCCCTTCGACCCTTTCCCCCTTTCCACGGACAGGAGACGATCCCGTGAAGACCACCAATTGGACCTTTGCTTACGGCACGGCTTGCGTGAAGGACTTCCACATTGCCGAAACGCGCAGAAGCAGCGCGGGCAGGGTGGGCGTGACGACCTTGGAGGTGGCTGGCGAGCGCGTGCAGCCCACCAAGCGGTTTTGGAAATCGTTCTTCAGCCGCTTTGGCGTGAACGACAACGTGTTCCGCTACTTTGACCCGACCGAGGTGTTCCAGCGGATCTCGGAGCGGTCGGCGGACGACGGGGTCCGCTACTGCGTGGAGCGGAACGACCAAGGCCAAAGCCGCCTGCTGGCGGTGAGCAGCCCCAAGCGGCCGGTGATCGATTATGACCAGGTCACCTCGCTGATTGGCCGTTATGACGGGCGAGACGTGCATTACGACAGCGGCATCATCACCAGCACGCATGCGCCGCGCTCGGGCGACCGCACCTTCCAGATTGGCGGCGACCAGTTCCAACACCGCTTTGTGATGGAAACGCCCATCGACGGCTTCAGCCATCCCAAGCTGTATCTTTCGTTCCTGCGGTTGATCTGCTCCAACGGCGCCATCGGATACAGCCAGGCTTTCCGCAGCGACATTAGCCTGGGCAAGGACATTGGCCACTGCATTGCCCGGGCGCTGGAAAGCTACGACAACGGCGACGGCTACGCGGCGCTGCGTCAGCGATTCGAGAGCGCGCAGCAGTCGTGGGCGTCGGTCCGCGAGTGCGTGCAGCTTTACAAAATGGTGCTCAAGCTCGGCGAGCAGTGCGAAGTGCAACGCGATGACTTGCTGCGGAGCCTGTACCGCACCACGGGCAACCTGAACGAAATCTACGGTCTGGCGAACCTGGACGCCTTGAGCGTCAAGCGGCAGCGAATCCTGCCGGCGCGGTGCCGCGTGTATGACTTGATTAACTTCGCCAGCGAGACCGCCACCCACCATGCGACCCCGGCGGGCAATCGCACCATGCAGGCCTTTATCGGCAGCTTGATCTCCGACGAGTACGACATGGAAGGCACCGCCGAAGCGGTGGGAGACTTCAACGACTTCTTCGTCGATGCCTCCACCCCCGGCCCCCGCCAGTCATTGAATTGACACGGCCGCGGCGTGGGGCAAGCTGCTCCTTCGTCCCATCGGGGCGAAGGCAGGTAGCCAGGGGCGCACACCCCCGGGACTTGAGTGCGGCGCACTCGCGGAGCGAGGGCGCCACATTTTCGACCAGGCCCCTTCCTTATCACACGCGGGGTTGGCCGTATAAACCAACCCGGCAGTTCGTGACGGCGCGGGCCGCCGTCACGAGAACCCACCCTCTCTTGGCTGATCCTTACGCCTCGCTCCACCGCCCGGCCACGTCGGCGGCGATGGTCGTCAGCAGATCGTCCAAGTCTTCCTCGTCATTCGCTTCGCCTTCACCCTTCAGCGCGTCGCGATCTTGGCGAGCGATAACGGTGACGGGCGGCTGCGAATCTTCGGCCAATCCTTTGAAGGTTGAATCCGCGGCTTGTCCTTGCTCTTCTTCGCCCGCCGCGGCGCCGGTGGTCGGAGCCTTGCCCGAGAGCGGATCGAACGCCAGCGCTTGAGGCGCTGCGTTCCGCTCGCTTTCGCCTTCGCCCTCGGGACCGGCGGCGTTCGCCTGAATCTGGCTGCGCAGGAAGGTGACAATCGCCAGGATGTCGGCCGCGTTGACCAGGCCCTCGCCCGTGGGATCGATATATGGCGGGCGGAACGGCGAGACCTGAATGTGGTCGGGATTGTTCAGGTCGTGGACGTTCGAGCCGGTCACTTGCAGGTTGTCGCGAATGTCGTTCACCACCAGCAATGCGTCCAGCACGCTGACCAGCCCGTCGGCGTTCACGTCCAGCGAGCGGGCCGGGTTCTGCCACGCGTTGGGCGGATTGAGAATTCGCATCGACACCGTGGCCACGTTGGACAGGGCGCCTTCGTTGTCGCGAATCTGGTAAGTGAAGGTATCGGAACCGGCGAAGTCGGCCCGCGGCGTGTAGAGCACCGTACCGTCGACGTTGACTTGCACGGCGCCGTTGACCGGCCCGGTCACGATCTGAATCGAACCCAGGTCCAGGCCGCCGTTGGCGCCCATGGGGTCTACGTCGCTGTCGTTGTTCGCCAGGTTCACCGTGACGGCGATGTTGCGAATGGTGGTCCCGCTGTCGTTGGCGGCGATGGGCGGCTCGTTCGTGCCCATTACCGTGACCGTGACCGTGCCGTTGGTGACGCTATCGACACCGTGGCTGTCTCGGGCGCGGTAGGTAAAGGTCACCGTGCGCGACTGGCCCGTGCGCAAGTCCTGGAACTCGGCGCCGGGGTCGAAGGTGAACGTGCCGTCGCCGTTGTCGATGGCGGTCCCTTCGCTGGGTTGCGTGAGGAGCGTGTACTGGAGCGTGGTTTGATCGTCGTCGCTGTCCACGTCGTCGCCCGCGAACGCGGTCGAAACGGTCCCGCCATCCTCGAAGGCGGTGACATCCTGGTTGTTCGCCACCGGCGCATCGTTGACGCCGGTGACCGTGACCGTGACGGTGGCTGGCGGGCCAGCCAGGCCATGTTGGTCGATGGCGACGTAAGTGAACGTGACTTGCCGCGTCTCGCCCATCGCCAGGTCTTGCAGATCGGCGCCGGGGTTGTACTGGAAGACGCCGCCCACGTTCTCGACCATGCCATTGCCCGCGGCGGGCTGGGTGTCGATGGCGAAGGTAATCGTCGTGGCGTCGTCGTCGCTGTCGGCGTCGTCGCCGCTGAAGGTCAGCGGAACCGCCGGCCCGTCTTCGACAGCTTCGGCCGTGGTGGGGTTGGCGGTCGGCGCGTCGTTGGCGCCGTTGATGGTCAACGAGACCGTGGCCGTGCTCACGCCGCCGCGGGTGTCCTCGATGGTGTAAGTGAAGCTGTCCTGGTCGGTCTCGCCCACAATGAGAGCGTTGAACGCGGCCGAGGTGGTGGGATCGTACGTGAAGGTCCCATCGGCGTTCACCCGCAAGGTGGCGCCCGAAGGCAACACCACGTCGTCGCCCACAACGGTGGCGTCGCCGTTAACCGCGGCCACGGTCGTGGTATCGCCGAGGTCGGCGTCGGAATCGGGGTCTTCGACGTTGGCGGCGCCGTCGGTGTCGTCGGTTATCACGTTGCCCGTCACCGGCGTATTGTCGTCGGTGGTGTACGAGTTGGGCCGCGCGATGGGATCATCATTGACGCCCGTAATGGTGAGCGACACGGTGGACGTGCTCGTCCCGCCCTGGCCGTCGTCCACGGTGTAGGTGAAGGTGTCCTGGCCGGTCTCGCCCATTTGCAGCCCGTTGAGTGCTGCGGACGTGCTGGGATCGTAGATCATCGAGCCGTCGGAGTCGATGCGGACCGTGGCGCCCGAGGGCAACACAAAGTTGTTGCCCACCGCCGCCGGATCGCCGTTCACGGCGCTCACCGAGAGAATGTCGCTGGAGTCAGGGTCCGAATCCGGTCCCTGGCCGGCGCCGGTGTCGTCGGTAATGACGTTGCCTGTGGCCGTGCTGTTGTCGTCGGTGGCGTAGGTGTTGGGCCGAGCCGTGGGATCGTCGTTCACGCCGGTGACAGTCACCGTGACGGTCGCCGGATCGCTTTCGGCGCCGTGCTGGTCAATCGCGATGTAGGTGAAGGTCACGTCGCGGCTGACGCCCGCCGACAGGTCCTGGAAGTCGTCCCCCGGATCAAACGAGAACGTGCCGTCGCCGTTGTCGATCGCTGCGCCTTCGCTCGGTTGCGCGTCGATGGCGAAGGTAATGGTCGTGGGATCGTCGTCGCTGTCGGCGTCGTCGCCGCTCAACGTGATCGGCACGACCGGGCCGTCTTCCTCGGCGCTGGCGGTCACCGGATCAGCCGTCGGCCGATCGTTCAGACCCGAGATGGCGATCGACACGGTCGAGACGCTCATCGCGCGGCCGTCGCTGATGGTGTACGTAAACATCTCGGAAGCGGGGGCGCCGTCAATCAGATCGTCGAACGCCCCGGCCGGATCGTAGGTCAATGCGCCGTCCGAAGCGATTGTCACCCGCGCGCCCGTGGACAGCGTCACCGGGACGCCGACATCGGTCGTAATCCCATTCACCGCCACCACGGTCAGCACGTCGCCCTGATCGGGATCGGTATCGACGCCCGAGGTCGTGTCGTCGGTAATCACGTTGCCGATGACCGCCGTGTCCTCGTCGGTCGCATAGGCGTTGAACCGGGCGACGGGCGGATCGTTCACGCCCATGACCGTCAGGGTGACCGTGGCCGTATCCTGACCGCCTTGGCCATCGTCCAACGTATAGGTGAAGAAGTCCTGGCCCGACGAACCTTCCGGCAGCGACTGGAGCGAGGCGGAAGTCCTCGGATCATAGATGAACGCGCCGGAATCGTTCATGGTCACGGTGGCGCCTGACGGCAACACGAACACGTTGCCCGTGGGCATCGTCAGGTTTTCGCCGTTGACCTGGCTCACGGTGAGGATGTCGCTGGAGTCGGGGTCGTCGTCCTGGCCGTCGATCAGATCGGGATCCACAATGACCATGCCGCCGACGGTGGTGTCTTCCGTGGTGGTGTAGCTGTTGCGCCGCGCGTTGGGGTCGTCGTTCTCGCCTTGGACCGTGATCCGCACGGTGGCGATGTTGCTCAGCAGGCCATGCTGGTCCGTGACCCGGTACGTAAACGTGACTTCGCGCGATTCCCCGAGGGCCAGGTCCTCGAAATCTCCATCGGGATCAAAGGTGAACGTGCCGTCGCCGTTATCGGTGACCACGCCGGCGCTTGGCAAGGTGAGGATCGTGTACGTGAGCGTGCTGGGATCGTCGTCGCTATCGACGTCGTCGCCGCCCAAGGTCCCGTCCTCCGCCGGGCCGTCCTCGGAAACCGTCAGTAACACCTCGCTCGCCGTGGGAGCGTCGTTCAGGCCCGTCAGCGTGATGGTGACGGTCGCCGTGTCCTCGCCGCCATTTGGATCGGCAATGGTATAGGTGAAAGTTGTATTGAAGACCTGACTTTCGGCCAGGAAGTCAAACGCGCCGGTCGGATCGAAGCTGAAGGTTCCGTCCTCATCGACGGTGACCTGAGCGCCCACCGTGGACGGCGCCACGGGCGGCAAGGTGAACGTGTTGCCCGTGGCCATCGTCACGTCTTGGCCATTAATCTTGCTGACCACCAGAACGTCGTCGGGCGCCGTGCCGTTGACGTCAAAGTCAAAGTCCACGCCGTTTCCGGTATCGTCGGTAAGCAAGTTGCCGCCCACGGCCGTTTCTTCGTCGGTCGCGTAATCGTTGGGCCTGGCCACCGGCGCGTCGTTCTGGCCATTCACGCGGATCGTGACCGTTCCCACCGCGGCGGAAGGCAAGCCGCCCACCGTGGACTGGTCGGAAATGCGGTAGGTAAACGTGTCGTCGGCAAATTCGCCCAGCGCCAAAGCGCGCATCGTCGTCGAGGTGCGCGGGTTGTACGTCAACGAACCGTCCGCGTTGACCTGCAACCTGGCGCCCGAGGGCAGCGTAATCAGTTGCCCCACGTCGGCCTGTTGCCCGTTAACTTCGATCACAATCAGGTTCGGCATGGCGCCGCCGTCGGGATCGTCGTCGTTGGCCAGCAGCCCATTGACCGCGAGTACGGTGCGCAGCGTGTCTTCGTTCGTGGTGTACATGTCGTCGTTCGCCACCGGCGGAATGCCGTCGATGATGTTCACCACGTAATCTTCGACTTCGCCGTCCTCGGCCAGCCCGGTCGGAGCCAGACCGCGAACGGTGGAGAAGCGGAACCGGGCCAAGGTTGGGCCGAGCGGCTTGGGCGTCAGCGTCGGAACGCGCGTCACCAGGTCCGGCCCGGCGTTGTCGTCCGCGACCAGGGCCACGTCGACGAAAATGTGCTCGCCGGGATCCAGCCAGTCGCCGTCCTGGTTCCAGTCGATCCACGCGTTGAGGAACCCTTCGCCCGACGCGTTGACTGTGAACTGCGTGTCCAGGAACTGGTTGAGGATGGTGTGGGTCACGCCGTTCTCGCTCGTATCGGCGTCGGCGCCCGCCGAGGGCTGACCGTCGGCGTCGGCGTCGACCGCGGCGCCCAGCCGCAGTGGATCGGAGCCGATGATGGCGTGCCGCGCGCCGTTGTCGGCCAGCAGCGTGGGGAACCGGGCGCCCGCCGAGACCGAGAGATCCGGCGCGTCGCCATAGTCCAGTTCAACGCCCGGCATGACGATGGTGAACACCGTGCTGCCATCGGTCCGATTCGCCCGGATCGGGTTGCCCGCCAGGTCGGCGATTGGCGCCACGCGTTGCAGTTCGATGCCCGCGACGTCGGTGGCGCCCTCGATAATAATTCGGTCGTCGTCCAGTTGGGTGGAGATTCCCGTCAGCAGCGACGCGCCGTTGATGGCGTCGAACAAGAGCCGCGCCACCTGCTGCTCGGTCACGTCGGCGCTGGGGAGGAAGACCACCGGCACGGCCCCGCCGGGGACGCCTTCTTCGTTCACCTTCGTGCCCGCGGTGTTCACCGTGTACTCGGCGGTGGCGTCCAGGGCCAGCGACACGTCATCCACGATCGTGGGCGTAAGCCCGAGGTTGGCGCCGAGGATGGCCGCGCGCATCGCGCTGAGGATTTGCGGGCCGTCGTTCGCATTCACGAACGAAATCCGCACCGCACTGGGGTTGTTCAGAGCGGGGTTGTTGCTGAACTCAAAGACCGTGGCCACGCCGTTGCGGGTGATCGTAAAGTTCTCGCCGTCGCCAATCAGGCCAGGAGTATAAAGGTGCGCCAGGGCGGGGGCGCCCGACGTGTCCAGCGTCGTGCCTGCCGGGCCGTTGAGCCGGACCAGCACGCGGCCTTGGCCGTCCATCGTGCGATCGGGAGCGAGGCCCGTCAGCGGCGCCGTGGCGAGGGCCGCCAGAATGGCGTCGGCCAGTTCGCTAGCATCCGACGCCAAGGGCGACGCGGTGATAAGCACCGGGACCGCCGTCAGGTCGTTCACCACGCCGTTACTGTCGAATTCGAAGACGACGGTGTTCGCGCCGTCGTTGACCGTGAAGGTGTCGCCGTCGGTCACGCCGCCAATGGCGCCGCCTTCCTCGGGCATGCGCATGACTTGGCCGCCCGGCAAACGCAGGACAAGGTTGCCGGTCACTCCCGCCTGGCCCGTCACCGTCAGGGCGGTTTGGGAAAGCTCCAACAGATGACCCGGATCGCCGGCTGCGGGACCCTGGCCGCCCAAATGGACGCGGCCGTCCAGCAGGTCGGTCGCCGTCAGTCCCAAGCTGGCCGCTTGCGCATTGATCGCGGCGGCAGTCTTGGCGGCGATCTCCAGGTTGGTGTCGTCGGGCAGGATGTCAATCGGCAGATTGCCGGCGATGTTAGGCGCGCCGTCGGTGGTGAACTCGAAGGTCAGAATCTGGCTGCCGCCGCCGGCCATCGGCGCGCGGACCGTGAAGTATTGGCCGTCCTCCACGCCCGCCGCGACGCCGCTTTGCGTGAGACTTGGCGGGATCGATACAATCTGGTCCTGGGCGTTGCTTCCCAAGTGGATCACGCCGCCCGGCAAGAGCTTGGGCGACAGGGCCAGGCCCGACGCGGCAATGGCGTCGATGATGGCCTGGGCGACGGCGTCGGGCGTGCTGGCGCCTCCGGGCTGGCCGAACTGCGAGAACGGAACGCGGATGAAGTTCGGATCGCTGATCGACCCCGGGTTGGGGTTGCTGTCGAACTCGAAGGTGACGATCGTCATTCCGTCGTCGCTGCTCAGCTCGAAGACCTCGCCGTCCGCCACGCCGCCTGGATTGCCTCCCAACGGCGAGACGGTCAATTCCAACGTGCGCGGAACGGTCAGCGTGTAGCCGCTTTCGTACTCGAAGGTGACGTTCGCCCCTTGCTCGTCCCGAATGGTGAACTGCTGGCCGTCGGTCACACCCAAAGGTCCGAACGCGGGCGGAGCATTGAGGGTGAACTCCAGCCGGTTGTTCAGGTCGATGGTATACAGGCTGTTCGGGTTCCACAGGCCCGAGAACGGCGTCAGTTCGAGAATTCCGCTGTTGGCGTCGTACCCAAAGTTGTAATCGACAAAGGGAGTCAACGTGCGGCCGTCCTGCCGGACGCGCACCGTATTGCTGAGCACGGTGGTGGGGTCCAGGCCCGTGCCGCGGAACACGAATTCCGGCCCGATCCCGTCGCCGAGCAAGATGCGGAACCGTTCGATCAGGCCGTCTCGCAGATCGACAAAGGTTGTTCCCAGATCAACGTCCACGCCCGCGGCGTCGTTGTCTTGTGGATTCAAGATCACGGAATACGGCCGGTCCACGTCGGCCCGCTCCACGGCGCCGCGGTCCTTGAACACCTCGGAGCCGCCGCCCGTCGGGTCGATGCCCCCGATGTCGATGCGTTGCTGACCGTACACGTCTACGCTGGGCGCGCGAATTAGCGATTGCGGAATTCCCAGCGGCGTCTTGAATCCTCCCAACGCCAGCGCGTCGGCGAAGGTGTTCAGCGAGCTGTCAATCGCCAACACGTTCGGCGCCGGATAGAAGTTGTTGATGTCCGGGTTGACGAACAGCGGCCCGTTAATGGCCGGCGGTGGGAAGTCGTTCGGCCCGCGGCCATTGGCCGGGGTGGGAGCATTCAGGAACAAGTTGTAGTTCGCGACCGGCGCCACCGAGGCGGTATTAATGCTGATCCCGGTCTGCAAGTTCGCCAGGATGTTGTTGAGGATCGTGGGGCTGGCGTTCTCGGTCACTTGAATGCCCGTGCCGCTGGGCGTCGTGCCGCCGTAGATCGTATTGTTAACGATCCGCCCCATGGGAACGGCCGCGCGGGGAACGTTGCCGGTGTTGGGATCGCCGCTGTAGAAGATACCGCCCTGCCCGAGGTCGGTAATCACGTTGTTCACCACGGCCACGCCCGGCGCCAACCGGTTGGAGTTCAGCACGTTGGTGTTCCGCGGAGCGCCGGGGAAGGGCAGGTTGCCGCCCGCGCCGCGAGCGCCGGCGTCGATGAAGACGCCAAACGCCGCGTTATTGCTGAAGAAGTTGTTGTCGATCTGGATGTGCCCTTGCTCGCGGAGCACGTTGCGGTCGCCCACGCGATCAAACACCGTCAGCAACGAGTTTTGCGTTGGCGCCACTTCCAGCAGGCCGCGCCCGGAGGAGAAACCTGGGGCCGCCGCGAAAATCGTGACCCGGCGCTCCAAATCCGCCACGGGTTCATCCACCGCGGCGATGTCGAATTGCACCGACGCCGCCCCGGCCGGAATGGTGACGATCCGCGGGACCGAAGCTTCGCTGGGATCGCTGCTATAGAGGAACACGTCCAAGGGGGCCGCCAGGGAACCGGTGCGGGCCACGGTTCCCACCGCCGCCTGAGGGCCGGCGCTCTCGGAGATGGTGAACGGAGAAACCGCCACGGCCAGTCCCTGGGGCGGCGTGGGTGTTTCGTCGTCGGTCACGTCCACCAGCGAAAATACACTGGCGTAGCCCGTGGCCGTGGCCCGAACCAAGACTGCCTGCGATCCGTCCACCAGGGCGTCGTCGATCGCCGTGATGGGGAACGTCGCCGATGCGGCGCCGGCGGGAATCATGACCGTGACGGGCACAGTCAATTCGTCGCTCGCGACCTCCGCGGGCGGATTGAGCCGAATGCTCTGGTTCGAGCCGACCAGCGTCGGATTCGTCCCGTCGTTGAGCGAGATCACCAACCGGTCCGGCGTTTGCGCGCCGATGTTCTTGACGCCCACGGTGGACGACGCCCCGTTGTCTTCCCCGGCGCCGGCCAGCAGATCGACGTAGTTGAACTGAATCGCGCTGTCGAACTCGTAGAGCACGGCCTCGAACGTGGCCGCCTCGGTCGGCGACCCATAGGGCGGGACCATCTCCCACCGCACCACGAGCTTGTTAAACCCTGGATGCGCGGGATCGGGGAGCGTGGCGGCGTACACGGCGTCGGCCGCGTTGACGTCGGTGACCCAGTCGTTCCACAAGGCGGCAATGGCGGCCTGCGGGACCGTGGTCGTCAGGTCGTTGTTGGAGAATTCGGTGTTCCCCGAGCCAAAGGTAATCAGGCCGTTGGGACTGACGAACAGCGTGCTGTAGATCGACCCGAAGAACGTGAAGTTAAACCCGATCGGAATTTCGGTCGGGGCGTCGTCCTCGTTGTCGATGACGCGGTTGGCCAAGGCGACCACCGCGGCATGCTGCTGGAAAGCCACGTCGGTGAAGGTGTACGGTTGCGGCGTGGAGTCCAGGGCTTGGAGCGTCACGGTCAGCGGCGCCGAGAGGTCCCCTTCGCGCGTGACCGTGCCCGTGGCCGCGCCGCCGTTCTCCGAGAGGGTCGAGGTGGGCACGGTCACCGTCAGGTTCGGCGTGAACGGGACGGTGGTCGCTTCAATGGCGTCGGTCAGCTCGACGCGATTGCTGGTCGCGGTGTTGCTGGCCGTGACCGCGAACTCGGGCGTCAGTTTCGGGAACTGCGCGCTGCTTCCGTTAAACACGGTGTTGACGCTGTTGATGGCCGCCGTGATCGACGCGGCCACCACGTCGGCCGGGTCGCCCGCGGTGAACGGCACGGCGATTCGGCCTTGGCCATTGGCTCCCACGCCCACGCCGCCGGCGCTGTTGTATTCAAATTCAATGGTGTGTACGCCGTCGCTAATCAGGAACACCTGGCCGTCGGTCAGGGTGGACCCGTCGCCCGCGATCAGAGAGCGTCCCTGGACCAGGCGGCTATTCGTGTCGAAGAGGGTCGCGATTCGCGTTTCGGGGGCGATCATGGTGATCGTGTTGCCCGGCCCGCCCATGCCGCTGATGTATTCCATGCCGCGGCGCATTTCCAATTGATACGGTCCCGCCAGCGATTGTTCGGGCGAACCGGTGGGCGGCGTGGTGCGGCCGTTGGCGTACTTGTTGAAGAAGCTCGTTCCGCCCGTCGCGGCCCCGGTCACCATTTCGCCGCGTTCGGCGAAGCCGACGATAATGTCGTCAACGTAGAATCCCTCAAAGTTGTTTTGCTGGCCGCGGGTGTTGGAGTTGAAATTGCCAAAGGCGTCGCCGTCCAAGCTCTGGTTGAACGTGCCCGCCGTGTGGAACTCAAATCGGAGTTGCAAGTCCTTGCGCCCGGCGAACTCGGCCAGGTCAATGCGGGCCTGCCGCCACTGGGCGCCCGTGGTTTCGAAGAGTTCCTGCACGTCCTGCCGTGGGTCGCCCAATTCGGCGGCCGAGGTCGTCAGGTAGGTGGATAGCTCGGCGTCAAGCGTGGAGTTGTTGGTGGCCACCAGGCTCCACGTCTCGCCGCCGTTGCTGGTGACGTACACCCGGGCGCTGTCGCGCATGCCCGTGCCGCCGCTATTGGCGTCCTGGGTGTTGAGGAAGTAGTTGAAGTACAGCGTCGGCTTGTCTTTGTCGTCGTAGCCTTCCAGGCTGAAGGGATTGGTCACCAAGGCCCCCAGCGCGCCGCCGGGCAGGTTGTAGTTATCGCCAATGGCCGGATTGGAGGACAGGGCTTCGTGGAACCTGGTGCGGTGCACGCCCAACTGCCCGTTGGATTCGTAGCGGAAGTAATCCTGATCGGCGTTGTCGTTGTACTCCTCGAACCCGAAGTAGAAACTGGCGCCGCCTTGGGCCTCGGTCAAGTCACGGCCGTTTACATTGTGCTCGAAGTCACCGGGGTTACGGCTCAGGTCGAAGGCCTCGTTGATCCCGTGCCCCTGGTCGGTCCCGCGGCGCGTGGTGGGATGCCAGAGGTTGAAGTCCAGCGGCGAAAACGCCAGACCCACCGAATTGTTCAGGCCTGCGCTGAAAACGGGCGTGCCCGCCACGTCGGTCGTGGCGTGGTTGGCGACCGAGACGTGCAACGTGTAGGCGGCCCCCGCGGGAACCACGTCAGGCGTGGCCGGCGCAATGGGCGTGGCCATGCTTGAGGCGCCTACTTCCACGTAGTACGTGCCGGCGGGCAAGTTCAAATCCAGGAACGAATCGGCATTCTTGGTGCTGCCGCCTTGCCCGTCGGTGAAGCGGGCGTCGTTGTTGCTGGTGATTTCGGTCCCTGCCGCGTTGAGGATGCGGACGAACGAATCAAATCCGGCGCTGGTCCCGTCGATGTCGACGATCACGCGCCCGCTGCCAGCCGGAACCACGAACCGATAGTAGTCCAAGGTGTCGTCGCCCGTCGCGTTGACCGAAACGTGCGGGAGGTTGCGCGACGTATTGGCCGCGGCCGCTCCGATGTTCGGATCGGGGTTGACGTCCCAACTGGCCAGTTCCAGGTTCTGCGCGCCGACCAGCGTGGGGGCGTTGTTCGGTTCGGCTTCAACAATCTGTGAGCCTTGCACGGGATACGCGCGGGAGTCGTCGGGATCGAGCAAATAAAGTTGACCCGCCGAGGTCGAGCCGAACAGCAAGTCCGCGTAAATCTCGCTGTGTACGTTCTGCGGCCCAAGCGACAGCCCGGTAAAGACGGCGCCGGGAACGGTCATCGTCAGCGACCAGGCGCCAATGGAATTGCCATCGCCGGAAACCGTGGTTTGCCAAATGTTGCCGCCTTCGTCCGCGGCGTAGAGCCTGCTGCCATTCAGGGCGTTAAACGCTAAGCCCGTAATGTCGCCGATACGAGCCGCCGGCAATGGCCCGCTTGCTTGCGGACCGGGCGAGTTGGGGTTCGTATCGGCCGCCGCCCCGGTATTGGGGTCGATTCGCCAGATCGACGGCGGATTGTTGAAAAGATCCGCGGGATTAGGCGGCGTGGCGCCGCTCGTGGTGTCGTTCGCGTTGAAATTATTCGCCGCGAATCCCTGGAAAACGCCCGTATCCAGGCGGCGGAAGGTCAGCGCGTCGAAGGACTGGCCCGTGTTCGGGTCGGTATTAATACCGTCGTCGCCCAAGTTCGTTTCCGCCCCGGTTCCCGTGTCCAGTTCACGGTAGTTGCCCGAGTTGGCGTTGTTGGGCGCGGCCGGGCGCGTCTGGGCGAACAGCCGTCCATCGGGACGCATGGCGATGTCGCCAAAGGCGGAAATGCCACCCGGCCGAATATCCGTGACAACCTGCCCCGTAAACGGATTGATCGTGCGAAAGCGGCTGCCCGTAGCGGCGAACAGCACCACGTCGCCTAGCGAGAACGGGACCACGTGGTTGCTTAGCTCGATCTCGCTCTTGATATCCAACATCGGGCCGGCGACGGGCGTGATAGACGAAAAGCCATCCGGTGTTCCACTGGTGTAGCCCTGGAACCCAATATGATCCTCCACGATCCGCTGGATCGAGTTGATCGGCTCCAGCCGGGTCAGAATGTTCGTGCCGGTGGGGCCGCGCAGCGTGGCGTCGATTTGCGCGGGAATCTGGGCGTTGGACGAGACCGCCACATAATAGGTGAAGGTCGAACCGGGCGTGGCTGCCGGGAATTGCTGCGTTCCGATGAACGGATCGAGCTTGCCGAACGAGCCGCGCCGCAGGTCGTCGCTGTCCAGGCCCTGGCCTGGCGCCGGCTGGTCGTCGGCGATGTTCGAGTCGTGCCCGACCAGGATCAAGCGGCCCGCGGAATCGAAGACCGACAAGATCGTGTCGGGGCGCACCAGGCCGTCGGCGTAATCAATGTCGAACATCATGGCGAACGACTTGCCGCCGCCATTCACGCCGCCAATGGCTTGAATGTCGTCGTAGCCTAGCTCGAACTCGTACCAATCCACGTCGGTAACGCCCGAGAGGCCGCCAGCCACGCTGAACACGTTGCGGTCCGACGTCAGCAGGTTGCCCAGCGCCAGGGCGTTGGCGTTCGAGGCGCCGGTGGTAATGTCGTTAGGCGGTTCGGCCGATTCGCCCAACAGCGGCGAATGATAGGGAGCGCCCAGCACCTCGACCCCGTTGGTGGCGAAGCGAATGTCGGCGTGATGCACGGTCGAGGCCGCCACGTTATCGACCTGCCGCAGGCGGATGTTCAACTGGTACTCGCCGCGCGTGCGGCCGCCGTCCAGGTTATTCTCTTGGCCCGGCGCGGGACGACTGCGGACCCGCACGAAGTACGTCTCGCGCTGCGCGGGATTGCCCGGCAGGATGGCGCGGAACCCTTCGTCGTAAACGATTCCCTGTGAGGCGTCGTGCCGGTTGCTGGTATAGTAGTCGCCGCCCAGCAACGGGTCTTTGATCATGTCCATCGCCAGGCCGGAGAACTGTCCGTCCAGCGAGCGGGCAAGCACCACGCCCGAACCGTTCACAAGCTCCAGCACCGTGTCCAGGTGGAAGGCGGTGCGGTCAATGTCGAACCAGACTTCGCTGCCCGGTTGGGCCTCGAAGCTGTACACATCCACGTCGGTGGGGTCGTCCAGGGCGATGAACCCCTCGACCTGGAATCCCAGGCGGAGACTTTCGTCGCCGCTCTTTTCGTCCTTGGCCAATTGGCCCAGGAATTGCGCGTCGTTGGTTACGGCGTTCTGGTCCACGCCGTCGGTATAAGGTTTTTCCCGCTCCAAGACGATCGCCACGTTGCGGTCGTTGCTGTAGCGGTCGAACTTAATGCTTCGCCAGTCGCCGGCATTGGCGTTGCTGCCTCCGCCCGCCTGACTGACGATCGAGCTAATCATTGCCACGCCGAAACTGGTGGCGGTAACGCCGCCCGCTTGAATCTGGCCAATATCACCGGCGATGCCGCCCGTGGCGAATGCCATGTCAATATAGTCGGACTGCGTGGTACCCGAGGCGAAGGTCACGGTCCCGCCCGTATTCGTCGTAAATCCGCCTGAACCATCGGGCAGGAAGGCCGTGTTCATATTATTCAACGCCAAGGCCCGCATTCCGTCGCCGTCTCGCATGTTAGCCGAGACGATGCCTTCGAGCGTGACGTCGGCGGCCGTGAGCGCGCTCAGAATGCCGGTATACGACAGCGACGCGTCTTCCACATCGCGATCTTCGTTCGTCACCAGCAAGATGAATTTCTCGGCATCGGGCCGCAGCGGGTAATTAGCCAGCGCGTACTGGATGGCTTGATACCCGTCTTCGATGGCGCCGTCGGTTACAAGCCCCGCCGCCGCGGTCGCATACTCGGCGGCGGTGCCGAACAGCCCCCCGCTTGCGCCCAGCGGGTGGGCGTGCGGCGTCTCGTGGTTTGGATCGCCGAAGAACGAGCGGTCGCCGCCGCCGTAGCCAACCAAGCCGAACTGGTTGAGGCCGACCGCCGGGTCGTTGCCAATGCCACTCGCCATCAGCGCGCTATCGAGGCCAGCGATCAAGCCGACCGAGAATGTTTGGGCGAATCCCATCGACGCCGACTCATCCATCACCACGATAATGTCGACGTATGGCGCCTGCGTGCCGGGCTGCGTGACGGCGCCGCATGCATCCGGCGCCGTTTCGCGTTGCGCAAGGCCTCGCGGCGTGAAGCCGGCGCCGACCGAGCAATCGTTGAGCGAGGTCAGCACCACCGGATGGCCGGGGCGCCCCACCACCTGCACGGTGCCGCCGATGCGGTCGCTAATGTCCAGCGGCGCGCCGTTGGCCGTGAATCCGGCGTCGGCGCCGGTGAGCTTGACCACCAGGCTTTCGGTCTCGCGGCTTTGCAGCCGAATGCCCGTATCGGTGTGGTAATTGTTGGCGACGATTTCGTTCTGCAACACGTGGACGATGTCGGTATCGTCCCAGATGGTCTGGGTGGTGATTTGCTCGGCACGGACTTCCATCCCGTTCAGCGCGTTGTTGTCCAGGCGGTTCAGCCGCACCAGCGGGCCGCGGTTGTCGCCCAGTTCCGTAAACGCATCGGCGCGGCCGGTGCTCCGGCCCGGGTCGGCCACGACGCGCTCCTGGAGCGCGTTGGCGTTGATGCTGAGGGCGCTCCCCTGGTTATCCTGGATGATGTTGTTGACGACGATCGGCTGGGCGCCGAGCACGTAGATGGTGGTCCCCGCCTGGCCGGCGGCGTTGTTCTCCACCCGCGAGTTCGTCAGGCGGAGATGGGCTTGATGGACTTCGATGGTGCTGAAAACGTCGAAGTTCCCGCCCGCGGCCGTGCTGCCGCCGCCAAAGCCGATTTGCGCGTGGTCGATCGCGCCCGACGCGTTGGGGCGGAACACCAGGCCCGACCAATCGCCCGCGGCGGGTTGGCCCGCGGCGCCGTCGTTGTTGGTGTCGAAACTGTCGCCGTGGCCGTAGCGATCGTCCTTGAGCGAGGTGAACACGATCGGCTCGGCAGCGGTTCCCTCGGCCAGCAGCGTGGCGCCGAAGTCGACTTCGATCCGCGCGTTTTGCAGCTTGACGGTAATCCCCGGATCGATCTTCAACCGCGCGTCCAGGCGGGCGGTGTCTTGGAACGGGCCGCCCGGCTCGCCGTTGATCGTCAGGTTTTCGGTAATGATGTGGACGATATCGGTGTCGTCAAAGCGGGCCGATTTCTCCAGTTGATCGAGCACCGCGTCTCCGGTGACCGGGTCCGTCGTGGTGGCGATCTGCACGAACAGCCCATTCAGGCTGTTGTTGGTCAGAATGTTGCCGTGAATGTCGGGACCGATCCGCCCCAGCCGGTCGTCAAAGCTGTCGGGATTGGCCGAGATCGCCGCGTCCAGGTTGTTGGCCAGCATGTTGAACCACACGGCGGGCCGGGCGTTGAGCATTTCGATTGCCGAAACGATGTCGCCGGTTCCCACCGACGGACCGCCGCCATAGGTGATCGTGGCCTGGTTGATCGAGTTGAGGAATATGCCCGCTTGGGGCAAAGCGCCGGCCCGATCGTCTTCACGGTAGCCGGCGTCTTCGCGGAAGATGACGCCGCCCCAGTTGCCGCCTTGCACCGTTTCTTCCACCGCGCCCACGGTGGTTTCGCTGTTCCCGCCCAGGGCGTCGTTGTGGAACGACGTCAAGTACACGTTGTTCGTCGGCGTGCCCAAGACCTGGAAAGCGCCTTCACCGCGGTTGGGAACGTCGGTGGAGGAGCCGACGTCGACGCGGGCGCGCTTGAATTTGAGAATCGCGCCGGCGTCGACCATGACCGTCACGTTCGCGGGAACGTACAGGTTCACGCCGTCGGGCAAGTCGGCGACCGGGTTGCCGGCGCGGCCGATCAGGTAAGGACGATTGTCACCCGTGGTGGCGAGATTGCCATCCGCGCCGCCGTTGCCGACGATGCGCACGGTGCGGCGCTGGCCGCCGGCGGCCTGGGCGCCGGCCACGCTCAACGCCTGGTCGATGGTGTCGTATGGATCGGCAAGCGTGCCGGAGCCTTCGTTTTGATTGCCGTTGAGGTCGCGGGCCTTATCGACGTAAATCGTCGTGGCCGGCGTGTTGCCCTCAAACCAGAACTCAAAGGCCCCGCCGGGGCGCCCGTCGGCGTCGCCGTCGAGGGCCGTGCCGGTCAGGTCCATGAGCTGCGCCGCCGCGGCCGCGGGCTGGAAGTCCAGCTTCAACTGGTAGGGGCCGTCGGTCCTTCCCTCGCCGCCGGTGTTCGCCACGTTCGGATTGTAATTCGTATTGCCGACGCTGCTGACGCCCAGGTAATACGTACCGGCCTCCAGGTCGAGTTCCAAGAACGCATCGTTGCTGTGGTAGTCGTCGTTTTGCGCGACCAGGTTTCCATTTGCGTCAAACAAGCGCAAGACGCTATCCAAGTTGCTGGTCGTCGGCAACCGCTCGGCGGTGATCTCGCCGCTTAAGCGGCCGGGTTCTTGCAGCGTGAACTTGTAGAGGTCCACGTCATTCGCGTCCGGGCGGTGAAGCCGCCGGAGGTGAACCAAGTCGTGGTCGCCTGGAAAGACCGGGCCGGGTAAGGCGCCGCCTTGGATTGCCGGAAGTTCGTAGGCGTGTCCCAACCCCAAGGCGTGGCCGATCTCGTGGAAAGCCGTGGTGAACCAACCGCCGCCGTAGGGCGAAAAGTCCTCGGTATAGTCGGCGGCGTCCATGATCACCAGGTTGCCCGAATTCACGCCGGCCACGCCGCCCACGCCGACCGGCAGGAGCGGATCGGCGGCGCGCAGGTCGCCGGTGATGATCCACAAACCGCCGGCCGGGACTTCGCGGAACTGGACCCCCAGCAGCGAGCCGTAGATTTCCAGGATCTCCCGCGCCCGCGCCATTTGGGAGTCGGTAATATCGTTAAAGAACGGCGTGCCTTGGTACGACCCGTAGGGATTGGTCTTATTGAACGTGTAATTGACGACCAGGCTGTTGCCCGTCTCGGGATCGACCGTGATCGGGCTGGGGGCGATGGCTTCCCCGCCAGAGCTGCCAAAGTGGATTTCCGGCGGAATCTGCCGGTGGCCCGGCTCGTCCAGGCCGCCCGGCTCGGGCCGCATCAGCACGCCTTGCGGCTCGATTTGGGAATTGATGATCTGTTGGAATGCCCCCGTGGTTCCCACGGGCGTGGCGGTTAGCAGGCTATCGTTGTTGTCGTTCACCACCGGCGCCGCCGGGGTGTTGACGGTTGGCTCGGGGCTGCCGATTCGCAACCGATAGAGCTTATTCGTCAACGGTGCGGCGAAGATCAACCGGGCCGAGTTGTTCGCGGCGTTGTAAATGACCTGCGTGGGATTGATGGTGACGTCGTCGCTCGTGTCGCCTGTCCCCTTGGTGTCGGTCAGTTGATAGAAGGTGGTGGTTTCGGCTTTGGTTTCGTCAAGCTCGTCTTTATTGAAATAAACGAAGATCTCGCTCAAGCGCTGCGTCAGCGCGCCCGCGCCGTTGCGGATGATCGGCTGCGGCACGACCGATATCACTTGGGCGCCCAGATCCAAGCGGAAGTTGATTTGCTCATCGCTCACGCCGCCGTTGAGCGCCTCGCCCGCCACGTTGCGCAGTGGCGTGGCGCCCGTGCCGAATATTTCCAGTTGGTAGAAGTCGTCGGGCAGGGGTTCGGCAAAGCGGACGATGGCCACGTTGTTGGTGTCCCCCAGGCCGATAAACCCGGGGTTGATGATTGCCTCGTCGCCATCGTTGAAGTTGCCGTCGCCCCCGCTGCGGGTGATCTTGATTCCGTTAGCCAGGGTGGCTGCGTCGAGGCTGGCGCCCCCTTCAAAGAACAGCCGCACTTCCCGCGGGGCCTCGTGCCGGGTCTGACCGTCTTCCACTAAGGTTCCGTCGTTGGCCTGCACGGCCAGCAGATTCAGGCCGGCCAGCAATTGGCGGTTTTCCAGCCCCTCCAGCCGCATGGGGCGCTTGCGGGGAAGTGAACGCTTGCCGGCTCCGCGTTTTCCGCCTCGGAGAGAGGTGTGCGCATGCGAAGAGAAACGTCGCTTGGCCATGAATCAATCCTCTAGGTTGGCGAATTCGCCACGATCCAATGATGAACAACGAGATGATAAACGCGTTAAAAATCGCATGACGGCAAAGGAAGGAACCGTCAAGGTGTGGTGTGCATGAGCGGCAAATACCCACCCAGCAAGGTTATTTATGGCGGCATGAGTTTTTAAGGTATTTAGACGCGCAAGGGCGCGCAAAGTTCCGCACAATCCGCAAATTTGCGGTCATCCACGGAAAAATTCACATGCGGTTCACGCCGGGGCGCCAAACCATCGGCTCGGCCAAATGCGCAGAGCCAACTATCGCGCCTGCGTCACGAGGCGGGAACGACAGCCCCCCTTCCGGCGCCAAACTTTTCTCTTGCTCAATTCGCTCGCTTGCCTTTCTTCTCTGGCTCGGAGAGTTCAACGGCCGGTCGATTAGCGGCCCGCTTGCCACGCGCTGGCCACGTCGGCGGCAATCAGCGATAGCGCCGCGTCCGCTTCGCCTTCGCCTTGAAGCACCATGTTGCCAAAGTTGACATTGGGGGTGTCCTGCCCGGCGAAAATCTCCACGATGTGCGCCCCACCCGTGTTGCGCGACACAAACACCCTTACAGTAGCGGTGTCTTGCCCCCCGGCGCCGTCCGAGATGGTGTAGGTATACGCGTCGATCCGCACTTCGCCCGGCGCCAGGTTCTGCAAGGCCGGGGCGCCCGTCGGGTTGTACGTGAAGCCGCCGTTGGCGTTGACCGTGACGCTGGCGCCCAAGTCGCTCACGTTCTGGAAGCTGGTTACGGTAAGCGGATCGCCGTCGATATCGGTGTCGTTCGCCAGCACGCCGGGAGCGGCGATGGTCAAAACCGATTCGTTATCGGCCGTGATCGCGTCGTCCACCGCGTCGGGCGCGTCGTTCACGGGCAAGACGGTCAATTGCACCTCGGCGGTTTCCGACCGTACGCCGTCCGAAACCCGGTACGTGAAATTCTCCAACCCGTTGAAATTCGGCGCGGGCGTGAAACGCACCGCCTGGCCGTTGTTCACGATCTCCAGCCGATTGCCGTTCGGGGTGGTAAGCACGGTCGCGTTGTTCGGCCCCAATCCCGTGATGCTGAGCGGCTGGCCCACCACAAAAGGCACGTCGTTCGCCAGCAGATCGAGGATTGGATTGGTCAACGGGCTGCCCGCTGGACCTTGCAAATCCTCGTTGCGCTCCAGGGCGTCCGACACGGCCCCCACGGGGGGCGTAACCGTAATCTCGAACTCCCCAAAGTCGATAAAGTTCGGATCGAGCGCTTGCAGATTGCTCGGCCGGAAGAAAACGAATTGGTGCGTCGGATCTTCCGGAGAATTTCCCGAAATTTCCACGTTGCCTACGGCGGTGGCCCGGAAGCGGGCGTCAAAGAACGGGACCGGGTTCGGCCCCAGCGGTTGCGTGGCGACATCGAAGCCATTGGTTTGCACGGCTCCGGCTTCGTCAATCAAGCCCGGCAGGAACGCATCGACGGAAACCAGCTCCTGGTAATCGGGGCTGAACTGCACATCGCGCGAGAAGCCGTGCGGGTTCGACGCGGGTGGAACCGCCACCAGGTCCAGCATTGACTCGTCGTACATCAGGTCCAGATACGCCGAGAATACCCCCCGTTGCGAGGGCGGGTCGAACTGGGTTCGCAGATCCTGCACGAACACCCGCACCACGAACTCCTCGCCAATCTCGACCATGTCGGCCGGCGTCAGGCCGTCGGAGCGGAACGCCTGGTAGGTGAATTGGGCGTAGTCGCGGTCGGGAACGACTTCGACCATGACCTCGGCGGTGCGGGTGGCGTTGTCGGCCGAGTCTTGCACCTCGTAGATGAAACGCTCGATCCCGAAGAAGTCGTCTTGCGGTTGGTAGACCACTCCCCCTCCGCCGGGGGCGATGCTCAACTGGCCGCCCCGGTCGCCAGTGGCCGTGACTCCCACGATTCCTTGTTCGAGCGTCCCCAGGCCGACCACGGTCAACTGGCCGTCGCCGTCGTCGTTGTCCAGTACCGGCAAGGTGTGTTGTAGGTTGGCCGTCACCCGGAACGGGTCGGGGTCCTGCTGGCCGGGAGCGTCGTCGCGGGCGATGGGTTCGCCCTCGCCGCGCAAGGCGTTAATCACGCCCCACAAGTCCGACACGCTGAGCATGCCGTCGTTGTTCACGTCCACATACATGGTGTCGGCGGTCGTCTGCAAACCGCCTTCGCCTTCGCCGCCCAGGGGCCGGGTTCCGCTGTGGCGTAGTTCGCGCACCACGCCCAAAGCGTCGTAGACGGTTACGGCGCCGTCATCGTTCACGTCGGCCGGCTTTTGCCCGTTGTGAAAAGCGTTGCCCGCGAAGGAGACCGAGAGCGCTTCCGAGAACGCCTCGCCCGCCAACAGCGGCGCACGGCCGAGCGGTTGCGCGGCGCCCACGAAGGGGAAGGTTTGCACGGTGCCGGCCGGGGTGACTTCACGAATGGCGAAGACGCCGGTCGGCAAGAGCAGGCGGTACGAGCCATCAACGCTGGTGAAGGTCGAAGGCTCGTCGTCGCTGAAAAAGCCGTTGCTGTCCAGGTCCGCGAAGATCCGCACGCCACCGACGCCCGGTTCGTTCGCTTCTCGCAGCCCGTTGCCGTTCAGGTCGTTCCACTTGAACCCCGAAACCGAACCGCGAAAATCCAGGGTGATTAGTGTTTCGTTGATTTCGAGCGGTCCCACGGGGTCCGTCGCGACGCGCACGTGGTGATCGCCCGAGGCCAGCCGTGCGAATACGTACGTGCCGTTGTCCAAGGTCTGGCTAAGGGCCTCAATTTCCGCCACGTCCAGCACGGAGTTGTGGTTGGTGTCGATGGTCAGGACCGCCGGCAGATCGACCGCCAACATTTGCCGCGCTTCCAACGGCTCCAGGCCCCATCGCCGCCGCGCGCCTCGGGCCGCGCGAAAATGAGAACGAGGTTTTGAGGACCGCGCTGAGCGCAAGAGTCGAATGGGTTTCACGGATATAGACCTTTTTCCTCGATCGCAGCGCGGACTCGCTGGATAGCGCGCCGGCAGAAATACCCCGGGATGCTTGGCGAAATGACGAATGCCACGCCCCGTCGCGCCAGTGCGGCGACGGTGGGAGCCACCCACAGGCCCAGTGCGGATGGTCACCTAGCGCGAAAGCGCTTCATGCCACTTTAATTAGTTAGAGTAATCGGGCGAAAAAGGGAGGCAAGAGATAAACCCAAAAATCCCATTCTCGCCGCGGGAAGGAAGGTTAACGCGCCTCCACAAGTGGTGTGAGGTGGGAAGGAGCGCCGCCGTTTTGCTTCCCATCGCCCGAGAGGAAGACAAACGCATTTGTCTTGCGGCAGATTATATTGGTTGGATTATAGCCGAGTCGCTCCTCCCCCGGCAACAACCTAGCGTGCCAAGGTCGTGGCACGGTTTGGCGCCCTCTCCACAAGCTCTGAGAGGTTGTGAATGTATGGTAGGTCCCGCCTGCCGGGCCCCTCCTACAAGCTACCAAGCATTCGCTCCCCCGAACAAGTTCGGCGGGGCGGCGTTTCTCAGATTCTCCGTGGTAACGCAGATTCGTTTTCCCACCGAGGCAAGCTCGGTGGAGGAAATGCGCTACTTCAACACTTGCGCTTCCGGCTTGTACGGATTCAGCAAAAGCCCGGCCATCGCCCGGTGGTTCCGCCCCGGCTGGCTACAACGTCTTGAGGTACTCCAACACGGCGCGCTTTTCGGTTTCGGTTAACACGTCGGGAAAATCGTGACCGGCGGCGCTTTTGCCGAAGCGGCCGGTATCGAAGTATTCGCGCCGCTCGCGAGCGTCTTTAACGTCCGGCGGGACCTGCTCTAACGCTTCTATTTCTAACCCGACTTTCGTTTGATCGTAACCGTCTTCGCTGGCGCGGCGCCACACGGTGGGGCGTTCGGCCGGGTGCAGAACGTGCCACAGCGTGGGAACGGCGCCATTGTGCAAGTATGGCGCCGAGGCCCACACGCCATCCAGCGGCGGCGCCACGTAGCCGCCCGGCTCCAGCCGCGTGTCTTGTTCCCCGTGGTGGCCGAACCAGCTTGCTCCGTAACGCTTGCGGGCCTCGGCCGAGAGCGCGTTCAGTCGCACCGGGTCGGTCCCGACCTCCTCGATCGCTACTACGCGGTTGGGGTAGGTTTCCTCCTGGCCGTAAGTTCCGTGGCACTCGGCGCAGTGCTTCACAAAGGCGAGCTTGCCTTGTGCGGCCAAGGGTTGATCGACCGCGAAGGGATACCGCGGCGCTTCCAGCGATTCCAAATACGCATACACGGCGCGATAGTCTTCTTCCCACTCACGGAACTTCTCGGGACCGTTCCGGGTGACGAGCATGAACTGCATCAGGCCGCGGTGGCCGCGCTCCGCGAAGCCATCAATATAGACGTGGCTCTTCTTGCGGAAGTGCCACCACGGAGGCGCGTCCATGTCGTGATGGGTCATGGGGGGCAGCGTCGGGCGCGTGCGGACATTCAATTCCGCGTCGCGATTGGCCATCAACCCCACGCCGAACATCACCGCGTTGGTCGTGCCGCGGGTCGTCCCCAAGGGAATGAACATCGCGCCGATTTCCATCCGGGTCAGCGGCTGTTCCAACGACAGCTTGGTGGAGCGCATCTCGTCGCTGAGCGTGTGCAACAGGTAGTGCGAGTTCGGCAAACCGGGAATCACCCGCCCCGCCACCTTGCCGCCGTGACAGGCGAAGCAATTCATCACCCACTGACCGTCCTCCGTGACGACGTACTGCAACGGCGGGCCAGGATCGCCCGGCGCCGTCGCGTCGAACCGTGGCGGGCGCGACGTCAAGCCATAGCGCGCGTACGCCAACCGGCGGCGCTCGGCGAGCGTGGCCTGCTCTGCCTGCGTGCGTAGCGGTTCGGGCCATTGCCGCCAGATCTGGTCGAAGGCGTCTTGATGGAAGTCGGGCGGCAGGTACGACTTCTCGACGAGCAAACGGTATCCCCGTTCCGGATCGCCGGCGCGAACCTCGACCGCCACGCACGCGGCCAACAGGACTCCGAATACGGCAAACGTGAAACGCATGGGCAAGTCCGGACAAAAGGTTAACGAAACGCCTCCCTCGCACGATGCGCTGCACCGCGCCGCCTTCGATTCCTTTGTACCGTAAAGCCCAACGCCGCGCAACCGCGCCGCTGTACTTTCGCGCCATCAGCCGGCTGACGCCGGCCGCTTGCCGGTAGGCGCATTGCGTAATCAACGGGTGGATACGCCGCTCGGAAATCGCCCTATACGCCAATCCCGCGGGCGACGACGGCCACAATCACTTCGGCCGCACCGGCCCGGCTCAGCGCGACCGCGGCGGCGTGTGCGGTGGCGCCGGTGGTCAGCGCATCGTCCACCAGGAGCACGCGGGCGCCGGTCATGTCGTAACCCGGCCGCACCTGAAACGCTCCGCGCATGTTCGCACGGCGCTGGGCGGGCAAAAGCAAGTGCTGTTGTGGTCGCCAGCGACGCGCCTTGAGCAAATCCGGTAAACAGGGTAATTGCAGTTCACGCGCCGCGGCGTCGGCTAATAGCTCTGCGCAGTTGGCGCCGCGCGCCAGCCGTCGCATCCAGTGCCGGGGGACGGGCGCCGCCACCTCGGGCAAAGGAGAAATCTGCGCCGCCACGCGCTCCGCCAGGCGACGCGCCATCTCCAGCGCCAGCGACTCGCCAGTCGGTTGCTTGAGTTGCAACACCGCCGCCTGGAGCGGTCCTTGGTACACGCCCAACGCCACGACGCGGGCAAAGGCGAACTTCTCGCCCCGGCAGTGGGAACAGTCGGTCGCGGCGCTCAACGCCAGGGGCAGCGGCGCCGCGCAGCGAGGGCATGACGCTTGGGCGTCGTCGGTCAGCATTTCCCGGCACGTCGGGCACAGCAAGGTCTGACCGCCCGACTCCGCAGTATCGACGCCGCAGCCGACGCATTGCGGCGGATACACCAGCTCCTTTGCCGAGTCAATCGCATGACGAAGCCACCCAAACTGTGAGCGCTGCATCCCCCGGCCTCCTGTCCTGAATCCGCTTTTGCGATAAAATTGGGCAACCGTATTGTTCGTGCGGGTGGAGCGTATTCAATGTAGGTCACGCGCTCCGCGGTCGTGAATCTTTCCCTATCGGCGGCGCGAGCGCCGCCGATACGTTGAAGACCCCAGCACGCCCAACGGAAAAATACTCTCGCCGATCTTTGACCGCCTCGAACCTGTTGTATCGCAACCTTATGCCCGTTCCTACGCATGATCACGATCGTGAAAGCGGCGAGATCCTTGCCGTCCGCGACGAGGGGCTTTTGGCGCCGTATGCGTTCTCGTGTCGCGACACGCGCGGGCGGCATTGGCCCGAAGAGGAGCATCCCTACCGCGGCCCTTTCCAGCGCGACCGTGACCGCGTGCTTCATTGCTCGGCGTTTCGTCGTCTGGCCGGCAAGACACAGGTCTTTACCGGCGCGATGGGCGATTATCACCGCACGCGGTTGACCCATACGTTGGAAGTGGCGTCGATCGCCCGCACTCTCGGCCGCGCGCTACGACTGAACGAGGACTTGATCGAAGCGCTGGCCTACTTGCACGACTTGGGCCATCCGCCCTTTGGCCACGCGGGCGAAGACGCGCTCGATGCCTGCCTGGCCGACGAAGGCGGTTTCTCGCACAATCGATTTGCCTTGACGCTGGTCGAGGAGTTGGAGATTCGTTATCCGAGTTTCCCGGGACTGAACCTCTCGTGGGAACTGCGGGAAGGACAAGCCGCGCGCCTCAAGGACCGGCGCCGCGCGGACCAGGCCCCGCCATTGTGGGAGACCCAGGTGGTCGAGGCGGCCGACAGCGCCACCTACGACGCCCATGACACCGACGACGCTCTAAAACTTGGCCTGGTCACGCTGGACGAGCTGCGAGAAATCCCGCTCGTGCAGGAGTTGACGGGCGCCCTGGAAGATCGCTTTGGCCCCCTGGAAGGCAAGCGGATGCGCAAGGCTCTGGTTCATGCGCTGATTGATCGGCAAGTGACCAGTTTGCTGGAAGCCGCCGAGCAATTCCTGGCGACGCACTCGCCTTTGTCGGCCGACGAAGCCCGCCACAGCGGATTTCGGTTTGAGGTTGACGGCCACCTACGGCAACGCCAACAGGAGTTGGAAGCGTTCCTCTACGAGCGCGTTTACCGCCACCCGCAATTGATCCGTGTGCGGTGCGAAGCGCAGGAGCGATTGCAACGCATGTTCGATGGCTACGTGGCGCATCCGGAATGGATGCCCGCTCGATTTCAAGACCGCGCCCGGCGTCTGGGAGTGCGCCGCGCGGTGGGCGACTACGTGGCCGGCATGACCGACCGCTACTGCGACGAGCAATTTCGCCGCCGCCTGGCATCCTAAGGCGAGGCTCCTCGGGCCAGCGAGGGTGTCAGCCCGCCGATGCGCAACCAAATCGCGCGGCGTGCATCACGGCCCTTCGCTCCCGCGCCAAAGTCACGTCAAGCACCCGCTTGCGAGCGCGTCCTCCAACATTGCTCGGCCGATTCCTCTACACGTCCGAGGACGTGGGGCGGCGGTTCGCATCAATAAATTCTGATTGCATCGTGCGAGGCCGCTATCTATACTAACACTCGCCTTCCTCTAACCACTCCTAACCCCTCGGCGCCACCCGCGCTGACGGTCAATCCATAAATAGAACGCTCGCTCTCCGCGGAGCCTCTCGCGGGGCTTACGCCGGCAAACGAGCGTGATTCCGGCCCTGCGTTGCAATAGCGTTGTACGGACGCGGGGCCTCCTTCTTTTGCTAGGTGGGTGGATGATTGAAATCCGGCACAAAGAAACCAAGGAGGTGATTTTCCGTAGCGATGCGGCGTCCTTGGCCGGTCAACGACTCCAGGGCGCTCGTCTGGCGGGCGCCGACTTGCGCGGCCGCAATCTGTGCGATAGCGACCTAAGCAACGCCGATTTGCGTGAGGCCGACTTAACCGGCGCGGAACTGGGCGGCGCCCAGTTTCAAAGCGCCATTCTTACCGGCGCCGATCTGAGCGAGGCCAACGCCGCCGGCGCCAACTTTACCGAAGCCAGCGGACAACGGCTCAAAGCCCGCAGCGCGAACTTTGCCGGCGCGGTCTTCCGCTACGCCAAGCTTCCCGAGTGTGAACTCGACGGCGCGATCATGATCGGCTGCGACCTGAGCATTTGCGACCTTCGCGGCATGCTTCCCAAGGCCAACCTGACGCGGGCCGACTTACGGGGCGCCAACCTTTCGGGCGCCGACCTGTCTGACGCCGACCTGACCGGCGCCAACATGACCAAGGCGCTGACCACAGGCATGAAGTTGACCGGCGCCAAGGTCGAGGGGGCGCTCAACGCCTCGGGGCAACGCATGCACAACTTCGCGCGACCGGGGATGCGCAAGCCGATTGCCAAGAAGTGGTGGCAGTTCTGGGGGTGAGCTACCGCGGCAGATGCAAGGCGACGGGCGCCCGCTCGCGCAGGGCATTCTCCAACCGCCGTGCCCCCGCATGATCGGGAACGCGGTGCAACACCTGGCGGACCGCCAACGACGCCCCGGCGGCGTCGCCCGCCAGGAACCGCGCTTCCGCCAGATGGAACATAAGGTCAGGATGGGCGCCGGCTTTGGTCGCCGCCACCAGGCTCTCGACCGCTTCTTCGTGCCGCCCCAGCGCTTTCAACGCCAGCCCATGATGCGCCAGGATATCGGCCGGCGCCGGACCGGGCGAAAACTGGTCGATCGCGGCGTCCAGCACGGCCAGCGAACGCTCGTGCCTTCCCAAGTCCCGGTGGATGGCGGCCGTGGCGATCTGCACCGGCGGGTTGCGTGGGTCGTACCGCAAGGCGCGGTGGTAGCAGGTTAGCGCTTCGCGCAATTCGCCCCGCCGATGCAATACCTCTCCCCGCAGCGCCCAGGCCGGCGCCAGGTTGTCTCGGCGCGTCAGGGCGCGATCGGCGTGCCGCAGCGCGCTTTCGTGGTCGTCCATCTGCAATTGCATCTCGCCCAACCGGACCAACAGCAGCGGGTCGTCGCCCGAGAGCCGCACCGCCTCGGCCATGTGCGATACCGCTTCGGGTCGCTTCCCCTGGCGCCAGAGCACTTCGGCGTAGTGTTGCCGGCAACGTTCGTCGTCGGGGCAGATGGCCATGGCCTCGGCGAAAAGCTGGGTCGCTTCCTGGTCGTCGCCGTCCTGTTGGGCTTCAAGTCCCCGACCGACCAGTTCCCGCGCCGCCACCACCTCTTGGGCGTCGGGCCGCCAGGAAAGCGAACAGCAACCGCTGGAGAGCAGCCCGGCCAAGGCGATTAGTGCGAACGTGCGGAAAAGCGCACCATGAGGCGCGGAAGGGGCAAGCGGCGCTCCGGTGAAGGCGGCCGGCGCGACAGGCAGGAGGTGCGTAGTTCGCAACGCGTACGGCATCCATGCCCCGGATGTTCGAGAACCAACCAAAGGAGGCAACCCCATCCTTATCGGCCAGGCGTTTCTCCAAACCTTGATCCGAGTCGCTTTCCAAGGAATCTTGGGCGGCGGCGGAGTCGCACGTTCGGGTCGAGAAGGATATACCGCGTGGCTGGATGGTGTCGAGCCGAGTTTGTCCAAGAAAAAAGCCGCCGGCGCTTCCTTGCGGAGTGCGCCGGCGGCCCGTTATTCGAAACCCCGACCGAGTTGCGACGAGTGGAGTCGCTGGGAGACTAGCGCGGATCGGGCGTGCTTCTGCACAAGCCGTTTGGTGATCCGGGCCAACCCGGTTATTTTGGTCCCTCAGCCGAAAACTGTCGGAGGTTTCTGGCCTTGTTGGCCGTTGCAATTATAGCACCGGCCGGCCGTGGTAGTAGCCATTTTATCGGCCCCACAGGAAAAAAGGTTGCGTCCATTTAGCAGAAAATCCCGACCCGCGAAAAGCACGAGGTTCATAGTAAGAGCGCAACAGCAAACGCCAACAAAACGAAAGAAAACAGCAGGAGGCTAACAGCCTCCGGAGACGCACCCACCCTCTCCCGATCCAACAACCTTCCAAACCACCCACCTCCCAACATTCGCCCACCTCTTCCCCGAACCACACTCAAAACCTCAACCCCCAAATCTCCACCTCCAGCCGCCGCAGAACGCCGCAAGCTCCCCTGCGCCGGCCTTGACCGGTTGAAGGTCAGCGCGTAGCTTATAAATGAGATTGGTACCCCGTGGTGTAATCGGCAACACGACAGGTTCTGGCCCTGTTGTTCTAGGTTCGAGTCCTAGCGGGGTAGTCTGGTTATTGAATAATGAGTTAACGCCCCGCATTTCTTGGAAATTGCGGGGTGTTTTCGTTTCTTGAGCGATGCAATCTGCTGGGGCTCACGCCGCTGTACTTGAAGGCGACGACGCCCGCGTCTTGGCGCTCCTCGGTCGTCTCGCCAGCGTTGACGATCAGCCGCTCGCACGCGATCAGCGGACTAGCGCCGGCGCCGAAGAGGCTCGGTCCGCTCACAGCCGGTCGTGAGCAGGCTTGCGGCGAACAGCAACATCAGCGGCGTCAATCGCATCTACAATTCTCATGTGCAAAGTTCACTCCACCCTGGCCGACGCGCGTTAACCTTCCGTTGGCGACGGGTCAAAATTGGCGTCGGTTGTTTACTGGCGATATACTCGTTGATGAATGCGCCGGGCGCAGTTTTGCCCGCGGTGGGGGCAATTTGAAAAACTTTCGTGCGATACGACAAATCTCTTGACGCGACCTTAGGGGAGGAATAAGTTCAACCCATTCATTGCGTTCGCACCTTGCGCCCTCACGTTAACCAACGCCCCAACACCTGTGACCGTTCGGTCCCGTGTCGGGCTTGGCGTGTGCTTTTCCGTGATTGCCTCGTGTCATTTCTCTTCTTGCGAGGGAGGGTTTTATGGGTCGCCTGGACATTCGATCCAAGGTCCGCGGTTTTACGTTGGTCGAGCTATTAGTGGTAATCGCCATTATTGGCATCCTGGTGGCGCTGCTCTTGCCTGCGGTGCAGGCGGCTCGCGAGGCGTCGCGGCGGTCTTCGTGCCAGAACAACATGAAGCAGATCGGGTTGGGGCTGCATCTGCACCACGACAGTAAGAAGGCATTCCCCAAGGGGCATCGGAATGGCATTGGAGCGGCCAACTGGCGGGTGGAAATCTTCGGGTACATGGAGCAGAACGCCCTGTACGATAAGTTAAACCTCAACGACGTTTACAACGATCCGAACTTAGCAAGTCTCATCATCGAGACCTGGAAGTGCCCGTCGAACGCCCTGCCCGACTTGCAGCCGCAGTCGTGGGTTACTTGGTGGGCGAATAAGAACCACATGGTCCCGTCGTACCAAGGGGTCATGGGCGCCTATCCCAACCCTGTCAGCGGCGTCACCTCGCATTCGAACTCGAACTATGGGGGCTGGTGGTGCAACAACGGGATGCTGCTGTGGAATCAGACCACCAACTTCGCCCAATGCACCGATGGCACCTCTAACACGATCATGGTGGCTGAGCAGTCGGGAAAGGTTGGGACCAAGGACATCCGCAACGGCTACTATACGCCGTGGGGCGGCTGCACCAACGGCTCGGCCAGCGGGGTCAGTTCCTGCGGCGCCGGTGGATGTGGCGACTTGTGGGGCACGGGTTTGACCTGTAATGCGTATGTGATCAATTCCCAGACCACCGCGGCCGGCTCGGATAACACGTATGATGGAAGCACCATTCTCAATTCGTTCCATCCGGGCGGCATCAATGTTCTGTTGACGGACGCCTCGGTGCGGTTTGTGGCCAACACGACCGACTTTAACGTCTTTCAACGGGCGTGCTCCCGCAACGACGGGCTGGTAAACAGTTTGCCATAAGCAACTTGGTGCTTGAGGCGTTGAGTTGTCTGCTGTCATGTTCTGGCGGGTTGTTGAAACTCGCCTATCTTGTTCGAGGAGATGATCGTGAAACGGTTCGGTCGTAGTGCAAGTTTGCCAGGTGAACGCAGCGCTTGGGCGGTGCGTCGCGCCGCGTGCGTCATCTTCTTGATGGGAGGATGTTTAGGATTGTCAGGCTGCGCCGAGGAGACGGACGGATCGGTCTCGGGAAAGGTCACGTATCAGGGAAAGCCAGTAACCGAGGGCGCCGTCAACTTTTACGCGCAGGCCACGGGGGTCGCCGCGCAAGCGAATCTCGATAGTTCCGGCGCCTTCACCTTTGCGGAACCGTTGCCATTGGGAGTTTATAAGGTGTTTATCCAACCGCCATCGCCTCCGCAATTGCCGCCCGGCTCGCCTCCACCCCCGAAAAGCCAATTCTCGGTGCCCATGCAGTACCAAGACGCCACGCAGTCTCCCTTGACGGAAGAGGTCAAGCCCGGCGTGAACGAGTTTTCGATCGACTTGACCTGAACGACGGGCAGTGGGCTGTTTTCCCTTGGGATAGGCGCCCTACCTGCCAAAGAAACGGAAGAACGGCGGCCAGGATCAGTAGTTCCCAACGGGAAACGCCCCGTGGGGATTTGGAAAGATTGCAGGAACCTGCACGGCAAACTTGGGAACTGCTGATTCTGCCTGTCCCAGCCCAAGATCGCCATTGGCTAGAGCGGCGGATCGGGTTGATCGACGATGTGCGGGAGCATCGGGCGGTCGAACTCGCCCGACTCCAGCCAATCGGGGCGCAAGACGGTCCAGAAGTCCACCGCCAATTGCTCTTCGATAAAGCGGTACGGTAGCCAGGCGTAACGCCGCTCCGGCCACGCCACCCCGCCGCAACTACGCACCCGCAGCGCCCCGCGGGTGGTGGTCAGCCGCTGATCGTCATACCCCACCGCCAAGAGCGCCTGCGCTCCAAAGACAGAGTCATACAGCGGGCGGTAGAGAATCTCCTCGTCCCGAGAGAGCGAACTGGGCACCGGCAGCCCAAACAGGCAGGGAAATCCCGCCGCCAGAAAGGCCCGCACTGTCATCAGCGTGTTGGCTCCTGTGGAGTTCCGCGTATCCAGTCGCACGTACCGCAGCGCGCGGAACGGCGCGGCAAAGCTGCACAGAAACGGGTCTGGCTCCTGGTGGAAATGCTCCTCGTCCGAAGGCCAGTACCGCTCCGGCGGCAGGCCGAACCGGACCAACGCCTTAAGCGTGGTTCGGGCATTGCATCCGGTCTGCCCCCACGGGCCAGCCAGCTTGCAGGCCATCTTGTAAAGGAACAGGCCCGAGCCGGAAAGGGTCTGGCCGTTGGCGCGTCGCTCGAAATACTCCACCAACAAGGCGGCGACGTGGGCCGTGCAGAACGCCAGCGGGCCGCGGTCCAGCGCCTCGGCAAAGTATTCGGTCAGATCGACCGCAGTGACTTCTTTGAGGGTTTTGGCGCGGTTTAGCGGAATGAGCAACGACGCCACTTCCGGATGTTCAGGGGTGAAGTCCCGAAAATCCGGCGGGTCGCGCTGCCACGCGAGCGCAATCCCTGGGTGATGGGGCATAAGGTTTCGTTGCGGTTGCTGCCCCGCAAAGACAATTCCCCTGTTTACGCAGCCTCTTACATAACAGCCGATCGCCGGGCGGTACACGGACGCTCTCCGGGCGCACTCGGACGCAGCGCGGCGTAAATGTTGTTTTACCCTCAAACCGGAATACATTTTTTAGTCATTTTGGTGAATCGCATGGTCGCTAAAGAACCAAAGATTCCGGTTGTACGGGTTCAAGCGGCAGTAGGGGTTTTGCCGATGGCATGTACGGATCGTGGGCCGATTTAATCCCCTCTCAAGGAGCGCTTCATGAGTAAGCCATTGAACTGCCCGCATTGCGGATCACGGCGCGTGCGCAAGAGTGAGCGCTCGCGTCTCGCCAGTTTGGTGGCGTTTGTGCCGCTGTTGTCGTGTTTTCGGTGTGTCGGCTGTGGAAAGAAGTTCATCCGACCGAGCATTCCTAAGAAAGGGCTGGAGAAGGCGGCGGAGTGAAAATATGCAGATGCTAGCATTCGCTTTGCTTTTCAAACAAGCGTTTGAGCAAGCGCGGCCAATCTCGTGGTTCTTGGGGTCGTGCGAATTCAGATTGCGCCAAGCAAGGAAGCAGGGGGACTCTCCCCAGGGAGACACGGTAGACATGACTGCTCCCACGAACAGGGGTGGTGCGCTACCTGAGCGCCCAACCCCCTTCCGAAGCCGATCAGGCTAATCGTCGTGGTTGCCGTTGGTTAGCGTGGTCAGCTTCCAGAGTATGCCCTGGCCGGTGCCATCTCCCATGAACCGCAGCAAATGGTTCTTCTGAGCGCGGTTCAACCCTTTGAGCGCATCCTGCAAGCGACGCTTGGGGTCCTGGTCGGGATGGGGCGGAAGGGGATCGTCGATTTGCGCGGGCCAGCCCTCTTCCTCAAAGGCGGATAAGATCGTCTCTTGGTTGGGAGACGGCAGCTTAAATTGCTTGACCAGCAAGCCACCGACCCGCAATTCGTGACGCACCGAGTCCCATTCGGGAACTATGTCTTCTGGCGTCTCGTCATCGGGGGCCGGGGTTTCGTTGCGTTGGTGTTCTTTCTCGGCCTGTTGGAGCACGCGTTCCGCCAGCGCCACGCCTGCGTTGGTCAGCACAAAGCACGTCCGGTCGGTGAAGTGCAGGTTGTTTTCGGGGTGAAATACCCGCTGCGGTTGCTGGGTCTCGGTAATTTCTCGGCCGTGGTCGGCAATGTTGCTGCACACCAGCCACCGCAAGTCGTTGGGGGTAAGCCCGAGTCGGGTCAAGGTGTCGATCTCGACCGCAAATTCCCAGGGATCCTGGTGCGTGTCGCGCGCGTAAGAAACGCCCTCCAAAAGCAACTTGAGCGCCGTTCGCATTCTGGACGTTAATTGGAGCACGTCGCCTCGTCCATTGGCCAAGCCATTGTTTCCGACGATCATTGCGTGCCGTCCTGCGAAAGGAGATCGCGAAACCCGATGGAACCGATTGCGTTTCGGAAGAGTCATCCGACGGTTTCCTGCCCGGCGCCACTTCGGCGTTCCTTGCCGCCCGCGTAAACTGCAAGCAACGGAATTGGTCTTGACTAAACGGACCGAATTGTGCAGCCCATGCCTTTTATGACGATAAAGATTACCACGACGGCATGGCGCGTCAACCCATTAGTGCTATTTTTTTGTCGGTTTGCGCCGATCTTTCGACAGCGACCCGACTTACCAATTTCCCCTAAAACGGGTAGGGATTCCGTGGGGGGAGCGCCGTTGGGCAACGCCCCGGCGTATTTCACGCCTTCGTCACGTTGAAGACCCGGCGAGGTCGGCGGAGCGAAGTGGGCCGCGTTTACCGCCCCAGAGGTGAAAACGCCAAGCGGCGCGACGAACGCTCCCTTCCCTCGGCTTTACAGCGTGCGCCGCGTCGCTCACAATGGAGAAAAATCCAAGAGGAACCAAGGCGGCTGCCCAATGCGCCACAAGTGTGGGGGGCGGCTCGTCTTTTTTTTGTGGACTTTGCTCGGAGCAATCGCTGATGTCCGATCGCGTATACATGACCCGCGAGGCGTTCAATCGGAAGTTGGAAGAGATCAAGCGCATGGAGGGCCAAATGGCCGAGGTCGCCGAGAGAATCGCCGACGCGCGCGCCGAAGGCGATCTCAAAGAAAACGCCGAGTACCATGCCCAGCGCGAGGCCCAAGGCCAACTACAGGCCAAAATCAACCAGCGCAAAAGCGAGCTAGCGCGGGCCGAGATTTACGATCCTTCCACCTTGCCGCGCGACCAGGTGCGGATCGGCGCCACCGTGCGCGTGATGGATCTCGACCTGGAGGAAGAAGAAGAGATCACCTTGGTCGGCTCGGGCGATGAAGACTACGACCGCGGCCGCTACCTGGTGACGAGCCCCTTGGGACAAGGCTTGCTCGGCAAGAAGGTGGGCGAGAAGACCTCGATCCCCGTGCCGCGCGGGAGCCTGAATTTCGAGATTCTCGAAATCCGCTTCGACGACGAGTAGCGCCCCGCGCTGCCCGTCGCACTCGGCTACGCCGCCGCCCGATGGCTTGTCGCGGGGCGGTCACGCAAGGCGGGCGTCCTTGCCGCTCCGGCCAATAGTTCGCGCATGCGGCGCTCCGCGAAAAGGTGCTCCTGCAAATAGCTCGCCAGCTTCCGCAAACGCTTGCTCAAGTATCGCGGCCGGAGATGGTACGTGAGCACGTTGTAGCGGTCCACCGCTTCGCGCGTGCGACGATACCCGTGGGCGTCGATCTCCAACCGGCCGGCGTCGGCGCGCCGCAACAGCACTTGCAAGTCGGGATCGGTGGGAAGACTGATCCAGCGCTCGACCTCAAATCCGCACCGCCGGCCCATCGCGGCGAGTGTGTCGGGCGTGAAGTTGTGGATGTGGGCAAAGTGAAACAGCTTCCGCCGACGGGCAAACGGCGCTCCCAAGTTGGGGCATTCCACGTACAGCAATCCTTGCGGCTGGAGCAGTCGATGCAGGTGCTCCAGCGCGGCCCGCGGCGAGCGCAGGTGTTCGATTACGTGGACCAACAGCACCATGTCGTGCCGCGGCGCGGGCGGCAGGTCAAACAGGTAAGCGTCGCGCACCGCCGCGTGTAATCGATGTTCCGCGAACCGCTGGAAGCCGTGATTCGGCTCGATGCCCTGGGCCAGGCAACCTTGCTCCTGAAAGACCTTGACCGTGCAGCCGATGCCGGCGCCAACCTCCAGCACGTTCGCCCCCGGCTTGAGCCAGGGCGCCAGTTGCCGATGGATGCGGCGGCCGTTCTTCCAGGCCCGCATCACGCGCCGGGCGGAAGGCGTCAACTCGCCATGATATTGGCGGCGGTAGTCCACCGCGTAGAACTCGGCTAACTCTTCATCGCTGGGAATGCACCGGTGCGATACCAGTCCGCAAGCGACACAGACATCGGTCAGCAACTCCTGGCCGGCGCGGTCCTGGCGGCCCAGGATTTCAAAACGGTCGCCGTCACACAGGTCGCATTGCTTGGGGGTTGGCTCTTGATTCGACATGCACCGGACCTGATTGCTTGCGAGGAGATTACGCCGCTTGGCGGGCCGCATCGTACTCGGCCACGACCTCGGAGTTAGCCTGCTCCGGTTTCCGTACCAGATGTTCAGGATCGAGTTGCGTTCGCCCGAACCGGCGGTAGTCAAACGGGTCGTCAATTTGGGGCGGCGGCAGCGCGTCGAGCAAATCGCTGTACACGCCGTCCGGAAAGAATCCGCGCAGGAGACAATGGGGAAACGGAAACAAGTCAACCTGCGCGTTTTTCACAGCCTGCGTAATGTGACGCCGGTACGTATCGAACACCGACTGCCGACGAATCTCCATAGCGCAGCATCTCCCAGGCGCAGTCCCGATCCTACGCACGATTAACTCTTTGTTCGGCGTCGTTAAGGTTTGACCTTCAAGAAAAGCCGGAGTAACCGTTACAACCGAACCCGCATGGTAAGAGCGGTGGAGTTAGGTCCCGTCCGCCGGACGGGGTCTTCTAGCAAGGCGGCGTTGTGGCGGTTCGGCGGGAACAACGCCCCGCTCGGCAAGCGGGACCTACTAAGATTTAAAACCTCGAAGCAAGGACGCCACCGTCCTTCCAAGTCACGGTTTACGCAGGTCGCCATTGGTCGTCGCCGAGGTTCGCCGTGTGCAAGGCGATGGCGCCGGGGCGGTCACCCGCGGCGATGAGCAGGGCCGACACGTCGGGATGGGCCTGGCAGTAGGCCAGCGAGGCGTCGACGCCCATCACGTAGAACGCGGTTGAAAGCGCGTCGGCCGCCGCCGCCGTGGGCGCCAAGACGGTGGTCGAGAGCATCCCTTGGACCGGCCAACCGGTGCGCGGGTCCAGAATATGGCCGTAGCGCTGGCCGCGATGCGTGAAGAACTGCGTGCCCGATCCGGAAGTGCCCATGCCGCGATCGCACAACCGCACTTCACCAATCGGCCGATCGGGGCGCAAGGGGTGACGAATGGCCACCCGCCAGCCGCCGCCCTCGCCGACTCCGCTGCGCGCCCCAAAGGCGATCAAACTGCTGCGCCCGCCATGAAACAGGAAATCCTCCACGCCCGCATCCAAAAGCACCCGCGCGGCGCGGTCCAGGGCGTACCCTTTGCCAATGGCGCCCAGGTTAATTTCGACGCCTTCGCGGCCAAAACGCAAGGTCGCGCGCTGCGCGTCCAGTTCCAGGCGTCGCCAATCGACGCGCTGCCGCGCCTGGTCAATCTCGTCTGCTTCGGGCAAACGCCCTTCTTTGCGAGCCTTGCCCCACAACTTGACGAGCGGCCCGGCGGTCATGTCGAACGCTCCGCCGGTGGCCTCAGACAGTTCCACCGCGTACCGCAACAGTCCGTGTAAGTGAAGTTCGACGGGAACCGCCTCGTAGGCGGCGCGGCGGTTGAGCTGCGAGATTTCGCTGTGTTCGCGGTAGACCGTCATTTGGTCTTCCAGGCGGTCGATCACGTCCAACGCTTCGACGGCCGCTTCGGGACCGCGGCGGTGCTGGCCCGCATTGAGGCTGATCTGGAAGTCGCACGCCATCGCCCGGCGGGCAAGCTCCACGAGGTACGTGGGCGCCGCCCGCTGGGCGACCGAAGGCGGCGCGTCGGGCGGGGGCGACTTGGCGCCGGGGCGCAAGGGTTTTTCGGACGGTGCTTCGCCCCCCAGGCGGCCGGCCACGTTCTCCAGCGCATCGAGGGCGGCTCGGCCTTGGAGAAACGCGCGGCGGGATGACTTACGGGGAGCAGCCATGCCTGTATTATACCGCCGCGCTTGCGAACTCGGACGCAGCACGGAATAATCAAGGTAGTTAGCTCCCGCCGCGCGCGGTCAGACGTAACCTCTCTCCTCGTCAATCCATGACTCGTCTTACGCTTTCCTTGGCTTTTCTGGTGTTGGTCCCCGCGCTGGTCGAGGCGCAGCAGAATCGAGTCCGCCGCGCGAAGTTGCCGGACTTCGAACCCTCGGTCACCGAGGGTGTCTTCTTCGACAACGTTTTTGAGGACGGGTTGCAAGGCCCGCGGCCGGCGAACTTAGGGCAACCTGCGGCGGTCGCGTCGAGTAAACCGAGCGCCGGCGCCACCAGCTCAACGCCAGCGGGCGGGGGCAGCGACGGCGGAGCCGCGAGCGGCGGTTTGTACGCCTGGTCGAAGATCATTTCGCCCGCGACGTTGGAAGACGAGATCAAGGCCCTCAAGTTGGCTGCGGACCAGTCCATCACCACGCCCACCAAGTTTGCGGGGGGCGACTACCGCACGGTGCGGCGGGACTTCTCGGTGCTGGCGATGCTCTTGGGCATCGTGGCCGAGTACGACGGCGAGGTGCGTTGGAAAGACTCGGCGGCCGCCGCCCGCGACTTGTTCGCCCGCACGGCGGCCAACGCCAAGGTGGGCACGTCGCAGGTCTATAACGAGGCTAAACTGCGACGCGATCAATTAGGTGATCTGATGAATGGCGTGAAGATCGAAGGCCAAAACGTCGAGCCGAAGACCAAATGGAGCGAAACGGTCGATCGCTCGCCCTTGATGCAGAAGCTGGAGTTGGCCTTCCAGGGAAAAGTGCTGCCGATGACGTCCAACGCCGGGGCCTTCAAAGACGGCAAGGCCGAGTTGAAGCAGCGGGCCGAGCTTATCGCCGCCATGGGTGAAGTGCTCAAACAAGAAGGCATGATGGACGCGGGCGACTCGGACTACGACGGACACTGCGACAAGATGAAGAACGCCGCGCTGGAGATTGTCGAGGCGATCAAGCTGGACAACTACGAAGCCGCCTCCAAGGCCGCGGGCCAGATTGGCCAGTCGTGCAGCGAATGTCACGAATCCTACCGCGGTTAGCGGGCAGGGGTTAGAGGTTAGGGGAATTTTGGGGCTGGCGTGCCGGGGAGCCCATGTGGTGCACTCGCTCCGCGAGTGCGTTCTTTCAAAACGTCCCGCGGACGCCGCAAGGAAAACGCACTCGCGGAGCGAGTGCACCACATTAGTTGGCCTCGAGGAGCGCGAGGCTGGCGTGGGCGCGGCCGTGGTTGGGGTCCAGGCGGAGGCAGGCGTGGTACGCGGCGGCGGCTGAGCGGCGCTCGCCGCCCAAACGACGCGCTTCGCCGAGATAGAACCAGCCCTGCGCCAGCGGCGGGTCGTGCTTGACCGCCGCCGCAAAGTACGCGATCGCCTTATCGGCATAGCCGAATTGCAGCAGGTCGCGACCGACGAAGTAATGGCCCCGGGCGAGATGCTTTTCCGCGGCGACCTGGTCGCCTGACTGCGCCAACGACGCAGCCAGCTTGTGGTGCGTCGCCTTGAGGTCCAGCCCCGCTTCGAGTTCAATCGCGCGAAGCCAGCATGCATGCGCCTGGGCCGGGTCGCCCGCGGCCGCCCATACGTCTCCCATGCGATCGACGATGCGCGCCGCGGGGCCGTTCCGTTCCTGGTGCTCTTCAAACAACTCCAGGGCCTCATCGTATTTCCCGCGGCGAACGGCAATCTCGGCCAACAGTTCAACGATGGCTGAACTGCGGTCAATCGCGCCGGCATCCTCCAGAAGCCGCTTGGCTTGCGTCAGGCGGTTCTCGTTGATCAAGTCGCGGCCCGCCTGCCAGTAAAGATTGGAGCCCAGGGCCTGCGTCGCTTGCAGGATGCGTTCCGCTTCCTCATCGAACGGGTTGGTTAACTTTTCCGGCGCATACCGCGCCCGATCGGCCGAGGCGAGCGCCTCCCGCGCGTCTCCGCGAGCGAGAGCCAACCGGTAACCGAGCAAGTGAACCTGAAGCGTGCGAGGCTGCTCGGCGGCCACGCTCTGATGAAATTCTCCGGCCGGCGTCAGCGCTCCCTCGCGCAGCGACAGTCGTGCAAGTTCATAGCGGTTGGCGGCCAGAGCTTGCCCCTCGGTCAGCACACGGCGAGCTTCCGCGGGATTGTCGGCCCGCAGTTGATTGCGAGCGATGAAATAGCGACAACCGTCTGGGTCAGGCGTTCCCAGCGCCATGGCTCGCTGGTACTGTGCGTTCGCGTCGTCAAGCAAGGCGATGCGCTCCAGGGCGAAGCCCCACTGGCGGGCCAACAACGCATCTTCAGGGGCCAGTTCACAGGCGACGCGGTGGCACGCTTCCGACTCGACCAGGCAACCAGCGGCCATGTACAGCTCGCCAAGGTTGCGCCAGTCCTCGGCGGTCTGGCACGCGGCGATAGCCGAGCGGAGCTGGTCGGCCGTGACCGTGTCCAGCAGTGTCCAATCCGCTTGCGGCGGGGCAACGCGCCCCAGGCGGCGCGCGACAAGCACCCCGCCCACGAGCGCTTCAAGGGCGATGACCAGGAGCAACAGTCGGCTAGCGAGGCTCATCGGCAGCTCCTTTCTCGCTCGACCAGAGCGTCACGCGGCCAAGTCGGTCATACGGCCCAAGCACGTGCAGACTGCCGGCGACGACATCCGCCCGACCGTCGCCGCTCAGGTCGCCGACCGCCACGGTCGCCAAATGCGAGGGGGAGTGGTCGATTTGCCAGGTGGCGAACCGGCCGTTCCCTTGATTTTCCAACCACACGATGCTTGCCGAGTCGCGGCGTCGCCAGTTATTGAACATGCTGGCCAGGACGACATCGGGTTGGCCATCGCCGTTCATGTCGCCCACGTCCGCGGCGTAGACGCCTCCGACGTTGGCGATCCGCCGCGGTGCGAATTTCCAATCCCCATCGTTTTCCAACAAGATGCAGCCATGCCACGGCTGGGGAGCATTGGAAGTAATCTCCAAGTTGTCGCCGCAGGTCAGCAACAAATCAGGGCGGCGGCCGCCGCGCAGGTCCGTTACAAACAGCCCCGAAGAGCCGAGGTCGAAGTTCGGATGGGCGTACAGCACGCGGCGGCGAAACTCCCCTTGGCCCAGGTTCTCCAGGGCCATGACCTCTTCCTCCTCTTGGGAAATCACCGTGGCAATGTCCAACTTCCCGTCGCCGTTGAGATCCACAAGCGGAACGTGAATCGCTCCCGGAGCGACGTAAAGTTCGCGATCACGAAAGCGGTTGTTCCCCAGATTCTCCAGCCATAAAACACTTCCGCGATCGTAGCCGAACTCGGCGACGACCAGGTCCGGACGACCGTCGTCGTTCAGTTCGCCGGCTTGCACGTCCGCCACCCGGCGCAAGTCTTCCAAGAGGACATGCGTCTTGAAGTTGTGCTTGCCATCGTTCTCCAGCCACGCGACTTTCCCGATCGGTTCATTGGAAGGATAAACGCTGCCCAGCACCGCCACGACAAGATCACGATGGCCGTCGCCGTTCAGGTCCGTCACACAGACATGGCACGGCGCGGGAAGGTCCCTGTCGCCAAGCACTCGCTCCTCCCATGCTCCCCGCGATGTTTGCCGAAACCAAACGACGCGGTTCAAGACCGCATCACACGCCAGCACGTCAAGAAGCCCGTCGTCATCGAAATCAACGATTTGCACGTGGGTGATGAGCGGCTTGCCCCGCGGCGCCTGGCCGAGCGTTGTTTTCGTCAGCGGCAAGGGTGACGTGGGAAACGACAGTTGCACGGGCGGCGTCGCCAGGGCCGCCGTTCGCAGCGCTGGGGTCCGAGGCAGGCCGAGATAGATCGCGACCGGCAACGCCATCGCGATGCAGAAAAGAATGACCGACAACCGGGGGCGCTGCATACGCGAAGCCTTCGCACCGGAAGGAAGGACCGCAGGAATCGCATGCCCATCACACGATTCGGCGTGGGCAACTCGCTCGGCGAGTAACCAAACGCTTGTGATGAGATTTTACTTGTTCATTCGGAGTTTGGCTTCCTCCTTGCACCGGCGCGCCAAACCGCGGCGCCCTTCCAGGCCCACGCCGAAGCGAACTGGAAAGCGGCGTAGCTTCTTGGTCGGCCGTTAACCGGCCAGTGTCCGCCACCAGCTTGAGCGTATGGGAGTTAGGAACGTCGGCTTCTAGTCTCACGGAACGGGTTGTTCAGCCAGTCGAACCTGGGAATCGTCACGCGCTTAGCCCGGATTATTCCTGTAGGGTGGGCCAAGCGAGCGCAAGTCCTTAAGCGCAAACGGAATCGGTCGGATTTGCCAACCTGGTCGGCCTTAGCAAACGATCAGCGAGTGTAGAGCCACCACCCATCACGTTCGACCCACCCGACCCTTCGATGAATAATCCGGGCAAAAACGCCCCTCACATGGCGGAGTCGGCGGATTTCCAAGAGATGCCGTGAATTGGATTTCAGGCCGATTCAAATTGAGACAACAGCGCAAAACAAAAGCCGTCGCCAAGTTATGACGACGGCTTGTGTTGAGAGCGGAGGGCACGGGACTCGAACCCGCAACCCCCTTTCGGGGGCACCGCATTTCCAGTGCGGCTGCTCACCAATTCGCATACCCTCCAGCAATTTTCGCACGTTGGCTGAATAAACCTTAGCGGTCTTGGGAAATTCTAGCCGAGGCCGGGTGATCGGGAAAGTCGGCCGTGGGAAAACGTTCGAACGCTGCCTTTACGGGTTTTCAACGGTCGCGTAGCGACAATCCATAAACCAACGGCGGTCGCCGGAACTTTTCCCGCAAAAGCACGGTTAATAACCATAGCTTAAAGCGTATCCTGCGCTCGTCGTCGGCCCCTGGCAGGCGTGGCGCTGATTTCCCGGCCGCTCCTGCGGAAGCGAAAGACCTCCGAGACGAACACATAGCCCGCGCCACGGGGAGCCTGGCGACATTTCCCTGCCGAGCAGAACGATCGTAATGAGGAGTACCCACTTGTTGGCGTGCCATTTGCAGCCCATGCAGTATCGAACCTTGGCCGTCTACCTTTCGTACTTGGCATTCGTTCTCATTTTTTCTAAGTCGGTATGTGAACGCCTGTTTACGACTCAAAAATGCCGGAAGGACGAATGAGAACCGCGAGGACGGCGGTGATGCGGCTCTGACTCGGAAACGGCCTTCGCCTTATAAGATGCTTTGTCCCAAGACTTTGTGACGCTGTCGCGCGTGATTGGGACGCCGGCTTCCGCTTGGAGCGGGACCGTGATGGAACACTTTTCAATTTGGCTCGACGGTAGGCTTAGCAGATGACACGCGCGACATCTGTGGAAGATTACAAACTGTACGGCGGGTTTGAGGCGGTGCGGAAAACCCTGCTTGACCGCAAATACGCCGATCGGTGGGACAGGCCCCTGGCGTATTGGGCGTTGCCCGGCGACCGCAGGCTCCCTTTGGCGTTTCTGGGCCGTACGGTGGGGGAGTTGCTGAATACTCCTTTTGAAACACTCTGCGCCACGCCGGGAATCGGGCAAAAAAAGATTCAGTCGCTAATCAAGCTCCTCACGCGGGCCACCAAGGACGTGGGAGTTATTCCCGATCGCACGGCGTCGCCGGAACTGGAGCTTTTCAAAGGAGGGGAAGGTAAGCGAAACAACCCTCTGCCGGCCGAGAATGGGAAAATCCCGGTTTTCGATCCCGACATGGTATCCGAAGCCTTGTGGAAACAATGGCGGGAAACCGTCCTGCATTACCATTTGGAGCGGGAAAAGTTGGGACGATTGGCGCCTTCGCTCCAACATTTGCCGACGGTGATCTGGCATACGCCGCTTGTGTTCTATGCCGAACGCTCGCTCGAGGAGATTCGCTCTCTGAAAACGCACGGAGAGAAGCGGGTCCGCGTGGTGTTGGAGGTGTTCTTTGTCGTGAACAAGATGCTGCGCGGGGTCACGCTCCACGAGGGCTTGGCGCTGCGTTTGGCCCCTCAGTTTGTCGCCGACTTGGAGTATTGGATCGTGGGCGCCGTCTGCCAGGACGAGCGAGTCGCGCCCGCCGAGGTGCGGGAGCAGGTGGCGCACCCGCTGTTGGAACAAGTTCGCATCGACGCCGGACCGACCATCTACGATCTGGCGCTGGGGCGCCTGGGAATGGGCAAAGGGCTGCAAAACGTCCGCGCTCAGGCGCGCCGCCTGGGGGTCACCCGCGCGCGGGTGTATCAGCTTCTCGACGAGTGCGCCAAAATCCTGGCGGTGCGTTGGCCCGAGGGGCGCAGTGCGTTGCGGTCGCTCCAGGAAAAGTTGGCCAGCACGGGCGACATGGAAACCGCACAATTCTGTCGACGCGTGCGGGAGTTTTTCTTCCCCGACAAGCAAACTCCCTTGCGTTTCGCCGACGAATCGGACGAGTAACCTTGCTGCCGCGGCGCCCGGACGCCAAAAACCGCCGCGTCGCGCTGGGGCAATCTACCGCAACGCCTTGCGAAGCACGATCTGCATGCCGTAAACGTCCTCAAACAGCGTGCCTTGCTGTTTGAGCGCCAGTTGTTCCAGCGAGACGTCGTTGACGTGGGGAATGGAGATCGTGAACTGGTTGCCGTGGCGTTGGCAGCGGATTTCCTGCACGCGCTGGCTGTTGGAGCGGTCCAGGCTTACCGCCACGCGGAGGATGGCCGCCAACTTGGACACGGCGATTCGGGCCTCGCGGGCCAGCGTGGCGTACCCTTCGTGGTAGGACTTGGGGTTATAGCGGCGGTGGTACCGGGCCACCAGCGCCGTGAGCAAGCGGTCGGTGCGTCCCAGGCCGAAAATCTCGCTGTGGTTGATCAGGTACATCGAGTGCTTGTGGTACGCCCGATGGCTGACGTAGACGCCAATCTCGTGCAGCAGCGCCGCCACGTAGAGCAGCGTCTCGTGCCGCTGCCCCAGGCCGTGGTCCTGTTGCAGCTCGCGGAAGAGAATCTTCGACAACTCCGCCACGTGCCGGGCATGCGCTTCGTCAAATCCGAATTTCTGACCCAGCGAGATCGCCGAACGCACTACCTGGTTGGTGAACTCGTCGGTCCAGGCGCCCCGGCGGCCCATGTCTTTGAGCAGGCCGTCGCGCATGTTGACGTTGGTCACGTAAATCTGGTCGAGGCCAAAGCCGCGGGCGATCTCGCCATAGGCCAAAAGAGCGGGCCCCAGGGTTTGCGCGTCGGCGTACGCCACGTGATGCTTGAGAACCAGTTCGTCCTCGGTCTGGTCGAGAATCCGCCGGGCGAGTTTCTCCAACTCGACCACGGGCAACGACGTTAGCTTTTCCGGACGCCAGTCGGGTACGAGGTCTCCCGCGGCGAAACGAATGTCGCCCCCCAAGGCGATCATTTGCACGGCGCCCCGCGGCGCGGCGTCGTGAACAATTTGCTCCACCACGCCATGAATCTGGCTTTTCATGATGTCGCGCAGGCGGCCTTGCGGGGCGCGGTAAGCCTGGAGCGTCTCGAACAACCGCAACGCCCCCAGGCGGTAAGTGCGCGAGAACAGCACGTCCTCCTGATGCACCAGCAGCACTTCGGTGTTGCCGCCGCCAACTTCGGTGATGATCGTCGGCAAGGGCGCCAGCGCCGGTTCGGTCTTGAGCTTGGACTGCACGCCCAAGTAGGTAATCCGGGCGACTTCGGCCTCTTCGACCAATTCCACTTCGATGCCCGTGGCGATATACACCCGGTCGAGAAATTCGAGGCGGTTTTCGGCCTCGCGCACGGCGCTGGTGGCCACCACGCGCAATTGGTCGGGCGCGTTGATCTGGTATTCGTCCAGCTTGCGCCGATAATCGCGCAGCACGTTGACGCATTGCTCGATGGTCGCCTTGCGCAGCGTGCGGCGGGTGAACGCGTCTCGGCCCAGGTCCACTTCCTGCGTCAGGGTCTCCAGGGTGCGGACCTTGCCGGCGTCGTCAATCTCGGCAATCGCCATGCGAATGGCCGACGCGCCCATGTCGATCACCGCCACGGACCGCACGCTCCGTGGCGGGCTCGGAGCGGGCTGCGACGCCTCGGGCGGGTGGAGATTCATGCTTCGATCACCTCGCGGGCCCACGCCGCCGCGCCCAGGAGCACCGAGTCGTCGCCGAGTTGGCAGGGAACCACGCGGAACGAGTCGATATACGACGGCATGACGTGCTTGTTCGCGGTCTTGGCCACGCCGTTGACAAACAAGTCCTGCATGGCCTCGACCAAACCGCCGCCCAGCACGACCACATCGGGCGCCAACAGATGCACGACGCTAGCCACGGCCACGCCAATCCGCCCGGCCGCTTCGCGCACGATCTGCTCGATCATTTTGTCGCCGGCCTTGATGGACGCCGCCAGCGCTCCGCTGCGAATGTTGGAAAGGTTGGCCCCGGCGGACCCCATCAGGTGCGGCGCGTCGCCCCGGTAAGCCGCCTTGGCCGCCTCGGCGGCGATAGACATGCGGCTGGCGACGGTCTCCAGGCACCCGCGTTGCCCGCAGCCGCATAGAGAGCCGTAGGGCACCACCTGCACGTGACCGATCTCCATGCACGAGCGTTTCCGCCCGCGAAGGATTTTGCCTTCATACACGCAACCGCCGCCAATGCCCGTACCGGGATACACGCCCACCACGCACCGCGCGTCGCGCCCGGCGCCAAACCGATACTCGCCGAACACGCCCGCGTCCACGTCGTTGGCGATCACCGCCGGACAACCGAACTCCTTTTGCAGGAAAGCCTTCAGCGGCACGTCTTTCCAACCCAGGTTGGGAGCGTCGACGACCACGCCGCGATCCAAATCCAACGGGCCAGGGCAACCCACGCCAATGCCCGCCAGCCGCGCGGCGTCCACTTTGGCGTCATCCAGCGCGTCGCGAATCGTTTTGACGAACCGCTCCAGCACCGATTCCACCCCTTCGTGACCCTTGGTTTTCTTGCGCTCGCGGCCGATGATCTTCATGTTCTGGTCTAGCACCGTGGCAATCATCTTGGTGCCGCCCAGGTCAAAGCCGATCCAACAGTTTTTTTGTCCGTCCACGCGAGAAGCGCTCATCCGCGGTGTCCTTCCTGGCTTGCGAAGTCGAATCTCCGGGTATCGTCGCATAGATGGCGCGGAACCGCAATCGCACGAACGCGGCGTTACGGGCGCCGCCTGGCGATTGCTTTTCTCCCGGTCACGGGTGATTTATCGGGCGCGGCGGGACATGTCGATGTACCGGTAACTGCCGTTCGTGCGTTCGGCCAGAGAACGCATCGAGTCGCCTTCGTGGGGCGTAGTCCCGAAGCCAAACTGGAGACAAACAATGGTGGTCCGGCCGGCGGCGCGGCGCACCAGTTCGTCGATTTCCGGCCGCGTCAGGCGCGGATCGCCGCCATCGGTCAGCAAAAAGATGACCTCTGGCTCTTGGCGCAGCGCGGCCAGTAGCGCCAGGTGGTGCCCGGTGCCGCCCAGGGCCGACAGGTTCCGCAGAAAGTCGAGCGCCCGTTGTTTGGCGGACTCGTCAGCCGGCGACAATCCACGCGGATGAAACGCCAGCGGCGTCTTGTTATAAGCGATGATTTGGAACCGATGATTCCGCTGGAGCGCGGTCAGCGCTTGCTCTAGTTCCTGTTCCGCGGCGCCGAGCACGCCCAGGCCCGTGTCGCCCATGCTTTGCGAGCGGTCAATCACGAAGGTAAACGATCGCCCCACGGCGGGCGCCGAACCAAACAGTTGAACTTCGGTAGGTGGTCCCGAAGGCCCGCCGCGTCCGCGCTGCGCGGCCCGATCGGCGGCGATGATGGCCTGCTCGCCTTCGCGCGAGTAGAGGTTGGCCCGGCCTTTGCCCGTCAGCGACACGTCGGCCAGCGCGTTGGCGTCTGCGGCGAACGGCCCGTCGATCGCAGGAAGCGCCAGCGCCGCTTCCAACGGAGGCGCCTGCGCGGCGGCGGGCAACGCGTCTGCTAGGTTCGACGTCATCGAGGCGGCTGCGCTCTCTGTCTGATTAGCCGCGGTCGCCTGTTGTTCATCGAAGTACGTGCGCTCGTCGCGAGCATGGCGCTGGGTCAGGACGATTCCCACGCTCCGCTCCGGCTCAATCGCCGCCGGCCGCGCAGGCTCACGAACCAGGATCGCCATCGCCACAAAGCATGCCCCATGCAACAAAAGCGACATGGCCCACGCGGGAACCGCGGCCGGCCGCTGCATAGTCACTTCGTGTTGAGGCGTGAGCATCGGTAGCAGGAGTTAGGAGTCAGGGGTTAGCGGGCAGGGATTCGGGGTTAGTGGTTGATTTCTGATTTTTCGTTCTTCGCTCTCCGCTCTTGTCTTCAAACTTGATACACACCGACGCGGAAGGGTTCCTCGGTGGCGTGGCGGGTAGCGATTTCCAGCGAGGCAATTAGTACGTCGCGCGTGCGGGCGGGGTCGATCAACGCGTCCACCCAACCGCGGGCCGCGCCGTAGCGGGCGTCCATCTGGCGATCGTAGTCGCTTTGCACCTTGTCCCGCACGGCGGCTAGTTCCTCGGCGTCAACGGCGTGTCCCTGCCGTTCCAGGCTCTTGACGGTAATGTCCAAGAGCGTGGCGGTGGCCTGATGGCCGCCCATGACGGCGCAGTGCGCGTTGGGCCAGGCGAAGATGAATCGCGGGTCAAAGGCCTTGCCGCACAGGGCGTAATTCCCCGCGCCAAAGGAGCCGCCGATCAACACGGTCATCTTGGGGACGCGGCTATTGCTGACCGCGTTGACCAGTTTGGCGCCCGCTTTGATGATGCCGGCCCGCTCGGCCTCGCGCCCCACCATGAAGCCGTTCACGTCTTGCAAGAAGATCAGCGGCAGCCAGTTTTGGTTACAGTCCATGACAAACCGAGCGGCCTTTTCCGCGCTTTCCACGTACAACACGCCGCCGAACTCAAAGCGTCCTTCGGCCGAGGTCACGCGATGGCGTTGGTTGGCCACCACGCCCACCGGGAAGCCGCCGATTCGCGCTATCCCACAGACCAGCGTCTGTCCGTACTCGGGTTTGTATTCCTCCAACGTTTCGCGATCCAGAATGCACGCCAACACGTCGCGAATTTCATACTCGCGGCGGGGGTCGGGATCAACCAGTTGGTAAAGTTCTTCGCCGGCGCGCGCGGGCGGCGCTGGTTCGTGGCGATGAAAGGGCGCGGGTGGTTGCTCGGGATCGGGACGTCCCGAACCGGCCAGGCGGCGGATGCGCTCCAGGCACGCCTCGTCGCTCGGTTCGCGAAAGTCGATCGTGCCGCTCACGGCTGCGTGCATCGCGGCGCCGCCCAAGTCTTCGCTTGTCACCTCCTGGCCGATGGCGCTTTTCACCAGCGCCGGGCCAGCCAGGTAGAGGCCGGAACCTTCGGTCATTAGCGTCGTGTCGCACAACACGGGCAGGTACCCGCCACCGGCTACGCAGTTGCCCATAATGGCGGCAATTTGAGGCACGCCCGCCGCCGAGAGAACGGCGTTATTGCGGAAGATGCGGCCGAAGTCGTCTTCGTCGGGAAACACATCCTCTTGCAAGGGCAGAAATACGCCCGCCGAATCCACCAGGTAGATCAACGGCAGCCGATTTGCAAAGGCGATCTTTTGCGCCCGCAAGACCTTCTTCACGGTCGCGGGGAAAAACGCGCCGGCTTTGACGGTGGCGTCGTTGGCGATAATCATGTGCCGCCGCCCGCTCACGGGACCGATGCAGGTCACCACGCCCGCCGCCGGCGCGCCGCCCCATTCTTCGTACATGCCGTGTGCGGCCCAAAGGCCAATTTCCAGCGGCGTGGCGCCTGGATCAAGCAACCGGGCGATGCGCTCCCGCGCCGTAAGGCGGCGCTTCGCGTGCTGCCGCTCGATGGCCTTGGCGCCGCCTCCCTGGCGGACTTGTTCTTCCTGGACCCGGAATGTATCGGACAATTGCTGTAGCGGCGACGTGGTAACACCTTCGTGCGGCATAGCGAACGACAAGTCGCGAAAGCGGTCCAACACCAAGAACTAGACTTTCTTATCTTACCGCTCTCGGTCCAGCCGGTCAGCCGAATTTGCGTCTCAAAATGAGAGGCAATTCTCAAATTGAGACGCATTAGGGACGTTTTTGGCCCATCTGCGAACAAATAGTTTTTTCGCAAACTGTTTCTGCGAAATAACTTGTGGGTATTCTGGCGAGTCGCGTAGTGAATTGGTACCGGCCTTGCTTTAAGGGATGCCGTCAAAGCGAACAACCCCAAGCCGAAGGACGAGAACCATGAAAGCCACCCTCATCAGCGCCACGTTGCTCACCCTGACCTTTATCTCGACCGGCTCCGCGTGGGCGCAAGGCAGCTCCGGTTTTCCGGCTCCCGTCGGTTCGGCCCCGTTTGCTTACGACCATGCCTCGACGTTGGAAGAGGGCATTCTCCGCGGCGGCGCCGACCTGCTGCGGGGCATCGGGGAAATGAACTACAACAACTCGGCGGCCTCGATTTTGAACCAAGAGGCTTATAGCCGTTATCTCGATAACCGCCTCAAGGCGACCGCGACTTATTTCGACCAACGCAAGTTGAACCGTGAAGCCCGCGCCGAAGAGCGAGGTCAGCGGCCGTCCCAAGAAGACCTGGAGCGGTACGCCAAGCTTCGCAATCCCGATCGGTTGCCGGCGTTCCGCTTCGACGCCGCCCGAAACCGCGTGGTCTGGCCCGAGGTGTTCAACCATTCCTACTTCGCCGAAGAGCGCGACACGATCGACCGCTTGATGGCCGCCCGCGGGGGCGCCGGCCCCGAAGCTCGCGAAATCCAGTTGGCCGCGGCCCACATGGTCGAAAAGCTGCGAGCGGTCGTTCATAACGTCCAACCCGGCGAGTACGCGGCCGCCAAGCGGTTCCTGACCAGCTTGCAGTTTGAAATGAACTTTGCTCCCGGCGCCGCGGGCATTGCCGCTCGGTAAGCCAGGCGGGCGACAAGAGTGAAGTCGCAAATCGCGAGGACGGATTGCCCGCCAAGGCAATCCGTCCTTTTTGTTGTTGAGAGGAGCGAAGGACGAACGCGGAAGGAAAGTGGGTTTCCCAGCTCGGGACGTTTCCGCCTTGCATTCCGCTTTTCACGTTTCCATCAAAACTTCCCTTAACTCGCCGAGGATCATGCACGTGGCGCCCCAGATGCGATAGGGCGGGACTTCCAAACAGGGCGTGTGGAACACCAGGTCGCGGCGGCGAATCTCCATTTGGCCAAGGCTTGATGATTCGAGCAGCGTTTCCAGCGGCAACGAAACCACGGCGGCCACTTCGTCGGGGTGGGGACGAAACACAAGCGGCTTTTCGGTGACAGCCACCCAGGGTGTAATCCAGAAATTGCTGGCAAATACGTATAACGGCGAGAGATGGCCCAGCACTTCCACGCCTTGGGGCGAGACTCCCAACTCTTCCTCGAATTCACGGAGCGCCGTTTGGTCGCTAGTTTCCCCCGCTTCGACCCGGCCACCGGGGAAACTGACTTGTCCCGCATGGGCCTTCATGTGCTCGGGACGCAACATCAAAGGCACCCGCCACAAGTTCCCTTCGCGGGCCAACAACACCAACACGCCCGCCGTCCGCACGTCATGCGGAGGCGGGCCGAAATGCCGCCCGAACGACAACTCTGGCGCAAATTTCCGCAGCGCCCGCGCTCCTGGCAGCGCGCGCCGCAGGCGCGCCGCCACGCGTTGAGGCAGACCGGCGAATGTGATAGCGTCCATGCGGAGAGAAGTGGGTAGTGAGTAGAGGTTAGAAGTTAGGGAAGACGAAAGTGCGTGTTTGTGTTTTACCATAATCAGGTAGGGCGGAAGCGATGAAGGGGACGTGGGGAGAGCTATGGCCGGGCGTGCGTCGGCCGGTGATTGGGATGGTGCATTTGCCGCCTTTGCCGGGGTCGCCGGGGTTTCGGGGAGACTTGAAGGGGATCCTTCATCGCGTGTTGGAAGACGTGGCGGCGTGGGCGGAAGGCGGCGCGCAGGCGCTCATGATCGAGAACTTTGGCGATACCCCTTTCTATCCGCGGCGCGTCCCGGCGATTACCGCGGCGCATGTGACGGCGCTAGCCGTCGAGGTCCGGCGGCGGTGCGATCTTCCGCTGGGGGTGAACGTGCTGCGAAACGATGGACAAACCGCCCTGGCGATTGCGCACGCCGTGGGAGCAACGTTCATTCGCGTGAACGTGTTGTGCGGCGCGCGCGTCACAGACCAGGGAATGATTCAAGGCATCGCCCATGACCTGCTTCGCGAACGAGCGGCGCTGGCGGCCAACGTGCAAATCTGGGCCGATGTGAACGTGAAGCATTCCGCCCCGCTGGCCGCGCGGGCGCTGGAGGACGAGACCGCCGACCTGATCCACCGTGGCGCCGCCGACGCGGTGGTCGTCTCGGGCGCCGGCACCGGCAAGCCGACCGATCTCGAAGAACTTCAGCGCGCGAAGACCGCGGCTGGCTCTACCCCGGTCTTGGTCGGCAGCGGAGTCGCCGTGAAGACGATCGGAGAATACGCGGCCATTGCCGATGGCTTTATTGTTGGGACCAGCGTGAAGCATGACGGCCTGGTGACCAACCCGGTCGATCCAGCGCGGGTCCGCGCCGTCATTGAGGCTCTTGGATAAGGGGGAGCGTTAGAGTGGGGTGGTCGTAGGGGCGGGGCATGCGCCGCCGCTACGGAAAGATTCACAACCGCGGAGCGAGTAACCTACATTGAATTCGCCACGCTTGTCCGAGATGCGTTCTAATGTCCTTCCATGATCAAGATGGTTTGCAGCTTTTTGAGCGAGCGGGTGAGCATCACGCGCACGGCGGCGTCGGTCTTGCCGAGCTTTTCGGCAATTTGTTTGGAAGGCAGGTTTTCGAGGTACCGCATGCGGAGCGCGTCGCGTTGATCGTTGGGCAGTTGGTCCAGGGCGTCCATCAGCCGCGCCTCGCGGGCATTGCGCGAGAATGCCTGGCTGGGCGTGGTCATGCTAGCCACCAGCATGTCGATCAAGCCGACGTTGCTGGTGCCGCCGCGCTGCTGTCCCAAGGGAACCTCTTTGCCCGCGTCGCGCTTCTGCGCGCCAAAGAAGCGGCGATGGGCATCGACGATGCGCCGCTCGGCGATTTGGCAGAGCCAGGAGAACGGCTCGCGCCCTGCCAGGTCCATGTCGGGAAGGGCCCGCACGGCGTCGGCGCTGGTTTCCTGAAAGATGTCGTCCGGCTCCACCTTGCGGCGCAGCGCGCCGCCCAGTTGCCGCTCGATGAAGGCCATCAACCGCCAGCGGTTGGCCTCGATGTATTGGGCCAAAGCGTCTTGGTCCCGGTTCACCACCCGCGCCACGAGGGTTGCGTCGTCGTCCATAGGAAGTTGATCCGGTGTCGCCGTTCGCCCAGGTTAGCCACACCCCACCGTGTTATCGTAGCCGATGGAAAGCCGCCAACCAAGCAGCGCGTGCCAAGAATCCTGCGGCGCGGTAGGATACGGCAACTCCTCTCGTGCGATCATTTTTTCATGAAGTTGCGATTTTTTCCATTTTCCAAACGAACGTTTCGACGGATCACCATCTCTTCCGGTGCGGGTTAACGACGAACGAACAAGCTCGTCCACTTCGGTCTTCTTTCTGTTTCAATAACCGCGACCGACCCGCCGCGGCGCCATCTGACATGCCTGGAACTAGCCTCATGGAGCCGACGCTGGAGAACGCGACGCTATATTGGGACGCCTTGGCGGACCGCGTCGAGGCGTTCTTGGAAGCGTGGGAAACGCAGAAGCGGCCCCCGGTGCTGGACGATCATCTTCCCCAGGAGCCGCAAGTGCTGCGGCAATTGACGCTGGTGGAGTTGATCAAGGTCGATCTGGAGTTTCGCTACAAAGAGAAGCTGCCCAGGCAGATTGAGGAGTACGCCGCCGAGTTTCCCGAGTTAAACGGCGAGTGCGGTCCCCCGGCCGATTTGATTTACGAAGAGTTCCACGTGCGCCGCTCCGAAGGCGAACAGGTGGACGTCAGCGAGTACTTCCGGCGTTTCCCCAAGCAGGAAAGCCGGCTGCGGCGGCTGATGGGGTTGGGCGACCCCATGGCCTCGACCGCGCTCTACCCCCGCCGTTGCGTCCGCGACATGGAGGCGGGCGAGACGATCGACGACTTTTTGATCCTCTCGCGGCTGGGCAAAGGCTCCTTCGCCAGCGTCTACCTGTCCCAACAAAAATCAATGCAGCGCCGCGTGGCGCTCAAGGTCTCGGCGCATAAGGGGCAGGAAGCGCAAACCTTGGCCCAATTGGACCACAACAACATTGTGCGGGTGTACGACCAGCGCGTGTTGCCGCACGAACACCTGTGCTTGCTGTATATGCAGTACGTGCCCGGCGGCACGCTGGCCGACGTAATCGAACGCACCCGCCACATTCCATTGGCCGAGCGCACGGGCTCGCTGCTGCTGCGCGCCGTGGAGGACGTGCTGAGCGAACGGGGCGAGAACCCGACAGCCGGCTCGTACATTCACAATGAACTGGACGCGGCCACCTGGCCGATGGTCGTGTGCCACCTGGGGATGCAACTCGCGTACGCGCTGAACTACGCCGAGGCGCATGGCGTGCTGCACCGAGACATCAAGCCGGCCAACGTGTTGATGAGCGCTGATGGCGCCCCGATGCTGGCCGACTTCAACATCAGTTTTAGCTCGCAGTTGGACGGCGCCACGCCCGCCGCGTACTTTGGCGGCAGCCTGGCCTACATGCCGCCCGAGCAACTGGAAGCCTGCAACCCGGCGCACACCCGCACGCCCGAAGCCCTGGACGGCCGTAGCGACGTTTACTCGCTGGGCGTGGTGTTGTGGGAGTTGTTGTTCGGCCGCCGGCCGTTCCCCAACGAGGAGATGGACGGCGACTGGTCAAACACCTTGGAGCAATTCGCCCGGCGGCGGCGCGAGGAGCCACCGCAGCCTCCCGAACCGCTCGGACGTGATCCGGTGCTGCGCGAACTACACGCGGTCTTGGTGAAGTGCCTCGCGCCCGAACCCGCCGACCGCTTTGCCCACGGCGGAGAGTTGGGCCGGCACTTGTGGCTTTGCACGCGGCCGCACACGCAGATGTTGCTCCGGTCGCCGCACCAGGGTTGGCGCTCGCATGCGCGGCGGCATCCGCTGGCCACGTTCATACTGGCGATCCTTGTGCCGCACATCGTGGCCGCGGTGTTCAACTACACCTACAACAACACGGTCATCATTCAAAAGGTCGGGGCGACGAATCCCGGGGCAGTGGCCGCGTTCGAGCGCGTGGCGCTGGGCGTGAACGCTGTGTTCTTTCCCTTGGGTCTCGCGGTGCTGTTCTGGTTAGCGTGGCCGATTTACCGCACGCTGGCGAGAACCGAACAAGCTCCCTCGCGGTTGTTGCGGTTTGTGTCGGCCGCCGAAACACCGTTGGGGCGCCGTGCGCCTTCCGAACCGCCCCTGGGCGAAGATCTGGAATTGGCCCGCCGCAGGGCGCTGCGGCTGGCGTTTTACGCGGCCACGGTGGGGATCGGTCTATGGTCTTTGGCGGGCGCATTGTATCCGGCGCTCCTGCCGCTCTCGTGGCTGCATGCGGTACACTTTGCGCTCTCGATGCTGGTGTGCGGCATGATCGTCTCGGCGTACCCGTTCTTTGGTACGGCGTACGTGGTGATTCGCGTTTTCTACCCGGCGTTGTTGACGGTTTCGACGGGCGAGAAGCACGAAGAGAAGCACCTGCGGAGCATGGTGCGCGACGCGGGGCGGATGCTGGTGCTGACCGTGGCGGTGCCGCTGGTGGGCGGGTTCATGCTGTACGTGGGCCAGAAGTACGGACTGAACGATCCGTTGGTCGATCTCTCGCTGGGAATGCTGTTTGTGCTGGGGCTAATCGGCATCTTCGCCGCGTTCTTTATGTACCAGCGCATTCGCGATGACGTGGACGCCTTAATCGAAGCCGCCCGCCCCGCCGATACGCATGTTTCCCGCAGCACCTCGGTGGCGACCAAGCCCATGTAACAAGGGTAAGATCAGCGCGGTTAGGTTCACGGCGCCGAGGGGGCGACTCGTTCGTCTCCGGCTCTACGCGATTTTTTGGCTAGAGACCACTGCCAAGACAACGTCACTCGCGCACTTGCTCAAAATAAAATACGCCGCGTTTGTTGGCGGTGACGACGTCGAGCAAGCCGTCTCCGTTCACGTCGGCCACTTCGAACTGCGTGCCCACGCCGCTGTTGTGGTCGAACTGGTGAGGAATCCAGACCGGCTTGCCGTTCTGGCGAGTTAACTCAAACCAGAACATCACCGCCGGTTCGCTGGCGCCGGGGTCTTTGCCGCCGTGCGCCCACCAGCGTTTGCCGGTCACGAAGTCGGGCAGACCGTCGCCGTTGATGTCGGCCAGCACCAGCGAGTGGGTCTGCGAGAAGCTCTTGTCGATCTCGTGCGTCTTCCAGCCCTCGGGCGTCTGTTCGTGCCACCAGATGCCGTGACGATGGGCGCTCGAGCTGAGGATGTCGTTGTCCCCATCGCCGTCGAAGTCATACGCAACCATCTGCGCGCACGGTTCGCCAAAGTTGGCCGGGTGGAAGGTCCACGCGGCGCCGTGCGGACTGGTCTGGGGCGGCGCTTCCCACCAACCTTGCGGGACGATCACATCGTTCCGGCCGTCGTTGTTTACGTCGCCCGCGCCCAGGCCGTGCGCGAAGCGGGCCGTGCCGGGGGCCTTATACTGCGTGAACCCGCGTTTGCGCCACGGCGCGGCGGGATCGGCTGCCGGATCGGCAAAGCCCAGACGGCCATCTTCCATGCCGAAGAGCAACTCGCGGCGGCCGTCGCCGTTCACGTCAAGGTATGCGGGACTTTCGTTATTGGTCACGGGAACGCACTCGTGACGTTTCCAGGCGCCGCCAGCCTGGCCGGGGTTTTCCAACCACCACGTCTGCGCGCCGGGAAAATCAACTACGATCAGGTCGAGCCGGCCGTCGCCGTTCACGTCCTCGGCGTAATTACAGAACGACTTGCTGTAGCTCTTGGGATCGAACTCCTCGGGCTTCTCCAAAATCGCGTGCATCTTCCAATCGGGCGCCGCGAACCACACGCTCCCGGCGGCAAGGTCGAGCAGGCCGTCGTTGTTGAAGTCGCCCACGGCGACGCCCTCGCTACGGAAGCGGTTATCAAGTTCTCGTTTTACGAAGCGGATTTCACTTTCCGCCTTGCCGCCCACCGAGGACGGATAGGCTTGGCCCTGGTCGGGCCGTGCCTGGAGCAGTTCCAACTGCAAGTTGCGGAAACGAATCTCCATCGGTCCACCCGAGTGGATTTGAAACGCGATGATTCCCCGCCGCTCGCCTTGCGGGTCGTCGAGATCCACGCACGGTTGGCCGTTCAGAAACGTGCGAATCCGGCTGCCCACGGCGACAATCTCGTATTGGTTCCAGTCGTCAGGCTTCACGTGTTGGTCGCCGGGCTTGTCCCATAACAGCGTGCGGCCGTGTTCATGGTAGAGCTTGCCCCACCAGCCGGCGCCGGCGTCGGCCTGGTAGCCGTGCATCTGGCCGTCTTCGATGGGCCGACTGCGGAACTGAATTCCGCTGTTTTCGGAGTTGGGCGTGAGTTTGACCTCCAGCGTCAGGCGGAAATCCTCAACCGCCAGCTCGCTCATTAGAAAGGCGTTCTTCTTAATGCCGGCGCTTTTGCCCACGATCTCGCCGTTCTCGACGCTCCACAGCCCCTCGTCGCCGCGCCACCCGGTCAGGTCTTTGCCGTTGAAGAACGTCGCGGCGCTTTCCGGCGTGGCCAATAAGGGCGTTTGTCCTCCGCCTTGCAGGTAGGCGACCAGCGACACCACCTCTTGCGGCGCCAGCGGTTGCAGAAGGTTGTCGGGCATCATCGACAGCGGGCTAAGCTGGATCTCGTCGATCTCGCTGCGGGGAACGATCACCGTTTCGTTGGCCGTTCGCATTGTGAGCGCCGTTGCATCCTCCTGTTTGACAATGCCCGTGATGACCCGGCCCTCAATGGTGTGGACCACGCTGGGACGGTACTCCTTGGCCATCACCGCGCTGGGGTCGAGCACGTTGCTTAACAGGTAGTCCAAGTTGGTGCGGTTGGAGCCGGTAATGTCTGGCCCCACGTCGCCGCCCGTGCCGAACAATGCGTGACACTGGGCGCACGTCTTGGCGAACACGGCGCGGCCCAGTTCCATGTCGGCGGCGGGTGCGTCGGGCGAAGCGAGCAACGCCTTATATTGAACGATGAGTTGGGCCTTGTCGGCGGTGGTTTCTCGCACCGCGCCCCAGGCTTGTTCGATGCGCCGGTTGAGTTTCTCATCGCCCAGGTTGCGCAGTTGCCGCACGAGGTCGGCCGTCAGGTGGTCGGGCGGGATGCGGCCTTTCTCGACGGCGGTCAGCAATTCATTGGCGTACGCTGCGCGCGACGCCAGCGTTCCCAGCGCATCCCGCCGCTGCGGCAGATTAAGCTGCGCATAGGCTTCCAAAACCGCCGTGGGCGTTTGGGGATCGTCAAAGGCGGCCAGACCGCGCAACGCCGCGCTCCGCAGATCGCCACGCCGCACCAGCGATTGGAGCAACGAGGGCAACGTCGCGTCCCGAACTTTGAGCAAGGCGCCAAGGGCCTCAGTGCGCCGGGCCGCCGGCGCGTTTGCATCGTTCACAAGATCGCGCAAGGAAGCCAAGGCTTGTTCTTCGCCAAAGGTGGCGGCCAGCACGGCGGCTTGGAACGTCACCTGGGAATCTTCGCTCTTGGCAATAGCGGTATAAACGTCATTCCAGCCTTGCGGCGGTTGGACCTGACGCCGGCCCTGGAGCGACTGGTTCATCCCTTGCAGGAAGGTCAAACGCGTGGCGTTGTCGGCCGCGTCGCGCAAGCCTTCCACCAGCAGGGCCAACGCCTTGTCGGGGTCCGAGCCAAGACGACGCACCATGAAGTCGGAAAGCAAGGGAATGTTCTTCCCGGCCGCCAGCGCCCAAGCCAAGGCGCGCCGCGCATCGACCTCGGCCAGCGGCTCGGCGGCGTACCAGATCAAAAGCGGCAGGTTATGGTCCGATGCGTCTTCGGCATGCGTGGTCAAACCTGAAAGAATATCCCAGCGCTGTTCCAAGGAAAGGCGCTGCAGCGCCGACGCCAGGTACAACCGCACCACCGGCGAAGGATCGTCCTTCGCCAGTTGGCTGAACGTATCGAGAAATTGGGTCTGCGTTTCCGGAGACGCCTGCTCCATCAGGAGTTGAATCGTCCACGCGCGAACGAACGCGGAGTCGCTTCTTAGTAATTGCTGCGCTAACTTTGCATTCAACCCGTCGGTCACGTGCAGCGCCCACAAGCCGCGGAGGCGCCGCGACTCGTCGGCGTGCTCCAGCGCCATCTTCGCCAGCGCGGCAGAGACTGCGGTCGAGAGCTTCCCCGCCGCCGCGCGCTCTTGCAGGATGCGGCGGGCGTGCCGCACGTACCAATCGTTGGCGTGCAACTGATATTGCACCAGGTCTTCATCGCTTGCCTGCTGCAAGTTTACCGCCACGGGCTTGGCGCCCTTGTACGCAACGCGGAACACCCGGCCGTTGGTGCGGTCGTGCGAGCCTTCTTCCGGTCGGTGGCATTGGTTGGCGTCGTACCAGTCGATCATCCACACCTGCCCATCTGGACCATAACGCAGGTTGATAACCTGCGACCACTGATCGCGGGTCAACAGAAAGTCCGGCGCCCAGTCGCCCACGTATCCCGAGCCTTGCGGCGCCAGGCGGTCCATGTTGATCCGGTTGCCGTGAATGTTGTTCATGAAAATCTGGTTGCGATAGTTGGCCGGCCAACTGCCGCCCAGGTAGACCATGGCGCCCGCGTGAGCGTGGCCGCCTCCCAGTTCGTCAGAGCGGCGGCGGTCGTTATTGTTCCACTGGTTACCCACGTAGTGGCGATGCCGCGCGATTGTCTTGATGTCGTCGTAGGTGTGCGGGTTGAAGTGTTGCCCCGCTTGCCGGTGATACCGCGCGCCTTGGATGACGTGGAACAGGTGCGGAATGACACAGGCCGTGCAGAACGCCTGGCCGCGGTCATCAAAGTCCACGCCCCACGGATTGCTCGTGCCGTGGGCGAAGACCTCGAACTCATGCCGCGTGGGATGATAGCGCCAAATGCCGGCGTTGAGCGGCGTGCGTTCCCCGTCGGGCGTTCCCGGCTTGCCGACCTTGGAATGCGTGAACACGCCATGACAACCATACAGCCAACCGTCGGGGCCCCAGATGAAGGCGTTCAGCGTCTCGTGCGTGTCGTGGTAGCCCCAGCCGTCGAGTAGTACTTGCGGCTCGCCATCGGGCTTGTCGTCGCCGTTGCGGTCGGGAATGAACAGCAAGTACGGCGCGGCGCCGACCCACACGCCGCCAAAGCCTACTTCCAGCCCGCTTACCAGGTTGAGGTTCTCGGCGAAGACCGTGCGACGGTCGAAACGGCCGTCCAGGTCGGTATCCTCAAAGATCAAGATGCGGTCGCGCCCTTCGCCTTCCGGCGCGCGGTTCGGGTATTCATATGCCTCGGCGACCCACAACCGGCCGCGATCATCAATCGCCAGCGCGATTGGCTGTTGTACGTCGGGTTCGGCGGCGGCCACTTGGACCGAGAACTCCGCGGGAAGCTCCATCGCCTTGGCGGCTGCTTCGGCGTCGAGGCCGGCGTGAGGGTAGAACACGGTCAAGGGCGGCGCTTCGGAAGGTTGCGGCTCGACCGGCGGTTCGCGGAATTGGGGCTTCTTGGCGTGCAGGCGGAAGTCGTCAAAGTTCACATGGCCCCACCCGCCCGTGTGTTGATCGACGATCCGGACGAAAATCTGCTTGCCCTGGTGGGGACGCAGATCGACCACCACGGGCGCCATCGACTCGCTATTGCGGCCCGAAACTTTGAAGAAGACTTGCTGGGTATCGGCGCGGACCAGTTCCACGCGCGTCTGGGCGTGCGCGCCGCCGCCAATCAGGAAGCTGGCGAACGGCTGGGTCACTGCAAACGGCGCCGAGGTCAGGGTTCCCACAGGCGTATCGCGCAGCTTCTCGTAACCGCCAATCCAGTACTCGCCCGTGTGCAGCGCCACCTTGTCTTCGCCAAAGGGACGGTTCTTGTCGATCTCTCCGCGAATCGGTTGCTGTAAAAACGCTTCGCCATCGGCGGTCCAGTCCTCGGTCGTGCCGTTCTCGAAATCGAAGTTCAGCGCGCGGCCGTCATCGGTCTTGGGCAGGTCCCCGCGCGGTCCGATGGGGATATTGGGCTTCTCGGCCGCCAAAGCCTGCGCGCCCGTGAACAACATCGTCAGACAGAGAAACCATCGAGTACGAGAGCAACGGATCATGGTGGTTCTTTGGAAAAAGAAATGAGCAGCGAACGCCGGTCCGCTGGTTAATTTCCATGAACGAAAACGGCAACGCGTTCTATTGGGAGCGGCGGAATCGCAAGCGATGTCGCTTGCGGTTTTGCCGCATTCTTTGTCATTGGTGGGATGCCGGCTTGATTGGGCAAGGGCCTTAGGTAGTGTGACGGCACGTCGCGTTCCCGCGCGGCGCCGAGGGTGGGAACGGGCGTCAGGGAGTGTTCATGCGTGTTTAAAGCTAACCAAGCCGCCGGGCTATGTCGAGTCTCCGCGTTGTTTCGGCGCAGCATACTGAGTATCCTATTCCCTCGCACATCTGCTTATCTCATTTCTTTCCGATTTCCCAGAGGTTGACATGTCTTGGTTCTCTTTTCATTGCATCCTGCGTGGACTTGCTTTGATGGGACTGGCGATGGCGCCGCTTGCGGTTCAGGCCCAAGACGATGCAACCGCCTTGGCGAAACACGATCGCTGGATTACGTCGCTGGCGTTCTCGCCCGATAGCGCCGTACTGGCCACGGCCGGGGGCGAAAGTCTGCTGTACCGCCCCGGCGACGTAACATTGTGGAACCCCAACACGGGCGAGCTGAGCGCCTCGTTGGAAGGTCATCCCACGTGTGTCTGGTCGCTCAACTTCACGCCTGACGGCGCCAAACTGATTACAAGCGGCTACGACGGCAAGGTGATCGTGTGGAGCGTGGCCGAAAAGAAACCCCTCGCCACGCTGGAGAAGCACAAAGGCTGGGTCCGCGCCACGGCGGTCGCTCCTGATGGAAAACACTTCGCCTCGAGTGGCGAAGACGGGCAAGTGGTCATCTGGAACATCGAAGCCGAGCCGAAAGAAGTCCGCAGCATCAAGGCTCACGACGCCGCGGTGTTTTGCCTGGCCTTCGCGCCCGATGGACAAACCCTAGCTACGGGCAGCGTCGATAAGTCGGCAAAGCTCTGGAACTGGCAGGACGGCAGCGAGAAGGGTAAGCTGGAAGGCCACGAGGACGCGGTTTTGTCGATGGCCTGGTCGTCTTCGGGGCAACTGGCCACCTGCGGCGCCGACCGCAAGATTCGGCTCTGGGACGCCGCCGGCGCGTCGGCGGGCGTGTTGGAAGGCCATAAAGATTGGGTCAACGACGTGGCTTTTTCACCCGATGGCGCCGTGCTGGCCAGCGCCAGTCACGATCATACCGTGCGTCTGTGGGACGTGGCGCAGAAGACCGAGAAGGCCGTACACGACGGGTTTGTCAGCAGCGTATGGTCGGTGGCTTTCTCTCCCGATGGCAAGTTGCTTGCCGCTGGCAGCCACAAGGATTCGCTGCGCGTGTGGGACGTGGGCGGGTCCGAGAAGTTTGCAGCCCAACCCTAGAACCGATTCCAGGAAATGGCGGCGCCACCCATCGCGCGGGCGCCCCTTGCCGGAAGCGAGCATCTTTACCGAAGCCCCTCAAGGGGTATACTGAGAAGCGGTTCACGGAGGAAGAACGTCGTTTATTCAGCCGCCGGCGCGGCGTTTTCTTTATGCCAAAGTATGTCGTGCGCTACGGCGCCATGCGCTTCCTGGGCGTGTTCGCCACGCGCGGAAACGAAAAATATAAGCGGGCCGCGCGCGTTATCGCCCGAACCAACCGCGGATTGGAAGCGGGAGAAATTCTGTGCGAGGCGACCGACGAGGCCGTGCGCTACCTCAAGGACCCGCCGAGCGGCCAAATCCTGCGCGGCATGACCGCCGAAGACGACAACGAATTGGATCACCTCAAGGCCCATGAGGGGCACGAGTTCCAAACCTGCCAGCAACTCGTGCAGCGATTGGGGCTGGACATGCAATTGGTCGATTTCGAACGCGTGTTCGGCGGCGAACGGGTCGTGGTGTATTACTTGGCCGAGCAGCGCGTTGATTTTCGCGGGCTGGTCAAAGAACTGGCCAACGAGTTGCAAACCCGCATCGAGATGCGCCAAATTGGCGTGCGGGACGAGGCCAAACTGCTGGCTGATTATGGCGACTGCGGCAAGCCGGTGTGCTGCAACACGTACCTCTCGGCCATGCCGCCGGTGTCGATGAAAATGGCGAAGATTCAAAAAGCCACGCTCGACCCCACCAAGATTTCCGGACGGTGCGGGCGGCTCAAGTGCTGCCTCCGGTACGAGTACCCCGTGTACGAAGAATTGCAGAAAAAATTACCACCCATCGGGGCCGAGGTGGATACGCCCGAGGGAAAAGCGCGGGTCTTGGCCCAGGAGATTCTCTCGGAACAATTGTTGGTGCAAACCGAAGACGCGCGGCGGCTTTTGGTGGCCGCCCACGAGGTCCGCGTACTCTCGCGCAGGAACGAGAAACGCAAGCCCGAAGAGGGACGCGGGAAAGAAACGCCCGCCGCTCCCGCGGCGGAAGACGAGGCGTGTGAATGATCGCCGGTTTTCGCTTTCGGTAGCCGTCGCGCTTCGTGCGACGAAACCGCATCGCGTTGGACGTGATGAATGTTGTAAGCCCACGTGCGTCGCGGGCGCTCATCGACTTCCTTTATTGATTCAAATCATGCCTCCCTTTCAACATCCTTTGGCACTCGTTCTCCAGCGTGACTCTCGCTATAAATTGGAAGCCTACGACTTTGTGCGCGAAGCGCTTGGCTACGCTCAGGACTGCCTGCAAATGGGCAAAGAACAGGCCGGGGATTGGGAGGAGGAAGATCCCGAGGTGGAAGGCGTCCGGGTCGAACGGCATTTGACGGGACAGGAACTCTGTGAGGCGATTCGCCAATATGCGTTGGACGAGTTCGGGCTGATGGCCAAGCCGGTGCTCAACAGTTGGGGCATCCACTGCACGGGTGACTTTGGCGAGATCGTCTACAACCTGATTGACGTGGGGCTAATGAAAAAGTCGGACCGTGACCGCCGCGAAGATTTCGATGACGTCTACGACTTTGAGGAGGCGCTGTGCCGCCAGTTCCAGATCACCCTGCCGGAATAGAAAGCCGGTGGGCGCATGAACCCAGAACGCAAACGCAAGCCCCATAGCTCGCCCTCCCGCGGAGCCAGCGGCGCCGCGACCGAAGCCGTAGAAGCGCCCGCCGCCTCCGCGCCGGAACCCGCGCTTACGCCCGACCCGCCGCGGCGCAATCTTCCGCTGCTCCTGGTGAGCATCGTGCTGTTGGCGGTATGGCTGGCCGTATTGGTGTGGCTGGCGGCGACAGCGTGAAGTAAGCTCGGCTTGCTTTCGGTAGGGCGGGCGTTTATGGTGGTTGCATCCATACCTACCCATCCCTCCCTTCTTATGCTTGAGGCCCGCCATGCAATCCTCCCGCACTACGCGTCGTCGCTTCCTGCAAACCACCGCCGCCGCAGGCGGCGTGCTTGCAATGGGTGTTCATTCGTGGCCCGTGCTGGCCGACGAATCGAAGTCGCCCAACGAGAAACTGAATGTCGCGGCGATTGGCACGCACAACCGCGCCGGGGCCAACCTGAGCGGCGTGGCCAGCCAAAACGTGGTGGCCCTGTGCGACATCGATGAACAATTTCTCGTCCAGGCCGCCGAGCGTTACTCGGGAGCCAAACTTTACAACGACTTCCGCGTGCTGTTGGACAAAGAAGCCAAGAACCTGGACGCCGTGGTGGTCAGCACGCCCGACCACACGCACGCGCCGGCCGCCGCCGCCGCGCTGCGGTTGGGCAAGCACGTGTATTGCGAGAAGCCGCTGGCGCACACCGTCTACGAGGCGCGCAAATTGGCGGAACTGGCGCGCGAGAACAAGTGCGTCACCCAAATGGGGACGCAGATCCATTCGGGCGAAAACTACCGCCAAGTGGTCGAACTGATTCGCGCGGGCGCCATCGGCCCCGTCAAGGAAGCGCACGTGTGGGTCAATGTGAACTACTCGGGCGCCAAGTTCACCACGGGCTCGCCAGCCCCTTCGCACGTGAACTGGGATCTGTGGCTTGGCCCGGCGCAGCAGCGGTCCTACTCCGAAGGCGTGCATCCGTTTAATTGGCGGCGGTTCTGGGACTATGGCACGGGCGGCTTGGGCGACTTTGGCTGCCATTACATGGACCTGGTCCATTGGGCGTTGGATTTGCGTCATCCCGTGACCTGTCGTGCGGAAGGCCCGGCCGTGGACGAGGTCAGCACGCCGCCCTGGTGCGTCGTGCATTACGAATATCCTGCCCGCGGCGAGCAACCGCCCGTCAAGCTCACCTGGTACGACGGCGGCAAGAAGCCTGAGATTCTGGCGTCGCTCCAGAAGGCCGACGGTTCGCGCCTGGAGTGGGGCAACGGGCAACTGTTCATCGGCGAGAAGGGGATGATTATCTCCGACTATGGCCGGCACATGCTCCTGCCCGAAAACAAGTTCCAGGATTACAAGCGCCCGGAGCCGACGATTCCCCGTTCGATCGGTCATCACCAGGAATGGATTCAGGCGTGCAAGACGGGCGGAACGACCACGTGCAACTTCGATTACTCAGGCGCGCTGACCGAGGCCGTGCTGCTGGGTACGGTGGCGTATCGCTCCGGCCAAGCGCTGGAATGGGACGCGGTGAACCTCAAGGCGAAGAACGCACCCGAGGCGGAACGCTTCGTCCACAAGGAGTACCGCAAAGGCTGGACGCTCTAACGCGATTTACGCGATCGTAAAACGCCTCGGCGCGCGTCACGCGCGCCGCGGATGATTAGGCATGTAAGTCCCGTCCGCCGGATGGGACCTTCCGCCAGCGCCGCGTTGTGACGCTTCGGCGGAAAGCAGGTCCCGCTCGGCAAGCGGGACCTACCAAAGAGGAACCCTTGTCTGGAGTGCGAGGCGTTTTCCGCAGAAAACCTGCGAGTTCGAGTGAATAGCGTCGGCTTTGCTCCCCACGGGGGAGCGCTTTGACGATGACGGGAATGTTCCTATACCTGGAGATTGCGACCGATGAAGAACGCTCTGCGGTGGTTTTGTTTCTCGACTCTTCTGGCAGGTTTGGTCATGACGGCGCCCAGGGCTTCGGCCGAAGACAAGTCGGTCCTCGACGTGTCGATGAAGACCATTGACGGCAAAGAAGTGAACCTTGGCAAGAAATACGCCGGCAAGGTGGTGCTGGTGGTGAACGTCGCCAGCCGATGCGGCCTGACGCCGCAGTACGACGGCTTGCAAGCGCTGCACGAAAAGTACGGCGATCAGGGTCTGGCGGTGGTCGGAATTCCCTGCAACCAATTCGGCGCCCAGGAGCCGGGAACGGAAGCCGAAATCGCCCAGTTCTGTAAGGACAACTACAACGTCTCGTTCGACATGTACGCCAAGGTCGACGTGAACGGCGCCGGCAACGCCCAACTCTATAAACACCTGACGGGCGAAGGCGCCAAGTTCCCCGGCAAAATCAGTTGGAACTTTGAAAAGTTCCTGATCGACCGCGACGGTCACGTGGTCGCACGGTTTGCGCCTCGGGTGGAGCCGGATGACCCCCAGTTTGTGAACGCCCTTGAAAAGCAACTGGCCAACAAGTAAACCGTGCGCAGGACCCCCCCTCGTAGGGAGCCGTCAGCGGCCTCGTTCCATCTCGGGACGAGGCCGTTTTTTTGCCGCTGCGCATTCAGCACGCCTTGCCCGGTGCGGCAAATTCGCGCGCGAGGAGGAAAGCCCCTGGGGCGCCAGTCGCCGTGATGACTGTCGCGGTATTTGCGACATAACCCTTTGTGCGACAAGTAGTTGCCGCTTGCTACGCCAATCCGAATTCCTGGTTTCGCGCGGGCTTGGTAGAATACCAGTTCCTTGGATGTTGGAAACACCGCATGCCGATGAAGTTGGAGCAATTCGTCCGTCGTTTGGCGCGTAGCCGGTTGGTTACGCCGGACGAGGCGATTGCGCTGGTGCAGGAGGCACGCCAAGACAAGCCGAAACTGTCAGCCGAACATTTCGCCACGCGCCTGGTCCGTTCGGGCCGGCTGACCAAGTATCAGGCATGCTCGATTTATCGAGGCGAACTGAACCACCTGGTGCTGGGCAATTACGTGGTGTTAGAGCAGATTGGCGCCGGCGGCATGGGGCTGGTGTACAAGGGGCTGCACCGCCGCATGAAGCGCCTGGTGGCGCTCAAGGTGCTCCCGCCCGAGATCATGACCAGCTCGGAAGCGGTGGCCCGTTTTCAACGCGAGGTCGAGGCGGCGGCCCAGTTGAACCACCCGCACATTGTCACCGCGCATGACGCTGACGAGGACCGCGGTGTCCATTTCCTGGCGATGGAGTACGTGGACGGCCGCGACCTGGCGCCGCGGCACGAGCACGACGTTTACGCGCCCCTGCTGGCCGCCAACTATATCCTCCAAGCAGCGCGCGGGCTGGAATACGCGCACAACCAGGGCTTGGTGCATCGCGACATCAAACCGTCGAACCTGCTGCTCGACTCGCGCGGTGTTGTGAAGATCCTCGACATGGGCCTGGCGCGGTTTGAACAGGCGGCGCGCGAGGGCGAGCAAGCCACGCCCGAGCCGCTTACCCGCGTCGGCGAGATCATGGGCACTGTGGATTACATGTCGCCCGAACAGGCCGAGGATTTCCGCCGGGCCGACGCGCGGAGCGACATCTACTCTCTGGGTTGCGCGCTGTATTGCCTGATGTTCGCGCGTGCGCCCTATCACGGCGACACCATACTCCGCAAGCTCTTGGCCCACCGCGAAGCGGCCATTCCCTCGCTTCGCGACAAGAATCCCGAAATTGCTCCCGAGTTGGATCAGGTCTTTCAGACCATGTTGGCCAAGCAGCCGGAAGCGCGTTATCAAACCGCCAGCGAGGTCATCCTGGCGCTCGAGGCGTGCGGCGCCGCCTCGACGTTGCAGGACGAGAAAGACCCCTACCTGGACTGGCTGCACGTGCCGCCCGAATCGCTGCCGCCCAACGCGTATGAACTGCTCGGAGTCCCGGTGTTCGAGGATGACCGGGACCGCATGCGCCTGGCCTACCAGCGCCAATTGGCCAAGGTCCGCCCACATTTGGAAGGCCCCCGGCGCGTCAACGCCCAACGCTTGCTGGACGAACTGAGTCAGGCCTTCCAGCACCTATCGGACCCCAAGCAAAAAGAACTCTACGACAATGAGTTGCTGGGCGTTTCGGGCCGTGCTGACGCGGGCAAGTCGCGCCGCCGGTCCGACACGCTAGGCGATATGCCGTCGACCTGGACGCAAATTCCCGCCGTGGCGAAGGTGCAGCGCAGCCACCTTATCGACGACGAGGAAGAATACCAACTCAAAGAGCTTCCCGAAGACGAGCGCTCGCCGCAAGAGACAAAGCCGCCCGCGGGGCACGTTACCTTGGCGGCGAGCAACGCCGCGCCGGTTGCGCGTCGCCGAGTCGTCTGTCCGTGCGGGCAGCGTTTGGCGGTGCGGATGTCGCTGGCGGGCAAGAAGATCCGTTGCCCCAAGTGCTCTCGGTTGTTGGCGATACCCGCCATTCCCGCCGTGACGTCTCCCACGACGCTCCGGGTCTCCTGCCGCTGTGGGCAGCACTACCACGCCCGCGCCGATCTGGCGGGCAAGACGGTCAAGTGCCTGCGCTGCGGGGCGCCGCTCGCCGTGCCCAAAGTCGGTTAGAATGGGCGTTGGCTTGCGGCGCCGCAGGACCCAGGCGCGTAGCGTCCCAATGCCGCGTCGACGCCGTCCCCCTCACCTTCACCGACGAGGCCGCCCGTGAAGACCTACGACTGCGAAGTTCTCTATCGTCCCGAGCGGGACGAGCTGCGTTTTCTTCCCGAAGGCCCCATCTGGTGTGGCGGCGGCATGTTGAGTTGGGTCGCCATTCAGCACGGCGCCGACGGCTTGGTTGGGTCGCTTAACGTGTTCGACTTGCCCACGCGGCGGAACCAAACCTTCGAGTTGCCAGGCCGGCCGGGATTTGCATTTCCCACCAACCAGAATGACGCCTTTGTGGTCGGTCTCGAACGAACGCTTGGCGTGTTCGATGCCCAGATTCGTGAATGGACCGTCTTTGAAACAAAGGTAGATTGGGACGTGGAAGGCACCATCATCAACGACGGCGTGGTGTTTGACGGCGGGCTGGTCTTCGGCTGTAAAGATTTGGATTTCCAAGAGAAGAAGGCGGGACTGTACTTCTGGCGGAAGTCGGACCACGCGCTTTATCGCCTGCGGGACGATCAGATTTGCTCCAACGGCAAGGCGCTCCTGCAAAGCAACGGGCGGTGGACGCTGCTGGACATCGACTCGCCCACCAAGACCGTCGTCGCTTACCCGTTTGATCCCGAGAAGCCGGCGCTGGGCGAGCCGCGGATTGTGGTGGATTTACGACAGGGAGACGGCGTGCCCGACGGTATGATCCTGACCCCCGACGAGAAAAGCGTGATCGTCGCTGTGTACAATCCCGCCGACGCGCCGCACGGCGAAGCCCGGCAATATTCGTTTGCCACGGGCGAGATCGAAGCGATCTGGCGGACCCCCGCTTCGCCGCAAGTCACCTGCCCGCAACTGGTGGAGCTAGACGGCCAGGTCAAGCTCGTACTCACCACGGCGGTAGAACACATGCCCGCCGAACGGCAGAGGAAGTACCCGAATGCCGGCTGCCTGTTTATCGGCGACACGCATTTCGACCACGTCCCCGAACCGCGAGTCTACGTGCTGGAGTAACGTACGCGGAAGGGCGCCGATACTGCGCACCGCCCAAAAGAAAAGACGAAAGCGGAAATGAATTTCCGCTTTCGTCTTTCGACCTTCTCCCGTCACGCCGCTTTGCGCAAAATCAGCGTCGTGTTGTTTCCGCCGAAGCCGAACGAGTTGGACAATGCGACCCGCACCTTCTGCTCTTGAGCGGCATTGGGAACATGTCGCAAGTCGCACTCGGGATCGACGCGGTGCAGGTTGATTGTCGGCGGGGCGGCCTGGCGGTCAAACGCCGCCATGCACGCGACGGCTTCAATCGCGGCGGCGCCGCTCAAAAGGTGGCCCGTCATACTCTTGGTCGAACTGATTGTCGCCGTGGTCGCGGCGGAACCCAGCGCGAGCTTGAGTGCCCGCGTCTCGGCCGCGTCGCCCACGGGGGTGCTGGTGGCGTGTGCGTTAATGTAGTCCACGTCCTCGGGATTGATTCGCGCGTCGCGGAGCGCGGCCCGAATGGCCCGCGCGGCGGGTTCGGGATCGTTGCTGGGAATAATCATGTGGGTGGCGTCGCTGCTGGCGCCAAAGCCCGCGACTTCGGCGTAGGCCCGCGCGCCGCGGCGGCGAGCGCGGTCGGCCGACTCCAGCACCAGCACGGCGCCGCCTTCCCCCATCACAAAACCGTCGCGTTCGCAATCGAAGGGGCGCGAGGCCGCGGCCGGTTCGCTCGTGCGGCGCGAGAGCGCACGCAAGTTGCTGAACCCGGCGGTGGTAATGGGCGTTACCAGGTCGCATCCGCCGGCCAGGCACACATCGGCCCACCCCAGGTCGATCCAGCGTCGTCCGGTGGCGATAGCGTGATTGCCGCTGGCGCACGCCGCGGCCACAACGGCCACCGGCCCGGTCAAACTCAAGGACTGGCGCACAAAATCCAGGACCGATTGCGTATCCAAGCTGGGATCGTACAGGCGTCGCTCGCCGTCCAGGCAGCTTTCCTCCCAAACGCGGTGCCATTCACCGCCCATGCCCATCACGATCCCCACGCGAACTTCGGAGCGTCGCTCCCACCAGCCGGCGTCGCGCAGGGCCGCAATGCAGCAGCTCAGCGTCAAATGTTCGACGCGGCTGCGCGGGCGCCAGGCGGACTCCATCTCGGCGCACGTGGGAATCGTTTCAATGCAGGCCGCGATCTGGCCTTCCAGCGTGGGTCCGTCGTCTTCGGTCAACGGACGAATGGATGAAACGCCTTCGAGAATCCGCTCCGAGAACTCCTGATAGGAGTTGCCCAGCGGCGACACCAGGCCGACGCCGGTAATCCAAGTCTTTCGCTCCGACACGGGACCTTTCTCGTTCATAGAGCAGCGTTCTTCGTGAGCACAAGGCTCGCGCCCCAATCCAGGGAGTGTTTCCAAATCACCTCGCCTGCGGCGGCTGACGAGGAACGGTTTAACGCTTCCGCCAGGGTCACAAGCGAAGGAGTCGCCTCGACGGCGGACGCCGAGGCCGACGACGGACCCAACTCCAAACGCATTCCCGCGGCCCCCTCGTCAACCGGCGCCAAGGCCAGCACGACGGCATGACAGCAGGCGTCGGTCGCGATGCGTCCGTTCTTTTGCGGAATCGGTTCGGGGTCCCATTGGCTCAGGGCCAGCCACAAGCCGGGAGCGCGCCGTTCATCGAGCAGGGCGAGCGCCGTCATCGCGCCTTCGGGCAGCGCCTTCGGCCCGCCACCCGCGCCCAGGTTGGGACCGCCCAGTCCAAGGCCCACGCTAATCACCCCGGAAAGCGAATGTAGGAGCGTTTGCGGGATCGCGTGTGGCGAGACGCCTCGCACGCCCTGATCCCAAAAGCGCGCCATCGTGGTGCTGGCTTGCAATCGGCCGGGAAAGCGCGGCGCGCCCACCACGCCCCACTCGCCGTAGGCGGCGGCGGGCTGGCCGGCGTTGTGAATCGCCTTTAACACGGCGGCAAAGGCGCAGACGGATTGTTCGTCGGCGTATTTCAGGAAGCTTGCAGGCAACTCCCGGCCGCATAATGGACCGGGATTGCGCCGCAAGGCGTCGATGGCGGCCAGGTCGGCGCACACGTGGGCGAATGGCCCAACCGAGGCAGCGACGCAGCGCACGGGACTCGCGGTGCGCCGCGCCGTGGGGCGCGACAGCGTTTTGGGGGAACTCATGGACGTTGGACCCGAGGAATAGTCCGGTGAATGCCCGAAGGCGCATTTCGGCCCGCGAAGCGGAGCCGCGAACGATTCGCCGCCAGATTCGTCAACCGCCACGGCCCGTTTGCGTTACGCCGCCCGCGACTGGGACTTGGCATTCAACTTGGCGTTCAGCAGGTCCAGCAAGTCGCCCACCACCACGACCTTCTCTAATTCGTCGCTGGCGATTTCCACGTCCAGACGTTGTTGAATTTCGAGCACCACGCTGGCCAGGTCAATGGAATCGAGATTCAGGCCCTCGCGCAGCTCGGTTTCATCGGTCAGTGAGTCGTACTTCTCCCAGGTTTCCTCTTCGAGGATGGTCAACAGCGTCTGGCGAAGCTGATTACGATCCATTGTGGGCGAGCCTCCATGCGACGAACAGTTGGAAAACGCGCATCGCCGAACCGGCGAAACGGGGGGATGATAACGAAATTGGCCACCCCCGCAAGAGCAAGTGGCTTAAATGTTTTCCAGCGACGGCGGCTCGCTGGGAGTCTCGGCCCACGATTCCGCAAGCTGCGTGGCTTCCAAAAGCCGCGTTTCTACAAGTTGCCGGTACTGTTCGAGTCCGTCGCGGTCCAGATCGCCGGGAACCGGAATGGGATTACCCGTCACGCCATGCAGTCGGCTAAAGGGTTGAGGAATGGCGAACCGGTCCCAACTCTTTGCGCGCCACGCCCGCGAAAATCCAACGCCAAGGGGCACGATCGGCAAGCCCGTTCGCGAGGCGAGATAGACGGCGCCCAATTGCACCTGCCGGCGCGGCCCGCGCGGCCCGTCGGGCGTAATGGCCAGGTGCGCGTCGTGGCTACGCTGGACCATTTCCAGCAAGGCGCCGCCGCCGCGGCGAGTGGTTGAGCCGCGCACCGCGTTAATCCCCAAGTAGCGGCAAACCTGGGTAATGATTTCTCCATCGGCGTGGAGGCTAATCAGCACGTTGACTTTGCCCGGGCGCGAGGCTGGCCCCAGCAGCGACTCGTGCCAGAACACATAGATAAACCGGTCTTGGCGCGGATCGACGGGGTGTTGCCGTAAATCGGCCGCGGCCACGCGCCGCCGGAGCGTGGCCAGAAGCGCCTTCACCACCACCGCCCCCACCAACGCCGTCGCGCGAATCAGCCACGGATGGCGAATCTTCATGCACCCCCCAATCCTTCGGGAACCCTGCGGCACGCATCCTTGTGCCCCTTTGCATACCAGAAAGACGCTTTCGGAGCCAGCCAAACACCGGGGGAATTCACCGTCCGCGGAACGCCGGAACATCGCGAAACCGCAAACGGTTTCGCTTGTGGTTTCGCGGCGCTTCGATCTTGGATGGGGTATCGAACGCGATCAACCTACGGCGCAAATTGTGCGGGCAACGAGAAATCGCTGCGTTCCCTGACAGAACACCCTGCGAGCGATATAATCATACTTTGGGCGTGCGAAACTCGCGGCGCCGCACGGCGCGGCGCAGCGGGCTTGCCGATCGAGCGCGCACGCTCCTACCTGCCCACTCCCATGACACCCCCCCGCATTAACGGCAGGAACCGCCTGTCTGATTCCTTGCCCCCGGCCGAGGACGCCGCGCCGGAGTTCCCGGCGCGCGCCTACGGCGCGCCGTTCTGGTACACCTATGTGTCTAACGCCGCCATGATGGTGGCCGTGAGCATCCTCTTCCGCTACGCCGACTTTGTCACCTACCTGGGCGGATCGGAGTTGCAATTGGGGCTGATCGTGGGCGCCGGCATGGTGGGAGCGCTGACGATGCGCATGGTCCAGGGGGTCGGCATCGACCAGTATGGGCCGCGGTTGGTGTGGTTGGCGTCGGTCGCGCTGTTTATGGTGAGCCTGCTCTGCCACTTGGCGATCACGCGGATCGACACCCCCGCGATCTACCTGGTCCGCGTGCTGATGAACACCAGCATCGCTGGGGCCTTTGGCGCCTCGATCACCTACATCTCGCTTTTGGTTCCCAAACAGCGTGTGCCCGAGATGGTGGGCACGCTGGGCACCTCGGGCTTCCTGGGCACCTGCTTGGGGCCGATCCTGGGCGACTACCTGTTTGCCGGCGAGACCACCCGCGCCGTCGTCGACCACATGTTCCTGGCCGCAGCGGCCATCTCGGGAGTGGCTCTGGTGTGCGCGTTCTTTGCCACGCGCGGCGCCGCGCGGCCGGTCGCTCAATCACGGCCGCCGGTGTGGAGCCTCCTCAAGCAGTATCACCCTGGCCCGATGCTCTTGGTTGCGGTGGCCATGGGCCTGGGGGTGGGAATGCCGCACACGTTCTTGCGGGCGTATGCGTTGGAGTTGAACATTGATCGGATTCGGATTTTCTTCGTCGTCTACGCGACCATGGCGTTTACCGTCCGGTTGCTGACGCGCCGCATGGCCGAAACGCATGGAGTTCGGGCAATGGTCCTCTTGGGACTAGGCGCCCTGGCGGCCAGTATGCTGCTTTATCCGTTGGCGTCGAACGAATGGATGCTGGCGGTTCCCGCAGGCGTGGCCGGCTTCGCTCATGCGTTGTTGTTCCCGGCGGTCATCGGCGGCGGAAGCGTGAGCTTTCCCGACCGTTTTCGGGGACTGGGGGCGACGCTGATGTTCGCCATGTTCGACTTTGGCAACCTGGTCGGTCAACCGGCCGTGGGTGGGATGTTGGAACTATCGCGCGAGATGGGCCTGCCCGCCTATCCCACGATGTTTCTTACGATGGCCGCCACGCTGACGCTGGTGGCGGTTGTTTACGCCCGCATCGCCCGGCCGCAACCTGTGGGAGGCGAAGCGCTGGAATCGGCGGAAAGCGTCGTCCCGGCCCCACGAACGCCCGAGGCCATTCCCACGCAACGTTAGAGCATTTTTCACGATGGTGTGAACGGTTCTTCAGCGTGGTGCACTCGCTTCGGGGTTGTGAATGTTTTGTCAAATCGTCATAGCGGCGTCTCGCCGCCGGAAATTGCGGCATTTGACGAAGCATTCGGCGGCGCTCGCGCCGTCGCGAGTGCACTACATCAAAATCCTTAATGCCCGACGGATACGCGCGCTAGTACCTTGCGAACCGAAGCATGCCCCGCGCTCCTCGCTCGCGGGCAGCATTTCCCTAAGCCAGGATTTCCGTGAGCACCCGCGCCCCTTCCACGCCACTGAGCCGCGCGTCTAGTCCTTGGAACTTGACACTGAAGGCGTCGTGCTGAATGCCAAGCTGGTGGAGCATGGTGGCGTGCAGGTCGTGAACGTTTGAAGCTTGATCGACTGCGGCGTACCCGAGTTCATCCGAGGCGCCGTAGACCATCCCGCCGCGCACGCCGGCGCCGCACAGCCACACTGACATCGCCTTGTTGTGGTGGTCGCGGCCGCTGCCTCCTTGCGACATGGGCGTGCGGCCGAATTCCCCGGCCCACACAATCAGTGTTTCGTCGAGCATGCCCCGCCGCTTCAAGTCCGAGATCAAGGCCATGCACGCGCGGTCGATCTCCAACGCTTTCTGGGCGACGCCCTCCTTCACGCCGCCATGATGGTCCCAGTCTTTGTGATAAAGCTGGATGAACCGCACCCCGCGCTCGGCCAGTCGCCGCGCGAGCAGACAGTTCGCCGCAAAGGAGCCGTCTCCGGGTTGGCAACCGTAAAGGGCGAAAGTTTCCTGGGTTTCATCACGAACATCCATGAGTTCGGGAATGCTGGCTTGCATCTGAAACGCCATCTCGTACTGGGCGACGCGCGTGGCGATTTCAGGATCATGCACGAGGGCGTCTTGGTGCTTGTTCAGGGTGTTAATCGCCGCCACGTCGACGGCTTGCTGCTCCCTGGTGACCCCGGCGGGGTTCGACAGGTAGAGCACGGGATCGCCCTTGCTCCGCAGTTGCACCCCTTGGAATTTGCTCGGCAGAAAGCCGCTGCTCCATTGCCGGGCGGCGATGGGCTGATTCTGTCCCCCTCGGCCCAAAGACGTGAGAACAACAAAGCCGGGCAAGTTTTCCGCTTCGCTTCCCAGGCCGTAGGTAACCCAGGCGCCCATGCTCGGCCGGCCGGCGATTTGCGAGCCGGTATTCATGAACATGTGGGCGGGATCGTGGTTGATTGCGTCGGTGGTCATCGAGCGGATTAGGCAGACGTCGTCAATGACCGAGCCAAAATGCGGAAAGAGCGCGCAGATTTCAATGCCGCTTTTGCCGAACTTCTGAAAAGGGTGCTGCGGACCAAAACAGTTCAGCTTTTGTCCCTGCAACTGAGCGAGCATTTGCCCTTTGGTCAGGCTCTCGGGCATGGGCTTGCCGTGCATTTCGGCGAGCTTCGGCTTGGGATCGAACGTCTCCAAGTGAGAGGGGCCGCCCGCCATCGTCAACCAAATCACCCGCTTGGCCTTTTGCGGCAAGGGAAGGCTCGTGAGCGAGCCGCGCGCCGGCGCGGCGGCCAGGCGAGTCGAGCCAAGCAGCGATCCGAGCGCCACGGCGCCCAAGCCTTGCGAGGCGCGGCCGAGAAACGAGCGACGGGTGAAGTGGGGATAAGGCTGTGGCTTCATGGCGGCAACCAAGGAGATCAAGTGAGGATATCGTGGAGAACGTAGGCGCCTTCGACGCCGGTGAGCTTGGCGTCCAAGCCTTGAAATTTGACGCTAAAGGCGTCGTGCTCGACGCCAAGCTGGTGCAGCATTGTGGCGTGCAGGTCGTGAACAGTGCAGACGTTTTCCACGGCCGCATAGCCAAGGTCGTCGGTCGCTCCATACGCCAGGCCGCCGCGCACGCCCGCGCCGGCGAGCCACATTGCCATCGACTTGTTATGGTGATCGCGCCCAATTGGCCCTTTGTTCCCTTGCGACATGGGCGTGCGGCCGAACTCGCCCGACCAGACGATCAGTGTTTCCTCAAACAGGCCCAGGTCCTTCAAATCGGCAATCAAGGCGGCCGACGCCTGATCGACTTCGCGTGCCCGCAGGGGGAGTTCCTCGCGCAGCAAGCTATGGTGGTCCCAGTCGCGGTGATAAAGCTGGATGAACCGCACTCCGCGCTGTGCGAGCCGCCGGGCCAGCAGGCAATTCGAGGCGAACGAGCCGTCCCCCGGTTCGCAGCCGTAGCGGGCGATGGTGCGGGCGTCCTCGCGAGAAAGGTCCATCAACTCAGGGACGCTGGTCTGCATCTGGAACGCCATCTCGTACTGGGCGATCCGCGTGGCGATCTCGGGATCGTGCTCGACGGCGTCGCGGCTGCGGTTCAGCGCGCCAATGGCTGCAACATCGGCCTCCTGTTGATCGAGCGAAACGCCCGGCGGGTTGCCGAGGTACAGGACCGGATCGCCCTTGGAGCGCAATTGCACGCCTTGATAACGGCTGGGGAGAAAGCCGCTGCTCCACTGGCGCGCGGATATCGGCTGCGGCGAGCGGCCCTTGCCGGTCGAAACTAATACGACGAAGCCGGGCAGGTTTTCCGCCTCGCTTCCCAAGCCATAGGTGATCCAACTCCCCATGCTCGGCCGGCCGGCGATTTGCGAGCCGGTGTTCATGAACATGTGGGCGGGATCGTGGTTGATCGCGTCGGTCGTCATCGAGCGGATCAGGCACACGTCATCGATCACCGAGCCGATGTGCGGCAAAAGTTCACAGAGTTCGATCCCGCTCTTGCCATACTTCCGGAACGGGAACATCGGTCCCAGGCAGAACAGCTTCTGCCCTTGCAACTGCGCTAGTTGCTGGCCCCGCGTGAGACTTTCCGGCATTGGCTGGCCATTCATCTCGGCCAACTTCGGCTTGCGGTCAAACAACTCCAGGTGGGAAGGCCCGCCCGCCATGGTGAGCCAGATTACTCGTTTGGCTTTCTGCGGCAACGGCAGCTTTCCCAAAACGCCGCGAGCCGGCGCGGCCCGGAGCAAGTCCGGCTCCAGCAACGACGCCAGCGCGACGCCGAACAGCCCTTGCGATGTTCGGCCCAGGAATTGTCGCCGGTGGATGGCGTTGGTTGTTGGTGTCATAACGGGTCTCGTAAGCGCGTTCTCAGTACGGCGACTTTGCGACCGCGATCAATCGACCGCAGTTCGGTAATAGCAACTTCCATGGTTCCAAACTTTGCGGCGGTCTTTAGACACGGTCGTGGCTGCGGCGAAACCGCAAGCGATATCGCTTGCGGTTTCGCCGCATTGGGAATGGGTGTACCTTGCCCGTTCAGTTTGTTGCATTGTCAGTTCCCGGATTTAGAGCTACTGAACTTTGAATTACGACCGGGTAATCGTTTCGTGCAGGTTCAGCAGCACCCGCGCCACGTGCGCCCAGGCGGCAAGTTCCGATGAGTCGAGCGCGCTAGGAGCGGGAGCCAGCCCGACCTTGAGCAGGGCGGCCGCCGCCTCGGGGTTGTCGCGGTAGATTTTCAAATGCTTGTCGAGCAATTGTTCGACCGTCTGTAGTTCTTCCGGCCGCGGCGACCGTTGGAGCGCTTGCCGCCAGGCCCAAGCGATTCGCTCGCTGTTCGTTCCCTGGCATTCGCTAAGAATGCGCGCGGCAAAAACACGGGACGCCTCGACGTACGTGGGATCGTTGAGCAGCACCAGCGCTTGCTGCGGAATGTTCGAACGATTGCGTTCGGCGGTGCATTCCTCGCGGCTGGGGGCGTCGAACGCCAGCAGGCTCGGATGCAGGAACGACCGTTGCCACCAGGTATACAACCCGCGGCGATATTGCGATTCACCCGTGTCGGCAACGTACTGACGCGTTGGGAAGTTGAGGTTCTCCCAATAACCGTCGGGCTGGTACGGCTTGACGCTGGGGCCGCCAATCTTGCGGGTAAGCAGCCCCGATACCGATAGCGCATAATCGCGTACCAGCTCGGCGTCGATCCGAAACGCGCTCTGCCGGGCGTGCTCGCGGTTGTAAGGATCGGCCGCAAGTAATTCGGGCGTCGCCGTGGATACCTGGCGATAGGCGTGGCTGGTGACGATCGTGCGGACCATGTGCTTCATGTCCCAGCCCGAGTCCATGAACTCGCACGCCAGCCAGTCGAGGAGCGCGGGGTTGGGTGGCGGTTCGCCTTGCGCCCCCAGGTCGTCCAGTACCTTGCTTAGCCCCAGGCCGAAGAACTGTTTCCATAGCCGGTTCATCACGGTCCGCGCAGTGAGCGGGTTCTCGCGCGAGACCAGCCATTGGGCCAGATCGAGGCGAGTCAACTCTCGCCCCTCCACGTCGGGCTGCGGCAGGTAATGCGGCAGGGCGGGCTTCACTACTTCGCCGGTCTCGTCCATCCAGTTGCCACGGGGAAGGATGCGCACGGTCCGCTTGTTCGAGGTGCTGACGCTCACCAGGCACTTGGGCAAGGAGTCGTAATACGCCTTTCGCTCGCGTTCGGCTTGGGCGAAAGCGTCGAACTCGGCCTTGTGCGAGGGATCGACATAGGTGCGAAAATAGGTCTGGATCGCCTCTTTTTCTTTGGCGGTGCGCGCCTTGGCGTCCTTAGCGAGCGCCGCGGCGGCGGCCTGGGCGGCCTTCTTCGCTTCGTCGGGCGCCGTGGAATCTGGGGCAAGCTCGGGAAGTTTCACGCCCACGGCCACCGTCTTGGTTTCCCATTCGGCCTGGGCGGCGTCGAGCGTTGCGGCTGCGGCGTCGCGTTGTTTCCTGGCCGCGGATAGCTTCGCGTCGAGCGCGGTCAACTTCTGTTCTTCCTCGGCCGAGGCGACCACCATGCCGTCTTCGCG
>JAANMU010000081.1_pt1 | contig 111090 bp, 90 predicted proteins | sample 7279701 | NCBI WGS metagenome assembly JAANMU01 (sample SAMN14094539, study PRJNA606508) | bioreactor metagenome | isolation source: A lab-scale SPAN reactor treating ammonium-rich wastewater day 57 | place: Ireland: Galway | collected 2017-03-13
AGCGCGAGCCGGAAAAGTTGCCGAGGTTCGCGCGGGATCCGCCCTCGCCCTGCGAGGTGTGAACCGCCGGCGCGACGGCGGCCGACGCCGTGCGCAGCTCCCGCAGGTGTTCGCGCAAGATCCGCTGCACTTCCAGCACGGCCAATGGATGATTGTGGACGTTGCTGTGGTCGGCCGGGACCGAGATCTCCGATTGGGAGTAGGGCACGTGGGCACTAGCCACGGCCACCACGCCGTCGCTCTCGCCCGAGAGGCGTCCCCAGAAACTTTCCTGCGATACTTCGCCCACGATGTTGTGATACCGCACCCACGGCGCCCGGCGAGCCTGGTGCATGGCGGGGAAGATGGGCGAGTCGGGCGCCAGCGAGTCGATGCTGGTGGTGGTGGTCAACAGCCGCGTATCGCGGAAGAAGCCGGGGTTTTCGCGGACCACGGCTTGCGAGGTCTGCACCAACATCTTGGGCAGGGTAATGAGCTTGCGTCCCAGGTAGCGCGTGTAGTCGTTGGCGAAGTCGCTGCCCCGGTGCGGCGTAGCGATGGTAATCACCCGCGCCACCGAGCGGTTGGGGTGAAAGAATAACGTGGCCTCCAGTTGCCGCCGCGTCTCGTCGTTGGCTTTCAGATCATCAAAGGGCTTGTCGGCCACCAGCCGCCAAAAGTCCTCGCCGCTGTCCAGGGTTTGCATGGTCGAAACCAGCCCGCCCATGCTATGCCCCACCAACACCATCTGGTCCAAGGGGGTCGCGGTCCTTTCGGGATCGATGATCTGGCGGGCTCGCTCCATTTCGGCCCGCATTTGGGTGGCGCTGATCCAGAACGGCTGGCCGGTGGGGTAGAGGAAGAACCAGAACTGGTAATTGGCGCGAATTTCCGGCTCGCTCCGCAGATCGTTGAACATCTCCATCCACGTGACGGGGCTGGACCACAGGCCATGCACCATCACCACCGGGATTTTCCGCGGGTCATACGGCTCCAGCATGTACAGCCCTTTGAACTCCTGGCCGGCGTTGGCGTCGAGCAAACCATAGGAGCCAAGGAAGTTGCTGCGCAGGAGCGGATCGTTCAGGTAATAGGCAAGCGGCGTGCTGATGTCGCTTTCCAGCGGCGCCAGGCGGTCGCCCACGCGCACGTCGGTGGCTTGCAGCGGATCGCGCAGTTCCAGTTCACAGCGATGCGCGCCGTCGCTCTCGGTCGGCGGATAGACGCGCAAGAAAGCCGTGACTGGGAACGTCAATCCTGGCGGATAGAACCGTTCCGCGGGATCGTCGGTCGCGCGCTTCTTGCGCACGGCGATGAGCGGGACCCCCAAGCCGTAAGTATGATGGCGGTTGGTCAGTCCGGTGACCTCGTAGTCGGAAACGAACTCGAACCGCTCGAAGTCCTCGTCGCGCCAATTGCCTTTGGCGGTCACGTTCACGTCGAACGACTGGGTGGCGGTTTGCACCGTCACGCGCCGACCCGGCAGGAGGTTGCCGCTGCTCTTGACGATCCGCAGGGCGCTTTCCAGCGAGTTGTTGTAAAGGTCGCAGGCCCGGCGGAAGTTGGGATCGTAGGGATTGCGAAAGTGGTCGAACTGCGGATCGAACAGGTAAAAGTACGAATGGGCGACCGACGCGCCGTACAAGTCCAAAGCAAGCGGCTTGTCTCCCTTGGCGTCCGCCTTTTTGCCGTAAATGTACGCCAACTCGGCGTAGGCGTAGATGTTCTCGCTGTCTGGCTCCTCGGCGGCGATCTTTTGCAATTCGGCCAGCACTTGCCGCGGGTCGGCGTCGCTGGCCTTGTCCAGATCGTGCCGGCGCAGGAACTGCTCGACGCGAGGCGTGGGACGCGGCCCTTTGCGCGAAACCAGGTTGAGCGTCCCTTCCAGCGGGTTCTGCGGCGTCTTCCGCACCGTGATCGTCTCGGTCGAGGTTAAGTCGGCCAGCCGCACCAGCCGCTCCATGGAGCATCCACCGCTGACTGTTACCAGCAGAGCCGCGAGGATGACCGTCGCCAGGAGACGGATACTCCATCGTCGTTCGCGGCAGGAAAGAATGCGCCGGCCCGCGCCCGGCGATGGTTGACCGCCAGGAGCCGCGACCACGCAATGCGGAGACATGCCTTCCATGGCGTATTACGTCAACGAAGTAGGTCAGGAAAAGCGAAAATCACTCCCGCGGCTTGCGTTTTTCACGATAGCGTGACCGGTTCCGCAATGTGGCGCACTCGCTCTGCGACTGCACCACACTAAAACCCATCACACGATCATGAAAACACACTAGACGCCGCCCAAAATAGGTGGACACAATAGTGTCGGCGCCGGATTGACGTCAAGAGCGACTGGCGCCCAAATGGTCGGTTCAACCCAACCCGGCGTAACGCCCGCTTACCCTCACCGGAAAAACGTTCTTATGCATCGCGGAATTTGGCCCTGGTTCCTGATCTTGGGCTTGTTCGTTCCTATCGCCTCGGCCCAGGATCGCCCGCCCAACGTGGTAATGATCCTCTCGGACGATCAGGCCTGGACCGACTACGGCTTGATGGATCACGAGGTAATCCAGACGCCGCGCTTGGACGCGCTGGCGCGCGAAAGTCTGACCTTCACCCGCGGTTACGTGCCCAGCAGCCTGTGCCGGCCAAGCTTGATGACCATCATCACTGGCCTTTATGCACACCAGCATGGCGTGACCGGCAACGACCCGCCGCGCGGGACCGACCGCCGCCAGATGCTCAAGTACGTGGAGCAGGCCCAAACGCTCCCCAAGTTGCTTGCCCCAAAGGGCTATCTAAGTTTCCAGAGCGGCAAGTGGTGGGAGGGCCATCCGCGGCAAGGCGGCTTCACCCAGGGCATGACGCACGGCGACCCGCGGCGCGGAGGCCGGCATGGCGACGTTGGCTTGGCCATCGGCCGCGAGGGGATGCAGCCCGTGTTGGACTTTATCGACCAGGCTGGCGAGCGCCCGTTCTTCCTGTGGTACGCGCCGATGTTGCCCCACTCGCCCCACAATCCGCCGGAGCGCCTGTTGAAGAAGTACCTGGTTGAAGGCCGTTCGCCCCACGTGGCCCGCTACTACGCCATGTGTGAATGGTTCGACGAGACGTGCGGCCAGTTATTGGACTACCTGGACCAGAAGCGCCTGACCGATAACACGCTGGTGGTCTACGTGACCGACAACGGCTGGATTCAAGACCCAGACTCGCGCAACTATGCTCCACGCAGCAAGCGTTCGCCGCACGAGGGCGGCGTCCGCACGCCGATCATGCTTCGCTGGCCCGGCAAGATCGCGCCGCGCCGCGACGACGCCACGCTCGTCAGCAGCATCGACCTGGCGCCGACCATCCTCGCCGCCTGCGGCGTGGAGCCGCCCCGCGGCTTACCGGGTGTGAACCTGATGAAGTTCGCCGAAGCCGGGGCGCCGTCGCGAGAAACGCTCTTTGGCGAGATTTTCGAACACGACGTGGCCGACCTCGACAATCCCCAAGCCAGCCTGCTCTACCGCTGGTGCATCGACGACTGGTGGAAGCTAATCCTGCCCAAGAATGGCCAGCGCCCCGAGCTTTACGACTTGCGAAACGATCCCTTCGAGAAACAAAATCTTGCCGCTGAACATCCGGAAACCGTCCGTCGCCTGACCGAGAAACTCGACGCTTGGTGGGCGCCCCAGTAAATCGCGAATTCGTTACGCAATTCGACGTGGAATGTTTGCAGGCTGGGTCAATCCCTTCCCACGGGCTTGCGCCCGTGGCGACATGCTGCCGCGGCTTCGCCGCTAAGACAAAAGGCTAAGCGAGGAGAGAATCGCTGTCCTCGCTTACGCATCGGGTTAGCAAGAGTTGAGCAGAAAACTCGAAAATCGCCAAACGGCGCTACGGCGCGGATTCGCCGGGAGCAATGTTTGGCTCGAGCCTCCGTATAAGAGACAAACCAGCTCGGTTAGATGTGCGCTAGAGTTGCAAGCGCGGCGGAAGCGTCGCCCGCGTCCAACTGCGTTGCGGCGGTCTGAAGGAGCTTGACTTGGCGCGGGGTGAAGGGGACCGGCTCGCCGGGTTGCGGCGGGTGCGGCGCCAGGCGGCGGACGAGGGCTTGCTTTAGCGCGTCCAACCCTTGGCCGCCAAGTGCGCTGACCCGAAGACCTGGCGGTTGGCGGGCATCGGCGGGGGCGGCTAAGTCGCACTTGTTATAGACCACGAGCGCGCCCGGCGCGGCGGTTAGCAACGTTTCATCTTCGGCCGACCAGGGTTGCGTAACGTCGAAGACCAGGGCCACCACGTCGGCGGACGCCAATTCTTGCCGCGTGCGCGCCACGCCGGCCGCCTCCAAGGCGTCGTCGCTTTCGCGCACGCCAGCGGTGTCGGCCAGTTCGACCGGCCAGCCGTCCAGGGCGGTGGCGGCGGTCACCACGTCGCGCGTCACGCCGGGCATGTCGTGAACGATCGCCCGTTGATAGCCCACCAAGGCGTTGATCAGGCTGCTTTTGCCCACGTTTGGCCGACCGGCCAGCACCACGCGCCACGGCGCCGCCAGGTGAAGCCCCAGGTCAGCGCGCTGCAGCAAGGCGTCGATTTGTCGTTGCGCGTCGCCGAGGCGCTGCGCAAGAAGGTCTTGGCGTATCGCTTCGATGGCTTGGCGCAGCGCGCCCCGGTACTGGTCCAGCAGGATCGCCGCCGTGTGCTGGGTGCGCGCTTCGGCCAGCGCCGTGCGCGCTTCGGCGGCCAAGAGATCGGTTTCGGTTGTCGATAGCCAGTCGCGCCAATCGACTTCCTGGAAGCCGACCGAAACCAGCGCCGTCACGATGGCCACCACGGCGGCCCGGCCTCCATGACAATGCACTTCCACCCGCTGCGGCGCCGTGCGGCACACGACCACGCCTTCGCCCGGGGCAGCCGGAGCGTGTTCCTCGTCAGCTCGCCAGTGACCGTACCGAATGCAGTACAAGGGAGTTTCGGCCAACGGCGCGCCGCCCGCGCGGTGAAAGAACTGCGCAACGGCGTCGATAGCCCGCGGACCTTCGACCGCCACGGTGGCCACCGCCGCCCGGCCGGGCGGCGTAAGAACACAAACGCGGTTCGCGGGGACGGGCGCCAGGGCGATGCTCATCTTCCGAGTATAACGGAGCGCGCCGGCGTCAAAGTTGGCCGAGCAGCTCCTTAGCTTTCTCGACTCGTCCGTCGGGATTGGCTTGCAGGTCGGCAAATCCCTTTTCCAGAATCTCGGCTTTCTGGGGGTCTTCGCCGCGCACCTGCTCGACAATGTTGGGGAACATCGAGACCTCGCTGGTCAACGGGGCCCCGTTGGCGTAGTTCTGAAGGATTTGCTTGGCTTGCTCGACCCCCGTTTGTTGCGGGACGGCAATGTCTTCCTCCTCGACCGCGCCCGAGTTGCACCCGGTAACGGCCAAGGCCGCCAAGAGGAACATCGCGAAAAACCAACGCATGGTAGCCGGCACGGGAAACCTCGGTTATGGGGTAGGAAAGTTTCGAAATCCATCGGTCCTGAGAACCGTGGAACGGGATGGCTCCCGTTCCACGTCGGTCTTACATTCCCGCCACAAGGCGGCCCTTAGAAGTTGCTGATGGGAACCCCATCGCTACGGTGCCCAAGGCGTTGGAACGTGAGGGTGTCGACCGTGTTGGCGATGAACCGCACCGAAGCGTCGCCAAGCACCGCGTTCACCCCGCCCGGATGCAGGCTGCGCGGCGGGATAACGCCATTGCTCCAGTCATGGGCGCCGCCCGGGCAGCAGTTGCCGCCGGCGCTGGGCCACTTCCAATTTGGCGGTGCGGCGGTGGTCAGGGTCGATTGCGCGGCGGCGTACCATCCCCACATCGTTCCGTTATTGGAGCGAGACCCGGTCGGGCTACTCTTGGCGGCGCTTCCAAGCGCGTCGAGTTCCGACTGCGTGGGAAAATCTTTGTTCGCTATGGAATTGAAGAACGAATCGCCGGCATAGAAGATGTCGTAAGGGTATTTGGCCGATGTGCCCGTTTGACCCGATCCCGAGAGAATCTCGGAACCCATGAGCGTGTTGGACAGGCCATCGGTGACGTCGGCCATTCTTCGATCCACGGACCAGGCGACCATCCCGTTGACGACCGAGCCCGCCCAGACCGATTCCGTCCGGCTCCCGGTGGACCAGGCGTAATTGACGCCAGGGCCGTCCCATCCGTTGGGGTGCGAGCCACGCCGCGGCGCCGGCAAGGCCGAGGGGCAGAGAAAAGTTTCGATCTGCGTGTTCAACATCGTCCCATAGATCCAGCCCCAATTCGTGAAATTGGTTTGCCCCTGTTCGTAGAGCGGGGTTTGTTCAATGTACGGCAAGAGATAGTAATTGAGGCTGAGCGCCTCCCACGCGTTCCCGCCGATTTTCGTGTAGTTGCGCGGGAACTTTTTGTATGTGTCGTGGTGGTTGTGCATGGCCAGCCCCAGTTGTTTGAGGTTGTTCACGCACTGGCTGCGGCGGGCAGCCTCGCGAGCCGCTTGAACCGCGGGTAACAGCAGGGCCACCAAAATGCCAATAATGGCGATGACCACCAACAACTCGACCAGCGTAAAGCCCGGGCGTCGTCGCCAGGACGTACGCTCAGAAGCGTCCGTCATGCAACACATGGAACGGCTCCAAGGAAGGAAGGAAAAAAATAAGGAAGGTATGTATGGAGGGAATGGACCCGTTTCAATAGATTCGCGCAGGCGCGCAAGTTGGTCCATGGCTGGCGATTATAATCCAAGTCTGAACCGCAACAAGAGATGAATGCCGTCGCATCCCCTCATTCGGCTTGTGATATATGTGCAAAAAGGACCGTTGTTTTGTTGCGGTCCGCTTTAAGCCATAAACAATATGCCGTTGGCATTGGTCTGTGTGACTAATCCGCTTCCTTTATTTGCAACAACGAGGCTGTTACGCAGCCTTCCTTGCCGGGTTACGGCGAAGGAACAAAAGTTGCTACTAAGGTTGCCGCGTGTGGGCCCATGCCCTTATTCCCCCTAATGCGCCTATTTAGGAGCAACACAATGGCGACCAAAGACAAAGCGGAACGACTGGTTGTGGAAGAGCAGACCCGTGACGAGGTCACGATCCATCTGCAAGACTGTTTAGTCAACCTGATTGACCTGAGCCTGCAAGGCAAACAAGCACATTGGAACCTGGTGGGACGGCGTTTTCACTCATTCCACCGTCAGTTGGACGAGATTGTTGACACCGCCCGCGACGCCAGCGACGAAGTAGCCGAACGCATTGCTACACTCAACGCTTGGGCCGATGGCCGGGCGGATGCAGTCTCGGCCCAGACCACCCTGGATAGCTTTCCTGACGGGCGGGTTCACGTGGATCAGGCTGTCACGCTCATTGCCGACCGGCTTCAAACCTGCATCCAGCGCCTCCGCCGCGCCTTGAAGCCGATGGGCGAATTGGACCCAATCTCTGAGGATCTCCTCATTGGTGTTTGCGCTAACTTGGAAAAGCACCTGTGGATGGTGCAAGCGCAAGAGGAAGAGTAAAACCAGGCTGACGTTCCTGCGGGTGGTCCCGCGCCGTCCGCGATACCTGGCCAGAATTCCATGATTGAGCTGTACATTCGGAACGACTGCCCGGCGTGCGGAGTCGTCCAAAACGCGCTCCAAGACATGACGTTGGCGCATCGGGTCATCACCGTCGGCGACGATCACGCGCTACCGCTGGGACTGCCGCCCGACGCCCAACCGCCGGTGCTTGTGGACGACGGCAAGGCCATTTACGGCCGCGATGCGCTCCGCGCCCACCTCCAACAACTGCGCGAGTTCAAGGCCCAATGGGAGAAGTACCAAGGCGACACCTGCTATGGCGATGAAGACGGCTGCGCCCTCTGAATCTCCCGGCGGCTCTCGCGCGCGCCGTGCGCTGACTGTTCATATTCTCCGTCCAGCCTCGCCCGCTTCCCACGCCCACAGACCTTTGGGAAGGCGCTTTTCTGTTTTGTCACGGTTGAAGCGTGACGACGCCGCGCCGCTTAAAGGTTCTGACAAAACCCGTACTAACCCGACGCACAAGCGAGGAAAACAAAGAGAAACAGCCTCGCTTGCGCGTCGGGTTGGTGTTTTGTCAGAGCGTCTTAGTTATGATCGTGCAACGTGGAAGCGATGTCCCACTTCGGGAAGACTTGCCCGCCTCCTGCCTGGCGCCTTCACACCCTCGCGGCCTCCTTTATGAGAATCACCATGACTCGTGCATTTTTGACGCCCGCCTTGTTTTCTTGGCTTGTTCTGCTTGCCGCCGCCGTGAGCGTCGCCGGGTCGGACGCGGACGACGGCAAACTGCGGATCATCGTGTTTGGCGCTCATCCCGACGACGCCGAATTCAAAGCGGGCGGCGCCGCGGCGTTGTGGGCCAAACAGGGGCATCACGTCAAGCTCGTGTCGGTCACCAATGGCGATATTGGCCACTGGCAAATGGCGGGCGGCCCGCTCGCGCAGCGCCGCACGGCCGAGGCGGCGCGGGCGGACAAACTCCTCGGCGCCGCCAGTCAGGTGCTCGACATTCACGATGGCGAGTTGGAGCCGAACCTGGAAAACCGCCGCCTCATCACGCGGCTGATCCGAGAATGGAAGGCCGATATCGTCATCGCGCATCGACCGTGGGATTACCATCCTGACCATCGTTACGTGGGGGTGCTGGTGCAGGATGCGGCCTTCATGGTCACGGTCCCCTTCTTCTGCCCCGATACGCCGCTGCTCACCAAGAACCCCGTGTTCCTCTATTCCAGCGACCGCTTCCAGAAGCCGTATCCTTTCCGGGCCGACGTGGCGGTGGCCGTGGACGAGGTCTTCGATCAGAAACTCACGGCGATCCACGAGCTGGAATCGCAAGTTTATGAAGGCGGCGCCAACGGCAGCGAAGAATTTGTGCGCACCGTGCCGCCGGCCAGCGCACCCGACCTGCGCAAGGCGTGGCTCCGTGAACGCTGGGAGCGCCGGCAAGGCGCCGAAGCAGACCAACATCGCGGCGCCTTGCTCCGCTGGTACGGTCCCGAACGCGGCCAGGCCGTCAAGTACGCCGAGGCCTTTGAGATTTGCGAATACGGCCGGCAACCTACCGAGGCCGAACTGCGCAAACTGTTCCCGTTCTTTCCCGCGCCGCCCAAAGCCGAATGAGCCGCCCGTTTTGTCGGGTCGCCTTGGAGCAGGTTATTACCCAAACGCCCGCAGCGCGAGAAACAGCAGCACCGACAACACCAGGGACACCACAATCGAACCCAGGCATCCCAGGCGATTGGAATAAAACGCGAACATGCCGGTCTCCGATGTAAGTTCCCCGTTCGGCAGGCTTCCAGCCTGCCGTCCCTATCGAACAAATAAAGACAGGCAAGATGCCTGCCCCACATCCCAACCGTGGGGCAGGCTTCCAGCCTGCCAAAGAGATTCAGGAAGAACGGCAGGCAGGATGCCTGCCCCACGGCGGCGTTAACGGCCGTCGCCGTCGGCATCGCCGGGCATGGCGCGTTCCACCCGATGCCAGGCGTCGCGCGTGGCGTGTTTGGCCTTGTCCCAGCTCAGATGGGACTGCCCCTTGGCGCGGTTCCAGTCGCGTTCCAGGTCGGATTCCACATCCTCAAAGCGGCGGTCCTGATACCGCTGGCGGGACTCCCAACCATACCGGTAGGCAGGACCGTATTCGTCATACGCCACGCCCGATTCATAGTAGGGGCGCGTCCTGTAGTTATCCTGCCAGTAGGCTTCTTCCACGGTGGGGTCAATTTGTTCGGCCACGCCCTTGCCGGCGTAACCGCCCGCCACCGCGCCGATGGCGGCGCCGACCACCGTGCCGACCGGCCCGGCCACCGCGCCCGCGGCCGCACCGGCTGCGGCGCCGCCAAGCCCCGCTCCCACGCCGACACCGACCGGGTGCGAGCCAGGAGCGCCGGTAATCGGGTCCGGGTTGCGATCAGCCTCTTGGGCTTCGTTGGTTGTTTTTTTGTGAGCCATTGCAACGACCTTTCCTAAGACGGCAAGAAAGCCTTGCCTGCGACAGCCTCGAGCAAACCGGGCGCAGGCGGCCATCTGGATGCTTCGCCGGACAATCGGCGATCCCGCCACCCCTACCAATTGCAAGTGCCGTGCCGCAGAACCAGCTTTTTGAACGCTCGGCCGCCGCACTACAATCGGGGCGCCATCGACTCGCGGGCCAGCACCGCCAGGGCATGAGCCGGGCCGCAGCGCGAGCCTCCCGCGCCAATCTTGCGCGCCAGCGACATGAGCCGGGTTGCGGCAAACACCTGCTTCACAATCCGCCGCGCAAAGAACTCGCCTTCGCCCGCCACAATGGCCAAGACGGGCGGCTGCGGAAGGGCGGCCGTTACTTGCTGGAGGGCACGGCGCGTGACTTCGCCATGTTTCCGCGCCACCGCCTGGGCGATCACCACCGCGTCGCGGTGATTGAAGTCGTCGCCCTCGGCGCAAATCATCCGCGCTAGCCTTGCCCGCGCGGCGATCTTCGTGGCCGGGCGCCGGTCGGCGGTGTTCGTGTCGTCGGCGTCTTCCGGCAAGTGGCCAAGGATCAGGTACACGTCCCGCAGCGTGGCGAACAATTCTCGCGCCACGGGACATTCCCGGTCGCGGTAAGGAACCGTCTCGACCAGCGCGCAGACGGGCGTGCGCTTCACGCCGGCGTAAACCAATTCGCCTGAAAGCAGGCGCTGGGTATCGGTCGCGCCGGTCGCCGCCACGCGCCCGCCGGCCAACGGAATGATGTCGGTGGTGGTCGAGCCGACATCGATCAACAACGTCGGCTCCGGCGGGGCGAACCGCACCGCGAACTCGGCCAAGGCGCGCCAGTTTGAGGCCGCGGCCAAGATCGGCTCCCGCCGCGCCACCACGGGCGCCACCAACTTGCCATTGGCCAGGTAAACCCGCGTGTGACGGCGGTCGCTGGCCTCTTCCACGGCGTTTAGAATGAACTGCACGCCTTCGATCCTGCTTTCAAAACAATCAGCCAACTCGCCCGTCATGGTCACCGCCAGGTGATCGGTCGCGGGAGCTTCGGCGATCATCGCGCGTAGTTCATGCGTCAACCGTTCCGGTTTGGCCCACAGGGGGAAGGACCGAGACGCGGTATAGCCGCGCCCATCGGCGGCCTTCAAGTTTGCTCCGCCAATATCCAGCGCGAGCCATTGAACCGACATGGCAGCGGACCTTCCTGCTCGTGGGGTAGGGTTGGGTAGCGAATGACGCACGCAATTCGCAAGTGCAAGTCCACTTGCGCAGCGAACGAACTGGCAAATCGCCTTGGAGAGTCGTGCGGGGTGGGCAATCCGCGGATCACGCGTTACCGTAATGTGCGGTTGCTCGCATCCACAAGGCCCACGCATGGCAATACGTATTATCGATCTCAGTCTCCCCTTGGACAACGACCGCGCTTGGGCGCCGTGGTGGGCGCGTAGTCGTGTGCATCGCCAGAGTCACAGGATGGGCGCCTGGGTCATTCGCTTGCTGTTTGGCCTTTCGCCGCGCTATCTTCCCCAGGGGTTGGGGTGGGCCAACGATACGCTCAAGCTTTCGACGCATGGGACCACGCACGTCGATGCGCCTTGGCACTACGGCCCTACCTGCGAAGGCTGCCCGGCCAAGACCATCGACCAGGTCCCGCTTGATTGGTGCTATGGTCCCGGCGTGGTGCTCGATATGCGCCGCCTGTCGCCCGACGCCGCGGCTTCGGTCGAAGACGTGCAAGCGGCGCTCGCCAAGATTGGGCACACGCTCTCGGCCGGAGAGATCGTCCTGATCCAAACCGGTAACGACCGCTATTACGGTTCGCGGGAGTATTTTTCCCGTGGTCCGGGCGTCAGCGCTGCGGCCACGCGCTGGCTGCTGGAGCGCGGCGTGCGGTTGACGGGGATCGACGCCTGGGGCTGGGATGCGCCGCTGGCGGTCCAGGCCAAACAGGCCAAGGCCACCGGCCGCGGCGACCTGTTTTGGGAGGCGCATTACGTGGGCGTGGACAAGGAGTATTGCCACATGGAGCGACTGGCGAACCTCGACCAGTTGCCCCCCACCGGCTTCACCGTGTGCGCCTTCCCCTTGAAAGTGAAAGGCGGCTCCGCCGGCCCCGCTCGCGTGGTGGCGCTGCTGGAAGAGTAGCGACTGGCCGACAGTAGCGCACACGCCCGCGGTTTCCCTCGTGACGACGCACTGCGAAGTGTGGCGCTCTTCGCTCCGCGAGTGCGTTCTCTGCCTCTCGTGACGACGCCGTGCGTTGTCACGCCGGTCCGCGAAGCTCCGCGTCGCCGCTGGGCGTCCCACGCGGAACGCGGGAACGAGCAAATCGATTTTCCCCTCTCCGCTCTCCCCTCGCCGCTTGGTTCTTGCCTCGGGCGAACGATGCGGTACACTTTTCTGATTAGGAGGCGCCGCCATGAACGAACGGAAAAACGAACGTCGGCCGAATTGCCCCGATTGCGGCGGAAGCGGTCAATACGTGGGTTTGACCGTCATCGAGCCGTGCCGCGCTTGCGGCGGGACCGGTTGCCTCGCGCCGCCGCGGGTCGACGTCATCAAGAGCCGCGTGCTCGATCATCGCTTGTTCGAGCTGGTGTTGGCCAAGCAGGGCTACGAAGTCGCCACCTTCGAGAGCGTCGGCAGCTACCTGCACTACCTGGAAGAGTCGCCCGACTGCATCATCGTCGGCTGGTTCATTCGGTCGCTGGGCGTGGCCGACCTGCTGTGCGAGTTGCGGGAGCGCGACGTCCACACACCGGTGATTGTCTCGACCACTTTGGCGATCGAACCCGACGAAACCCCTGATGGCGTGTTCGCCCTCTTGACCGACCAGGCGCTCGGGACCGAAGAATACGCCCAAGTCATCCGCCGCGCCGTCGCCGCCCACCGCAACAACCCCCTCCGCTAGTGCACGGGGGCCGGTTGTTTTGTGGCTAGGGGTTGGTGGTTAGAGGTTAGTTTTTTGCGCTCCGCTTGCCTCGCCCATAAATGGCGCGGCCGGGCTTGGCGCCGGTGTGTTCGCCATCCTTTAAGACGCGCTCGCCATTCACCCAAACGTGCTGCACGCCGGTGGCGTAGCGGTGCGGTTCCTCATACGTGGCGTGGTCTTGGATCGTGGCTGGATCGAACACCACCACATCGGCGAAGTGGTCTGGCTTAAGGAAGCCGCGCCCGCGCAGTCCAAGCGTGGTCGCGGGAAATCCGGTCAGGCGATGAATCGCCGCTTCCAGCGGGATCACTTGCTCGTCGCGCACGTACTTCCCCAGCAGCCGCGCGAAGTTGCCATAGGCCCGCGGGTGCGGGTTGCTCTTGAGAAACGCCCCTTCCGGCGCCAGCGAGGCGGCGTCGCTGCAAAACGAGACCCACGGCAGGGCCATCTTGCGGCGCACGTTCTCTTCGCTCATCAGGAAGTACACGCACTCCACGCGGCTGCCGTCTTCGATCACCAGGTCCATCGCCGTTTCTTCCGGCGACTTGCCCCGCTGCCGCGCCACCTCGGCCAGCGACTTGCCCGTCAGGTGTTTCAGGTCGGGATTGGAGAAGCCGCACAGCAACACTTTCTCGGGCGAGCCTGCCATCAAGAGCAGGTTTTCCCACTGGTCGGTGGGCGTCTTCATCTCGCGGGTGACGCGCTCGCGGACGGCGGGATCGCGGAGCCGGTCGCGCCACCGCTCGTAGCCGCCCTCCTGCACCCAGGGCGGCATGGCGGCGCTCAGACCCGTGGCGCCGGCGGTGTAGCAGTACATGTCGGCGGTCACGCGCAGGCCCTCTTTCCGCGCCGCTTCCAGCTTCGCCAGCACCGCGTCGGTCTTGGACCAGTTGGACTGTCCGGCCGCCTTGAGGTGATAGATTTCGCCCGCCACGTTCGCCTCGCGCACGATGTGCAGGAACTCATCCACCGCCTCGACCAACTGGTTCCCTTCGCTGCGGAGATGCGAGACATACAACCCGTCGTACTCGCCAGCCGCCTTGGCCAGTTCGACCAGCTCGGGCGTCTTGGCGTAGAAGCCAGGAGCGTAAATCAACGCCGAGGCCACCCCCAGCGCCCCTTCCTTCATCGCTTGCCGCACCAGGTCTTTCATGCGGCCAAGCTCCTCGGGCGTGGGCGCCCGGTCTTCGTGCCCCAGGACGTGAATCCGCACCGTGGCGGCGCCGACAAACGACGCCACATTGCAAGACACCCCCTTGGCCTCCAGATGCTTCAGGTATTCGCCGAGCGTGTTCCAGGTCACTTCATAGGGGAAGTCGCCCTGATCGGCGGCTTCCTCGCGGCGCATGGCGAGGTTAAGCGGTCCCATCGACCAGCCTTCGCCCATCACCTCCAGCGTCACCCCTTGGCGAATATCACTTTGACTGCGGCCATCATGCAGGAGGGAGCGCGGCGACCAACTCAGCACGTTGATAAACCCTGGCGCCACGGCCATCCCCCGCGCGTTGACCACGGTCTTGCCCGAGTCACCCGAAAGATCGCCCACCGCCGCCACGCGGTCGCCGCGCAAGCCCACGTCGGCCACCCGCCCCGCCGCCCCCGTGCCGTCATAAACTGTTCCACCCCGAATCAGCACATCATATTCCACCGCCGCGCTGTTGGTCGTTAACCCTCCCACCATCATTCCCACCATCAAGATTCGCAACCCCATCATGGATGATTCCTCGCCAAAAGTAGCTAACCGCCACAACCACACCGCCCAGAAACCTACCCCACCCCAAGTCCCACTGCAACGCGCAAGACCAACGGCAAGCGGCCCGCGCCTGCCGGCTGAAAGTCGAAACCGGAAAGGGGATCGCAATAGAGGAAGGAACCAGAAAACGTGGACTAATGCGAAGAAGTTGCGACGTTACTGCCTGTTCGCAACGGATCGGACACGGTTCCGTCCTCGAACTGAGCCAGGGCGTTTCGTGCGAGGCGGTGCAAGTCGGAGTCTTGGGATGCGTCTTCCAGGGCGTACTTGAAGAATTGCTCGGCGAGTTGAGGTTTAGCAAGACGCAAGTAGCGGTGGCCGAAAAAGTAGCTTGTCGGCCCGCGTACTTCTTGAGGCAACTTTTCCTTCGTCGCCCTCCAATTGTCGATAGCCGCCATGCCCTTCCAAGCCAGGCCTAATTGCATTAGTTCGGCCATCCCAAGCTGGTCCTGGCGGATTAAATCCACCACATTCCCGAACAGGTCAACGCTGATCTGCTCTTCCGCGGCCGACATCTCTTCTTCAAAGCCTTCAGTTCGCACAATCTCCGTGGCAAGCAGCACCAGGGGCGCATCGAGCGCCTTCCGCAAGGAAAGCCGACGCAACACGTAATCCCGCGCTGCTTGTTCTCCACGGGGGTGCAGCCACATGGAGCGCAGTAATGTTTTATCCTTCAAGATGATAACGGCCGCGATGACCATCGGGCTTTTGCCGAATTTTATCAGCAATCGGCTCATTGCCGCTTCACATTCTTGATCGCTTAATTGCCCGGTATACGCGGCGGAAAAGAGGTGGTGAATCAGGCTTTCCCAGCCGTGTGTCGAGCTATCTTCAGGAATAGGGCTCGTCATAGGCAAGCCTTGCCTTTGATGCCACCGCTTCCATCCTGCTTCGCGCCAATCGGCAAGCGTATTCTCCTGCCGATCGAAATGCTGATGAACGTAGCCACGAAGCAAGTACACTTCCGAATACCACTCGTAAGGAATCCCTGACAAATCTTCGTCGATAACCTCAATGGCTCGATCCAGTTCCCGCTCGGCTTGGTCCCATTGATTCAGGGCGATCAGCAACCGGCTACGATTGAGGCTGAACACCACGCGTCGAAGAACGCCGTACTGTTCCTGCCGCACCAGGCGATCAATCTGGTCGAGCGCTTCGCGCGGTTGCCCGCGTTCGATTTGCAGCCAGGTGTACCGGTCAAAGAGGTCATACAGCAATTGCGAGCTTTCGTTGGTATTCCACTGTGTCCATTGAGCGAACATTTCCTCATGAAAAAATTGCGTCGCCAGCGCCGCCGCTTCCTCCAACATGCCATGAATTTGATAATGCCGGAGCAACCCGGTATAGAGAGAACACTTCGCGTTCGTTCCCGCGCGCAGATAATCGGCCAATTGTTTCGCGCGTAGCAATGCCGAGCTGCGATGATTGTGCAGGGCGGTACGAGTAATGCCGTCGGAAGACTTCTGGACACGCAGGTAATCGGCAAAGAGATTCCAACGCACCGCTGGCGGCACGCAATCCAACAACTCATCGCCGGGATACTCTTGGGCAAGCCCCGCGGCCGCGGTTTCCGCGCCCAGCATGTTTCCCGCTTGAAGCCTGCCGATCCAAAGGCCAAAGTTCGCAACTTGGCGCCAGGTGGACTCGGGCTGCGCCGCCACCTCTTCCAAGAGTTTCAACGCTTGCGGCGTCTCGTCCAACTGCAAATGGCAGCGCGCCATTTTGCAGGCAAGCTGGTCCGCAAATGCCGGCGCTTTCTCAGCCGCCTGGCGTTGTTTCGTATAAGCGGCCAGGGCTTCACGATACCGCCCTTGGGAGACGAGCTGGTCGGCTTGTTCAGTAAGACCCGGCCGGGCCGCGGCGGTCTTTCGGTACGCTTGCAGTTCGAGAACCGAAACCGACGCGGGCCACCTCAACCCAACAGCGCCGGTAAGTTCGGGAAGCGGAAAGGCGTCCACAAGGCGGAACTGCTCTTGCTGATTGACCTGGGCGACCAACTCGTCTCCCTGCCGCGACAGGGTGAGCCGCAACGGTCCTTCGGCGACGGCGGCCTGAGTTTCTCGCAGGCAAGCGCCATCGCGGTATAACTGCAAGTAAACCTCCCTCCCGTCGGCAATCCGCCGAGCGAAGGAGGCCGGATCGTCAACGGAAGCCGGGGATTCCTCCTGGTGAGAAATCGCGCTAACGCACAGCTCATACCGATGCGGCGCAAGCACGGCGTCGACACGCTCTGTTTCCAGATTCAAGATCTGCACCTCGCCGTCACGCTGGATATTGAGCGCGCGAATCCCGTCAGGAGCCCAAAACGACCAGCTTCCTAGAGCGACGCTAAAGGGAGCAATCGTGTGGAAATCGTTGCTGTCCACTTCGTACTTTCTGGCCCCTTTTAACCACCTGCGATCATCGGGATGGACCGAAATCGGGCTGGACCCCGCGGCGAAAGCTTCTCCCTTCAGTGCGGCGGAATCGTAATGTATTCCTCGGACATGCCCTCCTTGCTGAACGTCCCAAAGATGGATTTGGCTCAAGTCGGGATGGTCGGTTTGTAAGCGGCTTCCGTCGGCCAGAAAAACGATCTGCCGAGGAGGGCGGGAACTCATGTTAATCGGACCCATCATCGGCTTCTTCGAGGCAACGTCCCACACGATTGCTTGATTCGCGGCGTCTAACGACGCCAACCGGATTCCATCGCGGCTAAACACAATGTCCCTGAGCGCCGCGGTTGCGCCCTCCGCCTGGAAAGTCGCTTGCAGCTCTTGTGCTTGAAGGTCCCACAAACGAATCTGGCCCGTTTGGTCGCCGAGGGCCGCCAGGCGGTCGTCGTGCAACGCAAAACAGGTGATTCCTTCGTTGTCTGGCACGTCGATGGCTTCGGCCGCGCCCGTTTCCGCGTTCCACCGAAGAAGCTGTTGCCGATGCACGCCATAGAAGCGACCTTGGGCGGTCCCGTGCAGGTCGGTGACCGGGGTTTCCAGGGGAATGACGCGTCGGGTCTGCCGCGGAACGTTCCATATCACGAACGGTTGCTGTTGACTCGAGATAGCCAAGTGCCGCTGATCGGTTGTCAACGCCGCAGAGTGGATGACGCCGTACTGAAAATCGTCGGCATGCAAATACACGCCCAGTCGTCCGGCGTTGACCCAGTCGGAGCCGAATTGGACTTCAACTTTCTCGATGCCTTGGCCTCCCTGAGTGCAATAAACGCTTTCCGGGTCACCGCTCACGCCGGGCCTGAGAGTCGCCCCACGCCGCAATACGCCCTGAGAGAGAACCACGTCAGCGCCAGTCGGAAAAAGCTTCGAAATCTGCTCGACATTAAAGGGCGCACGTAAATCCACCGCTCGCGACCAGCGATGGAGCCGCTGCTGGTAGCGTTTCTGGAGCGCCGCTCCCCGTTCCTTCGAATGGGCTGCAAGGGCTTTTTGATTCTCCTGGAAGTTCCTCAAGGCCCCTTCATCCAAACCAAAGGCCGGCTGTTCTAGCTCAAGCTGCTCGTCTTGGAAAAACGCATCCAGCGCTTGCTCCCAGAGTTCGTCGCCGCGGGTTTGATCAAGCTCCTGAAGCTTACGAATCTCTGGCTCCAAGGCGGCAAGGTGTTGGTGTGTCCAATCCGGTGGCGCCAATTGTTCGCGAAGGACTTTTTCCAACCGGTCAGCTTCAGCAAGGATGCTCTGCCGTCTCCAGATTAACCCTAGGACGATCCCAACGATCAATCCAACGGCGGTGATCCATCGAACGGCGCGCAAAAGTCCCCTGGGAAGACTTTTGCCCCTACGCTTCTGGGCCGAATCTCCGCTGGGGGTCGTGCTGGCGCCGGGCCCCATCACGATCGTAGATTCGTCCCCTTGCCCACGTCCCGTGCGCACGCCCGTAAAGTCGAGGGTGGAGCCGAAGTCTTGCGATTCCTGCGGACGCGCCAGGGGGTCGTGAGAGGCATCTTGAGCCACCTTACCGCGAACGGAGGGAAAGTCGGGGTTGTGGGGCGCATCGGTCACAAGAAAACCTCTTCAAACTGAGGATTAGGCGTGGGCAAAAAGTGGGAAGCCGTAATAGGGAATTACTCGTTGGCCAAAAGAAGGATATATCGTTGTATAATCTCTGGCGAGAGTAGTAAACCCTGACCGCCTCGACCGCCCCCGTGTGGCAAAAACCAATCCAAGGTTGGCGCGTAGCCGCAAGTGGCGACCAGGAGTAGCCAGTTGTGACGTGCTGTAGGGCAACCAAGGTCCCGAGATTGGACTCGCGTGCTTTCCTTTAGGAATCGCGCGCGGGGTAGGCCAGAAAGGAAAGCGGCTGCAATCTCCATCGGAAGGTCGGAGTGTGGTCGCCGAAAAGATTGGGTTTTCGAGGACTTTCGCATCGCCACATGGCGGGCGGTCCCGCGTCGTCGGCTCGTGGCGCCGGCAGTGAAACGCAGCGGCGTCGAAGCGTCCAAGTGGGCATATTTCAAAAGGAATCGCAATGGACCTTTCACGACTCGAGCCTGACGGAATGACGCCGCCAGACAGTGCGGTTGCGCAACTTGTGGAACAGTTCAAGCGGTCCTGGGCCCAGGAATCAACGCCGCCAAAACTGGAAATTTGGCTGCGCGCCGTGCCTCTTGATTCCCCCACGGCGGCGTGGCGGCTGGCCGCTGAGGATCTGGAACAGCGATGGCGACGGTGGGGCGGCCAGGCGGTGGCGCACGCAAATCATCACCCCGTCGCCGGGCTTCCTCGGAGGCCGCGGCTGGAAGATTACGCTCAACAATTCCCGCAGCGGCTGCCCCGGGAAGCAATCTCGAAAGCCATCATCCTGGTCGAGTATCGTTCCCGCGCCGTCGAGTTGGATCGGCCGGAGCATGACGAGTACGTGGCTCGCTTCGGAGATCGCTTTCCGGCCATCGCCACGTGGCTGACCGAGGCAGATCAGCAGTCGGCGGCCGCAGCCGAGCGCGTTCCCGCGCCGGTCCAACCCGTCGAAGTCGATGCAACAACGGATGTATCGCGAAAAGCCGGCGCCGACACGTCGACGGCGCCGTCGGAAGTTCGCCCCGATCCGTCCGGTCGCTCCGCGGACCAGGAGCGCAGCGTGGCCACAAAGCACGCCGCCACGTTTGTGGGCAAACGCATCGGCGGATACGAGCTTCTTTCCGAAGTAGCCCGCGGCGGCATGGGCGTGGTCTATAAGGCCCGCCAGGTGAACTTGAATCGCATGGTGGCGGTGAAGATGATTCTGGCGGGACAGCTTGCGGGCGAGCAAGAGATCCGCCGGTTCCACAGCGAGGCCGAAGCCGCCGCTCGCTTGGATCATCCTCACATTGTGCCCGTCTACGAAGTGGGAGAGCACGAAGGACGCCACTTCTACTCGATGGGCTATGTGGATGGGCACAGCCTGAAAGACAGCCTTGCCGAAGGTCCCGTCTCGCCCGAACAAGCGGCCCGGATCGTTCGCCAGGTGGCCTCGGCGGTCCAGTTCGCGCATGAACGGGGAATCATTCACCGCGATCTGAAACCCGCGAACATCCTGCTCGACCGGCAAGGCCAGCCCCTGGTAACCGACTTTGGCTTGGCCAAGGTCATCGAGCAGGATAGCGGTCTGACCCTGAGCGGACAGATTCTCGGCACGCCAAGTTACATGCCGCCGGAACAAGCGCTGGGGCGGGGGAATGAAGTGGGACCGCACTCCGACGTGTATGCGCTAGGCGCCGTTCTCTATTGCGCCCTGACGGGCCGCCCACCGTTCCAAGCGGCCACGCCGACAGCGACCTTGGATCAACTCATCCACCGCGAACCGGCGCCGCCCCGGCAATTGAATCCCGCCGTCCCGCGCGACTTGGAAATCGTCTGTCTGAAATGTCTGGAGAAAATCCCCGCCAAACGACTGCCCAGCGCGCGGGACTTGGTGGACGAACTGGACCGTTACCTTCGCGGCGAACCCGTGGTAAGCCGCCCCGTGGGCAGCGGGGAACGATTGCTCCGCTGGTGCCGGCGCAATCGCGTTGTCGCGGGATTGAGCATTGCGACGGCCGCGACCTTGGTGCTGGGGACGGTAATCTCCTTGTATCTGGCCGCCGCCGCCCAAAAGAACGCCCAGTTGGCAAGCCAACGCGCCAGCCAGTTGGAGCAGCAGCGCAATCTCGCCAACGAGGCCGCCGAACGCGCCCGTCTCCAGGAGCGCCGAGCCGATCGCGAGGCTCGCTCGGCGTTACGCCTGGCGTCCGAAAAGGCGGAACTCTCGCAGTTGCAATCCCGTCAGTTGGTGCGTCTGAACGTCGCGCGGGGCCTTGACCAACTTCGTTTGGGGAACCAGAGCTTATCGCTGCCCTGGTTTGCGGCCGCCCTGGGCCTGGAGCAGAGCGACGCCCGGCGGGAGGCGGTTCACCGGTTGCGCATGAATTCCGTGCTCGAGCGGAATGCGCGCTTGGTGCAGCTTTGGGTCAAGCCGGGACTGGCGCACTTTCTGGAGATGAGCGATGACGGAAAGTTTCTGGCCACCACGGGGCGCACCGAAGGAGGCAAGTTTTCTCCCAATGGCGGACTTGGCGCCTGGAACGCGACGACCGGAGAATCCTTGGACTTTCTTCCGAACCGGGAAGATGTGTTGCACGTGGCCTTTCGCAAGGAACAAAACCACCTCGCCATGCTGGACCGCTTCGGGCGCATTCAAATCTGGGATTTGGATCAGGCAAAGTTGCTCGCCAAATCGGAATATTTTTACTCGCAAGAGGGCTCGCCGATCTTGCATCATCTTGCCTTCAGCCCCAATGGCCAAACCCTATTGGCCTACGGATACGACAGCGTCGTTTATTTGCTCGATCCAAACACCTTGCGTCTCGCCCTGCCCGTCTTGCAAGTTTCGGAAACGTCGGGCAATGCCCGCTACGGCGTCTTCAGCCACGACAGCCGTTTCGTTTTCGTGATGGATTTCGTCGGAACCATTGGCGCGTGGGAAACGCAAACAGGAGAACGGCAGTCGCCGCCAATTCCCGACGGCAAGCCCGTGGCGCCCGTCGGAATGCTTTGCTCGAAACATGGCGAGCTTATCCTATCGCGGGAAAAAAGCGTGCAAGTCTGGAGCCTTCCCGAAGAGAAAGTCCTCCAGGAGTCCATTCCCGGGCAGTTGCACGACATCAGTTCGGATCATCAACGCGTGCTCATGGTCGCGGGCGATGCCGCGCAACTCTGGACCATCAAGACGGGAAAACCTCACGCGAAGGAGATCCGCAACGACGCTCCCATCCGCACCGCAGCCATCAGTCCGGAAGGCGATCGGATCGCCACCGGCGACGGCAACCACGCGGTGCGCGTGTGGAACGCCGCGACCGGAACGATGGTCGGCTCAAGCCTTTGGCATAGCGCCCCCGTACAACGAGTTCGATTCGGCAAGAATGGCGCCACGGTCATCACCGCGTGCGCCGACGGCACGGTTCGCGTTTGGGAGCTCCCGCGTTCCGTGGAGCGGACGGCGGACATCCAGCTTCCAGGCCCAGGCGACCAGGTCCTGTTTCGCCCGGATGGACACGTCCTGGTCACCCGGCATGGCGGCGACACGGTGCAGCTATGGCATGCCGACACGCGGCAGGCGATCGGCGAACCAATCACGTTTGACGCCCCCACGACCCAAGTAGATATCAGCTCCGATGGCCGCTATCTGGTCGTCGCCACGACGAACTGCGAGATCTTTGTTCACGATTGCGAAACCGGCGAGCGCCTCTGGGGGCCGCTTCGCCCGGAAGTGACGCGCGCCTGGGAAGGGAAACCGGCGCGCCGCCGGATGACTTTCTCCCTGGCCGGCGAGTTACTTCTGGCGGGATGCGGGTTTGAACCCGAGGAGGAAATGGGCGTGGCCGTTTGGAGCCTGGCCACGGGAAACTTGGCCCTTCCGGAAATGACCGTGCGTGGCACGCAACTCCAAGCGGCGTCATTCATTCAAGGCGGGAGCCGGTTCGCCGTAACGCTAGGCACGGCTTTTTTCTCTAACTCCAAGATTCATCTTTTCGAGACCGCTACGGCGCTGCCGGCCGGAGAACCCATCGCGCTGGAGTGGCATCCCGAGCAAGTGGCCTTTGACGCGCAAGGACGGCGGTTCGCGGCGTCGCTCAAGAACAGGACCATTCCGGTAGGGCGCCTGGAAATCTGGGACGTGGCTTCGCGCCGCCTCAGCGGCGACATTGCGGTCGGCGCCGAAGCATTCCAGCACGTAGGCTTCCGCCCCGATGGCGGCGTGCTGCTCAGCGTTCAAAACACGGAGTTGCAGCTCCGAGATCCCGCGACCGGCCAACATGCCGTCGCGCCGCTCCGGCACGCCTCCCGAATCCGCCACGTCGAGTTCAGCAGCGACAGTCAATTTCTCGTTTCGATCGATGGGTCAAGCAATGCTTTCCTATGGGATGCGCAAACCGGCCAGCAGGTCATGGTCCTGCCGCACCCGCGTACCGTCCTCGGCGCCGCATTCTCTCCCGATGGTCGCTGGCTTGTGACCAGTTGCCAAGACGGAACTGTCTGGTTTTGGGACCTAACGCCGACTCGCGTTCCGACCGACCAACTACTGTTGTTGGCCCCCATCCTGGCTGGGCACTTCATTGACGATACGGATTCCCTAAGCCCCTTGGGCGCCCAACAGTGCGAACGACAATGGGCCGAACTGCTCAAGCGATTTCCCGAGCGTAGGAGTCCGCGGCAAGAGCAACAAGGCTCGTAACGCGAATGCGCGCGTGGTTCGACTACGGCCGAATGGAGGACGAAGCCGCCCCCTTGATGATTGAATAGAAGCAATTTGCGACGACGCATCCATTCGACGAAGGCTCAACCAAAGGACAGTCCCGCATTGCTGGGTGGCCGGCGGCGCGTAGGCGCCGCCCGTTTTATCGCGGGACTCTCAAAAAACCCAATGACCGCGTCGCGCCGGGCGAAATCCACGGCAGGCCAACAAAAAAAAGCCTTGCCGCAAGTTGCTTGCTGGCAAGGCTTTCTAGGTGCCCCCTGATGGACTCGAACCATCAACCCTCTGATTAAGAGTCAGATGCTCTGCCAATTGAGCTAAGGGGGCGCGGGTTGGATTTTGGAATTTTAGTGGTTTTCCCCCGGGTGGCAAAGGGGAGGGGGACGCTTGATTTGGGCGAAAGTGGGCCGCCGGGCGTCGGTGGTGGCTTGGGGCGGGGAAGGTGGGGGAGCGAGGGATTTTGGAAAGGTGGGTCAGGGCGTCAGGGGTCTTAGGGCGACGGCGTAGGGGGAGAGAAGTTGGCGGTACCAGGCGGCGGTGGCGGCGGCGTGGCCGGGGAGGGCGGTTGTGCCCCAGACGAGAGATAGCGTGCGGCGGGTGTCGGGGTGGGTCTTGGTGCGCTGGGCGTCTTTGACCGCGTTGGCGCAGGGCCCTTCGGCGTCGAACAGGCAGAGCAGGCCGGCCACATCGATGGTTTGTCCCGAAGGATTGAAGACGTACGCGGCGCCGGGCGGCGCGATCGCCACGCGGAACGGCTCGATCGCCCGGTCGAGATCAACCACGCTGATGGGCAGCCCGCTGTGGAGCGAAACCGCGTTGCAGGCGTCGACCGCCACGTTGATCGACCCCAGCCCGCCTTCGCCCGCGGCTTTGAGCAGGTATTCGGAGGCGGGCTTGCTGCGGCCGGTGGGTTTGAAACCGCCGTGCCGCAAGAGGTCGCGCACGGCGGCGCGGAGGGCGTCGCTGTTCTGGAGCGGGGCCGGGGCGTCCAGCGCTAGTTGGCCGAGCAAGTCCGGCGAGGAAGTGAGCTTTCCCAGCGGCTCCCCGAAGACGGTGACAAACGCCTGCAAGTCCAACAGCGGATGAGGTTCGACGGTCAGCATGCGTGCAGTAAACCCCGTACTCGGCGCGGGGGCAAGTCCCAGCCAAGCGGCGCCCGCGTCGCCGCCGCTAAGACGGGTTGCACCGCCCCACCGTAATGGTTGCTTGCGGTCGGGAAACAGGTTAATCTGAAACGACTGGTTTCCTCTCTGGAGATTGCGTATGGGCGCTCCCATTTTTCAGGTCGAACGCGTGGGCGCGACGCTAATCGTTGCTCCCCAGCGGAGCGTTACAAGCCTCTCGGACGACGACGTGAAGGTGGAGTTATGCGGGCTTTTGGAAGTCCTGGAAGCGGGCGACGTGGCAAGTATCGTGTTCGACTTCGGGCACATTGAATACTGCGGTTCGAGCATGCTCGAAGCGATGCGCCGCCTGTGGAAAGGTCTTCCCAAGGACAAAGGCCGGATGGTGGTGTGTTGCGTGAACAAGGTCCTGTACGACATTTTGCACGTGACCCGATTCGATACGCTCTGGCCTATTTTTCCCACCCGCGAGGAAGCCCTGCAATCGGTCGCCACCTGAGCGCGGCGCCAACACGTTTTTCTTTCTTCCTAGATGCACACCATGATTGAATTTGACCCGGTTCTTGCCCCTTCGCGGCGGCAATTCTTGCAGGCGGCCGCCGCGACGGGCCTGTGGACGATGGCGAACCAAACCGTGCTGGCCGAGCAAGGCCAGGACCAGCGCTCGCAGGGCTTTATCGACGCGCACGTGCATGTGTGGACGCCCGACCTGAAACGCTACCCGCTGGCCGCCGGCTACCGTCGCGAAGACATGCAACCGGCCAGCTTTACCCCCGAGGAACTGTTCGAGCATGCGCGCCCGGCCGGCGTGACCCGCGTGACACTCATTCAAATGAGTTACTACGGGTTCGATAACTCGTACATGCTGGACATGATGAAGAAGCACCCGGGGGTGTTCTCGGGGGTGGCGGTGATTGACGAGAACGCCCAGCCCGCGCGGCGGATGGTCGAGCTGCGAGAGCAAGGCGTGCGGGGCTTTCGGATTGCGCCGGGCGACCGCCGGCCCGATCAATGGCTGGCGGGCGAAGGAATGCAGGCCATGTGGCGCCAGGGCACCGAATCGGGCTTGAGTATGTGCTGCCTGATCAACCCCGAGTTTCTGCCGGCGGTCGGTCAAATGTGCGACAAGCATCCCCAAACGCCGGTGGTGATCGACCACTTCGCCCGCGTGGGCATCGACGGGACGATTCGCAAGAGCGAATTGGACCAGCTTTGCGCGCTGGCCAAGCACAAGAACGTGGCGGTCAAGGTCTCGGCGTATTACGCACTGGGGAAGAAGTCGCCGCCGTACACCGATTTGCTTCCGATGATTCGCCGCGTGGTGGACGCCTACGGTCCCGAGCGGCTGATGTGGGCCAGCGATTGCCCGTTCCAAGTTGTGCCACCGCACACCTATCGGCCGTCGATCGACCTGATTCGCGAGCATGCCGATTTCCTTTCCGGCAGCGACCGCGAATGGCTCTTGCGCAAGACCGCCGAGCGCGTGTTTTTTGGGTAGCGGGGCGAGATTCGGCGGCGGTTCCCCCAAGGTGATGCGGGTGAGGAACGGGGTTACGGCGCGGCGGCCATTTCCAATAGGCGGCGGGCTTCCAGGTCTTGGGCGATGGCGTCTTGGCGGTGTTGGACGCGCGGGGCGTCTTCGCCGGTCAGCGCGGCGTGCGAGTGCGAATACCAGTAGTAGGCCACCGCCAGGAACCCGCGGTCGGCTTCGTCTTGCATGCCCAGGTCGTACCAGCGATCGGCCAGCTTGAGCGCTTGGGCGGCGTCGGGCGTTGGCAGCATGGATGCCGCTCGGTCATGCCGCGCGGCGTCGGCCAGGGGATGGTCGCCCGCGCGGGCCAAGTGCGCCAGGCCGCGCTTCCACTGGCCTTTCTCCAGGCACAGCCAGCGGCCAGCGACGAGGTTTGCCGCCGCGTCGTCGGGCGCGGTCTTCAAAGTCTGCCGGGCCGCTTGGTAGGCGGGCCAGCGCGACAGCATGAGCGCCAGGCGGTCGCGGCCGAATTGCACCAGAGGGCGGACCTCGGCCCCGGCGGGACGTTCGCAGGCGGCCAAGGTGGCGTCGGCCAAGGCCAGCGCGGCGTCGTAGCGGTCTTCGGCCAGCGCCTCGGCAATGGCCGCTTTCACATGCTGGACCAGGAGGCGAATCTCAGCGGGGTCGTCGGCCCGTGCGGCGTACTGGCGCAAGAAGGATTCCTGCGCCTCGGCGGCATCGTAAGCGTATTCGGCGCCAAGCACGTTGGTGAGTGAAGTCATGAGCGGCAGGTCGCCCGCTTCGACCGCCAGTTCGGCCGCGGTAGAGAGCAGCACAAAGCGGTCGTCGGGCTGGCTGCGGGTTTGATCGGCCAGTTCGTAGATTTGCGTGGCAAGTTTCTGCTGCGGCTCGGCCGACAGCGCTCGGGAAAGCTGCTCGGCGAACAGCGCGTCAATCTCGCGGCGGATTCGGGCCTGCGCTTCCGGCGAAGGTAGAGGTTGTTTTTCACGCCGGCGCGGCGCCGATGGCAGCGGGGCGGGGTCGAGCGCGTCGGTGGAAAGATTGGCGGGCGACGGCAACGAGGATGCTTCCTCGGTGACCGGCGGCGGCGCGTCGCGGTCGAACCAGGCGTGCTTCCATCCGTACTTGAGGAACGCCAACGCCAGCGCAATGCCCACCACGCCGCCGCCGACGATCTTGACCAACTCGGCGACGGGGCTGGTCGCTTGCGTCCGGCGCGGCGTTCGCGGTTCCACCGGTTGGGGTCGGGGAGGCGGCGGCGGAGGCGGGCCAAGAGGAGGCGGCGGTTGCGACACGGTGAATCCCGGCGATGCGTGACAAGTTTCCGTCAAGTCTACCACACGCACCTGGGCAGGCACGAACGCCTTGCGTGTGGCGGCGCCAGAACGGGTGTCTTACAATGGTGCGCCACGGCGGCGTGCCCCTGGTTTTGTTTCGCAAACGATTACGACTTATGAATGCTTCGAGTGGTTCCTCGCCGGCTTCGACCAGGCGGTATGAGATTGTCGATTTTGCGACCATCCCTCCCACGCCTTGCCCTTGCGGGTTGGCGCGGCGGGCGTTTGCCGACGTTGCGGATTATCCGGGCACGATCCACGTGACCGAAATATCGACCGACGCCCGCACGCATTACCATCGGCGGTTGACCGAGACGTATTACTTTCTGGAATGCGGCCCCGGCGCCCAGATGCAACTGGACGACGAGGTCATCGACGTGCGGCCGGGAATGTGCGTGATGATCCGTCCCGGCGTGCGGCACCGCGCGATTGGCTCGATGAAAGTTCTGATCGTGGTGCTGCCCAAGTTCGACCCGCACGACGAATGGTTTGACTGAGCCGTGCGGAACGCGGCGCCCTGCGGGCGCCCCGAAGAGAGCGCACTCGCGGAGCGAGTGCACCACACTATCCTGGCGACGAAGGGCCGGTGGTTTTCCAAAACGCGCCGGAGGAACGTGGGGGAGTGGTTTGCAGCGCTTCCAGCTTGCGGTCCGCGTCGTCAAGGAACACTCGCAACCGGGTTTCGACCACGGCCACGTCGCCCGCCATGCTCCACGCTTCGAGGATGCCGCGTCCCTCGACCGACAGGCTCAGAATTTCGTCCTTGGCCGCATGGTTAGCGTGCGTCAGCAACGCGGCAAGTTTTTCCAAGGCGTGCACCACGTGAGCGAAGCTTTCGTGCGTTAGCGTCTTGCCGGCCTGGTTCGATTTCCGAATGGCTGTTAGTAGATCGCTGATCGCGGCATCCAGCGAGGACAGGTCGAGCGCTCGTTTCCTGCGCCCCGTCAATTTTCCAAAAAGTTTTCCCGCCGCTTCGGCGAGACGCGCGGTGTGCGAGGCGCCGGCGTCGTCATTCAAGGGAGCGTCATGGTCGTCAAACTCCTGTAAGCAGGAGTCCACCTGATCGTATCGCCGGCGGTTGCGGCGGGCGGGGCTGCGGCTCGCCAAGACACGCGACGGATCCATCATCATCGTGGAATCTAACTGCATCGCGTCGGGGGCGGCGTAGGACGCCAGCATCAGGTCGTCGTCCCAACCGGCGGGAACTTCGACGGGCTGAATCACGTGGTGCTGCTTGCCGCCCGCGTTGACCACTTCCGATTGATCCACCGCCACGTAAGCGGTAAAGCGAGACAGCACGCCGCTTTCCAGCGATACCTGAACGATGCGCTCGGCCAGGTTGTCGATGCCGACGCCTTCGGCGGCGTAGCGGTCCTCCAGTTGGCGGACCTGGGCGCGCCCCCAGAGGTTGAGCAACACCTGAGGCGAGGCGTCCTGGGCTGCGACTTCGGCGCTCCAGGGTTGGCCCGCGGCATCGACGGCGTGAACGCGCAGGTGGATGTTCGTGGTCGGGGCCAGGTGGCGGCCGAAGATCATCAGCGGCCGACCGGCGTACAATCCGGCGGTGCGCGCGGGCGCCAGGCTTTCGGCCACGCCGTCGAAATCGACCAGTTCCAAACGCACGTCGGTCAGCACGGGCTGGCCGATCAATCGATGCACGCCATCGAGCGCTTCGTCCAAGCGGTCTTCCGACTCCACCAGATCGCACACCCCGCCGCCGAGGTCCGCCAGGCGATGCAAAAAACCGGCGTTGACCGCCTGGTCAATTCCCAAAGTAAACACCCGCGGCATGGCGCCGCCCGCCGCCTTCTTGAGCGTGCGCAGCAGCGCGTCTTCGCCGGTCACCTGGCCGTCGGTCACCACCACCAGCACCCGATCCACGTTGTCCGATGCGGGCGAGAAGCATTGCACCGCCGCTTTTAGCGCCGGCCCCATCTCGGTGCCGCCGCGGGCGTCGATCTTGCTCAGCCATTCCAGCACGCGCCAACGCTGGCGATTGGCGCCCGAAAGAAGTTTGCCGCGGGAGTTGGCCTCTGCCGGGGCCGTGGGCATTTCGGTCGTGTCGTCAAAAGCGATGACCGTGAACCGATCTTGATCCAGCAGCGTGTCGATCATGCGCCCCAGCGCTCGCCGGGCGGCGACCATTTTCCAACCGCTCATACTGCCGGAACGGTCCAGCACGAACACCACCTCGCGCGGCTTGGGAGTCAGGGTCGACGTCATCGGCGGCGTGAGCGTCACGGAGAATACGCCCGGTTTGTTCGGCGCCGCGGCGCTGCATTGAAGCGTCGTCTGGACGGTTTGCCTGGCGACGGGAAAACGCAAAAGGAAGTCCCGATTGAGGCGTTCGCCGGGCTGGAGGCGCACCGTCCACGGCGGGCCTTGCTCGTTGACGAGGACGCTGTGCAAACTAGAACGCACGCCCGACAAGCCTTCGTTCAGCCCGGCCGGGTCCAGTTCCACTTCCAGCGAAAGCCGCACCGGGTTGGGAAAGCCCGGCAGCAGCACGGGCGGGGTGACCCGCGAGGCGTCGGGGACTTGGTCGGTGTCGGGCGTCACGCCGTCGCCCACCGCCGCGCCGTCGAGGGGGACGCCCGGCGTATAACGCGGCGCCACCACCAGCGGAAATCGGTAAGTCGCTTCGTCCTCGTTCATCTCTAACGGTCCGACCAGGTCCAGTTCGACCGTGACTTCTTCGGTCGGCGGGATGTTTCCCACTTGCATGGTGAACACGCCGCTGCGATCTTCCTCGGCCAGGGCGGCGCGGTGGCCCCTTTTGATTGCGTGGGCGTAGTCCTGCCGGGCCTGGCCCCGCTCTTTCAATTCCCCCTCGATGACGCGCTCCCCGACTGTCATTCGGAACCGAGTGACCGCCGCCCGGTCGGGAAGCGGAAAGATGTAGGTGGCCTCCAGCGGTTCGTCAAAGGCGTTATGAAACGTTTGCCGCACCGACGTTTGGGCGAGCAATCCTTCAATGCCCGCGCGGACTTCGACCGCCGTCAGGGGGAGGCAGCCGCGTTCGGTTCGTAGCGCGCCGAAACCGGCGTCTTCGGATTCATTGGCGGGAGCGTCGAGCAGGGGGAGGGTTTGCGCCATGATGAGAAGTCTCCTGAAGAAGAGGGGATTTACGCAATGACTTTCAACCGCCGTAAGGTCGCCAGCAGCATCTCTGAGGCGGGCGCCAGTTCGGCCGCCTCGTGACTATCCAAACGCTTTCGTGATGCATTCTGAACAACGAGAAACACATCGTCCGCCAGTTGAAGCATCATGGCCGGAGAGGCGGTCACGCCTGCCGTCGCATCGCGCTCGTCCCGGTCAAGTCGTGCCACTGGGTCGTTAGCCACAGCGGGCGTCGTTCGCCAAAACGGCCCAGCGCGGGGGGGCGGCGAATCCGCCGCCTCGGCCGTCGGCGGTACATCCGGCGGCGCCGGGGCTGGCGGCGTGGGCGAGGCCAATAGCGCATCGGGGTCGGGAGGCGTGGAAGGCGCCGGACGATGTTCGTCCCAAAATCTTGCGGAAATTCCCGCCCACCGCGCCAGCCGCCGATCGTCGGCCCCCGTCAGCACCGCTTGAATCTGCACCAGCGACATCCCTTTGGCCTGAAGCCGCTTGATCGCCGCCAGTTGCAGGACGTGCCGCCGGCTGTAGTAGGCGGTGCGGCCGCGTAACTCGCTCGGCCGGTCGAGCAGTCCCAAGGTGGTGTAATAACGAATGGTGCGTTTGTCGGGCGTTTGCCGCACCCGCCCCGAGACTTGCCCTTCGTAATCGGCGGTTTCCAAGGCGGCCGTCACGAGGCGCGTTAATTCATCGATTGTCCAGCGTTCGGCCATATTTTTATTATACAGTGATATGTTACAGTGTCAATATGCGGCGGCGATTTTTTTCGGCGTGGTGCATCGGGCCCAGATCGGCGACTACAATCGCTCTCGCACCCCCCGCCGACTCGCCGGACACGGGGACTATTTCAATTGCCCGCATAGGGGGTGGGTCACGAGAAAGGCAAGGAGCAACGCGATGCGGACTTTGCGGTGGGCGATCATCGGCGTGGGACGGTTTGGGCGCGTACATGCGCAAACGCTGCAAGGCATTCCGGGCGTCGCGTTGACCGCCCTGTGTTCGCGCACGCCCGCCAAGCTGGAGGCGGCCGCCGCGGAATTGGGCGTGCCGACGACGTTTGCCGATTACCGCCGTCTCTTGGAGTGTGACGAGATTGATGCGGTGACCATCGCCACGCATTGGCAAGATCACTTTGAGGTGGCCTTGGCGGCGCTGGCCAGCGGCAAGCACGTTTTCCTCGAAAAGCCGATGGCGGCCACCAGCGACCAATGCCAACAACTGGTCGCGGCGGCGCGGCGCTGCCCGGCCGCCTTTATGGTTGGTCACGTGTGCCGCTTTGATCCGCGGGTGGCGTTGGCGAAGCAGGCCATCGACGAAGGTCGCATCGGGCGGATTGTCTCGATGCACGCCCGGCGCAACTTGCCCGCGGCGACCGAGCCACAGCGGCTAAACAAAATTTCGCCCCTGCTGGGCGACGGCGTGCATGACGTGGACTTGATGATGTGGTTTCTAGGCCGCGCTCCGTCGCGGATCTTCGCCCGCAACGTGCGAGTGGACGAGTGCGTGTATCCAGACATCGGCTGGGCGATGCTGGAGTTTGGCGATCTCGCCGGCAGCCACGCCGCGCCGCGCGAGGCGGCCGTGGGAGTGATCGAAACAAACTGGCGCCTTCCCGAGAACACGCCGACCACCATCGACGCGGTCTTGGAGATTGTGGGGACCGAAGGACGCATTACCATCGACTGCGGCCACGCCGGGCTAGCGATTCTCGACCGCCAACGCCTGCATTACCCCGATACCGCCTACTGGCCGGTTCTGCACGGCCGCCGCGTGGGCGCCTTACTTTATGAGTTGGAATACTTCGCCGATTGTATTCGTCATGGGCGAAAGCCGAACGTCATCACTCCCGAAGAAGCCGCTCGCGCCGTCTGCGTGATGGAAGCCGCCGAGCGTTCCGCCGCCCTTGGCGAGGCGCTTGCATTTTGTGAGGAAGAAAACGCCGCGCGTTAGCGCGAAGGAAACGCCGCGCGTTGGGCAGAGGCAGCTTGCACGCGTCACGCAAACACCACGTATTTGTGCAGGAACGCCTCCACGGCCTGGTAGTATTTCTCAATCGTCTCGCTGCGGCGCCAGCCGTGGCCCTCGCCTTCGTAGAGATGGTATTCGTGGGGCGTGCCGCGCCGTTGGAGGGCCGCCACAATCATCTCGGATTGCTCCTTGGGCACCACGCGATCCTCGGCGCCTTGGAACACGGCCAGGGGGCGTTCGATTCGGTCGGCGTGCAGCACGGGCGAACGCTCGCGGTACAATTCGGCCGCTTGTGGCAGCGGGCCGAGCAGCGTGTCTAGATAGCGGCTCTCGAACTTGTGCGTCATGGCCGCCAGGTGAAATTGATCGGCCACGCCGAAGAGACACACGCCCGCGGCAAAGAACCGTGGATGCCGCGTCATCGCTTGCAGCACCGTGAAGCCGCCCGCGCTGCCGCCCAGGATTACAAGCTTCCGCGGATCGACCCGGCCGGCGTCGGCAAGATGTTGGGCGCCGCTCATCGAGTCTTCCACGTCGCACACGCCCCAAGCGCTGCGGAGCTTGAGCATGTATTCCCGGCCATATCCCGTGCCGCCGCGGTAGTTGACGTACAGCACTGCAAAGCCGCGCGTGGCCAGGAACTGCGCCTCGGGCATCCAGCCCGCCTTGACCTGCGAAGTGGGGCCGCCGTGCACGATCACCACCAGCGGCGGCTGGCCTTCGCCCACGTAGCGCGGGTTGGTCGGCGGATAAAACAGGCCGTGAGCGGTGTCCTCGCCCGCGGTGCGCCAGGAAATCGGCTCGCACGGCGCGAGGCATTCGCGCGGGACGGTTTCGCCTTCGGCGCGGGCGATGACCTGGGTTGAATCATGAGCGGCGTCGTACAGCACGATGCGGCTGGGCGTAGCGGGCGAACTGCCGAGAAAAGCGAACTGCGCCCGGTTTGGCGAGGCGCTCAAGCCCGCAACCTTGGTGTATTCCGCCAGCGCGGCGACCGGCGCCCGCTCGCCGGTTTGCAGGTCGATGCGCTCGATGCGTTGAAAGCCGCGCTCGTTGGCCGCCGCCAGCATGCTTCGCCCGTCGTGAGCGACGGCGTAAGAGCGCATGTCTTGGAGCCACGCCGGATCGCCGTACTCGGCGCCTTCCGGCGTTAGCCAGCGACGCTCTCCCGTGGTTAAATCGTGCTGGGCGAGCCGCCACCAGCCGGTTTCATCTGAAACGTACAACAGGAAGCGACCGTCGGGGGTGAACTCGGGCTGGAAGACGGAAGTCGTCTCGCCGCCGGTAATCACCTGGATGTTCTCCAATTGCGGCATGCGGCCGATTGCCACCTTGGCCCAATGGAGCCGCGTTCCGTCCCAGGGCATGTTGGGATGGTCCCAGGCGATCCACGCCAGACGCTGACCGTCGGGACTCCACCGCGGTTGCATGTAGAAGTCGGCGCCGCTGGCAAGGATTTGCGGCCAACGCCGGCCTTGAGCATCGACCACCGCCAGCCGGTCGATCCGTTCCTCGTCGTGATGCACATAGGCGACCCACTGCCCATCGGGCGAGACGGCGGGCGAGGCAGTTTTGCCAAACGGCGGCGTGATCGGCTCGGCGTGGCCGCCCGAGAGCGGTTGGCGATAAATTCGTCCCGTCTTGTGGACCACGAAGTAAGCGCACCCCTGGGCCACGGTGAAGTCGCCGCCTCCGTAGCCGACTTCCGCCCGCACGCTGAGTTCATCCGTCAAGCGGCGCGGAGCATCGCCGTTGAAGTCTTTCGCCAGCAGCACGCCGCGGGCCGAATGTCCTTCCAGCCAAACCAGCGCCGGCCCGGAAGTGTCAAACCTCGCGGTTTCCAGGCGCACGCCCTCGGCGAGACTGCGCGGGGTGATTGGGCTTTTCCAAAGGCCGAACGGGCAGGAGATTTTTTCATGCATGCGTTGTACCCGGTGTCCCTTTAATCAAGGCTTGCTACGCCCATCAGTCGAAGTAACAGGCGTGTTTTCCAAAACGCTTCATCAGGAGCTTTTTCATATTCCCACTGAGTCCGGGTGTTTTGTCCCAGGCCGCGGCGCCGGCCTTGGCGGTCAGACGCAGTTCGGTAATCCGATTGAGCGTCTTCGAGTCCACCAACGCGCGGGCGCCTCGGTCGGATATGTGCGTGGCGCTCACGTTGAGCACATTGAGGTTGCTCAGATATTCGGCGTTCGCCAGCGCCGCAGCGCCGTGGTCTCCAATCACGTTGCCATGCAGGTCGAGGCTGGTCAAACGCGACGCACCCTCCCAGGCGGCCAGTATTTCGACGCCCGCGTGATCCAACCGATTGTTACGAAGCCCCAGGGTGCGAAGATGACGGAGGTTGCCCGATTCGAGGAGTGCGGCGAGACCTTCATTCTCAATCGAGCCGCGGCCCAGGTGCAACTCGACCAATCCTTCCAAAAGTGGCGACTCGGAAAGCACTCGCGCGCCTTCTGCTTCCAAGTGGTTAATATAACTGGCATCGAGGTTCAAAATGGTCAGATCATGATGGCGCGGGGCGGCGGCAAACGCCCGCATCATATGAACCCCCACCGCGCAGTCCCGTAGCGAAAGTCGCCGTAGCGGGCCGATCCGCTTGGACTGCAACAACGCGCCAATGCCCGCGACGGTTAGGTCCGAATTGAAGTCCAGGGCCAACGTGCGTAACTTGCCAAGCGTGGGCGAGTCGGCAAGTCGGCGGGCGTCGGCGTCGCTGAGCTCATTCGAGCGCAGGTGCAACTCCTCCAGGTCGTGAACCAGGTCCGACGTGAGCAAGACATCCAACCCGGCGCCAGACAACCCACAATGGTCCACTCCGAGCCGCTTCAGGGAGCCAAGCGTATCGCAGCCGGCAATCTCGCGCATGGCCGATGCGCCCAAGCCGTTGAAGCTCACGTCCAGCCCTTCCAAGCGACGAATCCAAGGCGACGCGAGGAACGTCCTCAAACGAGCCAGGCCGAGTTGGCCGTCGCGCAGGCCCAACGACTTCAATGGCGCCAGGTGCGGACACTGGGCCAATGCCCCCGCTCGATCCTTAACGCGGGTCAACTTCACGTGGCGAACCGGCGCCGCTGAAAGAACCTGGGGGCCGTCGTTGATCCAGGTCTCGGCGGGCAACGCCACGCGCTCGACCAAGCCGCGTTCGAACTCGGTGTTGCGCGACCACGGCCGCAACGGCTTGGCCCACACATTCCGATACTTGGCAAGCAGGCGGCGCTCGCGGTACTCCAGCTCCACGCAACGCGGATCGCGGTCGTCGGTCCTGGCGCGTTCGCATTGCACGCGAATCAACTCGGCGCGTTCGTCGCCCTGCTCCTCCAGCCAATCGGCGTAGATGAGACGCGGCGTGTCGTCGTCCGGAGCTTCTCGGATCGCGGCCAGGAACGCCTGTTCTTCCATCGTTTCCTCGGTCGAGGTCGCTGACGGACTCGCTCGGCTTCATGTGTTGGATTGCGCCCCGCGCCCTGGTTCCGAGAATGCGGCGCCTGGCGTTATACCAGGTACTCGCGGCGGAATGCGGCCAGGGCGGCCAGGGCAGGCTTGGCTTGGTCGCCGTGATCGAACAATCCGCCATGCGGAAAATCATGCGGCGCGGAGTCGCGCACCTGGCGCCAGACCACGCCATGCACCCAGGGCTTGGCGCCGATCACCGTCGCCAATTGCTGCACGACCTGCTGTTGTCGCTGTGGGGTGGGCGGCGGCGCGACCGGGCGCGAAGGAGTCCGGGCTTGCGGATCGGGGCCATCGTCGCTGGGCACAGTCAGAAAGACGATCAACGGTAAGTTCAGCAGGCTCCAGCGGTCGATCAACCGCACGATCTCCAATAAATCTCGCTCCGGCGTTCCACCGGGCCAGTAGCCCCAATTGATCTCCAAGCCGAGTCCCGAAACTCCCAGCTCGGCCCGGACCAGCGCGTCGGCGAAGTGGAGCGGCGAGAGGTCCCATTCACCGCGCCCCAGGTAGTCTCCCCAGGGCTGGTCAAAGCTGACGATGACGGGCGTTTTCGAGTCGAGGCGCCGCACGGCGTCAATCGCGCCCACGGTAAGCCGCAGGCGCTGCTCCTCGGAGAGCGCCACGGATTGCGTGGAATTCATCCGCGCGGCGGCCAGCCAAACGTGCGTTTTGCCTTGGCAATGCTCGACGGTGTGCCTGACGTGGTCCAGCAGATACGACTCCAGCGAGTTGATGTTGTCTTCCCACAAGTACAACCAGTCTGGCGTGTTGCGCTGGCCCAGGTCCACCAACGGACCGATGACTGCTTTGAAACCTTTCCCGGCGGCCCATTCCAAGCGCTGATCCAAGGACTCCCATTGGCGCTGGCCCACGTTGGCCTCGATCTCGGACCAGGTCGGCTGCACCAGCACCGAGTTGAACGCCGCGCGAAACGTCTTGGCCGCCGGGCCGCGGGTGAACGGCGCTTCCAGGTGACCGGCAAACAGGGTTCCCAATTTGGGCGTCTGGCGGCGACGCACGACGAAGAGCTGCGTCGCATAGTCAAGGGTCAGTTGATCGCCGGCATTCAAACCCAACTCGATCGCGTGTTGTGCTTCTTCCGCCGCAACTTGGGGATCGTCCTGGGCCACCGCCCCGCGAATGAAATGTCCCGTGGCCTGCTTCAAAAGGTCTTGCACCGTCTCGGAGATTTGCATTCCCGAGGCTTTCCAGATTTCCAACTGGTTCCGCACGCGATTCAGCACACCCCGCGCAAGTTCGATGGGCAGATGATATGGTTCGCGGCGTTCGCGCAAACAGGTGGTGGAAAGAATCGGCTCACCGCGCCCCGTGACACTCCAGGGAACGAAGAACAAACCTGAGTCTTCTTCGTCGCGGCGGCAAACCAGCAAATCCTCGGACCAAGAGACCCAAGTTCGCCAAGGAATGCCTTCCGGCGCCGCCACATAAGCGCATTCCAGCCCAAACGCCGAGATGCGTTGCGGCTCGGGAACCAGAAAGCGCATCAGTCCCATCAGCGAAGTCCTACAATCGGTCCGGATCGGCGCACCCAACAGAAACAGCTACCTTGCGCGAGTCTACCGCACCACCCGCGCCGATTCAACGGGAATCCGCGCATGTGCGTTCCGCGACGCGCTTTCTTCCTGCCCCGGCGGGCGAACCAGGGGCGTTGGCGGGAAAACCGGCAATGGACTACGATGACAACATCCATCATGACAAACCAACCTCATCAACCGGAAACGCTCCGCTGGATCGGTGACACGCGCGGCCATTTGCGGCTGATTGACCAGACCCGCTTGCCCATCGAACTGGTGGAGATCGAGTGCCAGGACGTGGAGACCGTCTGGGAGGCGATCAAGATGCTGCGCGTGCGCGGCGCGCCGGCCATCGGCATCGCCGCCGCATACGGTTTGTGCCTGGCGGTCCAGGCCGCTGCGGGGGAGTCGCCGCAAGCCTTTCAACAGCGACTATCAGAAGCGGCCGATTATTTGGCGTCCAGTCGCCCGACGGCCGTTAATCTGTTTTGGGCGCTTGACCGCATGAAGGCCACCGCTGCCCAACACCTGGGCGCGGCGAACGAGGCCATTCTGGAATCGCTTCTGCAAGAAGCGAAGGCGATCCACGACGAGGACCGGCGGATGTGCCGCGCCATCGGCCGATTCGGCGCCGAACTGCTCGCGCCGGGCGCCGGCGTGCTCACGCATTGCAACGCGGGCGGCCTGGCCACGGCCGAGTACGGCACCGCGTTGGCCGTGTTCTTTACCGCGCACGAACAAGGCAAGCAACCGCACGTGTTTGTCGACGAGACGCGGCCTTTGCTGCAAGGCGCCCGGCTGACCGCTTGGGAATTGGCGCAGCGCGGCGTGCGGGCCACCCTGATTTGTGATTCGATGGCCGCCCAAGTCATGCGCGAAGGCCGCGTGCAGGCGGTCGTGACCGGCGCCGATCGCATCGCCGCCAACGGCGACACCGCCAACAAGATCGGCACGTATTCGCTGGCCGTGTTGGCGGAAGCTCATGGAATTCCGTTCTACATTGCCGCGCCCACGTCCACGTTCGACCTGGCGCTTGCCAGCGGAGAAGGCATCCCCATCGAACAACGCGCCCGGGAGGAAATCACCCACGGGTTCGGCCGGCAAACCGCGCCCGCGGGCGTCGAAGTGTATAATCCTGCGTTTGATGTCACTCCCGCGAGGTACATTCGGGCGATCATTACCGAGCAGGGCCTGATCGAGCCAGTGAACCGGGAAACCATCGCCGCGAAACTGGCCGTCTCCTCCGTGTGACCTTCATGCAAGACCCCATCCAGGCGCCCGTGTCTTCCGATCCACAAACGCCGGCGCCGCGCGGAATGCGTAAGCGTTGGCTGGCGTTGCTGGTTGTGATCGGAGCGGTGGCCGGAACGGCGTTAGCGTTTGTGCCCCAGGCGATCGAGTGGTGGCGTCACGATGACATGGCGCCGCTGGAGCGCCCGTGGATCAACGCACCCTTCATCACCACACCGATGGACGTGGTCGATCAAATGCTGGAAGCCGCCGAGGTTCAAGAAGGCGAAATGCTGTATGACTTGGGGTGCGGCGATGGACGCATCGCCATTGTCGCGGCCGAAAAATACGGTTGTCGCAGCAAGGGGTTTGACATCGACCCCGACCGCATTCGCGACTCCCGCGCGAACGCCAAGAACCGCGGGGTTGAGGACCGAGTCACGTTCGAGCAAAAGGACGTGCTGACGCTCGATCTGAGCGAGGCGGACGTGGTGGCGCTGTACTTGCTTCCGCGGTACGTCGAGAAGCTGCTTCCCGCGTTTGAGAACTTGCGTCCGGGGGCACGGATCGTCTCGCACGATTTTCACGTGGAAGGCTGGACGGCGGACCGGGAAATTCGCTACACCAGCGCAGAAGACAATCAATTGCACCGCATCTTCGTTTGGATCGCGCCCATCACCCCGCCACGGGAAACAGAGCCTTAGTGCGTTTTTCCAGACAGGCGTGACGGGGTCTTCAGTGTGCTGCACTCGCGGAGCGCGTGCAGCACATGAAAATCCGTCACACCATCGTGAAGCGGGTTCTAGCTTCTCGCGGCATCTGCTGAGTTTACGCTTGCTCGCTTTCTCGTCCGAGTTTGACCACGCGCTCTCGCAGCGCATCGACCAGGCGTTCAATCCGTTGCTCACGGTCCCGGTGGCGGGCGAATTCGGTTGGGTCCAGGGGGGCGCCAAAGGTCACGGTAATCTGCGTCAAGCGGCGCGGCAGGCGCGCGTGACGCGGCATGGCCTCGTAGGCGCCGTGGATGTACGCCGGCACGGCCGGAACTCGGAAGTGGTCCATCAACACGCCCACGCCGCGTTTGAAGGGCTGGAGTTGGCCGGTGTCGGAGCGATGGCCTTCAGGAAACCAAACGAGAATCCGGCCCCGCTCTAGCGCCGCCGCTCCCACCGCCAAGGCCGATGCGTTGCGACGAATCGGAATGGCGTGCGCCAGCCGATTGACGAACCGCCGCATGCGGTTTCCCAATAGCGCGCCGCGTCGCCCGGCCCAAGAGGTCCGAGAAAAGCGGCGTCGACCCAATGCGGCCGAAAGAACAAACGGATCGAGCGAACTGGCATGGTTGGGGGCCACAATATACGGTCCCCACTCGGGCAGATGCTCCTGTCCCCCTGTCTGCAAGTTGAAGAGGAGCCGCACGCCCAGGTAGTTCACTCCGTAAAGCAGCGTGCGGGTGATGCGTCCTCCCCATCCCGGCGGCTCCAGCCAACGGCGTTGCCGGTCGGTCAGGAACGCGTCGGGAGACTCCAGGTACGCAATTTCTCGCTGGCGAGCGGCTTCCTGGCGATCTTCCCTCTCGACGGCAGGGTTCATGGTTTCTCGTTCCGCGCCGGTTCAGCGAAGTTAACCGCAAACAGCCTCGGCCAATTCTTGCCTGTCACAAAGAACCGCCCCGTTTGCGGGTCGTGCGCAATCCCGTTGAGCACCGCTTCGCGATTGTCAGAAACCTCAGCCGGAACGATGTGCCGCAGGTCGAACCAGGCGACCACCTTGCCGGTACGGGGTGAGATTTTGACGATGTAATCGGAATGCCAAATGTTGGCGTACAGGTGCCCGTTGGCGTATTCCAGTTCGTTCAACTGGTGGAGCCGACGGCCGCCCGAGGTAACTTGCAAACGGCGCGCCTCTCGGAAGGTGCGCGGTTCAAAGAACCGCAGTACTTCGCTGCCGTCGCTCAGGATGAAATGCCGGCCATCGAAGGCCAGTCCCCAACCTTCGCCCGAATAAGAAAACTCGCGGAGTTTTCGGAAGGTGGTCTTGTCGTAGACAAAGCCGATTCGGGAACGCCACGTCAACTGGTAGATTTCGTCGCCGACGATGGTGATTCCTTCACCGAAGAAACGCTCGTCAAGATCGACTTGCTGGACGACCTTGCCCGTCGCCAGTTCGACCTTGCGCAGCCACGAGGCGCCGTAGCCCCCGGTTCCTTCATAGAGAAAGCCGTCTTGATACTCCAGCCCTTGCGTAAAGGCGTTGGCGTCGTGCGGATACTCCGCAAGCACTTCGCAACGGTAGACAGGCGGCGGGTTGCTCCTCATGGCGAATACCCAGGCCAAAATGATTGCGGCAACCACCGCGACGGCGCCCACGCCGCGCCAGCCGAGCCACTTTCGGTCGATTGCCGCGGTGGGGGCTTGCACGCCCGCCGATGGTTCCGGCGCGGTGGCGGAATGCACGGGGAATGGTTTTTTGCGACGTTGTTTTTGCACGAGAGCCAAGGCCTCCTTTGCCGCTCATTGTATCCCCATTGCCTTGGCGCCAAAATGACGATTGAACTTGTTCCGTGGGAACAGCTTTCGATGACCTTCCTGCATTTCGCGAGTAATGCCCAATCCGTTCTTTCACGCCGCCTTAGGCCAGTTTCCCGCGACGCGCATGCGCCGCAATCGTCGTCATTCCTGGTCGCGGCGCCTGGTGGCCGAGAACCATTTACACGTGGACGACCTGATCTGGCCCGTCTTCGTGCATGACGGCGAAAACACCCGCACGCCCATTCCCTCGATGCCGGGCGTCGAGCGGTTGTCGGTTGATCTCCTGGTCGAACGCGCTGCCGAAGCGCACGAGCTGGGCATTCCCGCCGTGGCGATATTTCCCGTAACGCCGCCAGAAAAAAAGACCGCCGACGCCCGCGAGGCGGTGAATCCCGAAAATCTTGCCTGCCGGACGGCGCGCGCCATCAAGGAAGCGAAGCTGCCGATCGGCGTGGTCTGCGACGTGGCGTTGGACCCCTACACCAGCCACGGCCAGGATGGGCTGGTGCGCGACGGTTACGTGGTGAACGACGAAACGCTGGAAGTTTTGCAGAAACAAGCCGTGGTGCAGGCCCAGGCGGGATGCGACGTGATTGCCCCCTCCGACATGATGGACGGCCGCATTGGCGCGGTGCGGCGGGCGCTGGACGAGGCCGGTTTCCAGCAGGTGCAGATCATGGCTTACGCGGCGAAGTACGCCTCGGCCTTCTATGGCCCGTTCCGCGACGCGGTCGGCTCGGCGAGCAATCTCGGGGGAGGCGACAAGCGCACTTACCAAATGGACCCGGCCAACGGCGACGAGGCGCTGCGGGAAGTCGCCCTCGACCTGGCCGAAGGCGCCGACCTGGTCATGGTCAAACCAGGCATGCCGTATTTGGACATTGTCGCCCGCGTCAAGCAAGCGTTTAGCGCGCCGACGTTTGTCTATCAGGTCAGCGGAGAGTACGCGATGCTCTCGGCCGCGGCGGCCAATGGTTGGCTGGACCGAGAGAAGGTGATTTTGGAAAGCCTGTTGGCGTTCAAGCGCGCCGGGGCGGATGGCGTATTGACCTATTTTGCGGTCGAAGCTGCCCGGCTCCTGCGCGCCGGAACGCTCCCAAGCCGATAGACGAGCGCATTCTAAGAAGCGGCGACGGGGTTCTTCAGTGCGGTGCACTCGCGGAGCGAATGCACCACATTATTTTTGGCGGCGCCGAAGTTTACGGTCCGGCAGGCGCGCCCGCGGCGGGAGGAGCGGCCGCGGGTGGACCAGCGGCCGGTGGGCCAGCGGCGGGAGGAGCGGCCGCGGGTGGACCAGCCGCCGGTGGGCCGCCGCGACCCGCTGGCGGAGCGCCGGAACCGCCGGGGGGGCTGCTTCCGGGGCCAGCGCCGCCGGGAGGCGCGGCGTCAGCCGCCACGGCGCCGGTCAAACCTTGTAGCCGTTCTAACTGCGTGCGGAGGTCCGTCAAGAGCGTGTCGCGCACGGGGTCCGCCTTGTCGACTGCGGCAAAAAGACCCACCACGGCCGTCGACAACTCTTTAACGCGCGGCTTTTGCTGGGCGTTGGCGCGGGCGAGCATGCCTCCCTCGGGGGCGGTGGACGGGGCCGCGCCTTGCTTGGCGGCCGGTGTTTTCGCACCAGCGGCGGTAAAGGTCGGGTCGCCGTCCAGCGCCAGCTTGACGCAGTACAGCGTGTGTTTCAATCGCCGTTGGGTTTTCTCGATGCGCGGATCAATCGGCTTTTTCTCGGGAACCATGGCGCCGCCGGGACCGCTCCCGTAGGGGCTTCCCGGATAGCCGGGACCGGCGCCAGGAGGCGCCCCGTAAGGACTGCGTGCGCTGGGGTATCCTTCGCTGGACGACGCGCCGGTCGGACCGTAACCAGGAGCGGCGCCGGGGTAGCCCTCGCCGCCCGGGATGCCGCCCACGCCGGCAAGCTGGAGCAGTTTCTTTTCTTCCTCGCGTTTCTTTTCCGCGTCCCACCAGGCGAGTTCGGCCTGGCAAACGTCAACGGCAATGGCGACCGCGTCTTGCGCGGTTTTTACCGCGTCGAAGCCCTGTTGACCGCCGCTGGTCGGCATTTTGCCGATGGCTTCGGCCGCCGTGCAGCGCAGCGAAATTGGCAATTCGGGGTCCGATACAATTTCTTCCAGCAAACTTGCGACGGGTCCCGTCGAGGCGCCTAAACCGATGAGAATGTCGATGGCCCGGCGCCGCATCCACGTGTGGCCTTCGACCGTCCTTCCCTGGGGAGGGTCCTTTGGCTCGGCCACTTGGAGCGCCGCGGCGATGGTCCGCTGAACGTTCGCCTGCTGTTGTGGGTCGTTGGCTTGACCGATATTCAACTGACGCAGCAGTCGATTGGTTTGCACGTGCCGCAAAACGCCCACCAAGGCCGCCATTCGCACCTCGTCGATCTGCTTGGGATCGTTCAATTGCGCCAGCATGAAGTTTAACGCGACGTTGGACGGAATTGGCGGCCGGCGGTTGGGGCCGATTCCCGTCGATTCCACTTCGTTCAACTCGCCAATAATCAACATGGCGTTGTAACGCGCCGCGGGATGAAAGCGCGCGTCCACCGCCACCCGCTGCATGGTCTCCAGCGTCAATTGCACGAGGTAATCGTGGACGGCCGGCGGGGGATTGGTGGAGTGGATGTGCGCTTTGAAGAAGTCCCGCCGTCGTTCGGCGAGTTTCCCGACTTCCGAAGCCGACGCCATCTTGACGAACAATTGCCGGCGGAAAAACTCATCGAATTCCGCGCGGTTCTGATCGAGCGGCGCCCGGTCATTCATGATGTTGCGAATCAGGCTTTCCCGCTCGCGGAACTTGCGGTAGTCGTCGCGATTGGACTCGTCCCATAACGGCTTCGGGTCGAGATATTGCGGTTGTTGAGCCAGCGCGCCCGGCGCCGACGCGAAAATCATTCCATACAACACCAGCGCAGCCACCCCACAGGGGAAGCGAGCCATTCGCGCGGCGCCCAAGCCAACCATCGCCTGCATAACACTTGGTCTCCGTGAACCGGATCGTCCTCGGACAGCAATTCCGAGAAGCGAAGACGAGAGAACCACCCCTCAAAGGATTGTAAGGGAAGGGTTCGCGATTATTTGTAGGACTTGCTATCTTTAAGGATAGACGTGGCGGCGCGCGCCTGTCAACCGAATTTGCCGCGAAGTCAGTGTCCTGAGCGGCTGTGCCAGTTTTCGTTCAATCGTCGTAACTGCGAGTAGTGGTATAGTTTGGCGATTTTCGAGATTTTTGCTGAACCCTTACTAAACCGAAACGCTAGCGAGGACAGCACTTCCGACCTCGCTAGCGTTTCGGGTTAGTGTCAAAATCGTCAATTTGTACCCCTACCTACCGGCGGCGCCAGCGAAAATTGTGGCAATTAACGAAGCATTCGGTGGGGCTCGCGCCGCCGCTACGAAAAGATACAGGTAATGAGCATGGCAGGCGGGAAGCCTGCCTCACGTTGGGAGAGGTTTTCGACGTTGCATCCTCCGATTCTTCATCACGGCGCGGTATTGCTCTATCACGCGCTGGAGTTTCTTGAGCACGAAACAGGACGCCATCCTGAACATCCCGAGCGACTGCGACGCATCCAGCAGCACCTGGAAGCGACGGGGCTGCCGGCGCAGTGTGAACGGCCGCCCTGCGTTCCGGTTTCTCTGGAACGGTTAGCGAGGGTTCATTCCCTGGCGTATGCCGAGTCCGTCGACCTGGCTGCGCGGCAGGGGGGAAAGCATCTTGACGCCGATACCGTCGTCAGCCCGCGATCGTATGACGTCGCCCTTCTGGCGGCGGGAACGGTTTGTAACGCCGTGGAGCGAGTGGTCAACGAAGACGCCAAGCAGGCGCTTTGCCTGGTGCGTCCGCCGGGCCATCACGCGCTGGAAACCGAGGCGATGGGCTTTTGCTTGTTCAATAACGTGGCGATTGCGGCCCGCATGGCCACGGCCGAACTTGACCTGGACCGCGTCTTGATTGTGGATTGGGACGTACACCACGGCAACGGCACGCAGGAGACGTTCTGGGAGGATGAGCGGGTCGGATTCTTCTCGGTCCACCGCTGGCCGTTTTATCCCGGCACGGGCGGATCCGACGAGACGGGCAGTGGCAAAGGATTGGGCGCCACGTTGAATCTGCCGACGCACTTTGGCATTTCGCGGCATGACTACTGCCGGCGCTTCCAAGACGCTTTGGACCGGTTCGCGGCCAAAATTCGACCGCAACTCATTCTTGTGAGCGCGGGATTCGACGCGCACGCCGCCGACCCGATCGGCTCGCTGGGATTGGAGGAAGAGGATTTCGCCACGTTGACGCAAATCGTCCAGCAAGCTGCCGACATGTACGCCGAGGGTCGGCTGGTGAGCGTGCTGGAAGGCGGCTACAACGTCAACGTCCTTCCGCGGTGCGTCGAGGCTCATTTACGGGAACTCCTCAAGGCCGAGAAATGACGCCTCTGGGTTCGATCAAGACCGCGCTGCACCGGTTCCTGTCCGAGACGCAAACGCCCGTTTATCTCGTTGACGCGCAATTCACGCTGATCTATTGCAGTCCCCCCTGCGCGGCGTGGGTCGGGCACGACGAGAGGGAACTCGTCGGCGCCCCGTGCCGGTATCATTCCAACCCCCAACGCGGCGCGGTCGCGCACGCCCTGGCGGGTTTGTGCCCTCCGCCCGAAGCGCTGGCCGGCGAGCGCGTCTCGTTTGTGGCCGAAGCGCCGTCGGCGGAAGGCCCGCCGCGTCAGCGCCGCGGCGAGTGCCTGCCGCTGTGGGGCGAAGGCGGCGTTTGTCTTGGCGCCCTGATGGTGCTGGAGGCCGAGGACTTGCCCAAGTCCGCGGCGCCGTCGCCCGCGGACGACGGCGCCGAGACGTTGCACCAGCGATTGCGGGATTTTCGCCGCCGCGTGGGCCGTCGTTACGAGCTAGACCGGCTTCTTGGCGAAAGCGTGGCCATGCGGCAGGTTCGGGCGCAAGTGACGGCGGCGTCCAAGAGCCACGCCAATACGCTCATTGTGGGACCGCCGGGCAGCGGACGAGAGCACGTGGCTCGCACCATTCACCTGGGCCGCCGTGGCGAGCCACCCGCGCCCCTGGCGCCGATCGACTGCACGTTGGCCGACGGCGAGATCATCCAATCGACGGTTGTCGCCCTGGTCCAGCGCGGCCTGGAAAAACGCTCGCCAGAGCCGGGGGTGCTGCTTCTGCTGAACGTGGATCGATTGCCCGCCTCGGGACAGGCCGAGTTGGCGGGGTACTTGGAACTGCCCGACTTTTACCTGACCGCCCTGGCCACGTCGCGCCAGCCGTTGCAGGACATGCCCGAGGAGCAGTTCCGCCGCGATCTGGCCCTGCATCTGAGCACGCTGGTGATCGAGTTGCCGTCGCTGTCTGAACGGCGCGAGGACGTGCCGCTCTTGGCGCAACTGCTATTGGAAGACGCCAACGCCGAGAGCGAGCGGCAGTTCACCGGCTTTACCGAGGAGGCGCTGGACGCTTTAGCTGGCCACCGCTGGTCGGGGAACTTGGACGAACTGGCCGACGTGGTGCGCCAGGCGCGCGCTCGGGCGCAAGGGCCGCGCATCGCCGCCGAGGATCTTCCCGACGCCATTCACCTGACGGCCAATGCCGACGCCCACCCGCCGCGCGAAGTGGAACGAATCGTGCTGGATGAATTTCTGGAATCGGTGGAGCGTGAATTGATCGCGCGGGCGCTGCTGCAAGCGAAGGGAAACAAGACCCTGGCGGCCGAGTTGCTGGGCGTGTCGCGAGCGCGCCTGCACCGCCGCTGCGAACAGTGGCGCCTGGAATAGATTTCGCCGCCGTGGCTCACCTCTCCTTCGCTCGAACCCCATGCCGCGACATCACCAACTGCTGCAACGTCTTCGCCAGGCGTTTCCCGCGCCGGTGTCTGACCCGGTTCACGACGGCTACATGGCGTTTACGGTGCTACGCGCGTTGGACCAGGTCGATGCGCTCAAGACCCAAGCTCCGATCCTGGGCGCCGCGCGCGATCCCGACTTTGCCGCGGCCGACCAGGCGCGTTTGGCCGAACAAGGCGCGGCGTTGGAAGCGGTGCTGCCGCAGTTAGTGAGCTGCCTGGCCGGAATGCCCATCTGGAGCCATCCGGCGTCGCAAGTGAACGTGACCGCCCCGCCGTCGATGGCCAGCGTTATTGGCGTCATGCTCGCGGCCATGTACAACCCCAACTTGTGCAGCGAGGAAAGCGGCCACGGTTTTTCCGAAGCCGAGGTGCGCGTCGCCGCCATGACGGCCGACTTGATCGGCTACGATTCCGCTCAGGCTGGCGGACTCTTCACCTTTGGCGGCACGGGAACCCTGCTCTACGGCGTCAAGATCGGATTGGAGAAGGCGCTACCGGAGTCCTTGCGCCGGGGCGTGCGCGGCGATGTGGTGGTGCTCACGTCGGCCCTCGGCCATTACGCCTGCGCGAGCGTGGCGGGCTGGCTGGGGATCGGGCAAGAGAACGTCATTCGCGTTCGCACGCACGCGGATAATTCGATCGAGATGGCGGCCTTGGAACACGCCGCCGACGAGGCCATAGGCTCTGGGCGCCGAATTGCCGCGATGGTGGCCACAATGGGCACGACCGACTCGTTTGGCATCGACGATCTCAAATCCATGTATGCCCTGCGCGAGCGTCTGGTCCAACGGCATGAACTTGATTACCGTCCGCACTTGCACGCCGACGCGGTGATTGGTTGGGCGTGGAGCGTGTTCGGAGGATACGACTTTGACGCGAATCCGCTGGAGTTCCGCGCCCGTACGCTGCGGGCGTTGGCGGCGGCGTGGAACCGCATCCAGCACTTGAAGCTTGCGGACTCGCTGGGCGTTGATTTCCACAAAACGGGGTTCGCGCCGTACATCTCATCGCTGCTGCTGCTTCGCGACCGCGCCGACTTCCAGCGACTGCTGCGCCCGCGCGGCACGATGCCCTACTTGTTTCATCACGGGGATTACCATCCGGGGTTCTACTCGCTGGAAACGTCGCGCAGCGCCACGGGGCCGATGGCCGCCTTGGCGAACCTGCTGCTGTTGGGGAAGGAAGGTTTTCGCGTGCTGTTGGGGCACGCGGTGGAAATGGCTGAAATCCTCCGGGAACAAATCGCCAGTCGCTCGGAGTTGACGGTGATGAACGACCGCAACGTGGGGCCGGTGACGCTGTTCCGCGCTTATCCGCGCAACGTGGATACGTTTACCGTCAAAGAGCGAGAGCTGCACGACGCCGCGTACGCGCCTCGTCGGGAGTTGCACAACGAGTTGAATCGCCGCGTGTTTGCCCGCGTGCAGCACGAGGCGGTCCAAGGCCGCGGCGTCGCACTGGGGTTTACCGATAACTACCGCCTGGCGGACGACGGCCAACCGATCAACGCCATCAAGTCCTACGTGCTCTCGCCCTACGCCGACGAGTCCCGCATGGCGACCGTGGTGCAACAAGTCCTCCGCGCCCGCACCCAGGTGGAAGAAGAAATGCGAGACGCTCTCGCCAATCCGTAACGTCGAAGCACAAAGGCTCAACGACACGACAACTCTTCGCCATCCGCCTTTCGCCCTTTCGACCTTCCTCTTGGCCGCGTATCATTGCGAAGACTCGTCTTACGAACCCGGTGCGCGCCTCCCTCATGACTTTCGAACATCCCAAGTACATCAATCGCGAGCTGAGCTGGCTGGAGTTCAACCAACGTGTTTTGGACGAAGCCCACGACGCTCCAACGCCGCTCCTGGAGCGGCTCAAGTTTCTGGCGATCACGGCGTCGAACCTTGACGAGTTCTTCATGGTCCGCGTGGGCGGGCTGCAGATGCTGGCCGGTCAGAAGTCCCACCGTCGCGACGCGTCGGGCCTGACGCCGCGCGAGCAATTGGAAGCCATCAGCGACCGCGCGCACCAGATGATTGCCGAGCAATACCGTTGTCTTTTGGAGGAATTGGAGCCGCCGCTTGCCACGCACGGCGTCAAACGCGTGGCGCCGGAGCATCTCACGCATCGGCAGCGCGAGGCGGTCGAACGCGTGTTTGAGAACGAAATTTATCCGGTGCTTTCTCCCATCGCGGTCGCGGCGCCCCAGGACCTGCCGCTGCTCATCAACCAGACCTTGAACATCGCCGTGCAGCTCAAGCCGGCGCCCGAGGAGCGCGAACCGCGGTTCGCGGTGATCCCCCTGGGCCGGTCGTTGTCGCGTTTGGTTACGCTGCCCTCGGAAGGCGGTTACGAATACTTGCTGGTGGAAGACGCCGTTACGCTGCTCATCGAGCGGTTCTTCTCGGGCGAGGACGTGGTCGAGGCGGTTCCCTTCCGCATCACGCGCAACGCCGATATTTCTGTTCGCGAAGACCTGGCGGCCGACCTTCTGGAAAGCATGAAGGAAATTCTCGACGCCCGTCGCGTTGGCGACTGCGTGCGTTTGGAATTGCCCGAGACGGCCTCGGCCCGCACCCGGCAATTCCTTCAACAAACCTTTGAAGTCCAAGACCGCGACGTGTACCCGGCGCCGGGACCGCTCGACCTGAGCGCGTTCGTGAACTTGACGGACCTCGGCGGTTTCGACGCGCTCACGAACGAGCCGTGGCCGCCGCAGCCGTCGCCCGACATCGACTCCACAGTTCCGATGTTCGAGACGCTGGCGCAGAAGGACGTGCTGCTGCTCCATCCGTATCAAGGTTTTGATCCCGTGGTGCGGCTGATTGAAGAGGCGGCCGACGACCCCGACGTGCTGGCCATCAAGCAGACCCTGTACCGCACCAGCCGCAAAAGCCCGATCGTGGCGGCCCTGGCGCGCGCGGCGCAGCGCGGCAAGTACGTGACCGCGCTGCTGGAGTTGAAAGCGCGTTTTGACGAGGCCCGCAACATTGGCTGGGCCGAGCAACTGGAGCAGGCGGGCGTTCAAGTGCTCTACGGCGTCAAGGGACTGAAGACCCACGCCAAGATTTGCGTCATTGTGCGCCGCGAACCGCACGGGGTGCAGCGATACGTTCACTTCGGCACCGGGAACTACAACGAGACAACCGCGCGAATCTACAGCGACATTAGCTTCCTCACTTCCAACGAGGAGCTAGGCGCCGACGCCACCACGTTTTTTAACGCCATTACCGGCTATTCGCAGCCGCGGCGGATGCTCAAGCTGGAAATGGCGCCGTTGGGATTGCGCGAGTATCTTCTGGAACTGATCCAAAGCGAGACGGAACGCAAACGCCGCGGTCAGAAGGCCGCCATCGACGCCAAGGTGAACTCCCTGGTGGATCCCGCCCTCATCGACGCCCTTTACGACGCCTCGCAAGCCGGCGTCAAGGTGCGTTTGAACGTGCGCGGCGTGTGTTGCCTGCGCCCCGGCGTGGCGGGGCTGAGCGAGAACATCGAAGTGGTGAGCATCGTCGATCGCTTTCTGGAGCATGCGCGGATCATTCACTTCCTGCACGGGGGCGACCACCTGACGTTCATTTCCAGCGCCGACTGGATGCCGCGCAATCTGGACGGGCGCGTGGAGTTGCTGGTCCCGGTGGAAACCCCGCCGCTGCGCGACCGGCTGATTGCGATTCTGGAAACCTACTTCAAAGACACCGTCAAGGCCCGACGTTTGCTGCCCAACGGCTCCTACGAATTGGCCGGCAAAGGCAAACGTAAGAAGGTCCGCAGCCAAGAGGTGTTATACAAAGACGCATGCAAGGCGGTGCGCAAGGCGGTCCAATCGCGGCGCACCGTGTTCGAGCCGCACCGCGCTAGCGAGGACGCCGGGTAGCCGGTAGTGCAGTTTCAAGTCGATCGTTGTTCAATCAACCCCTCCCGCATTCCGCAGGCGATTCCATAAAACTGCGCTAGGCGTGAGCCGCCTGAGGGTACGGTCAGGGGAGTTGGTGAAACGCGGGCGCTTACCAAAGATGTTCGCCTTGGAATCTTGCCGCATTGCCGCACAAAAAGGTGAATTTTGGTTGACCCAGGCAAGCCGCAACGGCTATCATATGTCCCACCTTCGATGCGTGCTGGTTCCCATCCTGATAGTTGAAGGTCGCCTCCTAAGACGGATCGCTTTCATCGACACTCCCTCGAGCGTTGCAGGTGTAAACCTTCGTCCCTAAGTCCAGGTTTACTCCTTGCGCCTCGAAAATCCCATGTAGGAGTTTTTGCATCGTGTCTTTTGGCAAAACCACCGTTGTCGCGTTGTGGGTTGTGTGGGTTTGCCTGGCGGCTGAGGCTTCGGCCATTGATGTTTCGTCGCTGCGGGGCATCGTCGTGGACGACACCACGGCCGAGTTCCAGGGCGCCTGGAAATCTTCGACCCACGTCAGCCCGTATGTAGGCGCGGGTTACCAGCACGACGACAACGCCGGCAAGGGAGAGAAAAAGGCACGCTTTGCCGCAGTGGTTCCAGCCAACGGCGAATACCACGTGCTGCTGGCGTACACCACCGGCGGCAGCCGCGCCACCAACGTCCCGGTCGCCATTGAAACCGCCGATGGGACGCGGACGGTCACGGTCAATCAACGCCAGGCGCCGCCGCTTGGCGCCTTCGTGGATTTGGGCGTGTTTCGATTCATCACCGATCAGCAAGCGGTGATCGTGGTCTCGAACGCCGAGACCGACGGCCACGTGATTGTCGACGCGGTGCAAATCGCCACGCCCGAGGAATTCAAGCAAATTCAGGAAGACGCGAAGAAGCCGCCGGTCCCGGTCGTCAAAAACATGGCGCCCGGCAAGGCGGGCCAACCCGCGGCGCCGCTGCCCGAACCCGCGCCGATCTTCCAGCGCAAGGCGATCGAGGGATTCGCCCGCCTGACCCCGGAGCAACTTGACGCGCTGCTGGCGGAGCACATCGGCGACGCGGCGCCCCCGGCGGTTGTGGAAGACGAAATCTTCCTTCGCCGCGCGACGCTGGACATTGTCGGCCGGCAACCTACGGTCGAGGAATTCGAACGATTTCTCGCCGATGCCTCGCCCGCCAAGCGCGCCGCCGCGGTGGAGCGGTTGCTGGCGTCGCCGGATTACGGCCGCAACTGGGGCAACTACTGGAGCGACGTGATTGGCTCACGACAACAAGAACCTGAGTTGACGTTCCACAATTACGACCCGTTCAAAGGTTGGCTGGCCGAGCAGTTCAACGCCGGTCGCAAATGGGACGAGATGGTGTTCGACATGCTCACCGCGCGCGGCAAGGTAGGAGAGAACCCCGCCGGCACGTTGATCGCTTTCCACCAGGCCGACGCCAAGCGACTGGCGGGCGAGACCACGCGGGTCTTTCTTTCGGTCAAGATTCATTGCGCCGAGTGCCATCATCACCCCTTTGTCGACATGCCCACCGAGACGTTTCACGGCATGGCGGCGTTCTTTGTGCGAACCCAAGCGAAGATTCCTTGGAACGATAGCAGCAAGATTGAGTTGGTCAGCAAGGACAAGGGCGAGCACAAAATTCCCGGCCAGAAGGACGAGATGAAGCCGGTCGTCCTGCAAGGCATGGACGGCGGCGGCGGCGAATATGAGTTGGGACTGGCCGACCTTCCACGCCGCACGGCTCTGGCCGAGTGGATGGTCGATCCGCAAAATCCCTACTTCGCGCGGTCTTACGTCAATCGCATTTGGGCGCGCCTGATGGGTCGCGGCTTCCATGAACCCGTGGACGACCTGGGCGAGACGGGCGGCGCGGCGATCCTGCCCGAAGTGCATGATTCGCTGGCCGCGCATTTTGTCGCCGCCAGCTTCGATCACAAATCGGTGATCCGGTTGATTGTCAACACCCAGGCCTATCAACGCCGGCTGGCGGCCTCGCCGGCGGAGGATCAAAGTCCCTTTACGTCCGCCATCACCAAGAAACTGCGGGGCGACGAGGTGTTCGATTCTCTGGTTACGGCCGTCGGATTGCCGAACATCCAACCCGAGACGCCGAAAGCCACCGCCGCCGTTCGCTTCCCGATTCCCCCCAAGAGCACGCGCGACCTGGTGAACGAGGCGTTTGGTTACGATCCGTCGTTTGAGGACGATCTGCTGGTGCGGAGCATGAAGGAAGCCATGTTCCTGATGAACAACCAGCAGTTGCAAAAACAAATTGACGCCCGGCCCGAAAGCGGAACCCACCTGGCCAAACTGCTGGCCTCGGAATCCGACAATCACCAGGCGGCGGTCAAGTTGTATCGTGCGGTGTTGGCGCGCTCGCCGAACGAAAAAGAGCTAAGCCTTGTGCTTGGCCACGTCCAGAAGGTGAACGACCGCGGCGCCGCGTTTGAAGACATCTTGTGGAGCCTGATTAACTCGGCCGAGTTCACCACCCGCCGCTAGTGGCGCCCGTTCCGGCCGCCATCCACTTATCGACTGGTCCAGCCATGATCCAACCATTTCTCAGCGTTCATAACGATCGGCGCGGCGTCGTGCATCGGCGGGCGTTTCTCAAAAAGCTGGCGGGCGCCACTGGCGCGGCGGGGGCGCTCTCGCTGGGCTGGCGCGACTTGCTGATCGCCCAAGCGGCGGAACTGCGAAAACGCGGCAAGAACATGATTCTGCTGTGGATGGACGGCGGTCCCAGCCAGTTCGAGACGTTCAACCCCAAGATCGGCTCGGCCAATCAAGGACCGGCGAAGGCCATTTCCACCAGGTTGCCCGGCGTCGAGTTCGCCGAGTATTGGCCCAAGATGGCCGAGATGGCCGACAAACTGGCGATCATCCGCTCCATGGAGTCGAACGAGGCGGACCACTTCCGCGCCATCAAACTGGTCCGCACCGGCTATCCCATCAATCCCACGCTGGCCTATCCCACGTGGGGTTCGGTCGTCGCGCATGAGCGATTCGACGCCGAGTTTGAGCTTCCCGCCTTTGTGCGGATCGGCAAACCGCGGATCAAGACCCGCGACGTGAACAGCGGCGTTTTGGGCGCCAAGTACGAGTCGTTCAAGATCGATGAGCCGGGCCAGATTCCCGACGACGTGATCCCCACCGTGCCGCCCGACGTGCTGCGCCGCCGCTTGGCCTTGGCCGACGAACTGGACGCCGAGTTCGCCCGGGCCGGCGCCGCCCACGTGGTGCGCGAGAAGCGGGATTCCTATGAAGGGACCGCTCGCTTTGTGCTGAGTCCCAAGGTGGAAGTCTTCAACCTGGATCAGGAGCCAGACAGCCTACGCGACCAGTACGGCCGCACCACGTTCGGCCAAGGCTGCTTGCTGGCGCGGCGGTTGGTCGAGACGGGCGTGAGTTTTGTCGAGGTGTTCAGCATCGGCTCGCGGAACGATCAGGGCTGGGACACGCATCAGACCGGCTTTGCCGATACGCCGCCGTTGTGCGAAGAGGTCGATCCCGGCTACGCCACGTTGCTCAAGGACCTGGAGGACCGCGGTCTGTTGGAGAATACGCTGGTCGTGTGGATGGGCGAGTTTGGCCGCACGCCCAAAATCAAGAACGACGGCGGTCGCGACCACTACGCCAAAGGCTGGATCACCTGCCTGTCGGGCGGCGGCGTGAAGGTGGGCCAAGTGATTGGCGCCACCGATAAAGACGGCGTGGAAGTGACCGACCGCCCCGTCAGCGTGCAGGACCTGTTCGTCACCTTCTGCAAGGTGCTGGGCTTCGATCCCAACGACGAATACTACACCAACGAAGACCAGCCACTCCACCTGGTCAAAGGCGGCGAGGCGGTCGCGGAATTGTTCTAGACCCAGCAGTTCCGAATTTGGCCGATGGTGTTGAAGAAGTCAGATGCGGCAATGTTCACCCTTCCCGCAGCGGTGTTGGTTGCAACTGTTATCGACAGCGGCTTCGCCGCATCCCGAACCGCCAGCGGACAACTACTGCCTGGCAAGCCAGCACTGGTGCCTGCGGGCCTACTTTAGTTCACGACAACCTCCGCGCCAAATAGTCCGATGGGGCATTTGCGATAATGAGAAGGCAAATCAAAGACGACGGGAGAGGGGCGAATGAAGGTAGCCTTCGCTGGCCCACATCTATGCGATAACGCATACGATCTGAGTGGCTTGCCGGCAGGGTCCTACACACAAACACCAACACAAAGGACGGCGAGGCAAGGTGTCAGGCTCCGAGCATCTGACATCGCCAAGACCATTTTTGCGTTTCGGTGCGACCACCGTAGAGTACGATTGTCTGTGGCCCAGCGTCCATATTTACTTGCCTCTACAAACGGGGCTCTCTAGTACCTGATCCGTATGAACGCCGAACAGCATGCGATTCACGATCTTCAAACGCTCAGCCATTTTCGAGCCGAGTTGCATAAGGGGAGCCTGATTCACACTCCCCAGTTTGACATGACGGCAGGCGACGAGCGAGTTGCAGCCGCACGGGAACGACGTGAATACGCAATTCAGCAAAGCAAACATCGTGGTTCGCTTGCCTTTCGCGAACCCCTGTATCGGTCGCGTCTCGAACTAGCGCGGAATGACGATCGATTTCGCGTCTTCTTCTCGCCGGTTGGCTTTGAGTTCCTTCCAATTGACTCTGGCGATGGTGACGATCTCCTTGTTTCCTGGGCGCACCCCCAATACCTTCACTTGCGGGACTTAGAAATAGGCGAAACGGCGCGCGCCGGAAAGCACGAGTGGCGAATTTCCTGCAGGACGGAGGTCGACCGAGAGCATGGCGGTGCTCTGTATAATCTCTTGGTCAATGGGGTCGATATGCCCCAGTGTTTGTTCGCAGAGGTGCGATTCGATCACGGTAAGCCGGTCGTTCGCGTAGCCGACGCCTCAGACGAGAACGTCGACGAGGTGCTTGATATCGATGCTGGCACACTCGCAATGGATGCAAATGCGCGAGTTGATATACCTGCTCAAGATTTCGCCCCCGATCCAATTCCGCTCGAGCTTGGCCGAGTAGAATTTGATGTAGCGCCGCGCGAGGTTGAGTTTCGCGAGAAGCCGCGTTTGGTACTTGATACAATTGTCGCACGGCATGATGGAAAAGTCGTCGAAATACCTTTCGCTTTAGACAATCACCAGTGGGAAGCGATGCGTCGCCATGCGACCGCAGGGACAATGGTCTTGATGGGCCCGCCGGGCACGGGAAAGACTACGGTTGCCCTGCTCCGGGCGACGACACTCGTCCATTCGACGTTCCAATATGATGCGGATGGCAAACGCGCGTCCAATACGCCGGAAGTAGACCTGCGCAAAAGCCGCTTTCGGGTCATCGTTGTAACGGAACATTTACGTCATTACCTCAAGGAGTTCCTTTCGAGCCCAGAACTTGGCTTGGCCGAGGCGGAAGTGGTTAATCTCCGCGGCGCCTTTCTCGAGACGTTTGTTCGCCATAAGACGTTGACCGCCTGGATCAATGGTCTGCGATTCCGGCTTAGCAAGAAGCGAAACAATATTAGTGATGTGTTGGTCTATATCAAAGCGCTTCCGCACACGTTACGGCTTTGTTTCTATCATGCGGTGCTCAATGCTCAAGAAAATATTGGAGAAGGCGACGGGCATGTCGTTAATCGCATCTTTGAGCGAGTCCTTGATACGGTAGACAGAATGGCCTTGAATCAAATGATCGCCAAGGACGCTAAGCTAAAAGACCGCCTGCGCAACGAAGAAGGCGCTGCGGACTTTGATCTGGACGTATTTCTCGACCGGCACGGTAAAACTGATGACTTTTTCAATTATGTGGAGCCTCGCACCAAACTTGTGCAGCGTGCCATGCCTGCACTTCGCACGTTTATTAGCAACTGGCTGGCTCGGGTGACAGAGCGGGCGGATCAGTCCCTAGAAACCGATCGCCAAGTCTGGTTATACCCGGGCGCGGACGACCTGTTGCTCGCCCGGTTCGTGGAAGACGTGACGCCTCTTGAAGATCTGGATGGCGTGAATGTCAGGACCACGTTCAACCGTGAAGCATGGCATGAACTTGTTCGGTTGGTTGATCCGCAGGAAGTTCTGCTCCGTGTCATTATGGATTACGAGAAAGGGGAAATGTCTTTCTTGGAACAAGCCGGGCTCGATCGGGCTGACGCCATGGCAGCGTTAAATGAGTGGAAGGAAGCTCTCGCCGGAGGCACCGAATCGGAATTGGACGACGAGGACGCGGACGAGGTAGTTGATGATGTGGAAGCGGACTTGGATAACCCCGAACTACAACGTCGGCGAGGAGCCTTCACGCGGTCAGACTTTCCCTTGCTCGCAGCGCTAGCACGCGTGTTCCTTGCCCTGCCGCCGGAGGCCAAGGAAGCTCCAGAGAAATATCACCATTTGGGATTTTTGTTCCCAGGCGATCTTGCCAGATACGACCATGTGATTGTTGATGAAGGCCAGGATTTCACCTATGCAGAAATTCATCTAGCACTCAGCTTGGTTGAAAATCGTCGGATGGCGGCGACCGTTTCGGGCGATCGCTTTCAACGCATGGACTGGCGGTTCGGCGTGTCAAGTATCGAAACCATTGAAACTCCGGCGGATCGCCAGTTTTCGATTCGGCGAAACTATCGTCAAACGGTCGAGTTAGCGACTTGGGTTGGCAGTTTGAGTAATGCTTTATTTGGCAAGGCGGGACAGGAGATTGAACCGGCCCACCATCATGGACCGCAACCGTCGGTCAGCGTTATTCCAAAGCTGACGAACATGGTGAAATCCGCTGCTGACACCTTTGGCGAATGGTACGATGACGACCAGAACCCGTTTACGGCGCAATTGCTGATTGGGTTCGACGCCAAAGCTAAGACACGGATTACAAACTCACTATCCCGCTCGTTGGAAGATCGATCCATTTATGTCGAGAAAGTCGAGGATGGGCGATTAATTGAACGCGGCCGAGTCTCGGTGGCCGATGTTCCGACCGTCAAGGGACTCGAATTCGACGGCGTAGTGGTCTTCCTTAGTGAAAGTGCGTGCGATCTCTTGAGCCTGTCGTCTCCCCAGGCCGAAGTTGCGAAAAATATGCTTTACGTAGCCTGCTCCCGAGCGAAACGGAATTTGAAAGTAATCTTGCAGAAGGACGTGGATATTCTGCGTGGTAATGGACTTTATGGCGGCGCGGATCGAACGTGAGCGGCAGACTTGGCAGGGGCAGTGACTTTGTGCGCGTTCGTGACTTGACCTTTTTGTTGAGCCGTTTGAGGTTTCTTGGGGAGTTTTCGATCTTAAACTGCCAGTCTAAACGAGGCATCGCTGTTGGCCCGTTCAGCAGTATTCGGTTCCCACGCAGCATCGCTGGGCAAGCCAACAATCGTGGCGGCGCGACGCCCCACAACCTTGGAGTGGTCCTATGCGTTTTGCATCTCCTTTATCTTGGCGCTGCAGCGCGGTTGTGGGTGCCGTGCTGCTCTCGATCGTCATAACGGCCGCGTTGCCGGTTCGGGCCGACGAAGCGGTTCGCTTTGAACCGCATGGCGTCAAGTTGGAGGGGAACCAATTCCTTTATGACGCCGGCTTCGAGGTGCTGGACTGGAATGGCGACGGCAAGCTCGATATTTTCCTGCCCAACACCAGCATGATGTCGTTCGCGGCGCACTTGAACGAAGGCCCGCCCGACGCGCCGCGATTTGGTCGGGCCATCAATTACCCGGTGAACCTGACCGAAACAGCGCCGCAAACGCTCGAACACGGCCAGGCGTTCGCCGTGTGCGACTTGAACGGCGATGCACTGTTCGACCTGATCCTGTTCGACGGCCAGTTGCGGATGATCTATAACGTCGGCGCGCCGCACGGGCCGAATCACTGGAGCCTGGCCAAGCTCCCGCAGTACTTCCCCGGCAGCGAGTCGATGATCAAGGAGAACGCCCGCTATGCGACCGGCCCGGAAAGCATGTACTGGAACAAGGGGATCTTCGCCCGGCAGGCGCTGACGCTAACCGTGGCCGATTGGGACGGCGACGGCCTGGACGATCTCGTGATCTGCCGCTTTAAGGACGAGGCGCCCGGCGTGCAGTCCGCGGGCGGGGCGGAACAGTGGACAAGCTGGGGGCGAGTGCTGGTTTCGCGGCCAAGGCTGCCTCCGCCCCCCGCCGACGCTCCCCAGTATTTGGAAAAACTCTCGCAACCTCCCGCACGCGGGCTGTACTTCTACAAGAACACGGGCACGAAGGAGCAGCCGTGGTTTGACCAGGAGGTGGAAATTCGCACGCCGGAAGGAACGTCGATCGCCGCGCCGAACCCCCTTGTCGCCGACATGGACGGCGACGGCGTGCTGGATCTCGTCAGCAGCGAGTCCAATTACTCCTGCAACGCCTTCCGGGTGGATTGGCCCACGGCGCCGCACGTGGTCTGGTTTCGCCGGCCGAAACAAGAAGAGACGGCGGTGCTGGAACCGCCTCGTGCGGTGGCCGATGCTTCCGGCCAACCCGTTCCGGCGGGCGTGCAGGCGCGGATGGTCGATCTCCGCGGCGCCGGCGTAAAGGACTTGCTGGTGATGGACGGCGACCACCAGGGAACGATCCGCTGGTACAAGAACACCGCCGCCAGCTCCGCCAGCACGCCCGCGTGGGCGGCCGCCGAAGTGCTGCGCGGCAAGGACTTCCTGCGGTTCGACTTTATGTGTCAGCCGGTGGTGGTCAATTGGTTTGGCCCCGGCTCGCGCGACCTGCTGATCCACGGCTGCACCGACGCCCACTGCAAGTTCGCTCTCCGCCGCACGGCCCTGTATAAGAACGTGGCCCAAAAGTTAGGAGAGCTAAAGTACGAGCTGGCCGGATATTTCAACTTTCAAGGCGATCCGGCGATGGTCCCGCCTTCCTTCGAGGAGCGGCCGTATGACGTGTACGGCTCGGCCGTGGCCGTGTTTCCCGACGACGGCAACGGCCAAAGGCGGCTCTTGATGAGCGTCGATGGCAAGGTCTATTTCTTTTCCCAATTAGCGCCCGATGGCCTGACGTTCCAGCAACGCACCCCACTCAACCTTCCGTCCCACCGGAATCGCCATCGTGGTTGGCAGGAGATCACGCTCAGTCCTTCGCAAAAGGTGCAATACATTCGCATCGGCAACGACCGCAACGGGATGGGCAACCTGCGCGATTCGTTCCTGCACATTGTCAACTTCGAGGCCCTCGTCGCGGGAAAGAACGTCGCCACGTTGGACCAAGGCGTGCAAATCGCCGACGAGAACGGCGTCGATTCGCCCTATTACCGCGTGCAGCGCCCCACGAAAATGTTCACGCCCGGCAACGCGCCTAGCGATACCGAGCCGAACTTCACAACCTTTGGGTATTACATCGGTCCCGCCACCGTCACGCTCAAGGCGCCGGCGCCGCTGGAGAAAATTCGCTTTTTGCTCTCGGACCGCGAAGCGCGGTGGTACGACATCCGACTGCCCTTCTACTGGCAAGGCAAACTCCTGCGCGACGGGACTGAGCAGGGCGAACCGTGGTATCAGTACACGGTGGAAGTCTCGGCCGATAAGAAGAACTGGACCACCGTGGCCGATACGATGAAGACCGAAATGATGCGGAGCGTCCCGCATTTGACCGACTGGGACGGCGACGGCCGAGTGGACTTGCTTCTGGGCGTGCTCAACAGCAAGGGCATTTGGCCGGCCGAGAAGGAGTATCGCCTGTATCGCAACACCGGCAGCAACGCGGCGCCCAAGTTCGACGCCTGTCAATCCCTGTGTGACGAGCACGGCCAGCCTCTCAAGCTGCAAGCATATTGGTATCTGGCTTACGGCATTCAATGCGGCGTGGCGGCGGCCGACTTGGACGCCGATGGTAAACGCGATCTGATTGTTGAGGGGCATCGTAACGCCGAGCTGCTGTACTACCGCAATGTATCGAATGACTCGACGAGCAAACTTTGTTTCCAACGAGTAAGAGAACTCGGTCATCCGGCGCCCATTCGCTATGACTCAGGCTACCGCTACTTCCACTTAGGCGACGTGGACGGCGACGGCGTGACCGACTGGATCAACAGCGCCAGCTCCAGCATGGCGTTCTTTAAGGGAATTGCCGCCACGGCGCCCGCCCGCGTGGACGACCTGACGGTTGCCGAGGCGACGGCCCACTCGCTCCAACTCCGCTGGACGCGGCCCGCCGGCGCGACGCATTACGACGTGCGCTGGAGCGAAGAGCCGATCACCGACTTAACGTGGCCGCGGCTTCCTAGCCACGCGCAGACCTACGTGGCTCCGGCAACGAACGACCCGGTCCACATCGCCACGCTTGCGGGGTTGCCCCCGGGCAAGACTCTTTACGTGGCGGTCAAGTCGATCAACGACGCGGGTGATAGCTCCGGCTTGTCCAACGTCGCGCAAGGCGTTCTTCCGCCGCTGCGGCGGATCGTGCTGCGAAATGGACCGGAGCAATCGGCGGGCGTTCCCGCCTACGCGGGCAATCAAGCGTGTTATCTCGACGCGCAAAAGCCCACCGAGGCGGCCCCAAAAGAGCCAGCGCAGTTGATCGCCCGCGCGCAAACGCCCAACGGTGAAAAACAAAAGGTCATTCTGCTTCGCTTTCGCGACTTGCCCAAGACCGGGCCTTTGGAACGCGCCGTGCTGGAGTTGACCACTGATCCGGGCTTACAGCCCAACGGGGCGCTGCTGCAACCGATAGCGAGACTCGCCGTCTCCTGCAACGCCATTCGCGATGATTGGGACGCCGCCCGCGCCACGTACACCGCTGCGGCGCCCGGTCAACCGTGGGCCGCGGACGAACTGGAGTCGGGCGGCCAATTCCTCTCGATGGCGCAGCCCGAGTTCACTATCGCCCCCCGCCGCACCGTTCGCTGGGACGTGACCGAGGCGGTTCGCGCCGCACAACAAGAAGGGCGCATGGCGATCAGCCTCTTGGTGCGCGTCGATTACACGGGCTACTACATCGCCGGCCACGGCTACAACTTCTGCGGTCCGGACTTTCCCGCGGTTGAGCAGCGTCCCCGCTTGTGCCTGACCGTGCGGGAAGATTAGTACGCATTTCATGAAGGTGTGGCGGGTTCGTCAGTGTGGCGCCATCGCTCCGCGAGTGCGTTTTTCGCGGCGTCCGAAGGACGCCAGGAAGAGAACGCACTCGCGGAGCGATGGCGCCACACTTCTTGGGCCGTCACACCCGCGTGAAATGCGCTCTAGTCGTTCGTGTTGTCGTAGCGAGGCTGGACGGGCGTCGGCCGACGGTGATGGGCGCCGCGGCTCCTCGCCCCGATTTTTCCATTGGATTCGGGGTGGGGCGAGCAAACCGATGCCCCTTGTGGGTCTGCGCTCGCTTTGCGGTTGATTTATCCAACCGGATCTGGTGCGTCAGCCTGGCTTGATTTGCAAAACGCCACCAAGACGTTGCGCGAGCTTGACCCACCCTACAATGAATGATCCGAGTTAGTCCATTGGCAGGCGATGGCCTAACTTGTCGCGCTTTACCGCAAGATAGCGGGCGTTGTGCTCGTTCGTGGGGGCGACAATTGGCACCTGATCGACCACTTCCAGGTCGAAGCCGTCGTAGATGGTGGCTTCGGTTTTCTTGGGGTTGTTCGTCAGGATGCGGACGCGCGACAGGCCCAAGTCTTTGAGAATTTGAATGCCCACGCCGTAGTCGCGCACGTCGGCCTTGTAGCCCAGCGCCAGGTTGGCCTCGACCGTGTCCAGGCCCTCGTCTTGCAGCGAGTAGGCGCGGATTTTATTGGTCAGGCCAATGCCCCGCCCTTCTTGGGGCAGGTAAATTAAGGCGCCAGCGCCGTCGCGACTGATGGCGTCTAAGGCCATGTGCAACTGGTCGCCGCAGTCGCAACGCAGCGAGGCGATCAAGTCGCCCGTGAAACAACTGGAATGGAGCCGCACCAGCGGCGCGGGGGCGTGGCGCACATCGCCAAACACCAGGGCCAGCGGCTGTCCCGCCTCGTACTGCACGTCGTAGGCAATAACCCGGGCTTCGCCGTAGCGGGTGGGAACGACCGCTTCGGCCGCCCGTGAGACCAGTTTCTCGCTCACGCGGCGGTGCCGGATGATCTGTTCGATCGAGATGATCTCCAGATGGTGCTTCTGGGCAAGGGCGAAAAGCTGGTCGCGCGTGGCGCGTTCCCCCGAGTCATCGAGAATCTCGCACAGCACGCCGGCCGGCGACAGGCCCGCCATGCGCGCCAGGTCCACGGCCGCTTCGGTATGGCCGGCGCGGCGCAGCACGCCGCCTTCCTTGGCCAGCAAGGGATGCACGTGCCCCGGACGCACAAAATCCCCGGCAGTGGTTTTGGGGTCGATCATCGCCTGGACCGTGCGCGAACGCTCCTCGGTCGTAATGCCGGTCTTCACCGAGCGATGGTCGATCGGCGTGAGGAAGGCGGTGCCCAGCGGCGCGGTGTTCGACTCCACCAGCGGCGTCAGCTCCAACCGCTGGCAAACTTCAGGCAAGATCGACGTGCAGAACTCCCCGCGGCCGTGCAGGATGAAGTTGACCAACTCGGGCGTGGCCTTCTCGGCGGCGCAGATGAAGTCGCCTTCGTTTTCGCGGTCTTCGGCATCCACCACCACGATCACTTCGCCCCGGGCGATAGCGTCCACGGCGGCCAGGATCGAGGAAAATTCGTGCGACATCAGAATCCGAACGAAGTACGAAGGACCAGGGGCAATAACAACATGGGCGTCATCTCCCCCGGTATTATACGATTAGCCGTCCAAAGCGGCGATGGGCAGTCGCGGCGATTGAGCATCGATATTCGTTCATTGGTCATCAAGCTTGCTTCCGACCTTCGACTTCCGACCTTCGACTTCCGACCTTCCGACCTTCCACCTTCCACCCGATTCATGCTGGAGCGCGAGGAATACATCGAGCAGGAATACTTTTACCGCGTCGTGGCGGAACGCCTGGAGGAAAGCCTGCCCATGCAAGACCTGTTCCAGCAGGTCCGCCAGGAAGTGCTGGCCACCACCAAGTTGCCGATGGCCATTAGCTTTCTGCTGACCGAGATGAAGCACCTGGGCGTGTTCTCGCCCGCCATGGCCCGCCTGAAGCATTACTTTACGCCGTTTCAGGCTTACATCGTGCGCGAGGCGGAGGAAGAGCGCGGACGATTCGATATGCGCGTGGCGATGGCGGTCTTGCGCGAGGAAGCCGGTTACCGCGGCCGGGAGCCGACGCGGCAGGGAGTGTTTCTTTACCAGTTCGAGGTGCTATGCCGCAACCGCTTGCGGTATGACCGCGGGCTGGCGGCCATGGCCGAAGATCCCATCTACAACCAAGAGTGGAAAGAGTGGATTCTGACCGTGCGGCGGCAAATGGGGTTGGTGGACTTCGCCGACATGATTTACGTGCGCAGCGAGCAGTATCTCCAAGACGCGGCGCGGCGCGGCAAGTCGATCGAAGAACCCGAGAAGCCGGTCCTCTTTGGCGAGCGGGAAGGGAAAATCGCCTGGGCCAATCGTCGCAAAGACCCGCTTTACCTGTTTGCGGCGTTGCAGCGGCAATTAGATTATCCCAAGGCGCCGCGACCCCCAAAACGCGATACCACGCCCGAATTAGTGCCCCAACTCATGCGCCGCATCGAACGGTTGGAAATGCGCATCAAGCTGCTTGAGGAAGATCAAAAGGGCGGTTTTGACTTGTCTCAGTTCTACGAGCAGCAGAAGAGGGCGAGCGAGACGAGTTGAGAACTTGTGCATGTTTGGTAGGTCCCGCCCGGCAGGCGGGACCTGCTTTGCGTAAGATTCACAACCTCGGAGAGCAGAGAGTAGGGAATAGAGAGCGGAGAGTTGTGGATGCGTTCGTTAGGGGTGGGCGAGCAGGGTGCGTGGGGAGACGCTTCTTGGCGTGCCGTGGGACCATCTTGGTCGATCCATCCATCGCGATTCGCGCTTTGGGGCTTGAGATCCCTTTCTCTTGTAAATTCTCGCAAACCACGGTTCAAATTTCTCGGACCGCGTGTTACATTGTTGGTTGTGCGCGTTGCGCCGCATAAATTGCCTCTCTTCTGCGATTTGCGAGGTGGGCTGCGTGGATTTTCAACTCAAACTCGACGCCGAAACGGTCGCACAGGCCTATCCGCGAGAGCCAAATTGTGTTGAACCGAGCACAACCTTGCGGGAAGTGCTGGCGTTGATGAAGGAGAAGAAGGCCGGAAGTATCCTGATCTGCGATCCAGAGCAGGATGGCCGGTTGGTGGGCGTTTTTACCGAACGCGACGCCCTGCGTCTCATGGCGGTTGGATTCCCGAGCGCCGGCTCCAACGGAAACGAACACGCCGGAGGTTTGGAAACGCCAATCGAAAGCGTGATGACGCCGCAGCCCACAACGCTCGCCCCGGGCGACACGGTGGGCAAGGCGATCACGGTCATGTCGGCCCACGGCTACCGTCGATTACCCATCACCGACGAGTCCGGCAAGGCGCTGGGCACGGTCGACGCCGCGGGCATTCTCCACTATCTGGCCGAGCATTTCCCCAAGGTGATTTACACCCTCCCTCCCGCCCCTCACCATACCACGCAAACCCGCGAAGGAGCTTAGTACACGGGCCGAGATTCTCTGGGTTGATCCGAATGCCGCGGCGGTCATGTTCCGTCTTGGTTGTCGGACCTGGCGCCCCTGCCGGGCGCGCGGGCCAAGTCTGCCTAGAGATGATTCGGGTCGAGTACGAGCGGTACAATGAAGCGGGCAATTCGCAACCAGAAATCGATCTTTAACCACCATTCTTCCCGCGTCTGACACGAATAACCTCAAACACCTCCAACGAATCCTTGGGTGGAGGCAGGTCACGGCGTCCTAACCTGGATGCGGTGTACTAGGGAGTTCTTCGCGTGGCCGCGAGTCGGCGGCTGAATTTTGGTTTCTCTCCACCACCTCACTCCTTCCCACCTTCGCGAACAGAACCTCTTACCCACCCCATCATGTCCACGACGACACAGCAGGAATCCGCCATTGGCGGAAAGCAAGTCCTTCAATTGGAAGATGCAACCGTTCGGCTCGCGGGTGACTCGGGCGACGGCATGCAGTTGGCCGGGATGCAGCTTACGAATACCTCGGCCCTGGCGGGGAACGACATCGCTACTTTCCCCGACTTTCCGGCGGAAATTCGCGCTCCGCGCGGCACCTTAGCCGGGGTGAGCGGCTTTCAGTTACACTTTGCTTCGGACGACATCTACACGCCCGGCGACCGCTTGAACGCCCTGGTGGCGATGAACCCGGCCGCGCTCAAGACGAACTTGGAGGACCTGGAGCCAAACGGCATCTTGATCGTGAACGACGACGCCTTTGACTCCAAGAGCCTCAAGCTGGCGCACTACGATACGAACCCGCTGGACGACGGCAACCTGGACGAACGATTCCGGTTGACTCGGGTCAAGATGACCAAGCTGACGCGCGACTCGGTGGCGGAACTGGGGCTGAGCGTCAAAGAAGCCGACCGCTGCCGCAACTTCTTTGCGATGGGGTTGGTGTATTGGCTCTATGGACGGAGCATGGAGCCAACCTTGCGGTTTATCGACGCCAAGTTCGGGAAGATGCCCGATATTGCCGAAGCCAACCGCCGCGCCTTGAAGGCCGGATACCACTACGGCGAGACGACCGAAACGTTTGCTTATACCTATCGGGTCGATCCGGCCAAGCTGCCGGCTGGCAAGTACAATAACGTGACGGGCAACCAGGTGCTGGCCTGGGGCCTGGTGGCGGCGGCCAAAATGAGCGGCAAAGACCTGTTCCTGGGTTCGTACCCGATCACGCCGGCCAGCGACATTTTGCACGAACTGAGCCGGTTCAAGAGCTTCGGCGTGCGCACCTTCCAGGCCGAAGACGAGATTGCGGCGATTTGCTCGGCCATCGGCGCGTCGTTTGGCGGGGCGATGGGCGTGACCACCTCCAGCGGACCGGGGATCTGTCTCAAGAGCGAGGCGATGGGCCTGGCCATGATCCTGGAACTGCCGCTGGTGATTGTCGACGTCCAGCGTGGCGGCCCCAGCACGGGCTTGCCCACCAAGACCGAACAAGCCGACCTGCTCCAAGTCATGTTCGGCCGCAATGGCGAATCGCCCTTGCCGATCATCGCCGCCCGCAGTCCGGCTGACTGCTTCGAGGTGGCTCAAGAGGCGTGGCGAATTTCCAGCCGGTTCATGATTCCGGTGATCCTGCTCTCAGACGGTTACATCGCCAACGGGGCCGAGCCGTGGCGCATTCCCGACGTGAGCGAGCTTCCCAAGATTACCATCGAGCACCCGGGGCCGCGCGAAAACGGCCACGGCGAACCCTTCCTGCCGTACAAGCGCGACGAGCGCCTGGCCCGACCTTGGGCGCTGCCTGGCACGCCGGGACTGATGCACCGCGTTGGCGGGTTGGAGAAGCAGGACATCACGGGCAACGTCAGCTACGACCCGCTAAACCATCAGCACATGATCAACGTCCGGGCGCAAAAGGTGGAGAACATCGCCGACGACATCCCGTTGCAAACGGTCAACGGGCCCGAGCAAGGCGACCTGCTCGTTCTCAGTTGGGGCGGCACCTACGGAGCTTGCACCAGCGCCGTGCAACGCTGCCGGGCGCAAGGAACCTCGGTCGCTCACGCACACCTGCGGTACTTGAGCCCGTTCCCCAAGAACCTGGAAAAGGTTCTGCGCAGCTACAAGACGGTGCTTGTGCCCGAGTTGAACATGGGTCAGCTCCGCATGTTGATCCGATCCAAGTACTTGATTGACGCGCAAGGACTAAACAAGGTGCAAGGCAAGCCGTTCAGCGTGACGGAAATCATGGAGAAAATCCGCGAGTTGACCGCCTAAGCCCAGGCCACCCGCAAACGAGTCATTGGCAATTGCAACATAGGAATTGCCAATTGCAAGTTCGTTACGGCGACCCACCTCGGCGAGCCTCGCTCCAATTTGCAATGGGCGTTTTCCCCCACCCGAATCCAACTTTCCCTTCCTAGATCCATCATGGCTACAGAGCTTCCTGTTCTTACCGCGCAAGACTTCGCTAGCGATCAAGACGTGCGATGGTGCCCCGGTTGCGGCGACTATTCGATCCTGGCGCAAATGAAGAAGGTCATGCCTTCGCTGGGCGTGCCGCCGGAAAAGATCGTGTTTATCTCGGGCATTGGCTGCTCCAGCCGTTTCCCGTATTACATGAACACCTACGGCATTCACAGCATCCACGGCCGGGCGCCCGCTTTGGCGACCGGCCTGAAGATCGCGAGGCCCGATCTCCACGTGTGGGTGATTACCGGCGACGGCGATGGCCTGTCGATCGGCGGCAACCACCTGATGCACGCCATCCGCCGGAACGTGGACATCAACATCGTGCTGTTCAACAACCGCATCTACGGGTTAACCAAGGGGCAGTATTCGCCCACGTCGCCCTTGGGCAAGATCACGAAGAGCACGCCCATGGGCAGCGTGGATTTCCCGCTCCATCCCCTGTCGATCGCGATTGGCTGCGAGGCCACGTTCGTCGCCCGCTCGATCGACGTTCACATTCAACACCTGGGCGACGTGCTCCGCCGCGCCGCCGAGCACAAAGGCGTATCCTTCGTCGAGGTCTACCAGAACTGCAACGTCTTCAACGACGGCGCCTGGGAGTACGCGGCCGATAAAAAGGTGCGCGACGAAAACATCATCGAACTGGAGCATGGCAAGCCGTTGATCTTCGGCAAGAACCGCGACAAGGGCATTCGCCTGAATGGCACCGAGCCAGAGGTCGTGCAATTGGGCGACGGCGTCAAGGAAGACGATCTGCTGTTCCATGATGAGAAAGTCGAAGAACCGACCCATGCGTATCTGCTCAGCCGGATGCGTCGTCCCGATTTTCCGGAACCGATCGGCGTTTACCGGGCCGTGGAGCGGCCAACCTACGAGGCCGAACTGAACCGCCAGGTTGACACTGCCCGCGAGAAACGCGGCGAGGGCGACCTTGCCGCGCTCTTCGCAACCGGCGACACCTGGACCATCGAATAGCGGCGGGGGCTTGGAGGTAACTCGGAAGCTCTGCCAAACCCGCGGCGTGTTCTACCCGCCGCACGATCGCGAGCGCCCAGCGCACACGAGGCGCGGGGCGCGGCGTTAAGATGGTGGGCATGAACCACCAACACGATTCTCTCTGGGTCCGCGTCAACGGCGCGGCCCACTCCTTCGGTCGCGAATTGGGATGCACGTGTGCGCGCTGCCGCACCGTCAACCATCACCTGGCGCCCGCTCCGGATCGATTGGCCAACTTCTCTGGTTGGGAGGACCCGCCGCACCGCGCCAACACGTCGGCCTCGCTGCTGATCGGCGATCCGTCTGGCGCGGTCGTGGGGCACGTGCTGGTTGACGCGGGCGGCGGGGTCGTCGATAGCCTCGTCTGCGCACCAATTCCTGGTCTAGGCGATATTTCGGCGGTGCTGCTCACCCATCGGCATCGCGATCATACCGGCGGTCTGACCCAGTTGGGCGAAAGTCTCCGGCGCGCCGCCCACGCGAGCGGCCGTGACTTTGCGAAAGTTCCTCTCTACTGCACCTTGCCAACGCACGAAGACCTGCACAAGCGCGGTGGATTAAGTCAGGTGCTTGAGCGATGTTTTGACTTTCGGGAGGTCGCGCCTGAGAAGCCGTTCACCGTGGATGCGGGGCCGGCGGCCGTGCGCGTGACGCCGCTGCCGGTCGTGCATGGAAACGCCCAAGGGGCCGTGGTCTATCTGGCCGAGGCGTTGCAAAAGAAAGTGCTGTTTGCGTGGGACATCGACACGCCCGAAGCCGCTTTCCCCGAGGGACGCACCAACCTTGACGTCTTCCAAGCCCATGCGTCGCTTTTGAATCGAGCCGACCTGCACCTGCAAGAGTGCAACACGTGGGCTGCGCCGGGCAAGGGGCACACCACCTACCATCAGTCGCGGCGGTACTTTGATATCGTCGCCGCCCGCCGCACGTTCCTGATCCACTACAGCGGTCACGAAGACGGCCCCGGCAACCCCGGCTACGGGTGGACCGACGCCCAATGGCAAGCCGCCGCCGCGCAAGAAGGCATCGACGCGGCTCGGCAGGGCATGGTCATGCAAATTTAACCCTCGGCCATTCTCCGGTGGGGCAGGCTTCCACAGGAGTTCGAATCTTTGAGGTTTTCGTCCCTTTACGGGGTCTGGAGCGTGGACTATTGCCTCAAAGTTTGGCGCTACTGTGGAGGCTTGCCCTGTGGCCTGGAATCTCGCCCCACGTATGTGGCCAGCGACAGGCTTACCGTGTTGAGTTCCGGCGTTCGGTGATTTCGATGGCTTTTAAGAGGCCGCGCGCCTTGTTGAGGGTTTCCTGGTATTCGCTTTCGGGGTCGCTGTCGGCCACGATGCCGGCGCCGGCTTGGACGTAGGCCTTGTCGCCTTGAATGACGATGGTTCGCAGGGCGATGCAGGTATCCATATTCCCCCCGTAGTCGATGTAACCCACGGCGCCCGCATACGGGCCGCGGCGCGTCGGCTCCATCTCGTCAATGATCTCCATCGCCCGCACCTTGGGCGCGCCCGAGACGGTGCCGGCGGGCAGGCTGGCGCGCAGCGCGTCGAAGGCGTCCAGGCCGGGGCGCAAGCGGCCCTCCACGTTCGAGGAAATGTGCATCACGTGGCTGTAACGCTCAATCGTCATCACATCGGTTAACTTCACGCTGCCGAACTGCGCGACGCGGCCCACGTCGTTGCGCCCGAGATCGACCAGCATGACGTGCTCCGCCCGTTCCTTGGGATCGGCCAAAAGCTCCTCGGCCAAGGCGCGGTCTTCCGCGTCGGTGGCGCCGCGGCGGCGGGTGCCGGCCAGGGGGCGGACCGTCATCACGCCGTCCATGACGCGGCACATGACCTCGGGGGAACTGCCCACGAGCGTGGTATGCGGCGTCCGCAGGAAGAACATAAAGGGGCTGGGATTCACCACGCGCAGCGTCCGGTAAATCTCAAAGGGGTCGCAATGCGTCTCCAGTTCCAACCGCTGGCTAATGACGACCTGAAAGATGTCGCCCGCGCGGATATATTCCACGCACCGTCGCACCGCGTCTTGGAAGTCTTGCCGCGCAAAGTTGGAGCGAAACGGCAGGACCGGGTCGCCGGTCGTGGCGATATCGGTGGGCGGCAGCGCGTCGCCGGGGGCGGCAAGCTGATCCACCAGGGCGTCCACTCGGGCGACGGTCCGTTGGTAAACTTCCCCTACGTCGGCCCCCGGCTCTATGTGAGCCATGACCACCACGTACATGGTCTTGCTCACGTTGTCGAACACGACCATCCGATCGTAAAACGCAAACGACATGTCGGGCAGCCCGCGGTCATCGGGAGGAGCGTTGGGCAGCCGCTCCACGTAGCGCACGACATCGTAGCCCGCGTACCCGATGGCGCCCCCGATAAACGGCGGCAGTCCTGGCGGATGCGCCGCTTTGACGCCCTGTAAGCGAGCGCGAACCTCTTCCAAGGGGTCTTCCCGCTGGAGTCGCGTCGTCTTCCCCGCCGCCGAGACCACCACCTCGTTGCCCGAGGCGCTAATTTCCAGAAACGGTTCGCTGGTTAGAAAGCTGTACCGTCCGACCTTCTCGCCCCCGATCACGCTTTCGAACAAGCACGCGCTACCGCCGGAGTCGATCCTGTGAAACGCGGAAACCGGGGTTAAAGCATCGCTAACCAACCGGCGATAAACCGGCACCAGGTGATGGTCGGCGGCAAGCTGGGCGAAGGTGTCGAGCGGGGGGTAGTGCATCGAAAATTGCGGATTGCGGATTGGCGATTGCGGATTGGGTGCGGTACACATCTTTCCCTCTGCAATCCGCAATCCAAAATCTGTACTGGAATTTATCACCGTTACCGGGGACTCACAACGACCGTTGGCCCGCCATTCTGCTCAACTTGACACTACCCCGGTGACTGCTAAAATTCCTACACGCGCATAACCCTTTGCTGTCAAACGATTTGTTTCTCTACGGCTGACGCAGGCCGGCTGCATCGGAACATGTCTTGGAATACGTGCGCGCCAGAACCATGTCGCGACTGGGGGTGGTCGCTCCACAACGGATGGTTGTCATGAAGTGCCAAAACTGCGAGAAACCCGCCACCTTTCATATCACAGAAATCACCGGTCCCGAGGAAGAGCGGCAGGTGCAGGAAGTTCACCTGTGCGAAGTATGTTTCCGCGAATACATTAACCAGCCGGAGGAGCCGGTCGAACCGACGGCCTCGTTGCTGGGAGCGCTCGCCCAGCAATTCAAGATTGGCAAGACCGCCGAGAAGTTGGCGAAGCTCGACGCCCAAACTTGCCCCGTCTGCGGCATCAGTTTTCAGGAGTTTCGTCAGGTCGGCCGCCTGGGCTGTCCCCATGATTATCAAGCCTTTGGCGATGAGTTGGAGCCGTTGTTGCTCAACATCCACGGCGCCCTGGAACATAAAGGCAAACGTCCCAAGCGGAACGCCTCGCGCCGGCAAAGTGAATTGTTGCGGTTGCGGCGCGAGATGCAGGAGGCGATCGAAAAAGAGGCCTATGAACGGGCCTCGGAATTGCGGGACCAGATTCGCAAGATCGAGACGGAATCGTAGAATAAAGGCGTCTGGGTGATCGAGCCCGCTTCGTAAGCAACTGGTCGCTGGCGGAGCGCGGGACCGACACCGGCCAACCGTTGGGGTGCGATTGTGAAATTTGAAGATCTAACCGAACGCTGTGGCGAATGGCTGCGTGGCTCGGGTCCCGAAGCCGACATCGTCATGAGCAGCCGCATTCGCTTGGCGCGCAACCTGGCGGATTTCCCGTTCATCCGCCGCTGCACGCCCAACGACCGGCAAGCCATCGTCAAGAGCGTTCAAAATCGGGTCTTCAAAGACGGGGGCCTCAAGGACGTGGGCGTCGATAAGTACCTGGTCATCGACGTCAACAAGCTGGAGCGCGTCGATCGACAGTTTCTCGTGGAACGACAACTCATCAGCCGCGAATTGTCCGAGGCCGAAGGCGCCTCCTGCGTGGCCATTAACGAATCCGAGACGTTCAGCGTCATGGTCAACGAAGAAGATCACCTGCGCCTTCAGGTGATGCACAGCGGCTTGGACCTGCAAAACGCTTGGGAGCGGATCAACCGCATCGACGACTTCATCGAAAGCCGTTTGACCTACGCTTTTGACGATCGGCTCGGATATTTGACCGCCTGCCCCACCAACGTCGGCACCGGCCTCCGGGTGAGCGTCATGCTGCATTTACCGGCGCTCGTTCTGACGCGGCAACTGGAGAAGGTGTTCCGCGCGCTCCAGAAGATCAGTCTTGCGGTCCGCGGGCTGTACGGCGAAGGCTCGCAGGCCTCGGGGCACTTTTATCAAATCAGCAATCAAATCACCTTGGGGCGTAGCGAAGTGGACCTGATCGAGCAGGTGGCCGAGGTCGTGCCCATGCTGATCGAGTACGAGCGCAAGGCGCGGCAGTTTCTAATTAAAGAAAGTCAAAAAGACCTGCACGACCGCGTGAGCCGAGCCTATGCGTTGTTGTGCGGCGCGCAAACCATTAGCAGCGAAGAAACCATGGACCTGCTCTCCAGCGTGCGCATGGGGGTCAACTTGGGCCTGATTCACGACTTGGAGATTCCCGTCCTCAACAAGCTCTTTATCCATACGCAGCCAGCTCACCTGCAGAAGATTCGCGGCACGTCGCTGGATCGGGCCGACCGCAATATTGAGCGGGCGATGTACCTTCGCCAGCACCTTCGTAGCAATGGCGAAGGAAATACTAATTAAGCGCCGCCCGCTTGATCCTGTTGAAAGCAACCGCAACTCCGCGCTACGCGCCACCCTAGCCGCAGGCGAACAGCCTCCGGACCCTGGCAAGGCTACATGACCCCGCCCCGCCCTGGAACGATCTACGTCGGCGTCGCCGGCTGGGCGCTGCGTAAAGAGCACCAACACCTGTTCCCCGAGGGCCAGAGCCACTTGGCGCGGTATGCCGGGCGGCTCTCCGCGGTCGAGATCAATTCTTCCTTCTACAAGCCCCATCGACCGGCCACCTATCGGCGCTGGGCCGAGACGACCCCAGATCACTTTCGCTTTGCGGTCAAGGCGCCGCGCGAAATCACGCATTACCAACGGCTGCGCGCGAGCGGCGCGAGTCTTGAGCGGTTTCTCAAAGAAGCGACCGGTTTGGGTCAGAAGTTGGGCGTGGTGCTGGTGCAACTTCCACCTCAACTGCCGCTGGACGGGAACACGGCCGACACGTTCTTCTCGGCGTTCCGCGAACGGTTTACCGGGGCGATCGTGTGCGAGCCGCGGCACGAGACCTGGTTCACCGAAGACGCCGATGCGTTGTTAAAGCGCCACAAGATAGGCCGTGTTGCTGCCGATCCGCCACGTGCAATTGCCGACGGCCGCCCAGGCGGAGAACTCTCGACGATCTATTACCGACTGCACGGGTCGCCGACGATCTATTACTCTCCCTACTCCGACGAGGCGATCGCATCCACCGCCGCGCGCCTGGTGGAGTGGTCGCGACGGGCGGCGCAAACCTGGTGCGTCTTCGATAACACCGCCGAAGGCCACGCCACCACAAACGCGTTGGATTTAGCAGCGCGCTTGGAGCAGCAGGTTTCCTGAAAGCGACTACGATTTCTTGTCGGCCGCGGCGCCCCACGGATCGACTTGCCGAATCTTCTTCGCTTCCAACGCACGGTAACAATCGGGCAGGTCGAACTTGGCCAGTACGTTGGGCAGGAACGACGACAGCGGCCAGGCGTATCGTTCGGTCCGCGCCACGTCGTGATAGGACGTGAGCGCGTGCTTCATGGTCACTTGGCCCACATGCGGCGACAGCAGGGCGGCAAACGTGGCGGGAATGGCGCCCCAACCCTTGGCCACCAGATGCACCGGAGCATGACGATACTGCGCCAGCCAATCAAGCACGCACAGCAGATCGTGGACGCGTTGCCCCACGTAGGGACGATCCAGCATGAGCGAGTGAATCGCGTAGAAGTAATCGCACCCATAGGCTTGCAGGAAGGTATCGTTCCCGCAGGTGTTGGGCCGCGACTCGCCAATCCCGCGCAGGTCACAAGCATAGAATTCAACGTCTGGCGCCGCTTTCAGCACCTCCTGAATCAGAGGTTCCTCGCGCAGTTCGGCGTCGGCGGAGTGATGCGAGACATACAGCACGGCGCCGCCTTGTCCTTGCGGCGGGCGGGAATACAAAGCTTGTTTGGCCAGGCGATAGACAATCGCTTCGACCTCTGGTTCCGTTTGCAAGGCATAAGTCGTGGCGTGGGAGCGCGGATACCCGCGCGAGGGCAACGGGCGAAGGATGCGATACTCCGGCGCCGCCGTGCGGGGCGGCAGCTTGAGCGTCTCGCGCACCGCGGACAGCAACTTTTCTCCCGTCACTTGCCCGCGGTTTTCCGCCAGGCGTTCCGCGGCCTGGTGGGTGAACGAATAGACAGTTTGCGGTTTCATGGGCGCCACCTGCCCGCGCGGCGTGCACCACAGAGTTTCATCCTTTTCGATGGTCAAATCCGGCTCGGTCGTTGCGTCGGATACGCCGGTTGCGCGGTTGAAGAAGCCATACATGGCCTCGCGATTTCCTTGCGAGTAACCGTGGTAGTCTCCGCCGACGTGCAGCGCGACGTTCTCCTCGGCGCCCAAGAGCGCATAGAGCTTGCGCAGTCGGCGATACGCCTCTTCGGCGCCGCGAGCGTCGAAGTAGTCTTTCTCCTGCGCCATGACGATGACCGGCTTGGGGGCCATGGCCGCCAGAAAATCGGCGTGGTCCAGTCCCAAGGCCAGCGCCCGCGGCGGGCATTGTTCCGTATCGGCGGGAAGTTCGTTTTCCAGGTTGCGGAGAAACGTGGTCACAAAGCAACTGGGGGCGGCCATCGTCCAGCGCGATTCGACGCCGCACAGCCAAGTGGTCATGGTGCCGCCGCCCGAGTTTCCCGTGACGCCGACGTGGCGAGGATCAACTTCCTTGCGCGAGAGCAGGTAATCCAGCGCGCGGATCCCATCCCAAGCTCGCCACGCGCCCAGAAACTCGCCCACCAGAAATTGCTGGTTCCCGGCCAGCAAATGTTCATGCACCCCGACGCCAACATGAGAGTGCAGCTTGTCGTTGGGATATTGAATCCGCTCGCCTTGGCCCAGGGGATCGAAGATCAGCACCACGTAACCTAACCGCGCGAGCCCTTGGGCGAACGCCTGGTATGGTTCCGCCGCTTTGCCATTAACGCTGTGCCCGCACGTGCCCACCACGCCCGGCAGGGGAAACTTGCGGCCTTTGGGAATGTACAAGTTCGCAGTTACGGGGAACTCGGGGCGGCTGAAGAAGATCACGTTTTCGATCGAATACGCGTCGCGTTCGATGACCTTCGTGACTTTCGGCGCCAAAGGCGTTTTCTCGGGGAAAGGCCCGAACGACTGTTGAATCTTCTTGCGAACTTCTTGAACGTATGCTTCGGCGTCCTCGCGCGTTTGTAGGGCTTCAATCCGACGCAAATTAGCGCGTTCGATATCGCGAACGCGGGCTTCAAAGTAATCCTGCATCATGCGCGGGAAGCGATTGAGCGCTGGTCGAGCGCGAGCCTCTTGTCCCGTGGCGCCGGGCGCCAACAGCCCGCTGGTGACGGCAAGGCTGGACATGGCCGCCACTTCGAGCCATTGCCTGCGAGATAACTCGGAACGAGACGAGGAAACGACGCGGGGGAATCGAGGTTGAAGCATCATCGATCAAGCGTTGAAGTTGAGAATCTTAAGCATCCAATTGCGGGTTGCCACGACGGGTGCGAGTTTATTCCCTTGCGCGCCCCAGGTACAGACTGGACGCTCTTGGCGTTCCGCAACCGTGCACGGACCTGCGAGGGTGTGAATGTTTTGTCACATCGTCGAAGCGCCGCCGCTACGGAAAGATTCATAACCTCGAGCATGGGTGTCGAGGGCCGCCGTGAAGTGCGGCGCCAAAAAGCCTATCTAGCGTCGCAGAGCGGGCGGCCAGAAAGTTATGCGCGGCACGCCAATTGCAGTTTGTACCTCAAAATGCTGTAAGTCGGCAAATGTTTCGGCGTGCGGCGCGTCGAGTTGCCCTTTGCTGACACTCTTATCACGGGAGAAAAGCGATGACGAAGAAATCATGGATGGAGTGGGCGGCCACGGGATTAATGGCCGCGTTCTTGACAAGCGGCCTGGTGGGCTGCTCGGAAGAAACCACTCCTGGCGGTCCTGGCGCCGCCACCACGACCACGGAAGGCGAACCGGCGGAACCCGAAGCCACCTTTACGTTATCGGTGCCCACGGGCGCTACGAACGTGGAGCAAGGGACCTCGGAAGTTGTTTCGGTCGGCATCGACCGTGGCGACCAGTTCAGTGAAGACGTGACCGTGACCTTTATGCCTCCCCCGGGCATCACCATCGAGCCGAGCGAAGCCACCATCGCGGCCGGTCAGGATGAAGTAGAAGTCACCGTCCACGTGGACGCAACGGCGACTCCGGGCGAAAAAGTTATTCAAGTAAGTGGTAAAGGCGGAAGCGGCCCGGCGGCCACCGGTGAAATGAAAGTCGAAATCACCGAGAGCGATGAAAACGCCGGCGCCACGGACGATACCGAAACGGTAACACCCCCGGTGAATGAATTTCCACCCGTGACGGAACCAGACGCCACGACGGAACCCGCTCCCGCGACGGAACCCGCTCCCGCGACGGAACCCGCTCCCGCGACGGAGCCTGCTCCCGCGACGGAGCCTGCTCCCGCGACGGAAACGCCCCCGACCGATGCTGGCGCGAACGACCCCGACGATACCAATCCTCCCGCCGTGACGGAGGAACCCGCAGCGCCTGGTGATCCTGCCAATCCCGAAGGCGGCGCTCCGCAACCCGTACCGGATGACACGGACACCGAGTAGTCGCGACGAAAAAATCGCGTAACGCTCTACCGCGGACAACAGCCGGCCGACGTCGCTTTCCAAGCGTCCGCCGGCTTTTTTCTCTGCGCTACCGTGTTGATAACGCCCCGAAGGTTCTTGGGTCAGACCTGTAGGGTGATCTTGCGCGAACGGCGCCTTCGCCCCACACGAAAGTGTTACGCATACTCCCAAATGGTGTGATAGGCTCCGATCGTTTCGAAGTATTCCAGCAGTCGGCGGTAAAAGTCGTGATTGCCAACGGTGGCGCTATCGCCGACGACCATGAGTTTGCGCCGGGCGCGAGTCAACGCCACATTCATGCGGCGCACGTCGGCCAGGAAACCGATTTCGTTTTGCTGGTTGGAGCGGACCAGCGAGATCATCACGGCCTCCTTCTCGCGACCTTGGAAACCATCGACGCTGTCGATCTCCAATCCTTCGATCGGGAGCAAGCTGCGCAAGAGACGCACCTGGGCGGCATAGGGAGCGATGACCGCAATGGCCGTTGGCGCCACGCCCGCGGCGATGAGTTCCTCGATTCGCCCCACCACGAACTCCGCCTCGCCGCGGTTGCGGCGGCTTTCGCCATCGGGCTCCAATTCCTCGTCCCAGCCGGCGCCGGCGGAGTCGAAGAAGTGAACCGGCGTGGTCGTCAGGTCAGCGGGCGCGACCTGGGGAAGATCGGCCAGCACGTGACGGCGCACCGACTCATCGGCGTGTAGGCTATCTTCATAAAATTCCCGCGAGGAAAACCGCATGATGTCTTCGTGCATGCGGTATTGGACTTCCAGACGTTGCGAAACGTCGCCGCCGTACATCGCGACGACCCGTTCGTGCAAACTGACGTTGAAGCCTTCTTTTTGTGCGGGAATCGAAACCACCGTGGGCGGCAGTTGGCAATGGTCACCGGCTAGCACCAGGCGGTGCGAACGGAGGAGCGGAATCCAGCAACCCGGCTCGGTGGACTGGCAGGCCTCGTCCACCACCGCCAGGTCGAACGTGCGTTGGCCCAGCACTTCGCTATCCAGGCCCGTGGTCGTGGCGCATAACACCGCCGCGGAATCCAGCACTTGCGCCACCACCTGCGCCTCCACGCGCCGCGCGTCGTCCAGCAACAAGCGGGCTTCCGCCCGCATCTCGCGCCGGGCGCCGGGGGCAGGCTTGGCACGCGTGTACTTGTCGGCCTTATCGCGTAGCGCGAACGCCTCGCGCACTAGTTTCCGGGCAAGGCGAATGTCCGGATGCGCTTCGACCATCAAGTCCAGCGTGTTCTGACGCAACGAAGGCAGCACCCGCGCCGGATGCCCAAGGCGCACCGCGCGCACTCCGCTCGAAAGCAGTCGCTCGAAGATATTATCGACGCCAAGATTGCTGGGCGCGCAGGCGAGCACCTTCTCGCCCCGCTGGACAGCCTGCCGGATCAACTCGACTACCGTGGTCGTCTTGCCCGTGCCGGGCGGACCGTGGATGACCGCCACGTCGCGGGCGGCCAGCGCGTGCCGCACCGCGGCGATTTGCGACGCATTCAGCGATGGGGCAAGCGGCTCATAAGCGATTTTCTCTGGCGGCGCGAACTCCGGCGGTTTGTTGCCGAGCAGGATTTCGCGAAGTTGGGCCAGACGATCTCCCGATGCGGCCTGCGCGCGCTCCATGGCTTGACGTTGCCTGCGCCGGGCGACTTCGTCGTTGGACAGGTCAACTCGAAACACCGGCCGCTCTTCGTCGATATCGGGCGACTGGTCGAGGGCTACTTCCACGATCTTGTCGCCCCGTTCACTGACCACGCCTCGCCAGCCAGCGCCGCTGGCGTGTTTTTCCGACAAGAGGACCGGTGAACCAATGCCCAGGCGCGTCCACGGCAGCGGTTGGTCTCCTTTCTTGCCAAGCACCATTAACACCCGGCCTCCAAGCCCTGCGTGCTCGTCGCGCAACACCAGATCGACCAGCGAATTTCCGGCTTTCTCGGCTTCTTCCGGCGCCAGGCGGCGCACGCGCTCCAGAGACTGCCGCGCCTCCTCGTCGGCTTCCATCTCCAATAGGCGAATCATCCGGGCGAAGTGGTCGCGTTCGGGCGCTCCCGGACTGACGCCTTCGGCGGCAGCCCGAATATGGCGGTTGTCGAGCAAGACGCCGTCCAAGGCGGCCACCACCCGCGTCAGACGCTTCGCCGGCACTTCGACTAAGGCCGACCGGCCCCGTAATTCAATGGCGCCAACCTGCTCCTTTTCCAATTCGGCAACCACGGTCAATAGCCGCACAATCGTTCCGCGCGTGGTGCGCGGCGGCAAGTTATCGAGACGAAGAAGCGCCATGCCGAGCCGGATTAACCCAATGCAAAGAGAACACAACAACCAACGCCTGAGAGGTCGTGAATGTTTGGTAGGTCTCGCCTGCCGGGCGGGACCTTCCTAGAAAAAACCACGGAGATTGCAGGCAGAAGGAAAGTCCCGCCAGGCAGCCGAGGCCTTCTTTGCGAAAGATTCACAAGCTCTGAGGCATCTACCATTGTTGCGATGCGGAACCGGCGCGGCAATCTCGCCGCCTGCGGCGTGTGCTGGAGCGGCGCCAGCGCCCTGGACTCGCCGCCGGGCGGACCACGGAGCGAAGCGGACTATCCCGCTAACTTCTCTTCGCCCGGCGCGGCGGTGAGACGAAGCGGGCCGTCCTTGGAGATCGCCACGGTGTGCTCGAAGTGGGCGCTGGGCTTGCCGTCGGCGGTGACCTGCGTCCACTGGTCCCGATGGACCTTGACCTCTTTGCGGCCCAAGTTAACCATCGGTTCAATGGCAATCACCAGCCCCGGTCGAAGATCGAAATCGCCGTCACGAAGAAATGACTCGTTGACGAAGTTCGGCACTTGCGGCTCTTCGTGCAGCGACCTTCCAATGCCGTGACCGACCATGCTCTCGACGACCGAGAATCCGTGGTCGAGCACATAGGCTTCCACCTCGCGAGCTACCTGGCTCCAGCGCTGCTTTTCACCGATGAGCCGAATCGCCAGATTCAAAGATTCCTCGGTGACTTCCAGAAGCCGCTGAACCTCCGGCGCGATAGCGCCGACTCCGTGAGTGTACGCCGAGTCGCCGCACCAACCGTTCACCTTGCAGCCGGTATCGATGCTCACGATGTCGCCCTCGCGGAGCGTGCGCCGGCCGGGAATGCCGTGAACAACTTCCTCGTTGACCGACATGCATGTAACTGTGGGGAACGGCGTCGGGCCAGGAACGCCCTTGAAAAGCGGCAAGGCCCCCCGTGTCTGAAAGAACTGCTCCACCGCCGCGTCAATGTCCCCGGTCACGGCGCCAGGACGCACCAGGGACGCGGCCAACTGATGCGCCTCCCAGACGACCAACCCCGCCTGCCGCATTAAATTGATTTCGCGCTGGGAACGGAGGGTAATCATGTCGCTCGGTAATTGGCGCGAAAGTGCTTGCTAAGTCCCGCGGTAACCGACCGTGTCGCAAACACGCACAAATACTTCTTCGGGCGCGCCTTGGCCATCGACCGTGCGCAACAGACCTCGTTCGCGGTAATACTCCAGAACGGGCGTTGTTTGCCGCCGATAAACCTCGATGCGTTCCGGAATGACCTCCGGCGTGTCGTCGGTTCTGGGTGGGTCGCTGGTCTTGGCGCGGCGGAGCAGACGCTGCACTAACTCCGCTTCCGCGACATCCAACTCAAGCACGTGATCCAAGGTCCGACCGCCTTCCAAAAGAAGTTGGTCCAGTGCGCGAGCTTGCTCAATGGTTCGGGGGAAGCCATCGAAAAGACAACCGCGAGCACAGTCCGGTTGCGCGATTCGCTCCCCAATGACGGCGATCACCAACTCGTCTGGGGCAAGATGACCATGCTCCATAAACTGCATGGCCCGCCGTCCCGGTTCTGATCCGGCATCCGCGGCTTCGCGCAGCATCGCGCCGGTAGAGAGGTGGGGCAGTTGCAACTTTGCCGCGAGTCGCTCCGCTTGCGTCCCTTTTCCCGAACCGGGAGGCCCAATGAACACAACGAGCATTTTCGCCTCCCCCGTCACGTGGACCTGGCGGTGGTCCACCCGACGCGCGATCGCCGCCACGTGCGTGGCGCATGGCGCCGTCAGGTTTCCAATAAGCCGCGATAGTTTCGCATGACCAAATGGCTGTCGATCTTTTGCACGAGATCAAAAGCGACGCTCACGGCGATGAGCAGCCCGGTTCCACCGTAAAAGCTGGCCACGGAAAAGCTGACGCCCAAGTTGCTTGAAATGATCGTCGGCACGATCGCCACCAAGGCTAGAAATCCCGCCCCCACGTAGGTAATGCGCACCATGACTTTCTCCAAGTAGTCGGCGGTGCGTTTTCCGGGGCGATAACCCGGAATGAAGGTTCCGTAGTCCTTCAGGTTGTCGGCCATTTCCTTCGGGTTGAAGGTAATGGCGGTCCAGAAGTAACAGAAAAAGTAGATCAAAACCACGTACAACACGTTATAGAAGAACGAGGCCGGCGAAAACAACCCGCTGATCCAGTACACCGAGTTACGCCAACCCGGCGCCGCCGAAACCATGCTCAGCCCTTGGAATAGCATGGGTGGCAGCATCAACAAACTGCTGGCGAAAATGATTGGCATCACGCCGGCCTGGTTAATTCGCAACGGCAAATACTGGCGAGCGCCGCCGTACACGCGCCGGCCGCGGACGTGCTTGGCGCTTTGCGTGGGTATGCGCCGCTGTCCCAGCGTGATAAACACCACGCCGAAAATCACGGCGACAAACAGGAACGCCAGAATAATGATGGTCTCGACGCCGATCACACCCTTGGCAAGTCCAACCAACTCGGGCTTCGCGTTGCGAATCAATTCCAAGAGCGCGGACGGCATCCGAGCGAGAATTCCCGCCATGATCAAAAGACTAATGCCGTTGCCGATGCCGTACTCGTCGATCTGCTCGCCCAGCCACATAAGAAAGATCGTACCGCAGGTCATAATCGCGACTGCGGTCAACTGCCAGCCAAAGTGTAAATTGTTCGTGGCCGAACTGAGGAACTCGGGATTCACCGAGGGCGGCGTCGTGGCGTCGGAAGGGACCGCCATAAGAGACAGCCACATGAACGCCCAACTCTGCACCACGCAAAGAAAAACGGTCAAGTAGCGCGTGTACTCATTGATTTTCTTACGGCCGGTTTCACCTTCCTTGCGAAGCTCCTCGACCGGCTTCCAGACGCTGCCCAAAAGCTGGAAGATAATGGACGCCGAAATGTACGGCATGATTCCCAGCCCGAAGATCGTCGCCTGGCTGAGATCGCTGGCGGCGAAAACCGAGACCTGGCTCAGCATGTCGCCAAACCCACCGTCGCCCCGGTTCATGGACTCCTGGTTGAACATGGGCAGCGGGATCGCCCAACCCACCCGGTAAATCGCCAGGAAGAAGAGCGTCAAGAAGATCTTCTTCCGCAGTTCGGGAATGGTGAAAACGACGCGAATTTTTTCCCACATGGCGACTCGATCCGTCTGGGATTAGTGTTGGGGCAAAGGGCGGGTGGCGGAATCCATCCCGCACTGGCGGACAAACCGGGCTATCGGGCGCGCGATAACCAGGGGTTCCGCTACTGTTTCTTCGGCTTCTTCGCCGACTGCTCGCCTTGGCTCCGGATTTGTTCTTTCTTTTCCTCGACGGACACGCGGCCAGGAAGGACGACAACTTCACCGCCGGCGCCGCGAATCTTCTCTTCGGCCGACTTGCTGAACCGATGCGCGCTAACCTTAAGCTTCTTGGTCAGTTCACCCTCGCCGAGGATCTTCAACTCGTCGTAGCGATACTTGACCAGCCCCGCCGCGCGTAGCGTTTCGGGGGAAACCTCGGCGTTTGCCTCGAAGAGGTTCTCAAGATCCTCCACATTTACCGCGGCAACCGTCAAGGCGAATTTATTGTGGAAACCGCGCTTGGGAACTCGGCGAACCAAGGGCATGGCGCCGCCTTGGAACGTGGACTTCCGCGAGTAGCCTGACCGCGACCGAGCGCCCTTGTACCCGCGACCGGCCGTTTTGCCGTTACCGGAGCCGATGCCGCGCCCCACGCGCTTGCGCCGGCGGTGTTTGGTAACTCCACGATGGACATCTTGCAGGTTCATGACAGGCTAACTCCTCGCAATCGCTCTACGTCTTGTTGGGTTCGCAGGTTTTGCATGGCGGCGATGGTTGCCTTGACGAGCGTAACCGGATTCGTCGAACCAAAACTCTTGGTGAGAATATCGGTAATGCCCGCCGCTTCGCAAACCGCCCGCACCGAAGCGCCCGCGATCACGCCCGTACCGGGTGCGGCGGGAAGCAGCACGACCTGGGCCGCGCCGTACGTGCCTTTCACGCGGTGGGGAATGGTGCCGTTTTCGATGGGTACGCCAACCAGGTTGCGCGTGGCTTGTTTCTGGGCCTTCTCGACGCTGGGGGGGACCTCGTTGGCCTTGCCGTAGCCCCATCCGACGCGCCCTTGCCCGTCGCCCACGACGACCATGGCGGCAAAGCTAAACCGCCGGCCGCCCTTGACCACCGCGGCGCAGCGCTTGATTTTCACGACTTTGTCAATGTAACCCTCGCGGGCGGATCGTTCCGATCGATCACGTTGTCCGGTTTTCGCCACGGCTGCGCCTGATTGATTTCAAGGTAAGAGAGAACAGTTCCTACAACACCAGACCCGCTTCCCGCGCGGCGTCGGCCAACGCGGCGATCCGGCCATGATATTTGTAATGTCCGCGATCGAAACGCACCTGTTTGATCCCGGCGGCGAGCGCTTTCTCGGCCACGATCTTTCCGAGTTTTTGGGCCGCGTCTTTATTGCCCCCGTAACCCAGGTCGCCGCGCAAATCGGTGTCGCGCGTGCTGGCCGAAACGAGCGTCTTCCCCGCAGCGTCATCCACGACTTGGACGGCGATATTGCGGTGGCTGCGATGGACGGTCAACCGCGGACGCTCCGCGCTTCCCCGAACCTTGCTCCGCACGTGACGACGCCGGCGAAGGCGTTTCCGATTGACTGTCTTTTCGTGATTCATGGTGTTGGCTACCTGGAGTGATTATTACAACGAACACTCCGATGACTTGATAAATCCCGTACCTAGCGCGTCAGACAAGCTGCGTGCTTTGTCGAGCGCCCTAACTGGCCGCCTTACCCGGCTTGATCTTGATGTACTCGCCCTGGTAGCGGATGCCCTTGCCTTTGTAAGGTTCGGGCTTGCGCACCGCGCGGGTCTCGGCGGCGAATTGGCCCACCTTCTGCTTATCGCATCCGCGCACGACGACGTGGGTCGCGTCAGGGCAGGTAACTTCCAACCCTTTCGGGATTTTCCGCTGGATTTCGTTCGCGTAGCCTACCCGCAGTTTCAGGGTATCGCCGGCAATGGAAGCCTGGTAGCCCACGCCGACGATCTCCAGACGTTTCTCGTACTTTTCGCGAACTCCCTGCACCATGTTATGCAGCAAGGCGCGAGTCAATCCGTGAAAGGCGCGGCTCTCGCGTTCATCGTTCACGCGCGCTACGGTGATTTGCCGACCCGCTTCGTCGAATTGTACTTGAATCTCGGGGCGATGCTCCCAAGACAATTCGCCCTGAGGTCCGCCAACAGTAATCTTTCGCCCTTGGATTGCGACTTTGACATCGCTGGGAACAACAATGGGCTGGTTGCCAATACGGGACATGACGCGAAATGGAGGTTCGTGGAGTCGAGGCGTTGGTTTACCAGGAAAAACAGGCGCCGGGGCCACCGGCTTACCAGATCTCCGCCAGCACCTCGCCGCCGAGGTTGCGTTGCCGGGCCTCGCGGTCGCTAATCACGCCGCGACTGGTGCTAATGATCGAAATTCCCATCCCGTTCAAGATGGGGCGCAAGTCCCGCGCCTTGCTGTAAATGCGCCGGCCCGGCTTGCTCACGCGCTTGACGTGCTGGATCACGCGCTCGCCGTTGGGGCCGTACTTCAATTCGATGCGCAGTTGCTTCACAGGCAGGCTTTCGATCTCCTGCCAGTCCCAGATGTATCCCTCGCGCTTCAGCACGTCGGCTACGCCCTGCTTGACCTTCGAAGCGGGTAGGTCAACGTGCGGCCGTTCCACGCGGGTCGCGTTGCGGATACGGGTCAACATGTCGGCGATCGGGTCAGTCATCATACGCAATAGTCCCCTTACCAGCTAGCCTTACGAACGCCAGGAATCATGCCTTGGTCCGCGAGTTTGCGGAAACAAATGCGACAGATGCCGAATTTGCGATACACAGCGCGGGGACGTCCGCAAATCTTGCAGCGGCTCTCCCGGCGAGACGAAAACTTCGGCTCGCGCTTGGCCTTGGCGATTTTAGATTTACTTGCCATAGGTTTTGGTGTTTAGCAGGATGCTCCCGCCGGTGGTGATGCGAGGACGTGTCGTTTGGAACGCCCCCTACGGTGGCTCAATGGTTCTGCGGTTGCCCGCGCGCCCCGCCGAAGCGGAGCGAAACAACGGTTACGCCGCGCCGACGGCTTGCTCCGAAGCACGGAAAGGTACGCCAAACATGCGCAACAACTCGCGAGCTTCGTCGTCGCTGTCAGTGGACGTAACAATCGTAATGTTCATGCCCTGGGGGCGCGTGTACTTGTCTGGGTTCAGTTCGGGGAACACAAGCTGTTCCGAAAGTCCCAAGCTATAGCTCCCCCGCCCATCAAAACCGTTGGGGTTCAGACCGCGAAAGTCACGGACACGCGGCAAGGCGAGCGAAATCAAGCGGTCCAGGAACTCGTACATTCGCTGGCGACGCAGTGTGACTTTGCAACCGATGGGCATGTTCTCCCGTAGCTTAAAACCGGCGATCGCCTTGCGCGAAAGCGTAATGATCGGTTTTTGCCCGGTGATTTCCGTGAGCGCTTCAACCGCCACTTCCAAGTGCTTCTTCTCTTGGATGGCGCTGCCGACGCCCATATTCACCGAAATTTTTTCCAGGCGGGGCAAGGACAACCGATTCTTGCGACCGAGCTTCTCAGCCAAGGCCGGTAGGATTTCGCTCTCGTAGCGTTGCTGGAGGCGGGGAATGTATTTGTCGTTCATCGATTTACACCACTTCGGCCGCGAGGCTGACAATTTTCATGAAGTTCTTTTCACGCAGCTCACGGGCGACGGCGCCAAAGATGCGCGTTCCGCGAGGATTCTTATCGTTGTCGATGATGACCACGGCGTTGCTGTCGAACCGAATGTAGCTGCCGTCGGCGCGGCGCGTCGGCTGTTTGCACCGCACGATCACCGCGCGGACCACCGCCTTCTTTTTGACGTCGCTGCCGGGAATCACACTCTTGACGCTGCATACGATAATGTCGCCCAGGCCGGCATAGCGGCGCCGCGAGCCGCCAAGCACCTTAATGCAGGCGACTTCTTTGGCGCCGGTGTTGTCGGCGACCTGAAGGCGTGTTTCTTGCTGAATCATGGCTCGTTATCAACGGTTTTCGGGAACGCTCAGAGCGTCGGCATCGCTATTCAAGGAAATCAGACCAAGGCAACGGGGGCCGCATTCGTCCCGCAGGTTACTCGACGGCAGTCGATTCCTCGGCTCGCGCGGGATGTTCGCCAGCGGGCGCTGCCTGGCCGGCGGCCTTCAAGGCGGCCAGGTCGACCTCGCGACTTTTCTCGACCACCCGCACCAATTCCCAGCGCTTCATCTTCGAACGCGGTCGGGATTCAACGATTTCCACCGTGTCACCCTGGGCCGACTCGTTGTTCTCGTCGTGAACGTGGCACACCGTCCGGCGACGGATGTACTTGCCGTACTGGGGATGCTTTACGCGGCGGGGAATCTGGACCACGCGCGTCTTGTTCATCTTGTCGCTGGTGACGACGCCGATTTCGACTCGTTTGGGCATGGTGGTGTCGGTTCGACCTAAAACAGGCGGGCTGTGGGCGGTTCTTATTTCTGCGACGCAAGCTCGCGCTCGCGCTGAATGGTTTTAATGCGTGCGATGACGCGGCGTTGGCGCCGCAGTTCGCTGGGCGCGTCGAGCCGTTCCGTTTGGGCTTGAATCCGCAGACGGAACAGGTTTTCGACGGTCTCTTTGTATGTCAGGCCCAGTTGATCATCGCTCATGTCGCGAAGTTCGGAAGCTTTCATAGCGTTGGCGTTGCGTTAAATGGTTGGTCGGTTCGCCGACGCGCGCCTTAGGCGCCGATCGACGGACGTCGTCGAACAAAGCGAACGCGAATCGGGAACTTATGCGCGAGGCGGGCAAAGCACACCCGAGCTTGCTGCTCGGTCACGCCGCCCAACTCGTACAACACCGTGCCCGGCTTGACGGTGGCCACCCAAAACTCCGGTTCGCCCTTCCCTTTACCCATGCGGGTTTCCAAAGGGCGCGAAGTGATGGACTTATGGGGGAAAATGCGGACGTACAAACGGCCTTCGCCGCGGACATATTGCTGCGCGGCAATACGCCCCGCCTCAATCGTCTGGGCTTTAATCCAGCCGCCTTCCGTCGCTTGAAGGCCAAAGTCACCGAACACCACACGGTTGCCGCGGGTGGCGTTACCTTTTATACGCCTTCTTTGGCTTTTTCTGTGCTTGACCCGCTTGGGCATCAGCGCCATCTTGGTGGTCTCCTTCAATCATGCCTTGGTGGATCCAAACTTGTACGCCAATATGGCCCTGCGCCGTTTTGGCCTCGGCGAAGCCGTAGTCGATCTTGGCTCGGAGCGTGCTGAGCGGCACCGAGCCGAGACTTTGCTTTTCACACCGCGCCATTTCGGCGCCTCCCAGGCGGCCGGCGAGCTGCACCCGAATCCCCTTGGCGCCGGCTTCCATGGTTTGTTCCATGACGCGCTTCATGGCGCGGCGGAACGCGGCCCGGCGTCCGAGCTGTCCGGCCAAGTCCTCGGCGACCAATTGTGCCTGGATTTCGGGCTTCGACAGTTCCTCGATCTTCAAGTTGACGCGGCGCCCGATCAGGTTCTGGAGTTCTTCCTGGAGCAGTTCGACGTCCTGGCCCTTCTTGCCAATGATGATGCCCGGCCGAGCCACGTAAAGCATCACCTTGACTTCGTCGCGAGTCCGCTCGATTTCGATGCGGTCGATTCCCGCGTTGTACAACTTGGGGTTGGCCTTGATGTGCTTGCGAATCTTGAGGTCTTCGACCAAGAGATCGGAGAACTCCTTCTTCGAGGCGTACCAACGGCTTTTCCAACCATAGGTGACGCCCGTCCGGTAACCAACAGGATTGACTTTCTGACCCATGACTACAGTTTCTCCAGTTCGTTCGCGTCCTCGAGGACCACGGAAATGTGCGACATCCGTTTTTTGATCATGAACGCCATTCCGCGGGCGTGAGGCTGCACGCGTTTGAACATGGGGCCGCCGTCCACACGGCAATCGACCACGATAAGGTCGTCGATGCTAAGCTGGCGGTCGGCGTTTTCTTGGGCGTTCCCCATCGCGCTGCGGATCACCTTTTCCAGCATCCGCGCTCCGCGATGCGGCTGGTACTTCAAAATATCCAACGCCTCGTCCGCAAATTTGCCGCGCACAAGGTCCGCCAGCGGCCGCACCTTGCGGGCGCTAATCCGGGCGTAGCGGTGAGTGGCCTTGAAAGACATAGTTCTGGCTCGCGTGTCTCTTGGTTCACGGGGCGCCGGTCAGGGGCGCCTTGGTGGGAATCAGTTACGCAGGTTCGATCGGTCGTCCTGCCGAGGCGGCCGGCCACGCGGGTTCGGGCGCCGGTCGCGGTTACATTGCGGCCTACTTCTTGCCGCCCTTGCCACCGTGTCCGCGGAAGGTTCGGGTAGGCGCGAACTCACCGAGCTTGTGTCCGACCATGTCTTCGGTAACGAAGACTTTCAGGTGGAGCTTGCCGTTGTGTACCATAAACGTGTGACCGACAAACTCGGGCACGATGGTGCACGCGCGGGCCCAGGTCTTGATTGGCTCTTTCTTGCCCCCTTCGTCCTGGCGTTGAACCTTGCGGTACAACTTGGGATCGACGTAAGGGCCTTTCTTCAGGGATCGGCTCATGGCGTTTTATGGTTCGGCGGGTAAGCGTGTTTTTACTTGGGCAATTTCAATTGGCCGTAGCGGCGCGACTTGCGGCGTCGAACGATCGCCGAGTTCGACGGCTTACGCCGATTGCGGGTGGCGCCGCCCTTGGCCAATTTGCCGCTGGGGCTGACGGGATGACGGCCGCCTTTGGTGCGACCTTCGCCACCGCCGTGCGGATGGTCGATGGGGTTCATCGCCGTGCCGCGGACGTGCGGCTTGCGGCCCAACCAACGTTTCCGGCCGGCCTTGCCCAATTCGACGTTCATGTGGTCTGAGTTCCCGACCTTGCCGATGGTGGCTCGGCACTTGGCGGGGACGCGCCGGATTTCACCACTGGGCAGGGTAATTTGCGCCCAATCGGCGTCGCGGGCCATCAACGTGGCCGAGGAACCGGCGCTGCGGCACAGTGCGGCGCCGCGGCCCGGCCGCATCTCGATATTGTGGATCGTGGTGCCGAGGGGAATACGGTTCATGGGGAGGCAGTTGCCGACGTTGGGTGGAGCGTCCGGGCCGTTTTCCACCTTGTCGCCCTGCTTTAAACCATCGGGAGCGATGATGTATCGCTTGTCGCCATCGGCGTAGTACAGCAGTGCGATACGCGCGCTGCGGTTCGGATCGTATTGAATCGAGTGGACTCGTGCCGCGACGCCGTCCTTGTCTCGGCGGAAGTCAATCACGCGGTATTGGCGCTTGTGTCCGCCGCCGCGATGACGCGCGGTGATGACCCCCTGGTTGTTGCGTCCGCCGGTCTTGCGCAAGGGGCGCAGTAGACTTTTTTCGGGGGCGGCGCCAGGCGTCAGCTCCGCAAAGTCGCTCACGGTGGCGTTCCGCCGACCGGGCGATGTCGATTTATAACGTCGAATACCCATAATACTTGATTCCGAATGTAGGGCGTGGGCGCCGCTTGTGGCTTAGAAGAAGTCGATGCGATGCTCTTCACCCAAGGTGACGATCGCCTTCTTCCAGTCGCTGGTCCGTCCGCTGCGAAAGCGGTGTCGCCGGGCTTTGCCCTTGCGATTTTGCGTGCACACCTTAACGACCTTGACTTCCCAAAGCGTCTCAACGGCGCGACGTACGTCTTCCTTGGTGGCCAGCGTGCTGACTTCGAAGGTGTACTGGTTCTGCGACGTCGAGCGCACCATATTCTTCTCGGTGATCACCGGGCGAACGATGACCTGGTGCGGCTCCAAGGAAATCGTGGTCTTGGGACCAACTTGTTTCTTCGGCGGCTTGGGCCGCCAGCTTTTCTTTCGCGATCGCAATCGTCCCATGATTCCTACTCCGCAGTCTGCTCGGTGGTCGTTTTCTTCGCGTCGCCCTTCTTGAGCGCGTCCAGGGCGGCTCGTGTCACAAGAATCTGCCGGGGCGTGAGCACCGCGAGGGCGTTCAGGTCGGAAACCGGCGAAATGGTGACCCGGGGGATGTTCCGGGCGCTTTTATAAACGTTGACGTCGTGCTTTTCGGTGGCCACGAGCGTGCTCGCCTGATCCAAGCCTAAAGCCTGGAGCGTGGCGACCATATCGCGGGTTTTGGGCATGTCAAAAGCAAGATCGTCGATGACCTTGATTTGGCTGTCACGCAATTTGGAGGCAATGGCCATTCGCGTCGCGGCGCGCACCGCTTTCTTCGGCAGGCGATACGAATAGTCCGTCGGTGTCTTGTGTTTGACGTGACCGCCGCCGCGGCGCTGGGCTGCCCGGCGGGCGCCGGCGCGAGCGCGGCCGGTGCCCTTCTGGCGGTACATCTTTTGCCGATTGCCGGCGACCTCGTTGCGGGCCTTGGTCTTGTGGGACCCTTGCCGCAAGTTGGCTTGATACATCACGACGACGTCGTGGAGTAATTGCTTGCTGATTCGCGGCGCAATTTCGGTCCACTCGATTTCATACGTCCCGACTTCTTTGCCGGTCCGATCGTATACAGGCAAACTACCCATGAGCTGCAGTCCTTCCTCGCTACCCGACTTTGTTCGTTTCTCGCACGACGACGTAGCCGCCGTTCGGACCAGGCACGCCGCCATGAATCAAGAGCAGACCGTTTTCGGGATCAACCCGAACGACCCGTATGTTGCGAATCGTCACGTTGTCGTGACCCAGGTGGCCAGGCATGCGCTTGCCCTTCCACGTGCGGGAAGGAAAGGTGTTGTTGCCCGTGCTTCCAAGATGGCGATGCACTTTCTTGACGCCGTGCGTCGCCCGTTGGCCACCGAAATGATGCCGCTTGATAACGCCCGCAAATCCGCGTCCTTTGGTGACGCCGGCCACATCGACAGCAGCGACCCCGTCGAACAGCGAAACGGTTAATTCCTGCCCTACCTGGGCGTCGCCAACGGGGCCGCGGATTTCCCGCACAAAGCGCTTTGGCTCGCAACCGGCTTTGGCTGGGGTTTCCACGCCGGCCGAAGTGAGACGGCGAGCACGCTTACTGCTCAACTTGGCGACATGACCACGCTCGCTGCGACGTGCGAGACGCCGGGGCTTGTCCTCAAACCCCAACTGGATGGCCTCATACCCATCGCGATCCAGCGTACGAATTTGAAGAACCGTACACGGACCGACTTCGATGACGGTCACGGGGATCGCTTCCCCGGCCTCATTATAGATTTGCGTCATACCGACCTTACGGCCGAGCATTCCCTTAGCCATCGCGTTCTCGCTTGTGGTCTGTCGCCCGCGGGAGGATGGACGAAATCGTCCAACTTACCCGCAAGACTTCCGTTGCATAGAAAGCCGTGAGAATAAGGCCAGGAAACAACCTGCCCTGCTACAACCTTCAACAATCGGCGAGCTTAAAGCCCGCGGCAAAACAATCCAGCCTGAAGCGGCGAAACTTGCCCGCTTACTTTTTGGTCTCGCGCGTCGAGGCCTTGATTTTGATGTCCACGCCCGCCGGCAAGCTCAGCTTGTTGAGAGCCTCAATGGTTTTGGCGGTCGCTTGAATAATGTCGATCAAGCGCTTGTGCGTCCGAATCTCGAACTGCTGGCGCGATTTCTTGTCGATATGCGGGCCCGAGAGGACCGTATAACGCTCAACCCGCGTGGGAAGGGGGATCGGTCCATGCACCTCGGAATGGGTTCGCTTGACCGTGTCGACGATCTCCTGGGCGCTTTGGTCCAGAATCGTATGGTCGTACGCTTCCATTCGGATGCGAATAACTTCTTGGGTAACACCCGCCACGAGACTGCTACTCCTGATTAACCGACAACGCGTCGCCCATTCCTGTCTTCGCGAGCGACGACCCTCTATCCCGGACGAAGGAACGCGTTGGGGGAAAAGGGATGATGTTAGATGTTTTCTCCGACTTCGTCAACACGGGGTGTCGCGGTGGAAGGAGAAATTACTTCGCTCGCCGAGGGACACAAATTGGTCGGATGTGCCAGCGAGTGAGGAGGTAATAAGTAAATTATCGCAAGGTTCTTTTTTGGGGAATGCCACTGACCGCGAGAATGTGTGGCGACCTGGTTAATTTCTGCTTGAGGTCGGTTTAGGCGGGGATTTTCGGGGCGGGGGCGACAAAGAGTGTGAGATTGCGGATTGGGGCGGTTACGCGGGGTCACGCTTGGTTTCCGGGGGTGAGGCCCGTGAGAGCATTAAAAATTACCTATATTTTCCAGAGTTCGCATTTTCCATGAAGGGCGTCACAGTTTGTCGCCGATGGTCGAACGGAGGCTTTGCGTGGTTGGTCGGCGGCGTTGTGTTAGGCGATGCGCTGGACGTATCGGGATAGGCCGGCGGCGTGCTCGCGGCGAAGACATGGCGAGGGCGGCGCGGACTACCCGGCGGCTTATGCGTGTTTTGTGGGAGCGGAGGTATCGTGGGCGGGCTCGAAACAACTTGGCGGGTCCTGGCGACCACAAAGAACGAGACCGCGACGGACGTGCTCCTGGCGGTGTTGGACGATCCGCGCGAGGAATATGTGGTCAGCGCTTTACGCGCGCTCCTGATGCGTCGTGACGCGCGTGGTTTGACCGAGATCGTGCGCCGCTGGGACCGGTTTTCAACAACCTGGAAAGAGGTCGTTCGCGAGCAGTCCGGGCGGTTGACGGGGGCGCTGCGCGATGCGCTGGTGCAGGATGAGCCGAGCCTGTTTGCAAACGCGTGCGCTGCCGCGGTGTGGCTGGGCGAATTCGACTTGATCCCGGTGCTGGTGAACGTGGCCGAAGCCCCCATGAGCCCGCGCGCCCAGCAAGCGGCCACGACGCTCCTGCGGTTGGCCGAATTACTGCAGGAGCAGTTAACGTCCACGCGGGAGCGTGCGCGGCGATCCGACCCCCTGGTCGTAAGAACGCGTGTTGTCGCGGCGTTGGAGAAGTCGCTGCTTCGTTGGCCGCATCACCAACGTCACGAGATTCTCGAAGCGTTTCTTTTGCTTTGCCCGCGCGACAATGCAACGCTCAAGCACATTCTCAATCACCCGCACGACCCAGCGTATCTGCGGGTCTTGGAGTTGTTGGGGCACAGTGGGCAAACGGGCATCGTGCGGTTACTACTGAGTTACCTTGATGATCGGCAGGCCCCAACGGCGGCGCTCCAGACGTTGGCGCGGCGCCACGATCCAGAGTTTCTCTCGGGATTGCTCAAGAAGATTGGCTACGAACCGTCGGCCGCGGCGCGGCGCAATCTAAAACTGATCCAAGATTTTCCCTGGCTTCGCACGCACCCAGCGCGTTTTGACGAGTTAGACGACGCGGGACAGCACGCCGCGGTGCAGATGCTGGCGGCCTCGGCGATCAAGCCGAACGACCTACGGATGTTGATCGAGTATGTACTGAAGAAGGGGCGGCCCGCCGGCCGTCGCGCCGCCGCCGAGGCCCTTCGGCGTTTGCAGGGCGCCGACGCGAACCGCCTGGTACTGGACGCGCTCCACGATAGCGATCCCTTGATCCAGGCCGCCGCTTTAGGGCACGTGCGCCAGCGGGCGCTTCCAGGCGCGATGACGCGCGTCGTGGAGTTACTCGAAAGCGATCACGAAACCGTCCGCGCGGCCGCTCGTAAGTGCCTTGCCGACTTTACCTGCGAACGGTTTCTGATGGCGTTCGACATGTTATCGCCCGAGGCGCGGCAGAGCACCGGGAAACTCGTGGCCAAAGTGGATCTGAGGGCCGTCGTGCTATTGGGTGACGAACTTGGCTCGTCGTCGCGGAACCGGCGTATCCGCGCCTTGGAGGCAACGGCGGCGACGGGACTGGCGCCGGCGCTGGAGGAACGCCTGATCGCCATGTTGGCCGAGGAAGACCATTATCTTCGAGTCAAAGCCGCGGAAGCATTGCGTTATTGCGACACGCCGCGCGTCAAGCAGGCCCTGCGCGAGCGCCTGCTTGATCCCCATCTGTCGGTCCAGAGCGCCGTGGAGGCGAGCTTGGTATTTCTTAGTCGCGGCGAAGAAACTCAACCCGCGCCAACCGCGATGAACGACACCGAAGTTTGGAATCCCGCGCCGGTGGTAAGTTCCCCCATCACGCAACCGAGCTAAGCGAGTCACGCCTCCATGAACGGAGCCTTCGCCACGACGTTCTTTGAATCCCTCGGCGCTTGCCTTCTCGGCCAAGCCGAGGCGTATCGCCACATGGGACGGCGGTTTCGTTCAGGGGGCGCCACGCTGGAGGTCGGCGACGTGCTGGTGGGCGCAACGCTCTTACTGGGACCGTTGCTGCTGATCCTGCTCTATTTCTTCGTGCAGCGAGTGCGCGTCAAGAGTCAGCAAGCCAGTCCCCGAGCGTTGTTCTTTGAGCTTTGCCAAGCGCACGAGTTGGAATGGCGCACGCGCTGGAAGCTATGGCGCCTTGCGAGGCGACTTCAAATCAGTCCACCTGCGAGGTTGTTTGTCGATCCCGCCCCGTGGGAGCGGCTCAGCAGTGGCGCCCCTGCACAGGGACTGGACCGAGAAGAAATCGTTCGTCTTCGCGATTTGCTGGGTATCGCCGGGAACTCGGCGAATCACGGATGACGGTTCTTCCGCCATTCCTGTTTCATCGCGGGCGGGAGTTGCATTCGGCCGTCATCGAAAGCGACGTCTCCGAGGCGCCGTCGTTCTCAAGTTTAGCCCGGATTATGCATGTAGGGTGGTCAAGCGAGCGCAAGTCGTCGGTGGATCAGCGCAAACCGAACCGGTCTGATTCGCCAACCTGGTCAGCCTTGGCAAACGATCAGCGAGTGCAGACACACCAAGCATCACGACGATTTGCTCGACCCATTACCCATCGATGAATAATCCGGGTTAGCGCCACCGGATTACGTCATTCTCGGCAAGTGAATCGTGTTCATCGACCATCCCGTAGTGTCTTCAATTTGTTGCTATTTGGCGCGCAACTTGCTTTCTCCCCGGCTAGGTTCCCCTACCTGTGCCCGCGCATGGGTTCATGGGGACGTGCTTCGCGGCATGGAGCGCCGAACGAATTTCGACGCTGCGGCGCCGCACGGTTCGGCTACACGTGGAAACGCCCCGCCGTCGGCTCAGGTTCGCGGCGGGGCGTTCTTCATTAAGTGGGGGGAATTGCGATGAGCACTTGGGAAATGATCTTATTGATCGTCGTGATACTGTTACTCCTCGGCGTTGTCCCCGCGTGGCCTCACAGCCGCGGCTGGGGTTACGGGCCCAGCGGCGGCCTACTTGCGGTATTGGTGATCGTGATTCTCGTGATCATCTTGCTGTAAACCACGAGAAGTGTACGCTCGGTTACTCGCGTAGATGCGATACCCGGTTGTACACCCGGGGCGTATGGCGGCGGGCATTAAAACGTTCCAGGATTCCCGCGCGCACGAACTCATGCCGCATTTGCACGGAACCGCCGTAGCCGTTGCGGCTGATGCTTGCCGGTTCAAAAGGATGGAATGAGAAAATTCCATCCGAGCCGCGTACGCGACCGTACCAGTCGCGACCATCCTGAAACTCGCGCACGTGGTGGTTGACCGTCTCGTGGCAGCGACGGCACGAAACCCGATCCGCTTCAATGAAACCGCCGTCGTAGTTGGCGGGCACAATATGAAATCGAGCCGTGGTGGTCGGCGCGCAGGTATGTAAACCATTGGTCGACTTCCGCCACGTCGACCCCAGCGCCGAGCGGAAGGGCGTCGTGGTGAGCAACTTGACCACCAACGCATCGTCGCCCGCCGCCGGCAGGTAATCGACCCCCATCGCCTGGTAGATGACGCGACCAGGATGGTTGTTGGACAGGATCCGCCGCTGCATTTTGATCGGCGAGTCGAGATGCGTCACTAGCTTGGCCAAGGTCGGCTTCGAACGCCACTCGGGGCGGAGTTCTTTAATTCGCGTCGATAATCCTTCGGCCGTGGGAAACGGACGAAATACATCCACGTTCCAATCGCCGTTTTCGCGAATCCGCAGTCGCAGTTCAAACGTGTAGTGCGGTCCCCAGGGAGCTTTCATGGTTAACACTTCGCCAAAGACCGTGCCCACCGGATAGGTCCAGGCGTAACCGGGCATGGTGTCGCCCGACAAGTGCTTCTGATACCACGTGATCGGCATCACCTTGCCGTTCTGGTCTTTCGGGAGACGTACGAAACGAAAGGTGGAAACGCTCGTCGCACGATGGGTTCCAGCCGGCGCCCCCCAGGGGAATTCGATATTGCCGTTACCGTACGGCTCACCCGAATCGGCCGAAATATTGTAGGAAACCGCATGCACGCCGGGTAACTGACCGTCCCAAATCTGGTAGCACTCGGGCATTTCCTGGTCGGTGTACAGCAGCAGCGCCGGGTCGTCGAGAATGGCCTGCGTGTCCGGGTCATCGACTTTTGGGAGCAATCGGCGAAGGCTCGCTTCGCGCTGCGCAGTCATCAAGCGGAAGGGGGACGCCTGCGCTTTCGTAACGGTGGGTTTCGAGGATGGCTCCGCCGCCATTCCTTGTGCGGCCAGTAGACATCCCCACAGTCCGATAACCGTCCATACTGGTGACTGTGACATTTCCTCTTTCCAAGGTTCAGGGGAGGAGGGTAAGAGGCAGCGCCACGCGGCGCTGCATTAAGATAGGCAATGTCAAAATTTTCTGATTGTGTGAATTGGGGTGGATTGGAAGTTTAGAGTAAGGTAGGATATGCATTTAACCAGTCAAGGGGGGCGGGAACTGCGCGCCCGATTTCTGAAAATTCGGGATCGCGACAAACACACTCCTAGAAGGGGGGCGAGGGCGAAAGAAGGCGAGTAAATCGCCAATTCAATGCGGCTTGCTACTCTTTTGCAGCCCGAATAGTGAACTCGGTCACTTCCCAAGTCACTTCGCTGGGGACCATTGTGCCCGTTCGATCCGCCCCGTTCCCGATGCGCTGCGCCATGGAGCCTGCTTGCCCCTGCCCGAGCATCAGGCGGCGATAGCGTTGCGGATAACCGTAACGAGGATGGAACAATCCCGAGAGGGACAATCTCGGGGTGGAAGCGTCGGCCCGTCCTGCTTCCATCGTCGCCACGTGGCGGAAATCGCTTGCTAACGTGCCGAACATTCCGGGCACGCTCCAAGTCTCCCAAGTGCGTCGCTGCGGGAGCGGTCTGCCATTGCGGTACGCGGCAACGGGTTCGGAACGGCGTACTTCAACGCGATAAACCGCCGGCTGCGCACCCGATACTTGCACCTGCACATCGTAATTCGCGGGGCCTTGATCGCGCCAACGCGCTTGGGCGGCGCGAAACTCTTCCTCGGAGAGCGCGGGAAGCGGGTCGCGAAACGACAGCACCCAGAACACCAGCACAAACGCCAGACCCACCATCGTTCCGAGCGCTGCGGCGAGGAAACGCACCGAACGGCGAGATGAGGAATTCGGAGGCGCGGACATGACCGGAATTGTCGGTCCGGCGCCTTGCGCACGCAATGCCCCGTACGCGGCGCTGGTTTGCGGCTAGGCGCTTGCGGGATCGTCCAACGTCACATACTGCTGGATGTTGCCGCGGACCTTCCGGCGCTCCAAGGGCCGATCCAGCCGCAATAACTCCATCGGCACCGGCGTCATGGGGGCCAGCATGGTTGACACGGCGTTGGCGTCGATCTGGGCATTGTTTGCAACCGCCATGCGAAACTTTCGCCACACGAGCGGCATGACGAGTTTCATCACCACGGTCGCCAGCGGCCCGCCCAAGCAATGGCGTGGCCCCGCGCCAAAGGGGAGATAGGCATAGGGCGAAGGATGCAGCGTCAGCCAACGATCTGGGCGGAAGCGTTCCGGTTCTTCATAAAGCTCTCGCATGTGGTGCGTCATAAATTGGCTGAACACCACCACCGTGCCCCGGCCGAGAGTGAACGGCCCTAGTTCAACCGGGCGAACCGCAACACGTTGCACGTACGCCGAGCCGGGGAGGATTCGTAGTCCTTCTTTGAGTGTCCGCTCCAAGCACGGCAACGATTCCACGTCGTCCAGGGTGAGCGCCCCCGTGGGAAGTTGCTCGGCGAGTTCACGGGAGAGTTTTTCGCCTTCTTCGGGATGCTGCGCTAACAGGAAAAACGTCCACGTCAGGCTGTGGGCGGTCGTCAGATGGGCAGCGCTAAACAGCAGGGCGGTCTGGCCGATCAATTCGTCATCGGTCAGACCGTCGCCTTCCGCCTGATTGCGAAGGAGTATCGAAAGTACGTCATCGCCCGTGGGGTCGCGGTGGCGCAGTTCGATCATCTGCCGGATTTTTCCCTCCAGCCGTTCCGCAAATGCAAGCAGCTCCTCGTAACCATCGTTGAACTCGACCAGGGGAACGATCGCCGACACGCCCAGCCGGTGGTTCATCGCTCCCCAATGCTCGATCAATTCCCCGAGTTCAAACACCAGCTCCGGCTGATTGAAGCCAAATAAGATTGAGCTGGTGATCCTCAGCATCAGCGAGTTCATCTCGCTGTGCAGATTGCGCACGTCGCCGACGGTCCAATCGTCGAGCATGGCCTCGGTCAACTCGACAATGCGGGCGACGTAGGCCGAAAACATTCGTTTTTGAAACGGTCCCATCAACATGCGGCGCTGCTCGCGGTGGTGGGAGCCATTCTGGCTGAGCAGGCCGCTCGTAAGTCGGCGCTGGGCGGAGCCTTTCGGCCCACGGAGCGGAAAAAAGTACGAGTGAAAGGTTTCGGTGTCGCTCAGCACGCGCTGGTTGTACTCAGGGCCGAAAACAAAGATCACCCGCTGTCCGTCGTCCTCCAACGCCGAGATAGGACCGTGCATCTCATATTGGCGCCGGAGCATTCCCAACGGGTCGGTGACTGCGTCGGCCAAGCTGCCATGGGTGATCGGCAAAGCACCCGAAGTTTCCGCCAAGGCCGCCGCCGAGCCTGTTTCAGTCATAATTAGCCGCGCAAGAGAAGGCCTATCGAGGTGCAAACACATCCTTGCGGCGATGACAACCAAGTCTCAGCAAATTCCATTCCCAAACTATATTTCCGAAATAACCGAGTCTACGCCGTGTGTGCAGTTTAACGGTCAGTTGCTGAGGCTGTTAGTAGTCGAGAAAAAATATCGCAAAACTGGGGACTGTTTTTTTTACTGTCTATGGGCTCACTCTTAAGGGTGCTGAGGGAATGGAGAAACCGCCTCGCATTGGTCAACGATTGTGAAGCTTTCGCAAAGCAGGTCTCGCCTGCCGGGTGGGAACTTTCTAGAAAAAACCGCGGAGTTCGCAGGCAAAAAGAAGGTCCCGCCGGACTGGCGGGACTTACCAAACATTCACAACCTCTCAGATATTCCCGTAGCGGCGGCGCTCGTGTCGCCGCTACGACGATTTGACCAAACATTTACCCCCTCGCGGGGGCTCACTCGATCCACAGAGGCGGAGGCCGGATTTTTGTTCGTCAACACGTCAAGAGTGTCGGCAGCATGCGGGCTCGGTCCAGCCAGGTTGGCGCCGAGGAAACAAGCGGCCCCTAAGTTTCTGCGCCGCTGCACGCGTGCTACGATAAGGCGATGAATCGGAATGAACTGGAACGCTTGGCCGCGCAATTGATCGCGGGACAGGTTTCGACGAATGATTTCGTAACCCTTCTAAGCCAGCCGCGCTCGGCCGAACTAGGCGACACCACGCTGGATTTGGATCGGCGACGAAGGTGCGGATATCCCGAAGTCGTTTTTGGGCAAGGAAAAACCATTGCATCGCTAGAGGCGATTTTCCGGCGACTGCTTGCCGAGAAAATGCCGGTGTTAGCGACCCGCATCGACACCGAGAAAGCAGCCTCGTTGGTGGAAATGTTTCCCGCAGGCGTTTACAACGCGGTGGCGCGCACCTTTCGCATCGCCGCCGAACCCATGGCCGAAGTGAGTTCCGCGGGGCGAGTGGTGGTTGTCACGGCGGGGACGAGCGATCTGCCCGTGGCCGAGGAAGCTCGCGAGACGCTGGATTGGATGGGCGTGGCGACCGAGATGTTGCACGACGTCGGCGTGGCGGGACCCCATCGACTGATAGAAAAACTTGCGGTGTTCGATGGCGCCGACGCGGCGATCGTGGCCGCGGGCATGGAAGGCGCCCTCCCCAGCGTGGTCGGCGGGCATTTGGCTTGCCCGGTGATCGCGGTACCTACCAGCGTGGGTTACGGCGCCAGTTTCGGCGGCTTGGCGGCGCTGTTGGGGATGCTCAATAGCTGCGCCGCCAATGTGGTCGTGGTCAACATCGATGCGGGATTCAAGGCGGGCTATGTAGCGGGCCTTATTGCTCGGCGCCGCCACGGCGACCAAATTTGAATGCGTGCGATGGTCCGCGTCGCCGGCATGGATTCTTCAGTTCCGTTCGCCTGTTATCTTTTGAACGAGGGCCGTTTATGACCTCCGCGCGCCTCGCGTGCGTTGCCGCCGCAATCGGTTATGTTCTGGCGCCCGTGGCGATGGCCGACCCACCGGCAACACCCAAGCGGCCCAATGTGCTGTTTCTCTTCACCGACGACCAGCGGCCCGACACCATCGGGGCCTTGGGGAACTCCGCAATCCACACGCCCAACCTGGACCGGTTAGCACGCAGCGGATTCACCTTCCGCAACGCCTATTGCATGGGTTCGACCATGCCGGCGGTGTGCAATCCTTCGCGGCACATGACGCTCAGCGGGATGTCGCTCTATCGTTATGATTCGCAAAAGCGCGAGGGTACGTTTGGCGCCGTGATGCGCAAGGCTGGTTACGTTACCTACCATGAATCCAAACGCGGCAACGTGGCGCGCGAGTACCACAAGGCCTTCGAGTTTTCCCGGTACCTGGATGACGGAAAGGAGCGCGCGTCGGGCCATCACGGCCGGACGATCGCGAATCATGCCGTTCATTTCCTCACAAAGATGTGGGATCGCAGCCAGCCGCTGTTCATGTACCTGGGTTTTGAAGGGCCGCACGACCCGCGCGTGGCCGCCCCGAAATGGCGGAACTTATACGACCGCGACGCGATCCCGCTGCCCGCCAACTACCAGCCGTTTCATCCGATCGACAATGACGAGCTGTTGGTGCGCGACGAACGCCTCGCCCCTTGGCCGCGCACCGAGGACGCGGTGCGGAGCCACTTGCACGATTACTACGCTTGCATTTCGTCACTCGATCACCAGATTGGCCGTGTCCTGGCCGCGCTCAAGGAACTGGGGGAGTACGACAATACGATTGTGATTTTCTCGTCCGATCACGGCCTGGCGATCGGCAGTCATGGTCTGTTCGGCAAGCAAAACCTTTATGAACACTCCATGCGGTCGCCGTTGATTTTCGCGGGGCCAGGAATTCCCCACGGCCAGTCCGATTCGCTGGCGTACCTCTTCGATATCTTTCCAACCGCGTGCGAGTTGACGGGGGTCGCCGCTCCCCCAGGGATCGACGGCAAGAGTTTGGCGGCGGTCATCGGCGGCGAACAAGCGTCGGTTCGCGATGTGGTGTTCTTGGCCTATCGGCAGGGTCAGCGGGCCGTGCGGCGGGGTCCGTGGAAGTTGATCCGCTACCCGCGGGTGAACTACACCCAACTTTTCCACTTGGATCAGGACCCGCACGAGTTGACCAATCTAGCCGACGATCCGCGGAATGCGGAACAGATTCGCACGATGACCGACCTGTTAACGCGGGAACAACGACGCTATGGCGACTCGCTGCCTTTGAGCGTGGCCGAGCCGAAGCCGGCCAAGATCAACCTTTCGTTCTTCGCGCAGGCGGGCGCTACAACGAAAACGCCGTAACCGCCAGGACGCAACAAGCAACGACGAACGCGCCCGGCGCGGTCTACCCTTCTAAGCACATGCGAAGCAGCGGGGGGACCGCTTCTTGGCGATCGTGAGAGAGCGCCGCAAACTCAGCGGCGAGCGTGGCGGGAAGCTCGGTCGTCGCATCGAGGTGAACCCGGCGAACTTGCGCAATCGTCAACCCCGTGGCGGTGCGCAGGCGAGCGCCGCGCAAATCGGCGCCGTCGAAATCGGCTTCGCCCAAATAGGCGCCTTCCAGATCGGCCTGGCAAAGCACGGCCCGCTCAAACCGGCCGCGATAGAGCTTGGCCGAGGTTAGACGGGCTTGGGTGAGGTCGGCGCCTCCCAAGTCCGCCTCGCTTAGATTCGCTTCCTCCAAGTTCGCTTCCCGCAGATTGGCGTTGCCTAGGTCGGCCCGAAAGAGTCGAACCTTGCCAAGATTGACGCCGCGCAAGTCGGTGGCGCGCAGGCACGCCCGATCCAGACGCGGCAGTTCACAGGAACAGCGCACCGTGTTCCATTGCATCACGCCTGGAAAACCGCTCTTGAGCAATGCGATGACTTGTTCCCGCTCCACCGCTTTCCTCCCGATTAAGAGTTGGAACGCGCCGCGACGGAATGATAAAACGTGCTCTCCCGCCGCCAAAACTCGCGAAGAAGCGTCACGCAGGTGTTTTCTAACTGGAGTGCAAGGGAATTACAAGCGTTTTCGTGGCCGGGCGAGTCGAAATTTATCAGGGACGTTCGGTGGGCAACGATTGATTAGTTTGGCGCGTCGGGCGCCGGCGCCGCGGAAACCGCGGTTACAAGTCCAACCCGTCTAGCTCATCAAGCAGGTCGTCCAGGTTGTCGCGCGGCGCCGATGTTGTGTTGTCTTGACGCTTGCCTACCCCGATCGCGGCGCCTACGGCGCCGCGCCCGGCGAGAAGCAGTTGCTCGTCTCGCTCCCGAAGGGCCGCTTCCACCGCGGACTCCTTCTGCTCGGGAGCGCCGAACAGTACCGAAAGGTCGATCTTTAACCCTCCGATTTCGACAGGCGCTCCCGCGATAGCAGGTGTTTTGTGCTGAGGAAAGATGATCGCGTTTTCAGGGCACACACGGCTGCACGCGGGGCAACCTTTGCGGCAATTGTCGGGCTGTTCGACCAGGATCGTTTCGGCGCCGTCCACGCCGTACACGCCAAACAGGCAGAAATCGATGCACTCCATACAGTTGGTGCAACGGCTATAGTCGATCACCGGATACCAGCGCCGCCCCGCGGAACCTTCGATCCGCACCACCTGCGGCGCGGTGCTTCCCGCGCTCTGGAAATCTCGGTTGCTGGTCTCGCGCGGCTCGCTGGCGCCGCTCGGCGCTGCTGCCCCCGGCTTGGGCGAACCGCCTAACAAGCCGGTCAATTGCACCAAGGGCGTCGCATTCTCCCGCACGATGCGGCGGATCTCTTCAACATAAATACGGGCGTCCTGGTGCGTGCGCAAATCAAGGCAATAAATTTTTCGGGGCGGCAGGGGGCGACGGTCCATCACCCGGTCTTTGGCGTCGTCGGGCTCATCCTCCAGTTCGTCCTCAAGATCCTCGTCGTCTTCTCCAAGACCCTTGAGCAGCGAAACCCCTTCATGCCCGTGGACGCCATTGCGATCCAGCACCCACCGCGCCGCGCGCGGATACAGCCACGAAAGCACGACTACGTCGCCGCCAAGGTTTTGCAAGGCGAGCATTCCCGTGCTATCGGCCTTCAAGTCGTACAGGTGCGGAATGACCGTGATGTCCACGCCGCTTTCCATAATCATGGCGGCGACCAGGTCTTCCTCCAACTTTCGTTTTTCGGGGTTCTGGCTCTGACCCTGCGAAAGAACGACGGAGATACGCTTAGGCATAATGCGAGACTTCCAAGAGTGATTGGCGTAGCTCGGCGACGTAGGTTCTACTCGTTCATTTGCCCCTTGATGGTGCGCTGGGTGATCTCCCAAACCGCGTCAAGGTGCTGTAAATACTCGGTGGGCGTCATCAAGCCTTCGTCGGCGCCCTCGATTTCAAAAAGCCAGCCCGCGCCGTAATTATCGACGTTAATCGTCGAAGGGTCGCCGAGCAACTCCTGATTGAATCGCGCCAGCCGGCCGGTCAGCGGGGCGAACAGGTCGCTTTCCGCTTTTTTGCTCTCGATGAAACCGATTTCCTGCCCCTCGACGACCGCAACGCCTTCTTCCACGTTCCAGTCCAAAAAATACACGTCCTGAAGCAGGCGCACCGCATAGGCGGAAAACCCAAACCGCCACACGCCGTCCGCCTGCCGCTGCGCCCAGGTATGGTTTTTCTTGGCGTAGCAGCGGTCGGTCGGAAAGCGGGCCTCGTATTGGCCCATCATGAACGTGAGGTGGTCCGGCATGGGAAGAGAGCGGGGAGTGGCGAATAACGAATGGCGAGTCGTGAGTTGTGGGACGTGAGTCGCGTGCCTATTTCTATTCGCTACTCACGATTCGCGCTCCTACGTGTACCGCACGCCTTGGTGTTCCGCCTCGAAGAAGGCGGGGAGCAGGGCGTCCACGCGGAGTAGGCCTTTGCGGGTCAACTCGATGCGGTCGCCATTGACCGTGAGCAGGTCATCTTCGGCATAGTCGTTCCAGGCGTTTCGCCATTCGTCGAGAATCTCCACGCCGAACTTGGCGCGGAAGTAGCCCGCGTCGAGCCAGCCCTTTTTGAGTTGCAGGATCAACTCGCGCACCAACAATTGATGCGGCGTGGGACGCAAGGCGCGGCCGAGCGGCAACTCCCCACGCTCCAGCAGATCGCCCAGGTAATCGTTCCATTCAGGCTTGTTTTGATAGTGAACGCCTTGAACGTGCCCGAAGCTGGCGATGCCCGTGGCCAGCAAGTCGGACCCCTGCCAGAGATTGTCACGATAGCTGAAGTTCACCTGCGCGGGGTCTTTGACCATCGTGTAGGCGCTGGACGTATGGTAGCCGGCTTCGGCCAGCGTGTTGAACGCGTAATCGACCCAGGCCCGTTTGGTGGGCCAGTCCGCCACCGGGCTTTCGACGTGGTTCCCCAAGATGTCTTTGGAATACACCGTGTTGAACGGCAGTTCCATCTGGTAAATGGTTACGCTGTTGGGCGAAAGCTCGATCGTCTTCCGCACGCTCTCGCGCCAGTTATCCCACGTCTCGCCGACCATGCCGGCGATGAGATCAATATTGACGTTGGCAAAGTTGGCGGCGCTGATCCACTCCCACGCACGGTAAACCTCGTGCGAGAGGTGCGCCCGACCATTCTCCTTGAGCAGCTCATCGCTGAAGTTCTCTACGCCCAGGCTCAGGCGCGTAACGCCCAAGTCCTTGAGCGCGTGGACCTTCGGCTCCGAGAGCGTGCCCGGCTCGCATTCGAAGGTGACTTCCTCCGCATGGTCCCAGCGAATATTCTCCTCCAACCGATTCACCAGGGCCGTCAACTGTTTGACGCTAAGGAACGACGGCGTCCCGCCGCCGAAGTACACAAAGCGAAACGGACGACCGCCCATCACCGGTTGCCGGCTGACCAGTTCAATCTCTTTGGAGAGGGCCGAAACGTAACGCTCGATCTCGGCCGCGTTTACGTCGGTCAGCACCTTGAAGTAGCAGAACTTGCACCGTTTGCGGCAAAAGGGAATGTGCAGGTACAGCCCTAGCGGCGTCGCCTCCCGCGGTGGGGCGGCCAAGGCGGCCCGCACTTCCTCCACGTATTCGGATTTCCACTGGCTGAACGGCGGATAGTTCGAGATGAAGTAACTGCCGACTTCGGTTTTTTTGGTCGTTTCGGTAGTAGACATCAGCAACTGCGGATTACGGGATTTGGAACGATCAAAGCGCCGCGTCTAGTCTTCAAAGAAGGCTTCGACAGGCGCGCGGAAGTCAGGGAGAATCGTGGGAAGGGTTAGTTCGTCACCGACATGCAAGATGCGTTCCGGCCCTTCGGCGTCATAGATATGCAAGGTCCGCGCGGCATTGTCGACCACGCACACCACATCGACGCCCACGTACAAGTACTCGGCGACCTTTTGCAAGATACGTGGACAACGATCGCCGGGGGAACGGACCTCGACAACGAACTCCGGGGGTACAGGAAAGCGCCCAGGGCCCGTTTGCCCCTGCCGAAGACGGGAATAGCTGTAATAACTCACGGCGGCGCCGCGGAGCGCGTCGAGATTACGCTCAGTGACAATGCCCGCGTCGTTGCTAAGCACGCGTCCCAGCCCATGCTGTTTGACAAAGTTGCGCAAGAGGAAATAGGCATTGCCACGTAGGACGCCATGACGAGAGTTGGGAACATTCATTTCGACGACTTTCCCGCGCACCAACTCCGTCGGCCGGCCCATGTCGGGCAAGTTGGCGTATTCCTCGATTGTCAGGAATTGGTCAACAATCGCCATCGCGTTCTCTCGGTTACTTTTTCTCCGCAAAGCAATACACCACGCCGTCGTCGCTGGCGATGACCAACTTGCCTTGGGCCACGGCGGGCGAACCGACGAAGCGGCCGCCGGCTTCGTACTCCCACGCCTTCTCGCCGGTCTTGAGATCGACGCCGTACACGCGACCGTCAGCCGAGCCACAGTACACGCGCTCGCCCGCAACCACCGGCGAGGAATCGATTCTTCCGCGGGCGAGGAAGCTCCATGTCTCATCTCCGGTCGCCGGGTTCAACGCGTGCAGCCGCTTGTCGCGACCGCCGAAGATCACCAGGTTCTCCGTCACGGCGGGCGAACTGCGAATGCCGTGGCCGCTCTGACTTTGTTGCCACTTCCACGCCAACCGAGCCTCTTTCCAGTCGACGGCGAACAGCGTTCCGTTTTCCGTTCCGAAGTACACCACATCGCCGCGCACGGCGGGAGTTACGCCGGTCGGGCCGTCCATGGGCACGTCGGCCACCTTTTCGCCTTTGTCCAAATCAATGATGTGCAAGCGGCTGTCGCACCCCGCCAGAAAACAGCGATTGCCGGCGATGGTCGGTGAGCAACGAATCTGGTCGTCAATGGCGAACTTCCACACCACGTCGCCGCTTTTGGCATTCAAACAGTAGAGCGTGGCGTCCTGGGAGCCGATCAGCACGTTGTCCTTGTAAAAATTGGGGCTGGAGTTAATCTCAGCCTTGGTCTCGAAACCCCACACCGGCTTGCCGTCGTCGGCGTTCAGGCAGTAGACCTTGCCGTCCACGTCGCCGATATACAGCAGCCCGTCGCGCACGGCGGGAGCTGAATTAAAGCCCACGAACTTTTCGCCCGTAAAGAAGTCCCACTTCTTCTTGCCCGTGTTCAAATCGAGCGCGTAAAGCGTGCCGTCCAGGTCGCCGATGTACGCCACGCCGCCCACGATGGCGGGGGTGCCCTCAAAGACGCCCTCCTTCACTTTGAAAGACCACAACAGAGAAAGGTCCTTCGGCAGCGGCGAAGACGCCACGCCCGTCATCTGCGGATCGCCGCGGAACAGCGGCCACTCGGCGGCGCGGGTTGCCGACGGTTGGGCCGCCGCTGGCTGGGGCGACGCACGCTCATCGGCGGCGACTGGCCGCGGCGTCATACACGCGACAACCGCCAACGCCAGCATCCCAGAGACCGCACGCACGGCGACGAGCGGGAAAGTCTCCTGTGTGTTCATGATGAAAATTACCGTGTGCGGGTCATGCAACCAAACCCCATAGCCGGAGGCTAACAGCTTCCGGAACGCAATGCCCCCGACCAACTTCAGGCGCACCGTTACGCCAAGTTTCGCACCCTATTCAGGAATAAGGTTGCGCGACAATCCGGAGGCTGTTAGCCTCCGGCTATCGGCGAGGGTGTGTGCCTTGCAAGGACATTACGCGACAGGCGCTTCCGCCCATTATATCAAAATGCCCGCTCGTAGAGGGCCAAAAGGTCGGCCTGGCCAACTTCGCGAGGATTAAAGCGGCCGGTCCATTGTTCGGCGGCGTGGGCGGCCAAGGTGGGAAGGGTGTCGCGCTGCACCCCTAAATCGTCCAAGCTGGTCTTGAGGCCGGCTTTGACCAGAAGCTGCGTCACGTAATCGGCAAGTCCCTCGGCGCCATGTCGCGGGTCGGGGCAGCCGGGCATCTCCATGGTGGTTTCCAACAATTCGCGATACCAGGCGTTGAACATTTCGCCGTTATAACGAATCACGTGCGGCAGCATCAGCGACACCGCCTGACCGTGCGCGACGCCATAATGGGCCGTTAGCGGGTTGGCCAGTGCATGCGCGGCGCCGAGCATCGAGTTCTCGATCGCCACGCCCGCAAAGCACGCCCCTAGTTGCATCCCGCCGCGGGCGTCAATGTCTTCGGGATTGTCGAGCACGTGGGCAAAGTTGTCGGCCAGCATGGTCCACGCTTCGCGGCTAAAGGCCAGCGAGGCGCCGTTGCGCGGCTTGGTCACGTAGGTTTCTAGGGCGTGCGCCACGGCGTCGATGCCGGTAAGCGCCGTTACCTCGCGCGGCTGGGTGACGGTGAGCTTAGGGTCAAGCACCGCCACGCGGAACGACGCCTTCTTGTCGCCGCAGGCCATCTTCACTTTGGTCTGAGCGTCGGAAATCAAGGCGTAGGACTGCGCCTCGCTGCCGGTGCCGGCGGTGGTGGGCACGGCGATCATGGGGAGCATGGGCTGGCTCGCCTTGCCGACGCCCCAATAATCCTGCATCCGTCCGCCGTTGGTGTAGACAAAGTTCACGCCCTTGGCGCAGTCCATCGAACTGCCGCCGCCCAGCCCCACAATCAAGTCGGGCTGGTGCTCGCGGGCGAAGCGCACGCCCGCTTCCACGTTCTCGGTGTTCGGGTTTTCCTCCACCTGGTCAAACACCCGCGCTTCCAAGCCCGCCTGACGCAGCGCATGAACGCCGCGTTCCGTATGCCCAGCGCGCACAATCCCCGGATCGCTTACGACCATTGCCCGCCGCGCACCGAGTTCATCCGCCAACTTTCCCAACTCGTCCACCCGGTCAGGACCGAAGATGAAGCGGGTACGGGGGTTGAAGTCGAAAGGAACCATGGGAATTCGGATATCGGATTGCGGATTAGGTGAATGGCGCGGGACTTTTAGTGGAGGTCGCGCGTTAGCGTGTCTGGATCAAGTTTCGTGGCTTCGTGTAGGTTATGCCTTCACGGATCAAGACTGCGCATAGCATTGCAGTTGCTTTCTAATCCGCAATCCGCAATCGCCTCACTTGACACTTCCCAGCCGGTCCTCGGTCACTTGGAGCGCGCGGGAGCGGAACAGGAAGTCGATGATGCTGCCTTCGTGCGGTTGCAGCCAATTCAGGCGGTTGGTGGGAATGGGGCCAATGTTCAAGCGGTCAATGTGCGTGGCGTTGATGCAGCCTTCGATGAGCTTTTCATCGTTGCTGATGACCGTGCAGACCAGCGTGGGGCCGATCTTCTTGAGCAACTGGTCCTGCGGGCAATTGACCACGGTGGCGAAGGGGAACATGTATTCCTTCTTTGCAATTTCGGCCTCGGGCGACGTGGCGTGGGCGATCACGGGCCGCAGGTAGCTGCACAGTTCCTTCTCCACCAGCCGGTCGCCGTAGTCGGCGGTGGCGTGGGTGACGCCGTCGTGCTTCAAGTCGGCTTCGATCATCTCCCACACCAGCCGGCCCATGCTCTTGCCGTTGATCTTCGTGGTGAAGGCGGCCAGGCCCGCTTCCGGGTCTTGCGGCGGTTTGACTTCGATCGGCCCCAGCTTCTTGGCCAGTGCGGCGGCGATCTCCTTAGTATGCCGCGAGGCCCACACGCCCGAAGCGTTAATGCACCCGCGGCCGCTGTTGATGTAAATGCTTTCGGCCATCAGGTCGAGGTACTGTTCCCAGTTGTCCACCACATCATCGCCCAGGATGATCTTGGAGAACCCCGGCCCATGCGCTTGCACCTTGGGATTGCCGCGATAACGATCCACCGTGGCCGTGCCGCCGAAGATCATCGCCCGGTCGCACGCTTCCAGCACCGCGGCGCCGGCTTCGGCCTCACCGGGATACAAGGCAAATGCCTCGGCCGGGATGCCGGCCTCGACAAACGCCGCCATCACGCGATACGGCGTCCACGGCTCTTGCGGACCCGGCTTGAGCACCAGGCCCAGTTGCAGCGGAATGGCCGGCAGCCAAAGCGTATGCACGCCCGGCGAGTTCGACGGCAGCACCGCCCCCAGCACCGGCGACTGGCATTGATAACTCACCACCACGCCGCGATTCTCCATGCCCCACCCGCGCGAGAG